>WBZO01003851.1_pt1 | contig 16892 bp, 14 predicted proteins | sample 5204261 | NCBI WGS metagenome assembly WBZO01 (sample SAMN12412400, study PRJNA552823) | activated sludge metagenome | isolation source: activated sludge from anammox sidestream of wastewater treatment plant... | place: USA: North Carolina | collected 2017-09 | reverse complement strand
GCCGCACCGGCCACGAGCAGCACCAGCAGCACCGCCGCCATCAGACGCCTCGCGGACATCCGCACCATGGGCCCATTAAACCAGAGGCCGCGGGGGAATGGGGAATTGGTGAGCGGGTGCGGCTACGCCAGTCCGGCCTCGCCCATCCTCAGCAGTGTATGCGGGGTGACGTGGGCGGTTATGGTGCGGTCGCGTCCGGCAGCCTTGGCCTGGTAGAGCGCACGATCCGCGGCCGCAATCAGGTCCTCCGGGGTCACGCCGTGGTCGGGCAGCGCGGCCAGGCCGATCGAGATCGTGATGGTGCCCAGCGGCTGGCGACGGTGCTCGGCCACGAGCCGGTGCACCTCCTTCCGGAGCTCCTCGGCGCGGGCAAAGGCGCTCTCGAGCGTGGCCTCGGTGAGGACCACCACGAACTCCTCGCCACCGTACCGGCATGCGATGTCGTCGCCGCGGAAGTGGGCACGCATCAGGCTCGACAGCTCGCGCAGCACGGCGTCGCCGCCGTCGTGCCCCCAGGTGTCGTTGAACTGCTTGAAGTGGTCCACGTCGAGCATCATCACCGCGAGCGGCCGCTTCGACCGCACGGCACGCCGGCACTCGCGCTCGAGCATGTTCTCGAGGTACCGGCGATTGAACAGCCCGGTCAGCGAGTCGACGATCGACTGGCTGCGCAGCGCCTCGCGCAGCCGCAGGTTGGCCAGTGCCAGCGCCGTGTGTTCGCCGAGCGCCGTCGCAATCCGTGCGCGCGTCGACGGCAGCGTCCCGGCATCATCGAGCCGCTCGGCCGGGTCGACGTGCAGGAAGTTGAACTGCAGAATGCCGACGTTGTCGCCCTGGGCGACCATCGGCACGCAGAAGCTGGCCGGTCCGTCCTCGGGCACCAGGTGCGCGCAGCGCAGCGGCGAGGAGGCTTCGGCCACGAAGTGCGGACGCCCGCGGCGGAACGCCCAGCACTCGTCGGGGCCGAAAACCCGCTGGTGCGGCGGGTTCGTGCCCCAGACCGCCATGGTCTCCATGAGGTTGCCGGACGACTTGAGGATCGTCACCGAACCGGAGTCGCCAGGGAACAGGCGCGGCATCGCGTCCTGGATGACCCCGAAGACCTCTTCCGCCGTGAGGCACGACTGCAGGAGCTGGCCCAGGGCCGTGAGCTGCGCGATCTGCTCGGCGTAGTGCTCCACCCGCTTCACCGAGACGGTGAGCTGCCCGTTGGCCCGGACCAGCTCGTCGGTGCGGCTCGCCACCTCCTCGGTGAGCGACTCCTGCTGCTGGCGGAGCTGCTGGTCCTGCCGCTCGATCTCGGCCAGCATCCGGTTGAAGTCCTGCACCAGCAACCCCACCTCGTCATGCCCCCCTGCCCTGGCGCGCAGGCTGAAGTTCCGGTCCGAGGTCACCAGCCGTGCGGTGTTGGCCAGGTCCAGGATCGGCTGCGAGATCCGTTCCTGCAGACCGGCCGAGAGGAACAGGCCGAGGAGCGCACAGCTGACGACGACGAGCAGCGTGAGTCCGCCGAACACGAGCATGCGCGAGAAGAGCTCGTTCAGGCTGGACTGCACGTAGACGGTGCCGACCCGCTCGTCGTCGTACACGATGGGTCGCACCACAATCATGGCCGTGCCGACGCGGCGGTTGCCCGGCTCCCCAGACGAGGCAGGGACACTGGCCACCACCCCAGGGGCGACATAGGACGCGAGCGTCTTCCCCGACATGTCGTAGACCGCGCCCAGCTCGATGGCCGGCTCGGCGTCAAGCGCCCCGAGCACGTCCTTGGCCGCCTTGGCGTCGCCGAACGCGAGGGCGGCTGTCGAGTTGCGCCCGACGATCTCCGCCACCACCGTGAGCTTCTGTTCGAGCGCCCGCCGGAACGTGATCACTTCGTAGCTGGCCAGGGCGAGCGCGGCAAGCGTGAGCGCCAGGGTGGTCGTCCCGGCCATCAGCACCGTGAGCTTCCAGCGGACCGACGCGTCGTCGAACCAGCGCTTCATCGCCGCCCCCCGCTGCCGTGCCGCTGGTTGGCGGCCAGGGCGATGAGCCGCGCGCTGGCATGCAGGCCGGCCCGCTCGATCGATGCGGGCGAGATGTTGAACTGGATGCTCTCGCCGGCGGTGACCAGCTCGATCATCCCGCCCATGGCGGTGAAGCCTTCCTCCTCGCTCACCGTCAGCACGCCGCCCGTGCGCACCTCGTCGGTCAGCACGGCCAGGCGCCTGCGCTCGGACCCCGAGATGAAGAGCAGGTGACAGCCGGCCTCGACCTCCGCGATCCGGCGGACAGCGAGCGATCGGCCCGACACCAGGCGCCCGCGCAGCGTGTCGTCGAGCGCGTGGCCGAACGGGTCTACGCCGAGGATGCAGACATTGAGCGGCGCCGCCGGCGCGGCGAACGCCGTGGCGGGCCACTCCACGAACTTGGCGAAGTTGAACAGGAACGCCGCCTTCACGCGGTACTCGTCCGCCCGCTGCCCTTCCGCGCCAGGGCGCGCACCGCCGGCGGCGACCACCGCGCCTGCGGCAACCAGGCCGAGCGCGACGAGCATGCTGGCGACGGGGCGGCGTTCCATGGTCAGAACCGCCACGAGAGCCGCGCGAGCGCGGTGCGACCGTCCTGCGGCAGTACCGCCTGCCTGTGCTCGACGGAGCCCGGGTCGCCGTACTCGGCGCCGAAGACGTTGTAGAGGGTGACGCTCGCGCCGAGTCCACGGGTCGGCGGACGCCGCGAGACCGACAGGTTCCCGACGAAAGCCCCGGCGACGCGCCCCTCGTTCACGCGCCGCCGCTCGCCGATCACGTAGCCATTGAACGCCACGATCGCATCGGTTCCCGGAATGGGCCCGTCGAGCACCACGGTCGAGAGGACCCTCGGCGAGTTGCTGATGACCTGACGGGTGGTATCGAGCCGGGCCGACTGGAACACCTGCGACAGCCTCGCGCGCACGCGGCCGGGCAGTTCGCCCTGCAGTTCCACCTCCACGCCCTGCGCGGTGACGCTGTCCGCGTTCCGGTAGTAGAGCCCGTCGAGCGTCTCGTCGCTTCCGGATCGCTGGGTGATCAGGTCGTGCACGCGATTGCGGAACACCGACCCGGACACCTGGAGCCGCGGTGTGAGCCGCTGCTCGAGGGCAACCTCGAAGGTATGAATCCGCTCGGGCTCGAGCTGCGCGCTGAGCGCACTCTGGTCGTAGTACAGCTCGAACGGGTTGGGCGCCCTGAACGCGCGGCCGTACAGCGCCTTCACCGTGCTGCCCTGCGCGGGCGAGACGATGAGCCCCACGCGCGGGTTGACGGTGCCGCCGAAGATCCCGAAGTACTCGTCCCAGCGGAGGCCGGCGTTGAGGAGCACACGCGGGCTGATGCGGAACTCGTCCTCGAGGAAGAGGCCGGCGGTCTGCGATCGGCGGCGGTCGTCCAGCAGCACGCCGGTCTCGTCGCGGGCCGACTGGTCCTGCCGCACGTTGTAGCGCAGCTCCGCACCCGCCGTGATCGCGTGCGCGCCGTACTGCCGCACGGCCAGGCCTTCCGACTTCAGCCACAGCCCGTGCGCATCGTCGTGGAAGAGCCCGGTCTCGTAGCCGAACTCGCCGTCGTAGGAGTACTGGTCGACGGCGCCGCGCAGTTCCACCCTGGAGCGAGGGTCCAGCTGCCGCTGGTAATGGACCTCGGCGAAGCCGCGACGATCGACGGTGCGCGTGCGAGGGTCGTTGAACACCGAGTCGAACGGGGCGGTGGGCACGCGCTTGGTCCGCGAGCCGAACCCGGCCTGCATGGTGAGCCCGCCCTTCGAGCCGCGGGCGAACAGGTTGACCCCGTGGTCCTGATCGGCGTCGAGGGCAATGCCGCCCTCCTCACCCGCGAACTCGGGGTACCCAATCCGGCTGTTTCCGATGGTGCGGAAGGCGGTGGCCGAGACGATCCCCTCGAACCCGGTCGCGTGGCGGCCACCCGCCGTCACGCGGCCGCGTGTCATCTGCTGGGAACCGAGGGTGGTCTCCACCTCGACGCCGGACAGCCCGCGCCCTTGCCGGGTCACCAGGTTGATCACCGCGAAGAAGGCGCTGGTGCCGTAGAGCGACGAACTCGGCCCCCGGATCACCTCCACGCGGTCGAGCAGGGACACGTCGATCGGCGACTCGGTGCCGAGCAACGCCTGGTCGAACACCGTGTCGTTCAGCCGGTGGCCGTTGATGAGGAGCAGGATGCGGCCGTTGTAGTCGCCGGGCCGGAGGAATCCGCGCACGCCGACGTAGCTGTAGTTCCGGTCGTAGGTGACGTAGAACCCGCGCACGCCGCGGAGCACGTCCGCGAGGCTGCGGTAGCCATGCCGCCGTATCTCGTCGGCACCGACGATGGTGACCGAGGCCGGCGCCTGGGCCACGTCCTGGAGGAACCTGGAGGCGGCGTAGACCTTGATGTTGAGGAGATCCTCGAGCCCCAGGTCTGGCAGGTCGCCCGGCTGCGCGGTCGAGGTGGCGTCGCGCTCCTGCCGCGCCTGCCCGTGGACGGGCACAGTGCATACGACACACAGCGCCGAAGCGACAAGTGCGGCGACCAGGCGTGTGGCGTGTGTCGTTGGCATTCCAAGCGATGGCATGTCGGTCCCGATCGGCCCGAAACTGCATGGACCTGCGCGGTCCCCGCGTCAGCGCAGGGAACGGCGCACTCCGCTTATCGGTGTGGCGAACGGCCTGCTGCACTGTCCTGCAAGGGAAATCTGGTGGATCGACGGACTTCCGGCCGGGCTCGGGGCGGCTCGCCCCCGGGCTCAGCGTGCGGCGGGTGTGGGGCTGCCTGGACGTGGCGACGGACGGGAGGTGAGTGCGTGGAACTCAGCCGGCGGAATGGACGAGAGAAACGGACCGCGAACGTCGAACGGGTTACGCTCCGCCAGCCGCTGCGCGGGCGACGCCTGGTTCAGAGGGCGGGGCCGATCGTACAGATCGATGTCGTCCAGGCCGAAGACGGCGGTGTACTGCTCGGCGCTGCGGAGGGGAGCACCGGAACGGTCGAGCTCGGCCGACAGGCGGCCGTGCCCGACGACGCCGCGACCAGCCACATAGAAGCAGACCCAGTCGCCGGCACGTGCGGTTCCGGGGAAGATGCCGATCGTGCCGACCCCGAGCAGCCGTCGTCCCCTCACCACGGCCTCGACGAACTGCTCGGCCGGCGAGCGATCGTCGGCAGGGATGGTCGCGATCCAGTAGTCCGGTGGTTCCTCCCTCGGTACGAGCGAGAGGTGCGGCGTGGACGGCGCGGGAGGCGGCACGGCGGGAAGCGCCAGCAGTTCGGCGACGCGCGCGTCCGTCTCCACCCCGGCGAGCAGTTCGACCACCTGCTCGTGGGTCAGGCTGCCGTCCTGCACGCGCACCGCCAGCATCAGCACGGCATGCAGCGGCAGGACCCGTCCCTGCCCGTGCGTCGCCTCGGCAGCACCGTCGCTCCGCCGGCGTCGTCCATGAAGCGGCACGGCAATCGACAGGCCGACCGTGTCTTCGCCGGCAACCGGTGGTTCGACGTCTGGCAGCGCCGCGATGGTCCGCGCGAGATCGTCCGGGCTGAACGGCCGCGAGCGATCGGTGCGTACCTCCAGGACGAAGCGGGCCCGGCCCGGCGAGCGCCAGGCGCCATCGAACCGCACCGCGCCGGTGCGCCGGTCGTAGACGCCGTAGCTGACGGTGAACCCCAGATAGCGCCCGATGGTGAGGACCAGATCCATCAGCGCGCGCTGCGACTGATCGTCAGGACTGCGCTGCCCGTCCTCGATGAGCGCGCGGAGATCGTCCAGCGTACCGCGCCACGCGCAGAGGAACCGCCGGAAGCGTTCGCGGGCGGCGTCCGGCCCGGGCTGGTCGGTGAGCCGGCCGGCGAGGGCGAGCATGTCCTCCAGGTGGAGCCTCATCGACCTGTGGGGGATCTACGGCGCGGCAGTGTCGGGCGGCGGCGGCCGCCGCACCAGCCGGTTCAAGGCGACAATGCGCCCCGTGGGAGTGGCACTGCCGGCTGACGGTTCGAGCGTCAGCGACACGCCGATCACCGGACGTCCGACCGTGGGTGGCTGGCCGCTGACGAGTGCGGCGTGCCCGGTCTCGTCCGGAACGAACAGGCCCGCCGTGATCGCGTCGGCCTCCGTCAGCAGCCAGGCCTGGTAGGTGAACCCGTCCGGGGGTGCGGAGAGACCAGCGGCGCTCAGCACGAGCCCGCGCGATCGGCTCCAGAGCAACTGCGCCGTCGTCGGCGAGCCGTCCACGCCTGCGAGTCCGAACCGCACGAGGTCGGGAGCGGAGAGCACGGCGCCCATGGTTCCCGTGTCGGCAGCGAGGCGTCGGGACAGATCGGCCAGCCGGGTGGTCTCCGCCCTGGCAGCCGCAAGGTCCGCGGCTGCAGTCTCGGCACTGCGGGCGGCGGCCGCTTCCACGTCCGCAAGCCTCGCCTGCGTCGCGCTGACCCGGCGCTGCATGCCCGACGCCCACCAGGCCCCACCGACGATCGCCATCACCAGCATGAAGGCCATGGCCATGATGAAGCGCTGGTGCACGCGATGCTCCCGCTCCTGGTCTTCGACCACGCGCACCTCGACGTCGCGCAGCAGCACCCGGACCTCGGCGAGCCGGCTGATCATGTCCGTGCGCAGGGCCGAGAGTTCGTCGAGCAGCGCGCCTTCCTGGTCCGGAAGCGGCATCGCTGGAATGGCGTGGTCCACGGGGACGGTCACGACGGATGGCGGGGGATGGCCGGCCGGAGCCGCCGCGTCCGGTGCATCGGCAACGGCGGCAACGGCCGACATGGCATCGGCACCAGCGGCATCGGCGACCGGGACATCGGCGACCGAGGCATGAGCCGGTGCCTCTGAGACGGGCTGGTGACGGGGTGCGAGCACGAGCGCTGCCAGGTGATCCTGCAGGTCGCGTTCGACGCCCTCGATCGCGTCTGCCCGGTCGGCGGACACGCGGGTGGTCGTGGCCGCCACGCACGCATGGGTCAATTCCGCGGCCTGCTCACGTCGGCTGCCAGCGGGCTCGAACGGCAGGTGACGCATGGCGGTCCATTCGTGCTGCACCATGCGCTGCAGGGTCTCGAACCGTTCGGCCGATTCGCGGAGCAGGCGGTCCTCGACCGTCGCGAAAGCCGCAACCTGCCGCTCGAGGGCATCCACGGCTCGCGCGTGGCGATCGCCGATGGCGCTCCATTCCTGGAGCACGTCCGCCACATCGTCCGCAAAGCGTGAGAGGCGCTCGTCGGCCGGTGTCGCCCGCTCCTGGCCGTCGCGCCACAGCTGGAGCGAGATCGTCAGCCGGTCGATTTGCGCCTGCAGGTCGGACAGCCGCTGCTCGAACCCGGGAGCTTCCTGGAACACTTGTAATCCTGTGGGCGCATGATAGCAGGCCTGTCGGGCCGGGCACACGCTTCGGAGGTAGACTGCCCCTCATGCCCTTGATTCTCAACGGCCTCCCCCCGCTGCACTTCGCGGTGGCGGGGGTGACGATCGCGGCGGTCACGTTGGTCCTCCTGGTGGTCGGCAACCGGCGGCTGGGTGTGTCGAGCGGCCTCGAAGACATCTGCAGCCTCGTGCTGGACCAGCCGTTCTATCGCAGGAGCGCCATCACCTCGGGCCGCCCGTGGCGGCTGCCGTTCCTCGGAGGCCTGCTGCTCGGCGGGTTCCTCTCGGCGGTGCTGGGAGGCGGATGGTCGCCCACCTGGGCGCTGGGCATGCTCGACACCGCGCTGGGCCTGAGTCCCGGCGCGAAGGTGGCGTGGATGTTCGGCGGTGGGCTGCTCACCGGTTTCGGCACGCGCCTCGCGAACGGCTGCACGAGCGGCCACGGCATCTTCGGCAACGCGAACTTCGAGGTACCCAGCCTCGTGGCGTCAGTCTGCTTCATGGCCGCCGGCCTTGCCACGACCCAGATCCTGTACCGGGTGGTGCTGCCATGATGATGCTGTTCTACGTGGGGCTCGGCACCATCTTCGGCTTCGTGCTCAGCCGCTCCGGCGCCGCCGACTACGACTACATCCAGGGCATGTTCCTCTTCGAGCGGTTCCAGCTGTACGGCATCCTGGCCACGGGCGTCGCCGCCACCGCGATCGGCCTCTGGGTGATCAAGCGTCGACCGGTCACGCTCGGCGGCGCACCGATCACGATCGAACGCAAGGCCTTCAACCGGGGCACGGTGGCGGGGAGCCTGCTGTTCGGCGTGGGTTGGTCGCTCACCGGCATGTGCCCCGGACCGATCCTGGTGAACATCGGCGAGGGCAAGCTGTACGCGGTGGCGGCGCTTGCCGGCGCACTGACCGGTGCGGCCCTGTTCGGCGCCGTGTACGACGCGCTGCAGGAGCCGTTCGGGCTTCCCCCCGTGAGGAAGCCAGCCCGCACCTGAGTGGTCGCCCGGTCGCCGGGTCAGCTATTCGCGCCGTCGCACACGTTTGCCGTTATCCTGTTTCGCGTGCCGCCTTCACCTGGACCGACAATCGAGCCAAGCCCCGCGGAGAAGTTCTTCGGGCTGGCGGCGCGGCCCTTCAGCCTGACGCCCGACCTCAGGTTCGCCTACCACAGCCGTTCACACACCCACGCGCTCGACCAGGTGAGTTCGGCCCTCCGGCGCCGAGAGGGCCTGATCGTCGTGACCGGCGCCGTGGGCACCGGCAAGACGATGCTGTGCCGCTCGATGCTCGAGAACTTCGAGGCGCGCACCTTCCTGTCGGTCATCCTGGATCCAGGGCTCGAGGTGGAGGACCTGCTGCGCAAGGTGCTCCGCGACTTCGGCATCATCAGCGGTGTCGACGTGAACACGACCGGGCCGCTCTCCGAGGTCACGCGGCACCAGTACGTCTCGGCCCTGCAGCAGTTCCTCTCGTCGCTGATCCCTCTCCAGGCGCACGCCGTGATCATGATCGACGAGGCCCAGCGCCTGAACCCGCGCGTACTGGAGGAGATCAGGCTGCTCTCCAACTTCGAGACCGACGAGGCCAAGCTCCTGCAGATCGTCCTCGTGGGGCAGCCCGAACTGGACGATGTGCTGCGGAGTCCGCTGATGCGGCAGCTCAACCAGCGGGTGGCCCGGCGCTGCGAACTGCAGCCGCTCACCGAGAGCGAGGTGGGCGACTACATCGAGCGGCGTCTCACGGTGGCCGGCTCGCCCGATGCCCTGGCCGGCGCCGCGGATGCGCCGCCGCCGAACGCGGCGGAACTGGTGCGGTTCTCGGCCGAAGCGGTGAGGACCGTCGCCGGCATCTCGGGCGGAATCCCCCGCCTGGTGAACACGCTCTGCGATCGGGCGCTCGACGTGGCCTATGAGCGCCAGGTGCGCACCGTGGATCCGGATGCGGTGATTGCCGCCGCCGACCGGCTGCACCTCGAGGTGTCGCCCGACGCGGTCCGTCCGGGCACCAGCCGGCGCACACGCACCATGGCGATGGCGGCCGCCGCCCTGGTCGCACTCGCGCTGGTCGTCTGGTGGCTCGTGCTGCGGCCGGCGCCAGAGACCGAGTCGCCCCTGGGCAGCGCCCCGCTGGCGAGCCCGCTGGAACGCCCGCAGCCGACACCCGAACCGCCGGCTCCGGCGGCACGAGCCGCGGAGCCGCCTGCTGCGGCAGCCGGGCGGGCGCCCGAACCCGGTGCCTCGCCCGCCAGCGAATCGGCCGCGCCGCCCGCACAGCCGCCCGGCAGTTCCGGGAGTACGGCCAGCGCCGCACCGACCGCATCGCCGGCAGCGCAGCTGCCGCCGCCGGGCAGCTTCGAGATCGCCGTGTCGTCGTTCCGCACCGAGTCGCGCGCGCGCGACGTGGCCGAGGCGCTGGGTCGGATCAACGTGCCCGCGTCGGTCAGGCTGGACGCCACCGGCATGTGGTACCGGGTGATGGCGGGCCCCTTCACGGCGCGGGAAGCCGCCGAGTCGGCGCAGGGCACCCTCGACCGCAACGGCTATGCTGACACCCGGATTACGCAGGTGCCGGCCACGCCGCGATAGGTCCCGGCCGTGCCCTTCCTGCTCCTCGTGCTCGCCTCGGTCGCCTACGCCGTGGGTGGCCTGTTCATGAAGCAGTCGGACGGGCTCACCCGTCTCCTCCCGACCCTGGCGTTTCTCGGCCTGTTCCTGTCGGGCGCCTCGCTGCAGGCACTCGGTATGCGTGACGCGGACATGGGCACGTCGTACATCCTCGTGCTCGGCATCGAGGCAGTCGTGGCTGTCGTCCTCAGTGCGTTCGTGCTGCACGAGGGCTACGGCCCCTCGCGCCTCGCCGCCATCGCGCTCGTGGTCATCGGCATTGCCTGGCTGCGCCGGCTGTGACCACCGCGTCGACACGCCGCCAGCGATGAACATCCTGCACGTCACGCCGTACTACCCACCTGCGTGGGGGTACGGCCCGGTGCCGGGCCGTGTCGCAGCGCTTGCACGGGCACAGGCAGGCGCCGGACACCACGTGACGGTGCTCACGACCGATGCCATCGCGCCGCACGAGCGCGCCCACGCCGGCGACCCGGTCGTCGACGGCGTCCGGGTCGTCCGCGTGCGCAACCTGAGCGGATCGATCCGGACGTGGCTCACGTGCTCCACCCCGGTTGGCATGGGACGCGCCGCACGAGCCCTGTTCGCGTCACAGGCTCTCGACGTCGTGCACCTGCACGAGGCAATCGCCGTGGAGCACCTGCACGCCATCCGCTGCGTCCCGCCGCGGGTGCCGGTGGTGATGTCGCTGCACGGCACGCTCCGCTCACCGGCGACGCTGCCGCCCGCCTGGCTCGTACCAGCCTGGAGGCTCGCCGGCGGCCACCGCGCAATCGAGCGGGTCGACCGGTTCGTGGCGGCATCGGCAGACGAGGCGATGGACGCGACGCGGCACACCCGGTGGTTCCCCCAGGCTCTTCGTCCGGACGCAGTCGAGGTGATTCCGGACGGCACGGATCCGGCGACGCCACTCTCTCGCCAGGGGCGCGTGGACGCACGCCGCGAGCGGTCACTGCCGGCCGACGGTCTCATTGTGCTGATGGCTGGAACGGTCACGGCACCTGCCACGCGAGCCGTGCTCGAGGCCTTCGCGCGGGTGGCTGGGCTGACGCCGGACGCTCACCTGGTGATGGTCGGCGTGGAGACAAGTGCGCGTCCCGATCTGGAGGCGATGGTCGACCTGCTGCAGGTACGGAACCGCGTACGCCTCACCGGCTACCTGGCGCCGGCACACCTGCACCGGACACTGGGAGCGTCGGACGTGCTGCTGGTGCCCGGCGCGCCGGACCGCGGGTTCGAACGCCTCGCGGCCGACGCCCTGGCTGCAGGGCTCGCGATCCTGCTCGACGAACAGGTTCGCGCACGCCTGCCCGACACGCCCGCCATTCGGGGCGTCCGCAACGACGCGGCGGCATGGACAACGGCGCTGAGCTCGGTGTTGCTGGACGACACGGCACTGGCGGGTATGCGCGAGGCCGCACGAACAGCCGCCGACGCCATGGCCTGGCCCGCCATCGCCCGCCACTGGGAGGCGCTGTACCTTCGCCTGCGCGACAGACCACGCCCGGAAGCGCCCGCGTAGCCCCCGGCTTCAGCCGGGCCTCAGGGTCCGGCCGACAGCACCACGCGATCAGGCGCCGCTCGCCCGCGTTCCAGTCGAGGCCACCCCCAGCTTCGCCAGGATCGGCCCGGTCTCCTCGTGCACGGCACCCAGACGCGAGGCGAACCAGGCCACGCCTGCGAGGCACAGCGCACCGCACACGGCCATGGTGACCGGAGCCCCGATCCTGGCGGACACCGCGCCGGCCGCGAGCCCGCCGATGGGCGTGGTGCCGAAGTAGGCCATCAGGAACAGCGCGATCACGCGCCCGCGCTTCGTGTCCTCCACGATCGTCTGCAGCAGTGTGTTGCCCGACGCCACCATCGCGATGAAGCCGAACCCCGTGATCACCAGCAGGGCCAGCGACAGCCAGAGCACCGTGGACAGGGCAAAGCCGGTCAACCCCAGCGAGAAGATGGCGCCGGCCGCCGCGATGTTCCGCGGAAGCCCGACAACGGTCCGGCGTGACGCCAGCCAGAGGGCGCCAACCAGGGCGCCGCCGCCGGTCGCGGTCATGAGGAACCCGAGCGTGTGGGCACCGCCGCCGAGCACGTCCGCGGCAAACACCGGCATGAGCACCGAATAGGGCACGCCCACCAGGCAGATGAAGCCGACGAGCAGGATGATCGACCGGATGGTCTGCGACTCGTAGGCGTAGGTGAGCCCTTCGCGGAACTGCTGCAGAGGACCCGCGTGCGGTGCCGTCGATGCCGCGGGGCGGCTGATGCGCATGGCCAGCAGGGCGGCAATCACCGCGAGGTAGCTGACACCGTCGATCAGGAAGCACCAGCCCTCGTTCGAGAGCGCGATGATGGCGCCCGCCACGCTCGGCCCCACGAGGCGCGCGGCGTTGAACATGGACGAGTTCAGTGCAATGGCGTTGCCCAGGTCGCGCTTGTCCTCGACGAGGACCACCACGAACGCCTGCCGCGCCGGCATGTCGAACGCGTTCACGATGCCGCCGAATACGCTGACCACGATGAGCCACGGAACCGAGATCGTGCCGGACAGTGTCAGCGCGGCCAGGGTCAGGGCCACCAGCATCGAGCCCACCTGCGTCGCAATCAGGAGACGGTGGCGGTCGAGGCGATCGACGTAGATGCCGGCAAACGGCATCAGCAGGAAGGTGGGGAACTGTGACGCGAAGCCGATCACCCCGAGCAGGAACGCCGACCCGGTCAGCCGGTACACGAGCCAGCTCGTCGCCGTGATCGTGATCCACGTGCCAGTGAGCGAGACGATCTGTCCGCCGAAGAAGAGCCGGTAGTTGCGGTAGCGGAAGGCGCGCAGCATGAAGCCCATGCCGGCACCACCGCCTCCCGAAGGTCCGCCCGCTCCCGCCATCGTCCGATCCAGTCTAGCCGGTGCACCACCCAGGGGGGCGCGCGGCGCCCTCCGTACGGTCGCCTACCGGCGGCCGCGGCGCTGCTGGGCCTCGGCGAACTGCTCGAGGAGCGGCTCGGTCTGCTCGATGGAAATGCAGGCGTCGGTGATGCTCTGGCCGTAGACGGAGGGTTGCCCGGGCACGTACTCCTGCCGCCCCTCGACAAGATGGCTCTCGAGCATGGCGCCGAACACCTGCCACGATCCGGCGGCGACCTGCTCGCAGATGGACGCCGCCGCCAGCCGCTGCTTCGTATGGTCCTTGTGGCTGTTGCCGTGCGAGCAGTCGATCATCACCGTGTCGGGCAGCCGGTGCTTCGCCAGCTTCGCGCACACCTCGGCAACGTGCTTCTCGTCGAAGTTCGGTCCGGTGCGCGATCCGCCACGCAGGATGACATGGCAGCTCTCGTTGCCGGTCGTGTGGAAGATGGCCGACACGCCCTGCTTCGTCACGGATGGGAACCAGTGCGGCGAGCGGGCGGCCAGGACGGCATCCACCGCGGTCTGGGTGTTGCCGTCGGTCCCGTTCTTGAAGCCCACCGGCATCGACAGGCCGGAGGCCAGTTCCCGATGCACCTGGCTCTCGGTGGTGCGTGCGCCGATCGCGACCCACGACGTCAGGTCGGCGATGTGCTGCGGAATCTGCACGTCGAGGAACTCCGACGCGGTCGGCAGGCCGAGATCGTTCACGTCGAGCAGCAGCTTTCGCGCGAGGCGCAGGCCCTTGTTGATGTGGAAGCTCTCGTCCAGATCAGGATCGTTGATGAGCCCCTTCCACCCCACCGACGTCCGTGGCTTCTCGAAGTAGCTGCGCATCAGCACGATGAGGTGGCCGCGGTAGCGGTCGGCCAGCGCCTTCAGTCGTGCGGCGTACTCCAGCGCGGCCTTCGTGTCGTGAATCGAGCACGGCCCCGCGATGACGACGAGCCGGGGGTCGCGACCCGCGATCACCTCGGACACCGCTTTCCTCGCGTCGGACACGACGTTTGAGGCGGTCTCGCTGACGGGAATCTCCTCGATCAGGATGGCCGGCGGGATGAGCGGCCGGGTTTCCGTAATCCTGAGGTCGTCGGTGCGCTGGAGCATCTCTACAGGATAGCGCACGCCCGCCACCACCTGTGCAATGGCCCGGCAACCCAGCCGGTCGGGTGGCCGGCGACGTGCAGTGAGGGGATCCGGAGGAGGACCACATGGCAGATGAGCACAGGCCGGGCGGGCACGAGCGCCCGACGACCGCACGGCAGAAGCAGGGCTATGACGAGGCCGCACGCGGCGGACCCCACGCGCCCGCGAGCGACGTGGGCATCCCGCTGAACCCGGGCGAGGAGGCGGGCGGCACGGCGGACGACCGGGAAGCGCGCGAAGCCGCACACGACGTCCGGCGACGGGACAGGTCGGCCGACTGAATGGCCCGGGTTGGCCAAGGCGCCAACTCACCAATTACAATGTCGGCACATGCCGGCACTGATTGAAGCCATCGACATCAAGCGCAAGATGTACTTCGAGTTCGAGGATGCGCCCTTCCACTGTCTCGACGTGGAGGTGGCCCGGCCGACCGCCCGGGGCGGCCAGACGCTCGTCCGCCTGAAGATGCGCAACCTGATCACTCGCGCGGTGTTCGACCGGACGTTCAAGGCGGGGGACAAGTTCGCCGAGCCCGACCTCGTCCAGGTTGGTGCGTCGTTCCTCTACGCGGATGCCGACGGCTACCACTTCATGGACCAGGAGTCCTTCGAGACGCTCACGCTCCGCGGCGAGGTGCTCGGCGACGACCGGCTCCTCCTCGTCGACAACGTCGTGGTCCAGGTGCTCAAGTACAACGGCAACCCCATCGGGCTGCAGTTCCCGCCGCACGTCGAGCTCACGGTCACCGAGACCGAGCCCGGCGTCCGCGGCGACACCGCGAGCGGAGGCGCCACAAAGAACGCCACCCTCGAGACCGGCCTCCAGGTGCGCGTGCCGCTCTTCATCAAGGAAGGCGAGAAGGTGAAGGTGCACACCGAGACGCACGAGTTCGCAGGCCGGGCCTGAGCCGCGGCCCCGGCTGTCACCGGCCTAGCGCGACAGCCACCACGACATCTTCACGCTGAACACGCGGTTCCGGGTTCGCAGCGCCTGCGGCCCCGGCACTGCCGTGTCGAACCCCTCGTTGTACACCACATACAGGTCGCTGCCGGGCCGATAGATCGACCACAGCAGCAGGTTCACGTTGGCAAGCCGGCGGTCGTCGTTGTACTGCACGAACGCCTTCAGGAAGAGGGTCGGCGAGAGCGAGTAGCTGACACGGGTGCTGAGCACGTTCGTCGTGTACGGCGCCGCGCCAGGCAGCCCGATCATGTTCCGCGTATAGCTGTTCTCGACCAGCAGCGTCTCGAGCGGCAGCAGGTTGATCGACGCACGCAGCGTCGTCTTGTCCCCGCCGTAGTAGCCGCCGACGTCCACGCCCGCGCTGCCATACACGCGCCGGCTGTCGTCGCTGTTGCCCGACAGCGACAGCGTCCGCCAGTCGTAGCCGCCCGGCGCAATCGTCGTGGGACCGATGCGGAATGCAGCCGTCGGGTTGTCGAAGTCCGAAGCCACACCCACGCGGAACGAGGACCGGTCGTTGCGGGTCAGCGAGAAGCCCGCGTCGTGCGTGCGCGAGAGCGGGGTGCCGCGGTGATCCTCGAAGTACTCCGTGTTCGCGCTGATCGAGAGCTGGCGCACGCCACGCCACCGTGGACGCGGCGTCCAGCCCGCGCCCGCATTCCCCTTCCGGATGTCGGTACGTGGAATGAAGCCCATCTCGGCATTGAAGCGTTCCTGGATGTCCGAGTAGCCGATGGTCGCGTTGTAGCGATCCCGGGTCCAGTCGGCGTTCAGCACGGCGGCCATGTCCCGCCCGGTCGAACCTGGCGTGAAGGTCTTGCCGAAGAGCGACACGATCTTCACGCTGTCACGGAAGAGGCTGAAGATGCCGTCGAGCCCGATGGTCCGGTTGTAGCTGCTCGCACCGACGGCTCCCTGCCGGTTGAGGACGATCGCGCCGATCGACGACGACCGGAGGATGTTCCGCCTGAGGCGTGCCACGGTGTAGTTCGCCTTCGGGATGTGCACGGCACGCGTACCAATCGCATAGTCCGCATCGTCGGTCTCGATGTTCATGAGGCCGACCGCGTAGTTGCCGACGTTGCCCGACACGCGCCCGCCGCCGATGATGGGCACCTCGCGGCCGTCCGTGCTCAGGCCGATGCTCCGGCTGTAGTACAGCGACAGCGGCCCGGCGGCATTCGTCCGCGCACCGGTTCCCCCTTCATCGTTGAGGCGGCCGAACCCGAAGATGCTCGAGCCCTGCGTGAAGAACTGCCGCTTCTCGGGGAAGAACAGCCCGAACCGGGTGAGGTTCACCACCTCCTGGTCGGCCTCCACCTGCGCGAAGTCGGTGCGATAGGTCACGTCGGCATTCAGGGTCGACGTGACGCTGGCACGCAGGTCGAACCCGTAGCCGGCCTTGCGCCGTGTGGGGGTGCCGGCATCGAAGTCGCGGCTCACCTGCGGCGCCCCGAACGGAATGAACTCCAGCCGACGCCGCGGTACCAGTCCCGACAGTCCGGTCAGCAGGCCGGCCCCGGAGATCCGGTAGATGCCCGGTCCCTGCCACTCGCGCGGGAACGGCGTGAAGTGGGTCTCCTCGCGCTTGTGGATGATGATGCGACCGACGTTGAAGCCCCACTCCTGCGGCCCGTCAGTCTCCCTGAACCGGATCTGCGAGAGCGGAATCGCGAACTCCGAGTACCACCCCTCCGCATCGCGCGTGACCTTCACCTCCCAGACCGCATTCCACTCCCAGTTCATGATGCCGTTCTCGGTCGAGTACCCGTCCTTCTGGGCGCCGAGCGGGTTCGTGCTGAAGTAGAAGGCGTTCCGGTGGTCGTGGAAGGTGTCGAGGACGATGCGGACCGCATCTCCCTTGCGGAGGGCCGAGTCGCGCAG
>WBZO01003849.1_pt1 | contig 16895 bp, 11 predicted proteins | sample 5204261 | NCBI WGS metagenome assembly WBZO01 (sample SAMN12412400, study PRJNA552823) | activated sludge metagenome | isolation source: activated sludge from anammox sidestream of wastewater treatment plant... | place: USA: North Carolina | collected 2017-09 | reverse complement strand
ATTGTTTTGTCTGTTGAATTTGTTAGCTGTTGATGGTATTTTAATGAAAATATAGAATATTGAAAAGGTATATCCGGAGATTATTTGTGATTCAATATTAACCGCGGGACGAATGGACAAGTTATGTCTTCGGTTACGGAGTGACATGGACAAACTTGTTTGTTCGTGGTGTTTGAATATACACACAGATTTGGAATATATCACACGGACAAACAAAGTTTGTCCGTGCCACCCTGTAACCCGCTTAAATAAAATGAAAATTCCTATACAATCAAGTTATGACAAGAGGGAGTAAAAAAAGACATGAAAAGTGCATTTATTACTGGTATCACAGGCCAGGATGGATCATACCTTGCCGAATTCCTCCTGTCGAAGGGTTATGAAGTGCATGGACTTATTCGCAGGGCAAGCACCTTCAATACAGGGAGGATTGATCATCTCTATATTGATCCGCATATTCCCGGTGCAAAAATGTTTCTTCATTATGGTGATCTCTCAGATTCCGGACAATTTACCAGTCTCATTTACAATATCAAGCCGGATGAAATATATCATCTGGGGGCGCAAAGTCACGTAAGAGTAAGCTTCGACATGCCGGAATATACCGGAGATATATCAGCCCTGGGGACAACACGGCTTCTTGAGGCAATCCGGAGGAGCGGCATAAAAACCAAATTCTACCAGGCATCTTCATCAGAGATGTTTGGCGCAACGCCACCACCTCAGCATGAAAAATCGTTGTTTTATCCAAGAAGTCCTTATGCAGCGGCAAAGCTCTATGCGTATTGGATAACGGTAAACTATCGGGAAGGATATAACCTGTTTGCCTGCAATGGCATACTTTTTAACCATGAATCACCACGCAGGGGAGAGACTTTTGTAACGAGAAAGATTACAAGGGCATTAGCCAACATTCTTGCCGGAAACCAGAAAAAACTCTATCTGGGAAATATGAATGCGAAAAGAGACTGGGGTTTTGCTCCCGAGTATGTGGAGATGATGTGGCTTATGCTCCAGCAGAATTCACCGGACGATTACGTGGTGGGTACAGGGAATAGTTATTCGGTGAGGGAGTTTGTAGAGAAGGCGTTCCGTTATGCGGGTATCGAACTGGAGTGGAAAGGGAGCGGCAAAGATGAAAAAGGTATCATTAGCTCCCGCCCCCAAACCTTGAGTACGAAGATAAATACAGGAGATGTCGTTATAGAAATAGACCAAAAATACTTCAGACCAACAGAGGTTGAGTATTTAAAGGCGGACATTACTAAAGCGAAAACAAGACTTCGGTGGGAACCGAGGATAACGTTCGACGAGCTTGTTAAAATTATGGTAGATTACGACATGAAGATTTTGGGGTTGGAACCACCCTGTGAGGGAATCGATGCGTCAAGGAACAAGGGCTTTAGCTATACAAATCACGATTTTTCTTTGTATGAAAAGATACGGGAAGGATGTTAGGTAATCGTAAGGAATAACGGGTAATGCATGATGCAGCAGGGTCGCAAACAATCTGCCAGCATGTTGGCCTGTTTGGCTTGCACGCTTGTGCCCGAAAAGTATAATTGCTTATACCAGATAAACCGGACAGAGCACGATAAATTTTGCTCTTATTGGATTTTTCAAAAAACTAAAGTGTTACAAAGAAAGTTTTATCAATAAACCCTAAGGATACACGTCATGAAGACATTCATCCTTGCCGGCGGCGGAGGGGAAAGGCTCTGGCCTTTATCCAGAAATAATTTTCCGAAACAATTTTTGAAATTGAACGGGAACATGTCCCTTTTGCAACAAACCGTTGATCGGCTCCTGGGCGCTGTTTCAGCAAAGGATATTATTGTCATAACAAACCGGAACTACCAATTTCATGTTTCTTCGGCTCTGAATTCCATGCCACGCACGGATGGTTCTGTTTCCAGCGCACATATGATCCCTGAGCCTTTAAGCAGGAACACCGCGCCTGCAATAGCGCTGGGGATGAAATACTGCAAAGAAAAACTCAAATGCACGGAGGATGAAATCATATTTTTATCCCCCGCCGATCATATCATAAAACCCCCGGAGGCATTTGCTGACCAGATGAGGCATGCAGAAAAGATTGCCCAAAAAGGATATATTGTAACCTTTGGGATAAAACCGGACAAGCCGGAGACTGGTTTCGGCTATTTAAAGTTCGGTGATCAATCGTTAACGGACGGCACCACAAAATTCTTCAAAGTGGAAAGATTTGCGGAAAAACCTGATCGGGACACGGCGAAGCAATATATCCGTGAGGGAAACTATTATTGGAATTCGGGCATGTTTGCCTTCCGGATACGAACCATGACGGAGGAACTTCGGCGCTATGCACCGGAAATTTTGAAAATATACCACCTCGGGTACGAGGAAATGTTGTCGCAGTTTCAGCAAATGCCCAGCATTTCCATTGACTATGCGGTTATGGAAAAATCAGACAAGGTCGTGGCGTTACCATTTGATTTATACTGGAACGACGTCGGCTCGTGGGATGCCTTATTTGATATTCTCGATAAGGATGAGCATGGCAATGTACTGCAAGGCGATGTTATGGTACTAGACACCAAAGACTCCTTTCTTATGGGGAAAAAAAGACTCATTACTGCCATTGGTCTCGAAAACTGCCTTGTGGTAGAAACGGATGATGCCATACTGATAGCCAAGAAAGGGGAGGCGCAAAAGGTAAAGGACATCGTAAACAAACTCAAGGAAAATGCGAGACCCGAGGCCATTGAGCAGGTTACTACCTACCGGCCGTGGGGAAACTATACGGTGCTTGAAAATGGCCCGCGGTATAAAATAAAGCGGATCGTGGTGAATCCGAACGAAAAGCTCAGCCTGCAAATGCATCATCACCGGTCAGAACACTGGGTGGTGGTAAAAGGAATCGCAAAGGTGACCACCAACGATAGGGAGAGCTTTATCCATGAAAACGAATCGGCATTTATTCCAAAATCAACGATGCACCGGCTAGAAAATCCCGGTAAGATACCCCTTGAAATCATTGAAGTGCAGAATGGCGAATATCTTGGAGAAGACGACATTGTCAGATTTGACGATGCCTATGGAAGAACCGGAGGACCCGCCCCCCTCCCCATGAATTTATCCGGGGAATACGGGAAAGAGCAGGCACATTAAAAAACGTGGCGCCGACCTCTCCCCGTTTGCTGTCGAAGACACGTACCGTCAACAGATTCTACTATGTTCACCTGTAAGAACTTTATGCATCCTCATAATCCTCCGTAAACAGAGGAAAACAGGAGATACGTCCCCGAATGCCTGATTTAACTGCAATCCTGATGAGGAGATCTTCGGTGTGAGTTTGAAAGAACGACACACCCTTGTTTAAGAATATTTTTGAATGTTTTTTGGCGAAGTAGGCGAAACAACCGGTGATTATACAGCCGCCGAGACATAAAAATACAGAAACAAAAAGATAAGATCGTTGTCTTTTTGTCACTCGACGGACGAACGGATAATGAACTATTTCGTCTCGGCGTCCACTGATGATTTGCCGAGGTCTCCGAGACTATAGGAAAAACGAGTTGTTCCATAAACTCCTCAATGATGGGAGGGTTATTCAGCCCCAGGCACAGGTGGATAACCTCCTTCCGCACCTGTTTTCATAATTTGCAAGGAGCGCTTCAACCAATTGCTTGTTTCCCATCTGCTCCGTCGTAAGATATTCCTGAAAACTCAGATGCTGAAATCCGTATTCAGTCTTGTTGTATTCCATGAATATGCTGCTTCTGTCTCCGATATTGAGCAAGAGTTTCCTGAGGTCAATAGCCGACTTCCCATTTCCTTCCAAATAATCATGATCCCTAAACCCTATCCCTATGGACGTGAAACGTGAGGGTTGATCCGGTGACTGTACTTCGGCCAGTATACAGGAAAATAGCAACCCATAACAGGAAAAAAAAGGAAATTACTGACGGATTCCAAAGTGATACTAAACCAATTCTTACATCTGTCTGCGTGACTGATGCGGAGGGTGAAAAGTACCCTATGCCCAATGAATAGACAATCGAAATAATCGCCATAATCTGGTATACAGAAATTCTTCTTCCACCTCTGTAATCAGCCCTAAAAATTTCGGAGAACGCTCGCCATGCCTGTGTAACTACCACAGTCAGAATAAATGCAACAATGTAGCGTGATTGTAAGAAAAGGAGCATGCTAAATATGCCCGTGATTAAATACAGGATCGATGTGATTGCCTGTATCGGTATAACTTTCACACCATCCAAACTGCTTTCATACGCAATTTTTTTCGTTTTTCCTGAAAACGTGAAACAGTATTTATCAAAAATCCTGCGCAATATCGGATGGCTCTGAGACAAGGGTTTCCCGTAACAGCAGCCGAAGCTGATACATGCCAGCCGTCCTATTGTCTCTCCAAATGAATAAGAAATTACAAACGCGGCCAAGAAAGGAACAAGAGGGATATGAAAATTCGATCTCGCTCCCAGAGTTACATTGGTCAACCAGAGAGCCCATGGGATGATAAGTATTCCCACGAAAGAAGCGCCACCAATGGTGAAGGTGTATAATTTTTTTTCAACAATTTTTGCTATGAATCTCGACGCCGGTACACAAATTAGCAAAAGGGTTAGTACCATTACGAAAATACCGGTTAAAGGAATCTTGAGGGTGCCCAAAAGGATAAACAATATGACTCCGGCAACATCATAAGCGCTGGCTACTAATAAACCGTAGTAGGTCAGATTCACCCCTCTCCAACAGCCAGACTCTTCCTTAAAAACCGGAACAGAAGCAACGATCTGCCAACCTTCGCCAGGTAAAGTCTTGAACGACCACCTTAGAAGCACTATAAAGAATGCTGCCAGTACGAAAACGAATAATCCATTCGCCATTCAAACGATTCTCCTTTAAAGTCATGTAACAAATTATGGTTATCCGATATTAACGGCACTTGCAATAAAAGAACGGACCTTAACATCCGTCTCTACAAGTGACATTCCGAACCCTTTGGAGAAACGGCTTTCTACATCTTGACGGGACATATTCCGTATCAAGTCTTCTGCAAACATTACCCGTTCCTTTTGAAAAATCAGCACCGTGGTACTACTGCCAGGCAGATAGAGGCTTTTGGGAAGACCTTTTATGAAGAAGATCCCTGTTCTCACTTGCTGCGGGCGGTCATATCCCTTCTCACTGTAACACTGGACAATTTTGCCGATCATCAGCGCCACAATTTCAATCATAACCACGAAACCTGCTTTTGTCCCACCGGGAACATCTGTATCTATGACCGTAATAACCCTCTTATTCTTTGAATAAGGAGTTACCATAGCCACCACGGCCCCGGGATTACATGCGTGGTAATTGCCTTCTAATTCATAGAAGTCAACAACCTTTCCGGCCACTGGCGTGTGGTTATAATGATATTTCTCCGGCGTCAGCCGGAATACAGCAAATTTCCCATTCAGAAATGCTCTCAACCATTCCCTCTTATTACGCCCCAAAAGCTCCTCATAGCCAAAAAATTTTTCTTTTAGAAACAGCTTTGATGTCTCGCAAAACGAGCCAACGAGAACCCGTGAATCCGACGGAGCAACGATTGCAGAGGGTTCCTCAGACATTGGGCGACATTCCCAATATCGTATTTTTCTTTCGAATACTTTTCTGGTCGTATTTAAGGTGTTATGGTTATCCACACACTCATCCAGGTTTATACCGTCTGGGTAGAAAGGCCCTTTTCCCCGTGACACCTTTGAGCCGATGATAGCGTTATAGTTGATATATCCAAACAGACTCGACCCCCAGGCGCTAGTGAGGGCTTTAAAGAGCATCGGAGCATTTTCTCTGGTGTTTGAATAAAGGAATTTAACCGCTCCATCAGCATAGAGCCGTTCCGTACAAATCTTACCGCTATCCCGTTCAATATATTGATGCTGGGTTGTAAACATCTCGCCTGAGGAAAAACATTTTGTTGTGTTTGTTTTTCAAGAAATATTTTTAACCATCTCAGTTTGTCTCATGTCGTAATCGATATTAATCAGCATGAGATGGATAAGTCGCCTAAGATCATCCTCTGATGCCACCTCATTCATCACATCGTTTCTAACAGCAGTGAGAAACTTCTGCATGTTTCTGTTCTGCAGGATGTCCTGAATTGCTTCCTGATGATCGTTAGCTTCATCGCAACTGCTGGTGGCACATCGCTTATCGAAATCCTCTTTCAGAATTCGGAAGGATTCGGCAACATGGTGTTTCCTGAGACTATCCCGATAATACCTTTCTGCAGCCAGGTTAAATTCATTAGCCATAATATCTATAGGAGAATGCGCATTCAATTCATTGAGAATCTCACGGGTTAACTTCCCGGTAACAGAGTATCTGCCAGGATTTTCAAGCCGCTGTTGCAAATCTTCCATGGTCTCTTTCAGATTTAACATCTCGATCAGGTCGACCGCGTCTTTCTGAAGAATCTTCGCTAATGCCCTGCAGTACTCAACATGGCATATCTGCAAGTAACCTGGAAATCTGCGACTGTGGTGAATCATGTTTGTCTGTGTCACGATCTTTTTGAGGAACAGGTTGCTGGTATTTTTCAGAATATAAAATGTGGGAATACCGATGGCTGCACCGAAGAAGATTTGCCGGCGCTCGCTTTCGATAGTAGGATCATCGGGAATATGAAAGTGGGTAACGTCGCCTTCTGCGATGTATTTGAATGCCAATGCGTTCACGAGAGTTTGTAAATCTGCCGCCCTGCCCATGTCGTCCTCCAGACTCAAAAAAAGGCTATAGTAACGTCCTTCGAAACCTGAAAAACCCATGGTATTGAATTCACGAAGCCTATACAACAAATACGATGACATTCGGACATCGAATATCTCAAGATCGGCGAGGTCTTTTTTCAGTCTCGCATCATTTCCAAGGGTTCCGTCTAATACTGGACTCCGGTCTGTGCTCAGCAGAGACATAAAGTAATCAACAAGGCGGAAATCCGGGACAAAATCTCCTTTCAGCCGTAGAATATTGCGTATAGTCCTGCCAAGCCATGGTGGTCCAAATGGGGTAATCGGCTTACCCAGAAATTTTACGTGAGCTTTTTTCTTCCATTTGCGCCAGATCATTTGCAAATGCATGCAATCAAGTTCATGAGGAAGGAACCCTAACGCCTTTTCCGGTCTGAAGTCAGTGAAATCCATCCGATAGGGAGCAGCACTGTACGTTCCTACAAAGAGCGGCAGGAAATGTTCAACTATTTTGATGACAAGATCGCCGAGATGTTTCTCGTATAACCTGGCAAATCCAGAAACATCTTCCCGAAGATAGCTGGATAATCTTACGCTGCCCAGGCTCAGATGTGTGCCATTGTTTGCAAGACTAATGTTCGAAGTGTTGGACAATACCGCCGTGTAACTGGCAATGATATTTGCCTTATGTAATTTTCCCATAGCGGTTCGTAGGCTGCGGCTTAAGACCTGATGACAGAGGTGCATGTAATTGTATTTAGCCTCTCCAACGTTCCAGCCTGAAAGACAGGGGTTAATAAATAGCTCTCTATAGAAAGAGTCGGGAATGATCTTGTTAAGCCTTTTCTGTCGAATAGGGGGACGGGCCGAGAAATAAATCTTCACATTTTGTCCCCTCGCCTGAAGCAAAAATTTATTATTGGCGTACATCGTCAATAATTGTGTTAACAAATACCGTTTTGAGGTCTCCCTGGCTATAGCCCTGCCCATACCGGTATCCGGACGCAACGGAACTACATACAACGAAAAAGTTTCCGGTGAGATGTTGTCATTGAGAAAATGACGGAGGACTCGTTCGCCTGTTCGTCGAACGAGTTTCGGGATTGCTCCTTTTGAGCCAATGGCGTCAGCCAGAGATAGCTTAAGGAGATAACTGACCGGAATACGAATGAACTCCTCACCGTATTCATAAAAAATAAACTGGTCTGCATCTGTCCTCAGACCAGCACATGGATCGTTTTTGTTGGCGCGCAAATCAATGGTAAATACCGAATTTGCAAACTGGCATAGAGTCCTTCGGGGAAACCGAACCCAGCTGTTTTCCCAGACATTTTCGGTATTTTCGTTCAGGAATTTTTCAAGGTCAGTAATGACACCCTTTGGCGCTTCACCCGAAGCTGCACGCTTCCTTATACTACTGAAATAGTTGGATCGTTCAATGGTTATGGGAAGGTCCACATTATTATTCATCCCTTCCACAACAGCTTGAAGTTCATTTTCTGAGCCAGCAGTAATGTCGTTGAGTGAAAAAGGAAGTGATTCAAGAAACCGGTCGGAATTTCTGGCATGAATTCCCAGCAATTCTAAAATTTCTTTGGGATGCAGAGGACAACGACGATTGGCTTTATCCGGAAGCAATTCTTCTTTATTAACCATATTGATTCGGCTAAATAATATTTTCTTTGATAAAACTGGTAGCTCAATCCAATAAAAAATGTCCTTCCCGGCCTGGGCAAATCACCTTCTATCGAAGTAGGTCCTGGATCACTATAGTTCTTGTCAAGCAGATTGAATACCGTTCCCTGTATTTCCATCGTCTTGAAAAATTCTTTTGCAATAACAGAAAGATTCAGCAGTGCATAAGCTGGCAGGTCGTTCCTCTGATCTCCAACTTCTCTTGAACGTTTTCCACTGACAAAGGTACTCAGGTTGGTGTTTATATACTTCCAATAGTGCACATTTACACCAAAGTTACCATGATGGTGTGCAACAAATGGCAAATCATTTCCGTTAGTGTCTTCCGGATTCTGAAAAGTATAATTCATAAAGATGTAGTTATCCTTGATAATATCCACCCTGGTCTCCATCTCGACACCTTGCACACGGGCATCCTGATTTTCATAATATTGCGTAGTATTGTTGTACGGCAGGGCGCGCAAAACAATAAGGTCATTGATCTCGTTATGGAAGTAATTAATACTGCTGGAAACATGTTTATTAAATTGATAACTTACTCCAACCTCGAATGTCTTAATTTTTTCTGGTTTTAAATCTACATTCCCCTCAACGGCAGGTTGGTTAGCAAGGAATAATTCCATAAAACTGGGTGGACGGAATGCCTCTCCGTAAAGGAATTTTAGTGAGGCGCCTTTCATAAATGCCCACGATAAGCCGGCCCGCGGGTTGGTTTGGCCACCAAAATCGCTGTACTGATCGTGCCTTGCACCTACGGTCAGATTCACCGTATCGGTAATGTCCCATGTGTCCTGCAGATAAACGGACCATATCCTTCGGGTAAAATCCCTCATAAAGGAATACGTATCTGAAAAGTTCCGGATAGATCCCAATGGCTCTAATGTAACCGGATTAAAATTAGTTAAATACTGAACATTGGATTGATTGATTAACCGATATTCAAATCCCAGGGTTAGGGTATTTCCATCAAACAAGTTATAATCAAATGGAATCTCAGTCCCAACGACCCTGTTAATTATCTTGCCGTTTCCGATGACCCCGTTAGAAAAAGTATTAAGTTTCCCATTTTTATCGGGTATTGTTGTGCCATCAGGCAAAGACTTGAGAAAGTAGTCGTCGTCGAACTGATCATAATAAATTCTGGGAGCAAAACTAAAATTTTCCTCAAACGTTTTTTTATAGCCAGTGTCAACAAACACATAGTCGTTTTCAATATGAGAACCGTCGGCAAGTGCACCCTGGGGACCGGCGAATGGTCCTCGCCGTTTGTTGACATACAAGCCTTCAACATATATATCTTTGTAAACCATCTTCGTATTGAGATCATATTCTTGCCTTGCATCATGAACCTTGCCAGGAGCTTCTGAAACCGGAGGATAACCAAGGAGAGAAAGATTTTTATCAAGAATTGTTTGGTAATCACTTTTAACAATACCATCAAAACCATTGGTTTGCCTATAGCGAGCCATTCCAGAGACGCTGACATTCCCGTACGTCTTGCCGAAGACGATATTTTCGTCGTAGGTATCAAAACTTCCGTAACCACTGCTTACCCTTGCACCATCAATATCCTTCGTGTCTTTGGTAATAATATTGATAACCGAGAGAAGTGCATTTTCCCCGTACACGGCGGAAGCTGGTCCTCTTATGATTTCTATCTTTTTTATATTCTCTACAGGAAAGTCGTCAAAATTATCAAAGGCTCCACCACTGGATGGATTATTTACATGGTGTCCGTTGAGCATTACCCTTATGCGCTCTGAGCTGATAACACCTCGTACTGCTGGGGATACCGTCCCAAAGCCAAAGTCCTTTAAGATTTCAAATCCAGGCACCGTCCTTAAGATTTCCACGAAGGTACGGTACCCGAGATTTTTAATCTCCTCTGCGGTAATTACGGTAACGATGCTGGGCGCCTTGCCGGCAGGAGTTTCATGTCTCGTGGCAATGGATACTTCTTCTCCGGCGCCAAACCAGATGGCCTCCGTCGAGATTTCTTGTGCCAATGCAGCTTCCATGTCTTTTGTATGCCTTTCTTTGTTGTCAGGCGTTGTTGTTATGGGTAGGGTTGTTTCTGCATCTTCCGCGTGGATCGGAGATGAATGAAAGATGATGCTTATCAACAGGATGTTTAAGGGCAGGAAACGCTGAAAGAAGAATTTTCTCTGTGCGATCTTTTTGGCCATAAAAGATACCCCATCAGCTTGAATTATACTGTTCTAAGAATGAGAGGCCATTATAGATTCAAATTCCCGATTTCTTCGTGTTGCTTTTAAATCATAACGCAGCAAAGCCTCGGCCAACCCCCCTATTAACCGGAACAAAGGGCGGGTGTAAAAAGATTACGAAAAAAAGATGCATTGAGCATGCTAATGTTATAAACATATCTTGTCAAGAGAATTAATTTGTTATTCATTCAGGTCTGACTATAACAAGTTCTCCAAACAACAATCATTTACTGGGGGGTAGCCTGCAAATCGTACGGAATTCATTACCGATAAGCCCATAAACTTACTTCTCCTTGTGAGCTTTGCATCCGGTTTATTTCTCAAACTCCGTTGTTTTGTGCCCTCTGATTATTCAGGATTTTTTCTTATCGTGACGTGCCTTGTGATCTTTGACAAGAGAAATGCCGTGTAACAGAGACACAGAAGTGTTTTGTGGAACGGTTGCTTAATGATTTGAATTTGAATCGTTTATGGACAAAAAGAATATATATAAGGTAACTATTCAGTGAAACTGATGGTGAGAGAGAATATTTTCTCGGAATAGTTAGAAGCCGATAGGGAAAACGGGCAGACGGGAAAATCCCGAAGGGATGACATGATTATAGAGTGAGAAAAACGCACCATAACATTCAACCCTGTAGGGGTGAAATATCGAGAAAATAATGATACCATGCCACCCCTACAGGGTTAACCGTCATTGCATAACGATATGCTATAATCATGACATCCCTTCGGGATTACAGAATCAATATTTTGTTCACTCATAGGGTTTGTGAGCGAATGTACGCTGAATAGTTACAATATAAGAGGCTATGGATTTGTTCAATTGAATATCCGAAAAAGTGTGACATGGCACACGAGTGTGCCGTTATACATGCATGTGATGTTACACTAAGAATATACGCGGATATCGTTTGTTATGCTTTACATCTCAAAATATTATAGACGGTAGCCGGCTTATTTATCCCCTTTAGTTTAACATTTTTAATTTCCTCTGTTTCTACTATGTCTTTTATTTCCGACAAGGTGCGTGCGGTAATCAGGATTTGACCTGGCTTTGCTTCCACCTGCAATCTGTGTGCAATGTTAACCTGATGGCCTATAACCGTATAATTCATCTGGATTTCTGAGCCAATATTTCCAACAGTAGCAAATCCGGTGTTTATCCCAAAATAGATATCAACGTCGCATCCGTGTAAAAGCCAGTGTTTACGCAATTCACAAACCTTTTCACGCATGTCAATAGCCATCCTGACAGCCCTCTCAGCGTGATTGTCAACCATGATGGGGTCGCCAAAAAAGACAAGAATTCCGTCTCCGATGAATTTGTCAAGGGTGCCTCCATATTTAAAAATGATTTTCGTCATTTCTGCGAAATATTCGTTTAATAAGTTCACGGTATCCTCAGGCTCCATATGCTCAGACGCCTCCGTAAAACCTTTTAGATCAGAAAAGCATATCGTCAATATTTTTCTGGCATTCATCAGATATTTATCACTGCCGCTCGAGATAATGCTTTCAGCAATTTGCGGTGAGACATACCTTTTCAAACGTAATGTCCTCTGGATTTCTTCTACGTGTCTTTTTACCTTGTCCTCCAGAGACCGGTTGAACTCTTCAATCAATGTGTTTCGTTCCCGGAGGGTCTCGTTCAGCTTGATATTTTCTCTGATGTTTTTATACGATTCTACTGCGCCGGCGACCGTGTCGAGGAGTTGTTCCGGGTCGCTGCCCTTTACCACATAGGCATGGGGCCGAAAATGTCTGCGGATGTCGATTCTTTTTTCTCTTTCATCATACCCGGTATGAAAGACGATAGGAACGTATTGATTTTTCGACTTGATAATTTCAAAGACCTCAAGTCCCGATATATCCGGCATGTTGATATCCAGCACCACTGCAAAAACGGCATCGTGAAATTTATCAATGGCCTCTTTTCCCGCTCCGCAAGTCAGGACATCGTATCCTTCTTCCTCCAGCATCACAGCAATGGTTTGTAACATGGAAAGATCGTCATCGACTATCATAATGCAGGTTTTATCAGATATTTCATTCGACATTTTTATTGTCCTCTGATAACAATCCAGGAAAATATTCTCTGTCACAGCCAGTGTCGTCGTGTCAGGTAATTGCAACAGGTAATTTAACGGTAAAAGTGGAGCCCTCTCCGTCTTTGCTCTTTAGATCAATGCATCCCCCATGTCTCTGAATAATACTAGAACTGACAGCCAGGCCCAATCCGAGCCCGTTGGGTTTTGTGGTGAACAGGGGTTCAAAAATTTTATCTTTTATGGTGTCCGGTATCCCGCATCCGGTGTCTGTGAAAGTAACATTTAAAAAGTCATTTTCTTTTTCTGCGTGAATCGTTAATTGTCCACCCGTGGGCATGGCATCGCATGCATTTTGGACAAGGTTGATAAATACCTGTTCGATTTGAGTTGCGTCTACGTATAGCAAGGGCAGGGGATCTTCAAACTGCATAACCTTTTTAATTTTTTCCGGTATTTCGAGTCTTGAGAGAGAAGATTCGAGAAGAGAGCGAATGTTCGTGAGAGATACGGTAGGTTTTGTCGTTCTTGAAAAGGCAAGGAGGTCATTAACAATTTTCACACTTCTCTCTGTTTCTTTCTTGAGAATATACGTCAGTTGAGTTAAATTTTGGTTATCCGTTAACGCATCGGTATCCTTTATCCTCTTTTTTAGGATAAAAAGTGCGTTTCTCATGACACCCAGGGGATTTCGTAATTCATGCCCAATGCCTGATGCCAGTTTTCCAATGGCAGCTAATTTTTCAGTGCGCACCAGACGCTCTTGCGCCTCTTCCAGTTCTGTATTTGCAAGAGACAGGCGTTGTACATTTTCCCGTAACTGCGCCATAATCTTTTCTTTTTCATCGCATAGTCCTCTGAGCGATTGGGCCATCTGGTTAAAGTTCGTGGATAGTTGCCCAATCTCATCGTTGGAATGAATTTCTACCGTACGGTTGAAATCCCCTCTGGCAATATCAAGGGTGATACTCGCCATGCGTCGTAACGGAGAAACGAGGTATCTGGTAAGAAAGAAGGTAGTAAATATCCCTCCAATGACAATAAATATCCCTAAGGGGATAATGCTTTGCCATATGATCTTATGAATCCTTTCTTCTAATTTGTGATGGGATAAACCGATTTGCACGAAGCCTAAAATCGGTTGCGCCTTTTTTCTGATCACATTCCCTTCGCCTAACATTTGTGCGGCAAATTCCTCTTCTGAGAAGGTCTGTATTTCAAGGACAGGCACTGAAAAATCACAAAATACCTCTCCCGAAGTGGTTGTAATGGAATTGCCGAGCGACGTTTCCGGACATTGTTGGTTTTTCCCGATAGTGGGGATTTCTTCCGTAATCGTGTTGATCTGCGGCGATTTTTCTTCCACCATGACTGCATGGTTATTTGATATACGCAAGTAACTTATTTCATCTTCCCTGTCAAGCTCCCGCACCCTTTTTATGGGCATATACAGGAAAGCAGGTTGTGAGGAGCGTATGGCATATTTGACTTCGTTGTCCTGGGCAAGTAACGTGACAAGGGACGTGCCGAATCTTTGGAGAACTTCTTCCTGTTGCCATTTTGAATGGATTAAAAAGAACAGACAACTAAGTGTGCCGACAATGATTATCAGCATACTCATAAAAAGGATAAGTTTCGTGCGAATGCTAAACATGGAATTCTGAAATTAAAATTATTCCGGGTAGAGAACAATATCTGGATAAGTTTGAATGGATGATAGATTTATTCCGATCAACTTTGCCGTTCGGGTATTTAAGGTTAATTTTAATTTATCCGGCATCCTGATGCCCAATGAGGTCGTCGTTGGGCTGTTTAAGAGTGTTTGGGCCAGTTGGGATGCCTGAAATCCTGTGTAGGTATAATTTGGCAGAATGGAAAGCAGCGCTCCTGCTTTTACGATGGCTTCGGAAGTGCAGAATACTGGCAGACGGCGTTCTACGCTTATATTCGAGATAAGACGGATGGTATTTTTTGTAATTACCGTACTGTCGGGTATCATCCATAAGGCATCGATTTTGTTAACGATATTTTTTAAGGCGGATTCGACCTCTTTTTCAGATGAAACCTCTGTCTTAATAAGATTGAATTGAAATATTTTTTCCAGATTGGCTGCTTCTGAGATAGTTTTTCCGGTTTTTACAGGATCATAAATTACCCCTATATTTTTATGCGGTCCCATAAGCTCTTTCAGTATGGTAAATTGATCTTTCAGCGATGCCTCTGAGGAAATGCCTGTAATATTGGTTCCCTGTAAATTGAAGCGCTCGTAATTGATGACCATGCAAAATATGATGGGAACTTGAGGGAACTGTTCCTTAACAAGAGTTGCAGCAAGTACCCCTACCGCTAAGATAACCTTGGGCGTGGGTTTGTTGTCCTTGATGTTTTCGATGATTCTTTTACCAACTTCTATGTCTCCTTCGAGATCATAAATCGCCTGAATGGAAATATTTTTCCCCTTACATCCGTCTTCGAAACCCTTTATCATTTCGTTATAAGCCGTAATTTGCTGGCTTTGGATGATGAGGACGGTATTTTCTGCGGCAATTCCGGATGGGATAACGGATGATGTCAGGAGAAGGAAAACAAGGGTAAACCAGCATACTGTGGTAGAGAATCGATACCTGTATGGTTTTCGGTATTTTTGTGCCATAGAATTATATGGTCTCCTTTTTAAGCTGCAGGTTGTTACGGTCGTATGCAGCGGCCGTCTATTTACCTGTTATTGGAGAGTTTCGTCCTTATGGATGAACTGCTCGGTTTCATTCACAGGATCTTCCCTGAAACTGCACTACACCGTAATTTTACCGAGTTGCCGGGTGTTGCAAGAGCAGTATGATGATCTATCCGAACGAGTCAAAAAACAAAATCGATACACGAAATTCGTAAATCAGCCCTGACAGAGTGAATTTTATTTGTATTTTTTACCAAAATGTCACTAATGATTAACGGAATACACTACGGTATTTATTGAGAAGGATGTGCTTTAACATATTTTTATTTCTGTAACATCTTTAATACCGTTTCCGGCAAGGTCTCTCTATTGTCATAATTTACCATTACAAGCGTTACGTCATTGCGCCTTTTTATCTCTTCAGTAAAGGCATCATCGCTTTCTTTGATTGTACAAAGAAGGGTTTTATCGCTGTTGAGGATTTTCTTTACCAATTCCCTGAATTTTATTGAAAAGAGTTCCATGGTTCCAATTTCATCGATCACTACAATGGATTTGTTCCTTATAGCATCTTCCAATGCTGGTATGGCAATCTTTTCAAAAGAATCGAGATCGACCCGATATTTGCCAACTTTATAATTGCTATTACACTCAATATGAGCAAGAATACCGTCCGAACCCTTCATCGTGACAATCCTAAAACCCATACGTCTGTCCATAACACGGATTTCCTCGGTAAAGAATCCCCCGGCATCCATTCCTAGCAGAGGTATTATCCTTTTAATTAGCGATGTCTTTCCTATACCCGGCTTCCCTGATAATAAAATATGCTTCTTCATGTCCGGCTTTGCTTTATAAACTTGTGATAATTCATCAAAGGCTGCTTCGCTGTTTCATTTTTTGAGTTCATGCTTAGTGCTTTTAAGCGATACATCTATTGACTGAGCGCTTTGACAATAGTCTCTCCAAATTTTTGTGCTGCAGCAGGACCACTGGCAGTAATAATGTTCCCATCTCTTTCTACATCGGCGCCAGTATAGTTCGCACCACCAGATTTTATGTCTTGTACTGTTGAAGAATAGGTGGTGGCCTTTTTATTCTTTAGTAAGCCAGACTTTGCAAGCGTTACCGGCGCAATGCAAATAGCCCCTACAATCTTTTTTGCGTTATTTGCATCATTTGCGATCTTATGGGCAGTTGGATCGTCCCAATATTCGTTAGCACCGGAACCTCCAACAAATATAATGGCATCATAATCTGCCACACGAATGCCGGTCAACAAGATATCGGGTTTTACTTTTGCCCCCAGCATACCTGTAGATTCTTTTAATGAGGAAGAAGAAACAGTAACAGATACACCGTTTTTTTCCAAAACTTCCTTAGGTTTTAATAACTCCTCGTCTCTAAAATTATTACTGGCAATAATCATTACAGCCTTTTTTCCTTTTGCAGATTGCATAACATTATCCCCCAGTAAATGGTTAATAAAAATGTTTGATAAAAGAAACAG
>WBZO01003034.1_pt1 | contig 16895 bp, 16 predicted proteins | sample 5204261 | NCBI WGS metagenome assembly WBZO01 (sample SAMN12412400, study PRJNA552823) | activated sludge metagenome | isolation source: activated sludge from anammox sidestream of wastewater treatment plant... | place: USA: North Carolina | collected 2017-09 | reverse complement strand
ACGTAGGTGACCTCGGTGAAGCCGTCGCCGCCGGCGCGCAGCGTCCAGGTGCCTTCGCCGTCGAGCTGTCCGCGCGAGCGGCCGCGCAACCGCTGGTGGCGCAGCGCTTCGAGCGCCTCGACCTCGATCACGATGCGGTAAGGCAGCCGCGTCGCCCAGTCGATGCGGCGCACGCTGCCGATGCCGTCCGCGCCGCCCTCGCGCAGCGTCTGCACCCGCCGCACGTAGCGCCACCAGCGGGGCCAGCCGGCCGGGTCGGCCAAGGCGGCCCAGACCCGATCCACTGGCGCGCGCAGCCGCCAGTGGCTGGTGAGCTCGAAGTGTTGGGGCGAGCCGGCGCGAGCCGGCCGGCGCACGCGGGGTGGCATGGCGCGCAGGGCGGGAGCGGGTGCTGTCGCGCTATACGGTCCGCGCCGCGCTGCGGATGCAGGCGCCGCGCGCGCCGTGCCTGCCGGCAGCGCTCAGGCCCGCTTGACCCAGGCGGCGCACCAGCCCTTGGCCGACACCAGCCTGCCGCCGAACACCGTGCAGGGGCCGGTCGCGGCGCCCGCCTGGCCGTGAAACTGCTGGCAGTTGCCGCATTCGCGGCCGGCGGTGTAGCTCGGGAACTTCGCCTTGTCGGCCTTGGTCGCGTCGGCCACGTAGCCCAGGGCCGTGGCCTGCGGATCCTTCGGGTCGAGCGGGGCCGCGTCGGCACCGAAGGCGGCGCGGCCAGCCAGCGCCGCGGCGCCGGCAAGGGGAACGATGCGGATGAACGCCCGTCGTGAGGTCATCGTGAAGCCTCCAGGCCCGTCCGGTGGACGAGCCTGGAGGATCGTAGGCACCCGGCCAAGCCTGACACGCGCGCACATGCTTTGCCGTCGACCGGCTGCAGCGCGCGGCGGCCATCGCGCTGCAGCGTGGCCCGCCGCACGCTGCGCGGCGGCCGTCAGCGCGCGTGCCGCTGGGCGATGAACAGCTCGCGCAGGTTGACCTCGCGCGGGCCCGGCAGCAGCTCGGCGGCGTCGCCGGCCCGCACCTGCCCGGGCTCGATCACCGCGAGGTAGGCGCCGCAGTAGCCGGACTGCTGCATCAGCCGCGTCGCGTGCGCGAAGCCGAGCATGTGGTCGAGCTTGAAGCAGGGCCGGCGCGGCGCGCTCACCGCGAGCACGCAGCCGGGCAGCCGCAGGTAGTCGCCGATCCACAGGTCGCCCTCGAGCAGCCCGCGCAGGCTCAGGTTTTCGCCGAGCGCACCCGGCGGCAGCACCGCGTCCCAGGCGGCGACCCGGGCCTGCGCGCGCACCACCTGCCAGAACGCGTAGTGCTCGTGCGGGTACGCGTACACCGCCTTGCTCAGACCGCCGTGCAGGCTCGGATCGGCCTGCTCGTCGCCTTCGAGGCCGAGCGGGCGCACCGCGACCGCGCCGTCGACCGCGCGCTTGTCGAAGGCGCTGTAGACGGTGCGGCCGTCGATGCTCAGCGGCCGCGAACGGCCGATGTTGACGCTGACGACTTGGATCATCCGGATGGGAGGCAAGGCAGGCAAACCGGCCCCGGCGGCGGGGTCGAGCCGGATTCGGTAAAAGTTGCCGGGCCGCGGGCTGCGTTCGGGCTGGCCGGCAGCGCGGCGGCGGTGGCGGGCTCCGCGGCTGCGCATTGTGGCGACAATCACCCCCCTCGGCCGGGAACCCCGGCCGCCGAGGATCCTGCGCCGCGGCGCGCGCCGCCGCCGGCAGCCCCGCCCGGGGGTGGCCGGCCAACGCAGGAAGCCTGCCGTCGTGATGGAGTCGTGATGAGTGAACCGTCGAGCCAGGCCACGCGCCTGAACGTCCCCGCTTTCGTCAAGCACGCCGGGCTGATCGCCTGGGTGGAGCGCATCGCCCGGCTGACCGAGCCGGCGCAGGTGTACTGGTGCGACGGCTCGGCCGAGGAGTACGACCGCCTGTGCGCGCAGCTGGTCGACGGCGGCACGATGCGGCGGCTGAACCCGGCGAAGCGGCCGAACAGCTACCTCGCGTGGTCCGACCCGGACGACGTCGCCCGGGTCGAGGAGCGCACCTTCATCTGCAGCGAGCGCGAGGCCGACGCCGGCCCGACCAACCACTGGGTCGCGCCGGCGCAGATGCGCGCGACGCTGGAGACCGGGCCCGACGCACTGTTTCGCGGCTGCATGCGCGGGCGCACGCTGTACGTGGTGCCGTTCTCGATGGGGCCGCTGGGCTCGCACATCGCGCACCTGGGGGTGGAGCTGACCGACAGCGCCTACGTCGCGGTCAGCATGCGCACGATGACCCGCATGGGCCGCGCGGCGCTCGAGGTGCTGGGCACCGACGGCGAGTTCGTGCCCTGCGTGCACAGCGTCGGCGCGCCGCTGGCCGCGGGCCAGGCCGACGTCGCCTGGCCCTGCAACCCGACCAAGTACATCGTCCACTACCCCGAGGCGCGCGAGATCTGGAGCTACGGCTCGGGCTACGGCGGCAACGCGCTGCTGGGCAAGAAGTGCTTCGCGCTGCGGATCGCGTCGACGATGGGCCGCGCCGACGGCTGGCTGGCCGAGCACATGCTGGTGCTGGGCGTGACCACCCCGGCCGGGCGCAAGTACCACGTCGCCGGCGCCTTCCCCAGCGCCTGCGGCAAGACCAACTTCTCGATGCTGGTGCCGCCCAGGAGCTACGCCGGCTGGAGCGTGACCACCGTCGGCGAGGACATCGCGTGGATCAAGCCCGGCCGCGACGGCCGGCTGCACGCGATCAACCCGGAGGCCGGCTACTTCGGCGTCGCGCCCGGCACCAACGACCACACCAACCCGAACTGCATGCGCATGCTGCAGCGCGACGTGATCTTCACCAACGTCGCCCTCACCGACGACGGCGACGTCTGGTGGGAGGGCATGACCGACGAGCCGCCGGCGCACCTGATCGACTGGCGCGGCCGCGACTGGACGCCGCAGATCGCGAAGGAGACCGGCGCGAAGGCGGCGCACCCGAACTCGCGCTTCACCGTGTCGGCGATCCACAACCCGGTGCTCGACTCCGAGTGGGACAACCCCGAGGGAGTGCCGATCGACGCGTTCCTGTTCGGCGGCCGGCGCTCGACCACGGTGCCGCTGGTGACCGAGGCGCGCGACTGGACCGAGGGCGTGTACATGGCGGCGACGATGGGCAGCGAGACCACCGCCGCGATCGCCGGCCAGGTGGGCGTGGTGCGGCGCGACCCGTTCGCGATGATCGCCTTCGTCGGCTACAACATGTCCGACTACTTCCAGCACTGGCTGGACGTCGGCGCGAAGCTGGCCGCGGCCGGCGTGCGTCAGCCGCGGCTGTACTGGGTCAACTGGTTCCGCAAGGGCGCCGACGGCAAGTTCATCTGGCCCGGCTACGCCGACAACATGCGCGTGCTCGAGTGGATCGTCGGCCGGCTGGAGGGCCGCAGCGGCGGCGCCGAGAACGCGCTGGGCACCAGCCCGCGCTACGAGGACCTGCGCTGGGACGACCTGGCCTTCAGCCGCGAGCAGTTCGCCAGCGTGATCGGCATCGACCGCAGCGCCTGGACGCAGGAGCTGGCGCTGCACCAGGAGCTGTTCGACAAGCTGCGCTACCACCTGCCGGACGAACTGCCGGCGACCAAGACCCGGATCGAGCAGCGGCTGGCGGCCGGCTGAAGCGGCGCCGCCGCGCGGCGGGCGTCGCCCCGGGCGCGGCAACGAAGCGGCTCGCAGCACAGCCCGCTGGCTGGGCCGGCTGGACCCGGTTGGGCCGGGGGCGGGACCCGGATTGGCGCCTACCGCCGCGAACGACGCGGGCGCGGGGTCCGCGTCGTTGGTGGCGTCGGCCGCTCGCTGGTCACCGGGGGCTGCGGTTGCTCGTCCGCCAGGCTCAGCTCCATGCCAAAGGCAGTGCCCACTTCGGCTGGGTCCAAGCTCGGCTGCGCGTCGTCACCCGGACGGCGTCCAAACCAGCGCAGGATGCCGCGCGCGCCCTTCATGTCCGTGCTCCCGGTGGGCCTGTGTTGGTTCGCAGTGTTGCCGCGCCGGCCGGCGGTGGTGAGCCGATGAAGGGCGCAGGTGCGCCGTAGTTCTCGCAGCGGTCGCCAACCGCACCGGCCAGCCGGCCGGCAGCACAGCCGCAACGCCGTCGCACGACGCCTTCGCGTCGCCGCGGTCAGGCCTGCGGCCGCGGGCGGGCCGCCAACCTCCTGGCCTTGCGTCGGGGTGCGCGCCCGGGCCGCGGCGCGGCCACCGGCCGGGTCACGTCGGCCAGCAGCAGCACCGCCTGGACCAGGTCCTGCGCGACCTCGCCCAGCTCGTCGGGCGGCTCCAGCGCGGCGATCGCCGTGCGCAGCGCGTCCTCGGCGTCGAGGTCGTCTTCGGGCAGGTACTGGTACAGCTGCGCCAGCGGGCCCAGCACCGCCGGCAGTTCGATCGGCAGCGGTGGATCGAAGTGCTCCAGCGCCAGCGCAAAGCCGGCGACCCAGGGGCGCGCGCTGTCGGCCGCACCGGCGGGCGGCTCCAGCTCGAACAGCCACGGGTCGAACCACTGCCGCCGGTCGATCGCCGCGCCGAGCTCGGCGTGCCGCCGGCGCAGCAGCCTCCGCAGCTCGCGCAGGTCGAGGTCGGCGGGCAGCGGCCGCGCGTTCGCGTCGACCAGCGGCGGCAGCCAGCGCGTCTCGGCAACCGCCTCGGGGTGGATCAGGACCGCGCACAGCCAGCCGTCGATTGCGCTCACGTCTAGCGGGGCGAGCGCGGCCGGCAACTGGTCGAGCAGCGCCTGCAGCCGCGCGATGTCGGCGTCGTCAGTCGGCTGTGGCGGGGCGCTCGGGCCGGGGCGCATGGCGGCAATTGTCGGCGCACACCGGCCGCGAGCGATCAGCGCTGCGACGGCAGCCGCCGACCCCCCCGAATTAGGGGTGTCCGCGCCCCGATTCCAGGACTACAGTGCAGCTTGTAACCAAAGTACGAGCACCGGGTCACTGCCTCTTCCCGCCGGGTTCAGCGCCCGCACAGCCGCAGCGACCAGGTCCGCACCGGTCCCAACGACGTCCTTCCAAGAGGACTTTGCGAGGGCCCACCGCTTCGGCGGTGGGCTTTTTTTTGGCGCACGACCGTTGCCCTGGCGGACGAGCCTTCGCGCCGCGCCGGCGGCACCGGCGGCACCGGCGACACCGGCCGCACCGACGGAGCCGGCGCCCCGGTTCATCCGGCCCCGGCCGGACGATCAGAACTGATAGCCGACGGCCAGCAGGCCCGACCAGGGCATGGTCTCGTCGACCACCGGGCTGCCCTTGGGCCCGTCCTGCAGCGCGCGCAGCATCATCGATCCGGTCAGGCTCCAGCGCGCGTCGAAGAAGTAGGTCAGCGCGATCGTGCCGCGCAGGTCGCGCCAGCCCGCCCCTGGTGCGTACGGCGCGTAGCCGGTGGCCGCCGCCTGGGTTGCATCGACGCCGTAGAAGGCCTGCATGTAGGCCGCGTTGACGTAGGTGGCGGCCGCGCCCGCGCCCAGCCGCCAGCGCGGCGCGAGCTGCACCGCGTAGCCCGCGCCGAGGTCGACCTGGATGCCGTCGCGGTCGCGCCCCGAACCGTAGCGCAGCGAGCTGGTGATGAACCACTCGTCGGTGATCAGGAAGTTCAGGAACGCGCCGAGCTCCGGGCGCACCGGGATCGCGCCCATGCCGAACAGCGCCGGCACGTCGTTGTCGCTGCGGCCCGCATCCAGGGTCAGGCGCAGGCCCCACTGCAGCTTGTCGGGCGCGGCGAAGCGGTAGCCGATGCCGTTGGCGGTGCCGGCGAACCAGCCGCTGGCCCACTGGTAGTCGATCGCCGGCAGCACCCAGGTGCGGCGCTCGCTGGAGCCGAGGTACTCGTGGCCCGCGATCACCGCGACCCCGGCCAGGCCCTGGCTGCCGCCGGCCGGCAGCGTGTACAGCCGCACCGCGTCGAAGGCCTGGGCCTGCGCGACGCCGCAGCCGCCGGCAAGGGCCGCGGCGGCCGCCGCGGCGCGCCACGCGCGGCGCCGATCGTCGAGGGATGGAAAGCTGATGTTCTTCATCGTGCGAACAGTTGGTCCAGGTCGGCGAAGGCCTTGAACTCGAGCGCGTTGCCGCTGGGGTCGAGCAGGAACATCGTCGCCTGCTCGCCCCCCAGCCCCTCGAAGCGCAGCTGCGGCTCGATCAGGAAGCTCGCGCCGGCGTCGCGCAGGCGCTGCGCGAGCGCGTGCCACTCGGGCATCGACAGCACCAGCCCGAAGTGGCGCACCGGCACCTCCTCGCCGTCGACCTGGCTGGTCGCGCGGGTGGCGGCTTCGGCCGGCGCCAGGTGGGCGACGATCTGGTGACCGTGCAGGTCGAAGTCGACCCAGGTGTCGCTGGCGCGGCCCTCGGGGCAGCCGAGCAGGCCACCGTAGAAGGCGCGTGCAGCGGCCAGCGAGTGCACGGGGAAGGCGAGATGGAACGGCGGGCGTTCGCGCATGGGCGGCTGCAGTCCAGGGTTGGGGCCGATCGATTGTCGCCGTGATGCGCGCCCCACCGGCGCTGAGTCGCCGCGGCGATCGAGCTGCGACCCGGCGCCCGGCGCGGGCTGCGCGCAGCGCCGGTCGCCACCGCCGCTGGCGACCGCTAGCATGAGCGCTCCACTGCCGAGGCGCGGGCCTGGCTGCGCCCGCAGCCGGCAGCGCCCACCGATCCTCGAACCCGCCGCACGGAGAACCGCCATGGGCGCACCCGAAGCCTTCACCGCCACCACCGACGTCGGCCACTGGATCGGCGGGCGCATCGCACCCGGCGCCAGCGGCCGGCAGCAGCCGGTGTGGAACCCGGCCACCGGCCAGGTCGCGCGCCAGCTGGCGCTGGCCAGCGCCGCGGAAGTGGACGCCGCGGTGGCCAGCGCCAAGGCGGCCTTCCCCGCCTGGGCCGACACGCCGCCGATCCGGCGCGCGCGCGTGCTCAACGCCTTCTTGCAGCTGCTGAACCAGCACCGCGACGAGCTCGCGGCGATCATCACCGCCGAGCACGGCAAGGTGTTCAGCGACGCGCAGGGCGAGGTCACGCGCGGCATCGAGGTGGTCGAGTTCGCCTGCGGCATCCCGCAGCTGCTCAAGGGCGACTACACCGAGCAGGTGTCCACCGACATCGACAACTGGACGCTGCGCCAGCCGCTGGGCGTGGTCGCCGGCATCACGCCCTTCAACTTCCCGTGCATGGTGCCGTGCTGGATGTTCCCGGTGGCGCTGGCCTGCGGCAACGCGTTCGTGCTCAAGCCCAGCGAGCGCGACCCGAGCGCAGCGCTGCTGCTGGCCGAGCTGCTGCGGCTGGCCGGCCTGCCCGACGGCGTGTTCAACGTAGTGCAGGGCGACAAGCTCGCGGTGGACGCGCTCATCGCGCACCCGGACGTGCGCGCGCTCAGCTTCGTCGGCTCCACCCCGATCGCGCGCCACGTGTACGAGACCGGCGCGCGCCACGGCAAGCGCGTGCAGGCGCTGGGCGGCGCGAAGAACCACCTGGTGGTGATGCCCGACGCCGACCTCGACCAGGCGGTCGACGCGCTGGTCGGCGCCGCCTACGGCTCGGCCGGCGAGCGCTGCATGGCGATCAGCGTGGCGGTGCTGGTCGGCGACGTCGGCGACGCGATCGTGCCGCGGCTGGCCGAGCGCGCGCGCGCGTTGAAGGTCAAGAACCCGATGGCCGCCGACGCCGAGATGGGCCCGATCGTCACGCGCGCGGCGCTGGAGCGCATCGAGGGCTACATCGCGCTCGGCGCGCAGGAGGGCGCGCAGCTCGTCGTCGACGGCCGCGGCCTGCGCGTGCCGGGGCTGGAGGGCGGCTTCTTCACCGGCGGCACGCTGTTCGACCACGTGCAGCCGCAGATGCGCATCTACCGCGAGGAGATCTTCGGCCCGGTGCTCGCCTGCGTGCGCGTGCGCGACCTGGACCAGGCGCTGCAGCTGATCGACGCGCACGAGTTCGGCAACGGCGTCGCCTGCTACACCCGCGACGGCCACACCGCGCGCGAGTTCGCGCGCCGCGTGCAGGCCGGCATGGTCGGCATCAACGTGCCGATCCCGGTGCCGATGGCCTGGCACGGCTTCGGCGGCTGGAAGGGGAGCCTCTTCGGCGACATGCACGCCTACGGCGAGGAGGGCGTGCGCTTCTACACCCGGCAGAAGAGCGTGATGCAGCGCTGGCCGCAGCGCATCGCCCAGGGCGCGGAGTTCGCGATGCCGACGGCGAGGTGAGGGATTGGCGCGGCCGGGAGGGCACGGCGCCGGGTCGGGCGACCAGCTTCGCTGGCGCACCGCGGCGGCCGAGGGCTGCCGCCCGGCTGCCCGAACCGAGCGGAATCGGCACGCGTATCCGGTTACGGCATCAGAGTTGCAGGCGTATCCGGATACCCTTGCGGGATTGCTGTCGAGAACACATTGCCTCAATAAAGGAGTGATTGCGTGACCGCCAAGTTCGACAAAGTTCTCTCTGGATTCTTCTCTGAAGTGAAGACCGTGTGCGGCTCTGAGGGGCTTTACCAATCCATCTTCTACCATCAGGCCAGAGGTCAATTCCGACAAGATCAAATTCGTAGAGAAGATCCGGCAGAAGGTGGAAGAGTCGACTTTGTTCTCGAAGAGGCTGACCGCGTTTACGCTATCGAGTTGAAAGCCGGAGCGAACGGCCACCGCAATTCACTCGCGAACATGAAGGAGGTTGAAAGCGCTGGGAAAGGACTCCAGCACGATCTCGCCAAGTTGAATAGCGTGAAACGAATATCGTCTAAGCCAGTCGAGTCTTGGCTCGTGTGCGTTGATCTTGCTGCACTCGGAATTGCGTTTTCCGAATCTGATCTTAGGAAGTATTCCTGCCTTTCCAACAGCCAAGGAACAAATTTTGCGTACATCTCACAACGTGCAGACGAATATCAAACTTGGGTGAATGGAAAGCGGTCGGCTTGGAAACTGGAAACGCCGCAGCACGCCCCTGCTGCCGACCCTTGGCAACTCATAGAAAGCAAAACACTTTGGGACGACTTCTTCGCTGAAGTGGCTCGTGATAATGGACCGGAATGCTCTCATGTAGGCCTGTTCTACCATGCCTTGCGGCGTGCTGGCCTCTTGCGCAATCAAGTTGCATCTGAAGTCTTCTTCAACTGCAATCGTTACGGCACACGCCAATACTACGTCCTCGATTTCGCAGTATTTAAGAAGGAATTTTCCGGCCATTTCCAGCTCTACGGAGACGACCGGCGTACCGTCGAAAATGACCAATTCAAGTTACCTGTCTTAGTATCCCTGCTCGAATTCAAAGGAGGCGACGCATTCAGCCGCAAATCGATTACGAAGCGCAAGCAGGAAATCGTTGCCGATGCAGAGAAGCTTGCACAGCATATCAAACCACGAATCGAGGCCGCACCTTCGTTTTTACACCGCCCCAAGACCCTTGCTAAACCAAAATACACAATGGTCGTAACCGATAATGATCCCCGCCTTCAAGCAAGCATAGAAACACTGAAAGCAAAGCATCAGGGCATAGTAAACATCAGGTGGCTTGGTGAGGCATAAACATGCGGCCTCCCGCAGTCGCGTTGCCCGCCGATGTTTGTGTAGATGCACTTACCGGGTGCGCATCGCCTGCGTCTCCGCCAAGCGCGAACCTACGCTCGCCGAACGCGGCTTGGATTTCGAAGACGCAGCCGCCGTCTTCGATCGCATCGCCGTCGAGCTCGAGGATCGGCGCAAGGACTGCGGTGAACGCCGCATCCTCTGCGATGGCCTGCTCGCGGCTCGCCTGGTGGTTGTCGGCTACACCCCGCGTGGCGCGGTGCGCCACGTCTTCAGCACGCGAAAGGCCAACGACCGTGGCCACACCCGCCTCGCGCCGTTCCTTGGGCGCTGACCTCGAGCGCGTGGACGCGCACGCAGTGAAGCCCCACGAGTACAGGGAGCTTCCTGAACTCACCGACGCGATCCTGGCCCGCGCCGTGGTCAACAAGGGCGGTCGCCCGCGTTCGGCCAACCCGCGTCAGTTGATCAGTCTGCGTCTGCCGCCCGAGGTCATCGAGCGCTGGCGCGCCACCGGGCCGGGCTGGCAAACGCGCATGGCCGAGCGCCTGGCCAAGGTGACCGCCCCCCGCGTGAAACGTGGCGCCTGACACGTCGCTCGGGGCGATCCGCCGCGGCCATCGGCCGCTCCACGGCCAGTGGCCTATCGTCGGTGCCGCGGCCCATGCTGTTGCGGCCGCCTCTGCTCCAGCTTTTCGTGATCCGCGATCCGCGATTCGCGATCCGCGTCCGCCAGCGCCACAAGGAGACCGCAAGCAATGGACATCGAGCGTTTCATGCAGGGCTACAAGGCCGCGTGGGAGACGCGCGACGAGCAGGCCTTCGTCGCGCTGTTCACCCCCGACGGCGAGTACCACAACACCCCGTTCGCGGTGCAGCGCGGGCCGGCGCAGCTGGCCGAGTACTGGCGGCGGGTGAAGCTGCAGCAGGACGTGCGCGTGGCCTACCGCGTGCTCGCGCGCACCGCGGACGGCGGCATCGCGCACTGGCACACCACCTACCAGGTCGCGTCGGAGGAGCTGTTCCAGATCTGGGCGCGCTCGACCGGCACCAACCTGGTCGCGCGCCAGCCGGGCGACCCGCTGCCGCGGATGGTGCTGGACGGCGTGCTGCAGGCCGAGTTCGACGGCGCGCTGTGCCGCTGCGCGCGCATCTGGTGGCACAGCCAGCCGCAGCCCGCATGAGGTGCGCGCTGCTGACCACGCGCGCTGCGCGCCGGCGCTGCGTGCGGCGCGCGCGGCCGCGCGCCGCCCACCGGCGAGACTGAGCACGGGTCGCACCGCTGCCGCCCCCATGGCCTTCGACACCTGGCTGCTGTACCTGCTGACGTCGATCGGGCTGTCGCTGTCGCCGGGGCCGAACGGGCTGCTCGCGCTGACCCACGGCGCGCTGCACGGGCAGCGGCGCACGCTGTGGACGATCGCCGGCGGCGCGCTCGGTTTCACCACGGTGATCGCGCTGTCGCTGTTCGGCATCGGCGCGCTGCTGCGCGCGTCGCTGGGCGCGCTGACGGTGATGCAGTGGCTGGGCGGCGCGTACCTGGTTTGGCTCGGGGTGCAGGTGTGGCGCTCGCCGCCGATCGCGCTGGACCTGGCGGCCGCGGCGCCGGCGGTGAGCGGCGGCACGCTGTTCCGGCAGGGCCTGCTGTCGGCGCTGACCAACCCGAAGGCGCTGCTGTTCTTCGCCGCGTTCCTGCCGCAGTTCATCGACCCGGCGCGCCCGCTGGCGCTGCAGTTCGTGCTGATGGCCGGCACCTTCGCGGCCACCGAGATCGCGACCGAGCTGCTGATCGCCGGCGCCGCCCACCGGATCCGGCCGTGGCTGCAGCGCAGCGGCCGGCGCTTCAACCGCGCCTGCGGCGCGATCTTCGTGGCGATCGGCGCGGCGCTGCCGCTGCGCGGCTGACGCGGCGCGCCGCCGAAGATCCGGCCACCCGAACGGCACGCGCGCGGGCAGGCGCAGTAGCATCGCCGCCGACGATGACCGCCCGCCCCGCCCTGCCGTCGAGCCCGCTCCCGCTGCCCGAGCGCGCGCTGGCGCCGCAGACCGCGATCGACGAGTTCGAGGTCGAGCGCGTGCTCGCGCAGAGCAGCTTCTCGATCGTCTATCGCGCCTACGACCACGTGCTCAAGCTGCACGTGGCGATCAAGGAGTACCTGCCCGACGCGCTCGCGCTGCGCGGCGGCGAAACGCAGGTGATGCTGCGCGACCGCGGCCACGCCGAGCGCTTCCAGGCCGGCGCGCAGGCCTTCGTCGGCGAGGCGCAGACGCTGGCGCGCTGCGACCACCCGTCGCTGGTGCGGGTGGTGCGCATCCTGCAGCGCCACGGCACCTACTACCGCGTGCTGCGCTACACCCCGGGGCCGACGCTGCAGGCCTGGCGGCAGGAGGCAGGCTCACCGCCGGCGGCGCACAGCCTGCGCAGCTGGCTCGACGGGCTGCTGGGCGCGCTCGAGGCGCTGCACGAGGAGGGCTGCGTGCACGGCGCGGTCACGCCGGCCAACGTGCTGCTGCTGCCCGGCGACAAGGCGGTGCTGCTGGACTTCGACGCGGTGCGCGCCGCGCTGCTCAGCGACCACGCGCAGGGCATGATGACCGCGTTCGAGCCCTGCTTCACGCCGCCCGAGCAGCACGAGCCGTCGGCGCAGGCGGCGCAGGGGCCTTGGACCGACCTGTACGCGCTGGCGGCGACGCTGCACTACGCGGTCGGCGGGCAGCTGCCGCCGCCGGCGGGCGCGTCGGCGGCGGCACCCTTCGAGCCCTTCGCGGCGCTGTGGAAGCGGCTGGCCGAGGCCCAGCCGACGCTGGGCGACGCCCCGGCGTGGCTGGCCGCGCTCGACGCCTGCCTGCTGCCGGATCCGCAGCAGCGGCCGCAGACCGTGGCCGAGCTGCGCGCGCGGCTGGCCGCGGCCGACCCCGCCCCGGCGCGCCGCGGTCGCGCGCCGCGGGCTGGATCGCGGCGCGGCGCGGACGCGAAGCACGCAGCGGACGCGAAGCACGCGCCTGCTGCCGCCGGTGGCGAGCGGGCGGCTGGGGATGCGGCGGCCGCTGCGCCGTCCGCGGCGGCGACACCCACGGCAGCGGCTGCGTCCGCGGCGGCGGCAGCGGCTCCATCCGCATCACCGGCTGCGCCCGATGGCGCTGCGCCGGCGCCGTCAGCGGCGGCAGCGCCGCACCGGGCCGGGCACGCCGCCGCCAGCGCGCAGCCGGTGTCGCGGCCGCCGGTCTCGCGCGCCTTCGCATCGAGCGAATCGGCGCGGGCGTCGGAGCCGCCGTCGGCGCTGCCGTCGGAGCTGCCCTCCGCACCGCCGTCGATGCCGCCGCCGGCTTCGCGCCCGGCCGCCGCGCGGCGGGCACCGACCTCGACCCCGCAGGCCCGGGTGATCGCCGACCTGGATGCGACCTTCGCGTTCATCGCGCGTCAGGCAACCGCCGACGCCGCGGCGCCGGCAGTGCCCGACCCGCACGCGGCGGCGCTGGTCGACGACGCCGCGACCCCGGCGCTCGGCGCGAACCCGCTGGCGGCCTTGCTGGCCACGCGCCGCGGGCGGATCGCGCTCGGCGTGCTGGTGGTCGCGCTGCTCGCCGCGGTGATCGCCGCGGCGGTGTGGCTGTACCAGGACACGCGCGGCGGGCTGCGCGGCGACGGCCTCGGCGCGGCCGTGCCCGGGACGACCGCGGTCGCGGCGACGCTCGCCACCCTGGCGCCGCTGCCCGGGGACGCGGACGCGGCGGCCGCGCGCGGGGCCGCTGCCCGCGACACCGCTGGCGGCAGCGGCCCCGGCAATCAGGCGGACGATGGCCGCGGCCTCGAGCCCGGCGGCAGCAGCCACGGCCGCAACGCCGGCCGCGCGGGCGGCGGCGCCGCGCCGGTGTCGCCCGCCGCGCGCACCGCGCCGGCAACCGCGACAACCGCGAATGCCGGTCCGGCCGCGCGCTGCAGCGCGTCGCGCGGCCGCGCCTTCGACCGCTGCCTGCGCCGCCAGTGCAAGCTGCAGCGCAACGCCGGCCACGCCGACTGCGCGGTGCTGGCGCACAAGGGCAAGCAGCCCGCCTGAGGCTGCCGGTGGCACCGGCCGGCGCCGTGCCGTGGCGTGCAGCCTGCGGCGCATCGCGGCGCGTCCGAGCGGCGGAGCCAGGCGGCGCCGCTCCAGGCGCAGCGCGCGGCCGTCACGCGCACCACGGCGAGCAGCTGCAGCAACGAGCGGCGCCTGCTGCAGCGGGCGCACGAGCCGGCGTGGCCGAGTGCAACCCCGGCGCTCAACTTGCGGGTGCGTGCAGCGCCGTCGGCCGCGGCTGCGTGAGCGCGGCAATCGCCCACAGCAGCGCGATCAGCGCTGCCGCGGCCGCGACCCGCAGCGCCGGCGCGAGCTGCTCCAGGTACCACAGGAACAGGCCCAGACCCGCGACCGCGAGCGCGAACAGGCCGAGCGCCGCCGCCTGCGCGGCGCGGCCGACCTGCGGGTCGTAGCGCTCGACCCGGGCGAGCTCGAAGGCCGGCTTCGGCCAGCGCGCGGCCACGTCGGCCGGCCGCCAGCCGGGCAGCTTCAGCCACAGCCGCAGCCGGTCGCGCCAGCGGCGCGCGCGCCGGCTGTCGCGCCACAGCTCGGCGTAGACCTGCAGGTTGGCCCACACCGGGTCGAAGCTGCGCAGCGGCGAGCGCGTGCCGTACACGCAGGGTTCGGCGTCGTCCTCCTCGGTGAAGGTGCCGAACAGGCGATCCCACACGATCAGGATGCCGCCGTAGTTGCGATCCAGGTAGCGGTCGTTGACCGCGTGGTGCACGCGGTGGTTGCTCGGGCTGCAGAACCAGCGGTCGAACCAGCCGAGCCGGCCGATCTGCTGGGTGTGCACCCAGAACTGATACAGCAGGTCGATCAGCGCGACCGTGCCGAACACCAGCGGCGGCACGCCGGCCAGCGCCAGCGGCAGGTAGAACAGCCAGCCGAACACGAAGCCGCTGCTGGTCTGGCGCAGCGCGGTCGACAGGTTGTAGTCCTCGCTCTGGTGGTGCACCGCGTGCGCGGCCCACAGCACCGCGACCCGGTGGCCGGCGCGGTGGTACCAGTAGTAGCAGAAGTCGTAGGCCAGCAGCGCGCCGATCCACACCGCGGGCGAGTCGGCCGGCAGCCGCCAGAGCGCGAGGTGCTCGAAGGCCAGGCCGTACACGGCGACGCCGAGCAGCGCGCCGAACACGCCGGTCACCTGGCTCATCACGCCGAGCCCCATGCTGGCCAGCGCATCGCCGAGCCGGTAGGTGTCGCGGCCGCGCCGGCGGCCCAGCCACCACTCCAGCGCGATCGCCAGCAGGAACACCGGCGTGGCCAGCACGATCACCTGCGCCGCGGTCATGGCCGGCATTGTGGCGCCGGTTATGCTCGCTGCGCGCTGCACCCCGCAGCCCTGGAGCCTGCCGCGACGATGCGCTTCCTGCTGGTGGAAGACGACCGGATGATCGGCGAGAGCCTGCGCGAGGCGCTGCGCGCCGAGGGCCACGCGGTCGACTGGGTGCGCGACGCCGACGCCGCGATCGCCGCGCTCGCCAGCGAGCGCTTCGACCTGGTGCTGCTGGACCTCGGGCTGCCGCAGCGCGGGCCGTCCACCGGCGGCGGGCTGGACGTGCTGCGCAGCCTGCGCGGCCGCGCCGACCCGACGCCGGTGATCGTGCTGACCGCGCGCGACGACCCCGGCGACCGCGTCGCCGGGCTGGACGCCGGCGCCGACGACTACCTGGTCAAGCCCTTCGACCTGGACGAGCTGCTCGCGCGCATCCGCGCGGTGCTGCGCCGCCACGCCGGGCGCGCCGCGCCGCGGCTGGAGCACGCCGGCGTGGTGCTCGACCCGGCGACCCGGCAGGTCACGCTGCACGGCGAGCCGGTGCTGCTGTCGGCGCGCGAGTACGCGGTGCTGGAGCTGCTGCTGCAGCGCCCCGGCGCGGTGCTGTCGCGCGCGCAGATCGAGGACCGGCTGTACGGCTGGGGCGAGGAGATCGAGAGCAACGCGGTCTCGGTCTACGTGCACCAGCTGCGCAAGAAGCTGGGCGCCGACTACATCCGCAGCATGCGCGGCGTCGGCTACTTCCTCGCGCCGCGGGCCGGCTGATGCGCTCGCTGCGGGCGCGGCTGCTGCTGGTCGTGCTGGGGCTGCTCGCCGGCGCGGCGCTGCTCAGCGGCGCGCTGACCTACCGCCGGGTGCACGCCGAGGTCGAGGCGCTGTTCGACTACCAGCTGCGCCAGATGGCGCTGTCGCTGCGCGACCAGGGCGAGGTCGCGCCGGCCCAGGCGGCGGCGCTGGCCGACGGGCAGCTGGACTTCGTCGTGCAGATCTGGACCGCCGACGGCCGCGCGATCTACGCGCCGCGGCCGCACGCGCAGCTGCCGCGGCGCATCCAGCTCGGCTTCGCCGACGTCGGCGCCGGCGGCACCACCTGGCGCAGCTACACCGTGGCCACGCCGGGGCGGGTGATCCAGGTCGCGCAGCCGCTGGCGGTGCGCAGCCGGCTCGCGGCCGCGGCCGCGTGGCGCAGCGCCTGGCCGCTGCTGCTGCTGGCGCCGCTGCTGGCGGCGCTCGCCTGGTGGCTGACCACGCGCGCGCTGGCGCCGCTGGAGCGGCTCGCCGGCGCGGTGCGCAGCCGCGACGCGGCGTCGCTGGCGCCGCTGCCCGAAGCCGGGCTGCCGCTGGAGCTGGCGCCGCTGGTCAGCGCGCTGAACGCGCTGCTGCAGCGGCTGGCGCAGGCGCTGGATGCGCAGCGCGGCTTCGTCGCCGACGCCGCGCACGAGCTGCGCTCGCCGCTGACCGCGCTGAAGCTGCAGCTGCAGCAGCTGCAGCGCGCGCCCGACGACGCGCGCCGCAGCGCGGCGGCGGCGGCGCTGGCCGGCGGCATCGAGCGCGCGGCGCGGCTGGTCGAGCAGCTGCTGGCGCTGGCGCGCAGCGAGCCCGGCGCCGAGCCGGCGCCGCTGCAGCCGCTGGAGCTGGGCGAGCTCGCGCGCGCGGCGCTGGCCGAGCTGGTGCCGCTGGCCGCGGTCGGCGGCGCGCAGCTCGAGCTGCTGGCGCCGCAGCCGGTGTGGGTCGACGGCGACCGCGCGGCGCTGCAGGTGCTGGTGCGCAACCTGGCCGACAACGCGATCCGCCACGCCGGCGCACAGCCCCGCGTCGAGGTGCGAGTGCAGCGCCTGGACGAGCCGGCCGCTGACCAGGCCGAGCTGTGCGTCGACGACGACGGCGCCGGCATCCCGCCGGCGCAGCGCGAGCACGCGTTCGACCGCTTCGTGCGCGGCGTCGGCGCGGCCGAGCCCGGCGACGGCAGCGGCCTGGGCCTGGCGATCGCGCGCCGCATCGTCGAGCGCCACGGCGGCAGCATCGCGCTCGACGCTGCGC
>WBZO01003848.1_pt1 | contig 16897 bp, 15 predicted proteins | sample 5204261 | NCBI WGS metagenome assembly WBZO01 (sample SAMN12412400, study PRJNA552823) | activated sludge metagenome | isolation source: activated sludge from anammox sidestream of wastewater treatment plant... | place: USA: North Carolina | collected 2017-09 | reverse complement strand
CGCCGCGCCGACGCTAACGGCTGAACCGACCGCGACGCAGCAGACGACTGTCAAGGCGCAACCGCCGACACGAATGGCGGCGCCGGTCTTGTTGGAACCCAAAGCGCCGACCGTGTTCAAGGACGGCAACGACATTAAATTTATATACGCGTCCGTCGGCAAACTCGCGCCAGACGAATGTTATCTATTGCACATTGAAATGGCGGTGCCGCAACTCGAAAGGGGCAATCGCGGCGACGATTTTGTAGATGTCGAAAACTGCGGGGACCCGGGACCTGCAGGGAAAGCGTTAACTTTTGTTTTGTATCGCGGCAAATTTACCAATTCGCCCAACTATGGCACGATGCTGGCGCAAACGCTCGCGCTCGCGCCCGAAACAAAAGAATTGAAAATGACCTGGCAAGCGCGCGTTGTAAAAAATCTGGGACGCGCGGCAGACAGAGTGCATTACAATACCGAACCTTTGAGCCCCAACAGCTCTGTCTTGGAGTTTGCATTTCAACCCTGATATGAAAGCGATATTTTTTCTCAGCGTCATCATTTTTGCGGTAGCGGGCTGCGCCAGTACGCCAACGCCCGCGCCCACCGTTGTTGTACCCACAACGGTCCCAACCGAAATACCGCTCCCTACGCAAGCGCCAACCAACACCGCGCTGCCGCCGACGCCGACCGCCGCGCCGACCATTACGCCGCTGCCGCCGACGAATACGCCCTTGCCCACCACGCCCGCGCCGACGGCAACCAATACGCGCGCGCCGGTGACGCGTCAACCCACCGCGACGGCGACCGCAACGGAAATCGCGCTCAAGTTCGATGCGCCGCAATTAAAAGAGCCGGCGAACGGCGCGACCTTTACCGCGCGGCGCGATGACTTTCGTTTTGTCTGGGAACCGGTCGGCGATTTGGGTCCGAATGAATGTTATTTGCTGACGCTGCGCGTCCAGAGTCTCGTTGACCCGCAACAAGAACATTACGGCCAAGAAAAATATCTGGTGCAGGAATCGTGCAATTCGACAGTTTCGGGGGGGCCCCTGCTCTTTGTCGTCAATCGCCGTCCGCCCGCGCCCAATTATGACGGCTTGATTGCGACCGCCGATGCGTTGGCGGGCAACATTTCGAGCCAAGAATATCTTGTGCATTGGACCGTCCAGACCGTTTTGCAGCAAGACGGCAATTTGATTCCGCTCAGTCCGCCCAGCGCGACCGGCGAGTTTCGATTGTTGAACCCATAAATGAATTTATGATTGCGGATTTATGATTTTCGCCGCGTGTAAAATCATTCATCTAAAATCATAAGCAAAAATTTTCCGATGGCTACCCTACGTCAAATTCGTCAACGTATTCGCAGCGTCAAAAATATCTCCCAAGTCACGCGCGCGATGGAAATGATCGCGGCGGCAGAAATGCGCCGCGCGCAGCAGGCGACGCTCGCCAGCCGCAACTATTCCGAAAAAGCGCGCGAAGTGATGCAGTATGTGGCTACCGAACCGGGGCGCAGTAAATTGCTGCATCCGCTGTTGGAAGAGCGCGCCCAAGTCAAAGCGGTCGCGGTCGTTTTGTTCACCGCCGACCGCGGTTTGGCGGGCGCGTATAACGTCAACATTATTCGCAAAACGCTTGACTTTATCAAGCCGTTCGAAAAAGAGGGCAAGGACATTCGCCTCATCACCGTCGGCAAGCGCGGGCGCGATTTGATGCGCCGTTTCGGCAAACATGTCGTCGCAGATTTTTCGGACATGGGCACGCGTCCCGAAATTGTCCAGGTGAGCGCGTTGGCGCGCGCGGCGCTGGATGAATTTTTGCAGAGCCACGCGGACGAGGTGTACATTGCCTACACCGATTTTATCAATGTCTTGCGGCAGACGCCGAGCATTCGCCGGGTGTTGCCCATCGAACAAGCCGAAATCAAACGCGAAGGAGCGCCGCAAGTTTATTTGTACGAACCGAACGCGGAACAAATCTTGGACCAAGTGCTGCCACGTTTTGTCGAAGTGCAAATTTATCAGGCGCTGCTCGAAGCGATTGCATCGGAACAAGCCGCGCGCATGGTGGCGATGCGGAACGCGACGGATAACGCCAAAGAATTGATTGAAGGATTGACGCTCTTGCGTAACAAAGTACGGCAGGCATCCATTACCAAAGAAATTCTCGACATCGTCGGCGGCGCCGAGGCGCTGCGGCAGGCAAAATAGTCTAGTCCTTAGCTCTGAGCCGTTTGCGCCATTATCGGACAAACCGCTCAAAACTAATCACTATCAACTAATCACAAACAACTATGGCAAAAGGAAACATCGGACGCGTCGTCCAAGTTACGGGCGCAGTCGTGGATATCGAATTTCCACCGGAACAACAACCCGAAATTTACAACTCTGTCGAAATTGACCGCGAAGGCACGACCGTCATTGCCGAAGTGCAGCAGCAATTGGGCGGCGACCGCGTGCGCTGCGTCGTCATGGATACCACCGACGGCATTCGTCGCGGCATGGAAGCGCGCGATACCGGCGCGCCCATCGCCGTGCCGGTGGGGCCCGTCACGCTCGGACGCATTTTTGACGTGATCGGCAAAACGATTGATTACGGCGAACCCGTGACAGCGGAACAATATATGCCGATTCATCGCCACGCGCCCGCGTTCGAAGACCAGGTGACGACGCCGCAATTTTTTGAAACGGGTATGAAAGTGGTTGACCTCATCGCCCCGTTCACCAAAGGCGGCAAAATCGGCGTGTTTGGCGGCGCCGGCGTCGGCAAAACCGTTATTATTCAAGAGCTCATTCGCTCTGTCGCCACCGAACATTCCGGTTTTTCGGTGTTTTGCGGCGTGGGCGAACGTTCGCGCGAAGGCAACGACCTCTGGCTCGAAATGAAAGAGTCGGGCGTCATCAATAACGTCGTCATGGTGTTTGGTCAAATGAACGAACCGCCGGGCGTGCGTTTACGCGTCGCCTTGACGGGCTTGACGATGGCGGAATATTTCCGCGACGAAGGACGCGACGTGCTGTTGTTCATTGACAATATCTTTCGTTTCGTCATGAGCGGCTCGGAAGTGTCCGCGCTGCTCGGACGTATGCCGAGCGCGGTCGGTTATCAGCCGACGCTCGCGCAAGAAATGGGCGAATTGCAAGAACGCATCACCTCGACCAAACGCGGTTCGATTACGTCCATGCAGGCGATTTACGTTCCGGCGGACGATTATTCGGACCCCGCGCCAGTGGCGACCTTTGCGCATCTCGACGCGACGATTTCGCTCGAACGCTCGATTGCGGAAAAAGCGCTGTTCCCCGCCGTGGACCCGCTCGCCTCGACCTCGCGCATTCTCGACCCGCTGATTGTCGGCGAAGAACATTATCGCACCGCGCGCGAAGTGCAGCGCGTCCTCCAACGCTACAAAGATTTGCAAGACATTATCGCCATTCTCGGCGTCGAAGAATTGAGCGAGGACGATAAGTTGACCGTCGCACGCGCGCGCAAGATTGAACGTTTCTTGTCGCAACCGATGCGCGTGGCGGAACAATTCACGGGGCGCGCGGGCAAATACGTTCCGATTGCGGAAACCGTGCGCGGCTTTCGCATGATTCTCGACGGTAAAATGGACGACGTAGGCGAAACCTACTTTTATATGCGCGGCGGCATTGACGAAGTGCGCGAAGGGTACGAGGCGGACTTGAAAAAGGAAGCAGAGGGCAAGGGATAGGTAGGTAGTAAGTAGCAGGTAGTAAGGAATAGGTAGTAAGGAGCAAGTCAATACCTCCAATCCTTGATAGGGATCCCTGATACCTGCCACCTGATACCTGATACCTGATACCCGCCACCTGATACCTGATACCTGATACCCGCCTCCTGATTCCTGATATTCAATACTCGCAACCATGAGCATTCATCTCGATATCGTCACCATCGAACGCATCGTCGTGAGCGAAGAAGTGGATTATGTCAGCGCGCCCGGCATTGACGGCGTGTTGGGCATTTTGCCGCAACACGAGCCGCTGCTCACCGCGCTCTCGATTGGCGAATTGCATTATCGGCAAGGCAATACCAACCACTCGTTCGCCATCGGCGGCGGTTTTATGGAAGTGCGCCCCGATAAAATTATCGTTCTCGCCGACGCAGCCGAAAGCGCGGACGAGATTGACGAGCAGCGCGCCGAAGCCGCGCGCAAACGCGCGCAAGATCTGATGGCGCAAAAACAACAGGGCGGGATTGACGTGGCGCAAGCCGCGCTCATCGAGCAATCTATTCGGCGCGCGGAACTGCGTCTCAAAGTCGCGCGGCGCAGACGGAGTGGGACGCAAGAGTAATTCGGCAAGCGGTAGCAAGTAATAGGTTGTAGTTTTCATTCTCTGCCTGATACCTGATACCTGACGCCTGGTACCTACAACGTGTCAGTTTTCGTTCGCCAAATCGGCATTGACCTCGGCACCATGAACGTGCTCGTGTATGTACGCGGGCGCGGGATTGTGCTGCAAGAACCTTCGCTGGTCGCCGTTTCGCCCATTGACAACAAAATCGTCGCGCTCGGCGAAGAAGCCAAAGCGATGTTGGGCCGCGCCCCGGAAAATATCCAGGTGATGCGCCCGATGCGCGATGGCGTTATCGCCGATTATATGGTGACGGAAGCGATGCTCCGCTACTTTATCCAAAAAGTGTGCGGCCGTTTGCAAATGTCGCTGGGGCAGAAACCCGAAATCGCGATCTCTGTCCCCGTCGGCGTGACGACCGTCGAATCGCGCGCGGTGCATGACGCCGCCATCGCGGCGGGGGGCCGCATCGCGCATCTGATTCCCGAACCGCTCGCGGCGGCGATGGGCGCGGGGCTGCCCGTGCATACGCCAACCGGCAACATGGTCATTGACATTGGCGGCGGCACGAGCGAAGCGGCGGTCATTTCGGTGAACGGCATCGTCGTTTCGTCGTCGGTGCGCGTGGCGGGTTTGAAAATTGACGAAGCCGTCACAAACTATGTTCGCAAAAAATATAATTTGATGATTGGCGAACAGACCGCCGAAGACATCAAAATTCAAATCGGTTCTGCCCTGCCCCTCGAAGAAGATGTGCAGATGGAAGTGCGCGGCCGCGATCAAGTCGCCGGTTTGCCGCGCACGATTCGCGTCGGCGCGGGCGAAATTACCGACGCGATTTCAGAGCCGCTCACCGCGATTGCGGGCGTGACGCGCGCAGTGTTGGAAAAGACGCCGCCCGAACTCGCGGCGGACATTATTGACCGCGGGATGGTCTTGACCGGCGGCGGCGCGCTCTTGCGCAACTTGGACCGCTATCTCACGCGCGAGACCGGCGTGCCGTGTTACCCCGCCGAAAATCCGATTGCGTGCGTCGCCATCGGCGCGGGGCGCGCGGTGGAACAACTCGAACTGGTCCGCAAGAGCATGGTGCAGGTGTAGGAGATGGCAGATTGCAGCTGACAGATGGCAGATTGGAAAGGCCGCGGCAAAGCGCTGCGGTATTTTTTTTTGAGGGGATGAGCTGATACAGAAAATTTTATTCGGAGTAATCCTCGGCGCAATCGTGGGTTGTCTCGTCGGCGCTGGCGCAAGCGTCATTCTCGCGTATCTGAATCAATTAAAGCCCGGGCTTGCCAACTTTCAGCGCGAGCTGTGGCCCCTTGTCGCAGTTTTCTTGGCGCTCATCCTTGTGCCTATCGGCGGCGGCATCGGCGGACTCGGCGGGGGACTCGTCGGCTATTTGAAAACGCGAAACTCTAATCGCCAAATCTCTCTGGCTGATGCGCGGCAGAGACCGAAAAATGATTTTGAAAAATGACGGCGCAATTATTTGCCATCCGCGTACGCAAAAGAAAAATTAATGGGCGGAGATGTTACAGAGATATAAACAAATGGCTCGGAACCAGAATTTACAAACCCATGCGCGTCGCCATCCGCAAATCTCACAACATCGCCAGCCATGAACGGAAGGGTTTTGTCATCTGCAAGTAATAATGTGCCGAAACCAGAGACCGCAATCCATATTTGTTCAGATGTGGCGTGACTATGGCGAGGTTGTTTTGCATTTACTTGAACTGTGACGCGAGTTATTGTAATTCGCTCCGATAAAGAGTTGTGCGGCGATAACAATTGAATGGACGTGACGCCCGGATTTGTGAGCGTTTTGAATTTATCGGCGGACAGAAATTCCATATTTATACTTTTCAGATTTTACCTGAAATTGCGCAAGACTTGGCAGTACCTGCCCGATGGCTGGCGTTACCAGCGCTGGGGTGAAGCGACAAAGCCGTCCAATTAGAAAAAGGCAGCGGCGTAGAAAAACGCTTGAAGCGGATTGTAACCTTTTCCTATTCTAGGAACCCTATAATAAACCAGAAAAGGGGAATCGCTCCGCACATGACCAAGTTGGCAAAGATCAATATACTGGCGCTACAAGGCATGCCCCGCATACAGTTTGTTATTCTTGTAGGACTGTCCGCCCACTTGATAGGAATACTCCACTGCGGGAACGCTGATACGCGATCCGCGCTTTCCTCCCCCGCCTACTGGAATTTTCAAAGCCATCATGTTGGATGTAAGAATTGTACCTCCTGTCGAACCCCAATCTTTTGCCGCCCGAAGCGCACGCAAATTCTTGAATAGGATCAAGCCAAATATCAAATCCACGCTTAACAATCCAATCAGTGTGATTGGCACAACGAAAAGCATGACTATCCAGCGCGCAACTTCATTTTCTGTGCGGACACGATGCGGAAACGGAATTCTGCCAATGTGTTGAATCCCCCCCTAAAACGCGCGGCATCCCGCTTGTCGGCTGCACATGTGTTGGGCGTCTGGCTTTTGGTCATACTCCTGAAAAAAACTCGAGTAACTCGGTTCGCGTGAACGGCTTATCATGCCCTTCTACGTAAAGATTATAGGCATCATTCTGAATCCTTTTGAGCATATCGAGTGAAGGAGCAGAATCCGATTCACGAAGATGCAGCGGTGGAGGATAATAACAATCTCCTATGAACATCACTCCATCTTGAGGTATTTTGACAATAATCGAATCTTTAGCATGTTCTCCGCCAACATGTTCCAATTCAATGGTGAGTCCATCTAATTGGATCGCTTTTTCTCTTTGGAATACATCTTCCGGCACAACAATCCGAAATGCCTCCCAGTCCTCGATAGATTGCGCACGCGCGTTATAACTTGTTGCGAGTTTTGGCTCGCGTCTGATTTCCTCGCGCAAGTACTCGATTCCCCAGGGTTTCTTGGCTTCCTCCTCCAAGATCGCTTGGCAAATAATGTGAGCTGTGACTGGGCTCTCGAATTCACACGCGCCATAAACATGATCCCAGTGATGATGGGTATAGATAATCCGCGATACGGGTGGAAGATGATTTCTGGCAAGTTCAGCTTTGATTGTGCGAGCCAAACGCGGGCTATTGCCAGCATCAACTAGCACGCTCTCCTTCCGAGTGGTAATCACACCAACGGAACTTTGCGTAACATTCTCGTCGGGATGATGAGGCAACAGCCACGTGTGTTCGGTAAGTTGTTTTAGTGTTAATTCCATATTGTTCTCGTTTGCTTTGGAAAAGGCGCCAACGGTTTGCGTTACCTGCGTGGAGGCGGGCGTGGATTCTGTTCGGGAGCAGGAAAAACTCAAAGCCAGAAAAATGCGACGAAACGCGCTCCGTTCGCAAGAATGCCGCAGAATCCCACACTGCCCACCCTGAGTCTGTCGAAGGGTCAGGTGCGCGCCTTGTTAGCCCGCCGCCTACTCGACCGACTCATTTGGCTTGACTGCTGCTCTCACTCTAACCTTCCTGTCTTTGGGTCTTTACCTGACGTGTAAGTTTTAATGCCACGATCAGCCCACTCGTCATCGCTTGAAAAAAGGCAGAGACCATAATCGCATTATCCTGTCGGAGCAACGAGTACGTTAACCAGATCAGCCCCTCGATGGTCGAGATCGTCCACGTTCCCAGAGACAAATCGGTCAAGTTACTTTCTTTATAAGCGAGCCAAAGTTGAGGAATATTCGCGACTAAAACGCTAATAGCCAGAACCACGCCCAGTCCATTTTCACCAGCGACGACTCCAGCCACGAGTAGAATAGTGAACCAAACAGGAGCAACTTTGAGCTCTGTAACTCGGCGACCAAAGCATAAGGCAAACAACGCGATCAAGGCAAAGATGAAACCCGTCAACCCACTGGCAAGACTAAAAAAGAATTGGTCAGTCCAAACGCCATAGACAACCCAACCAAAACTGCAGATGGCGCTCGTTGCCGCGGTATCTACGGAAACGCCAAAGGCTTCCTTGGCACGCAATAGCTTGAGGAGTTGCGGCATTGCTCGAACCAACCCAAGGATTGTTCCAAACGTGCCGAGGATAAAAGTTATTTCCATCTTTTACATCTTGACATAATAATAATCGAATTTCATCTTCCGACTTTAAGCGGGTTAACGGTTTGCGTTAGCGGCGGGTGGACGGGCTGAGATTCTGTTTGGGCGCAGGAAAAACTCGAAGCGTAGAAAATGCGGCGAATCGCGTGCGTTCGCAAAAATGCCGCAGAATCCCACACTGCCTGCCCTGAGTCTGTCGAAGGGTCAGGTGCACGCTTTGTTCGACGGCTCTCTGCCTAAAGACTCGCTGAGTGATATGCTGTCTCTATCGTACCATTGGGTAGAAAATTTGACTTTACATTTTCAAGCGACACTTTTCGGTCTTCTCCGCCATCATCTGATAAAAAGATTTGTTCGCAATATTCTGCAATATCTTCGATAATACGCTCGCAGCGATAATATGCAATCGCAATTTGATTGATATTTGTTTGCCCATATCCTTGATAGAACATGGTTTCTTCTTCCTTTGGCGTATATCCGCTATCGCCAAGACCACCACCAATAAACATCAAATCTCGTTCTTTAGGAGCAAATATGAGCGTATCCCAATCAACCATGTAAAGCGCTCCATTGCCATCAATTAGAAGATTCCATCCATGAATATCGGCATGGCATAAAATAAATTCAGGAAGTTGTTCCAATAGCGTTTGAGCGAACTGTTCGGTCCGTTTAACAAGTTCAAGAGTTTCATCTTTTTTCGTTTTCAAGAAAGCGGCCAATTCAATCGCGACAGGTTCATCAAAAGTCTCTTTCTCAATACGCGCAAGGAACATCTTTACGGTGTTGCGCCAACGGGGAGAGAAGGTTTCTTTATTAATATTGCTTGTTATCGTCAAAGGAAGATCGGCAGTATGAAATCGTTTTAAGGCTTCGCCAAAAATAACCCATTGTTCATTTGACAACTTTTTTTCAAAGCCATTATGACCTTCCACAAAAGGATAAAGCATTACTTTGAACGGGTTTAGGCTTGCCCAGAGTTGCCCTGTTTGAGTTGTAAGTGGTGGAATAATCTGTTTGATTCCTAATGTGCCAAGAAACTTCGGAACCATTACTGATGCTTTGTTGAAATCTCCTTTCCTTAACTTTACAAAGTAAGCCGTTCTATCATTCGCTAGGGCATGATACACCGCTGTGTCAAAGTCAGCGCCGAGCGGAAGAAAAGATAATTTTTCAACGCTCAAACCAAATTCGTACCGTAAGCAATTGATAATTTCTTCGTCTTTGAGTTCAGGCTTTTCTAGCATTATTTAGTGGTTTCCTGTACTTGTTTTTATAGCCAAATAGATTGTGGCGTAAGCCGCCGAACGCTCAAGCTCAGCCGCCCGCTTGCCGGAGCGAAGCGGAGGCAAGTGGGTCGGCTGGAGCGCCTTGTTGGGCGATGTCTGTTCGAACGACGGACAGTAGTTTTTCTTCAAAACCATGAAGATTGCAAACTGTCATGGCGAACAGAGACGAGAGCGCATCACAGCGATCATCAACAACGTCGGGCAAGACCATTAGCGAATGTTTATAATCGAGACCAAGGGTACGCGCGAATTTCGAATACTTGCTTACGTGTTGTTGGTAATCACCAGATTTCGCCTCAATCCAATAGATGGCGTCTCCCATCGAAACCAAAACATCAAGTTCAAAATCGTCGCCGTTGGGCAATACGATTTGCGGATTGATCAAAAATTCGAATGGGACCACACCGCCGACCTCGGCAGAGATTTGCGCATGAATGGCCTTTACCTTCTGAAGAATGAACCGCTCCAGCCATTGACCTCCGAAGAAACGTTGCGCTTTGGGTAGGGTTGTGGTTTTCGCCCGTATCAGATACATCGGTGACTGCTGATATTGGTATTGCTCAAGAAATGCAATCTCGTGCAGCCGATTACAGAATTGGCAAACCGAACTAACGTCCACTTGCGGACGACCTTTCAGACTTTCGGTGATTGGCAGCCCGGTTTGCATAGCACGTTTTATCTTCAGCAACACCGAAGAAAGCGCGTTATATCTTTCACCAAGAAAGATAGAGAGGCTGTCAATAATTTGATCCGATGGATCTTCAGGCTGAAGAACCTTGATTGAGATCCCCTTGGAATTTAGGAATGGTTCAAGAACTGCTTGTCCATGCTCGCCATCGGCGGGACCGGACAACACTTCGGCAGCAGTTTCTGACGACTTGGACAGCGCGGTATCACTAGACGTCGCTGGGTGAAGCAAAAGACGGTTGTCTGAAATCGATACAAGTTGCTCCAAGGCGACAGCGATTCTTTCCAACAGTTGTTCTACTCGTTCGCTATTCATTTCTCAATCCACCCAACTATAGATTATGCCGCACGCGCGCCGCCTAATCCCTACAAGCAAAGACCGCATATTTGCAGTATATCACACCCATTTGACATATTAGACGGCATAAACCTGCCCTATCGTAGTTTTTACGCCAGAGAAAAGATTGCGCGCGAACACGAGGACGCCAGAGAGAAAAATTACAACGCTTCCGCGACCAACTCGGCAATATCCTTGCGCGCGATTTGTTCGTCCACGCCCGTAGCTTTGGCGCCGTCTTCGAGCATCGTCATACAAAACGGACAGCCCGACGCGAGCGTTTTGGCGTTGACCGCGACCGCATCTTGCACCCGCACATTGTTGATGCGTTCGCCCGTATTTTCTTCGAGCCACATGCGGCCGCCGCCGCCGCCGCAGCATAATCCTTTATCACGCGTGCGCGCCATCTCGACCAGATTTTCGCCCACGCTCAACGCTTTCAAAATCTCGCGCTGCGGGTCATAGATATTGTTATAGCGGCCAAGATAACACGAGTCGTGATACGTAATCGTCTCGGTGATATTCTGTTTGGGATTGATAACGCGATTGCCGATAAGTTCGGCAATCAATTGGGTGTGATGAATGACCTCGTAATTGCCCTCGAACTGCGGATACTCGTTCTTGATCGTGTTGAAACAATGCGGACATTGCGTCATGATGCGTTTGAACGAGAGCGCGGCAAAGTTTTCGACATTTTCGGTCGTCGCCATTTGATACAGATACTCGTTGCCCAAACGACGCGCCGATTCACAATTACAGCGTTCCGCGCGCATCACGGCAAATTTGAGACCCGCCGCGCGCATGATTTGAATCATCGCGCGCGTCACCTTTTGATTGCGCGCGTCGTACGCGCCCGCGCAGCCGACCCAATACAATACGTCATATTCGACGCCGGGCTGCGCGAATTCGACGCCCAAATCTTTGATGCCGTCCCAGCGCGACGCTTTCGGCAAACCGTACGGATTGCCCTGCCGTTCCATCGAATTCATCGCCTTGTCGGACGGCGCTTGCGGCGCGCCTTCGGTGAGCGTGAGATAGCGACGCAAATCAATAATCGTCGAAAGTTGGTCAATGCCGACAGGGCACGCGTTCACGCACGCCATGCAGGTCGTACAATCCCACAACTCTTGCGCGGTAATGACGCCTTCGTGCAACGGTTTCAGGTCGCCCGATTTGGGCGCCGCCATGAACGGCAAAAACGGCAGCATGAATTGCTTGGAATAATCCTGCAACTTGACTTCGATCATTTTGGGCGACAGCGCCTTGTGCGTCGTCGCCGCCGGGCAAACCGCCTGACAACGTCCGCACCGCGTGCAGGCGTCAAAATCCATCACCTGCTTCCAAGAAAATTCTTGAAACTTGCCGACGCCAAAAGTTTCCAAGTCTTCGATATTGCGAATCGGCGCAATCGCATTGGGCGCGGGCTGTTTGAATAAAGTATTGGTCGAGCTCGCAAAGACATGGAACCATTTTGAAAGCGGAAAGTACGCAATGAGGAAAAACGTCAGCCAAGCGTGAAACACCCACGTACTGATGTGCAGAGACAGCAGAAATTGTTCGGGGAACGGTTTCCACACGTTGGACAGCGCGTTACCGACGAGCGAATACACCGCCCACCACGGTTGAGTCGCCGCAATCCGCAGCGATTCAATCATAAAGCCGGTGACGACCAACACGAGAAACGAGAGGGTCACCCATAAATCATCGTCGAAATGCAATTTGCCGTCGTCATAGCCCCACAAGCGGCGCGGCTTTTGTTTATAACGGATATAGAGCGCGACGCACAAAGCCACCAGCGCGACAAAGCCCGCGATGTCGAGCGTAAATTTATAGAGAAAATAAAAACCGCCCTGCAGAATGCGAAAGTGAAAAATGAGGCGCGCGATTTCCCAGTCAATCGTCGCCAGCGCGGTGCCGATAAAAAGCAAAATCATACCCCACATCAAATTGAGGTGCATGAAACCGGCAGGTTGATTTTCGCCCGCGACTTTTTTGGTGAGCGCGCCATAGACGAAAAAATTCTTTAGCTTGGCGCCGAGCTGCGTCAAGAACATTTTGCGGCTCAGGTCGCCTTGCCCGACGCGCCACAATTTATAATGCCGCCACACCCCATAGAAAAAAATGAGGACGGAAATAAAACCGCACACATAGAGAACCACTTCCAACCAAATCGGGATATTCCAAAACGTGGGGCGACAAATAATATCGGGGGGACAAAAGGTTTCGTCAAACATGAGTCGTCAGTCTAGCATAAACCATAGCCAGTATTCAGAAAATGACTTCTGCTTACTGGCTATAATCTACGGGTCACTGTTCACTGTTTTTCTTTCGCCATCTCGACGAGGTTGACCGGTTCGATGCCGCCTTTGACTGGCGGAATCGCGGCATACAAATTTCCGGGATCGGGCATGGCGCGCGGCGTCGTCAAATCGGGATTCGGCGGCGGGACCAATAATTTCTTTTTGGTAATGATGGCGCTGCGTCGGTCATAGTACGCCAATTCGTAATCGTGTTCCAACACAATCGCGCCGGTGGGACACGCCTCTTCGCAATAACCGCAAAAAATACAACGCAAGAGATTGATTTCATAGCGCGCGGCATAACGCTCGCCGGGCGAATAGCGTTCCGCGTCCGTATTCTCAGCCGGCAAAACATAAATCGCATCGGCGGGACAGGCGGCGGCGCACAAGGAACAGCCGATACATTTTTCCAATCCGTTCGCATGGCGTTTCAATTCGTGCCGCCCGCGAAAACGCGGCGGCACCGGTTTTTTCACATCGGGATATTGATAGGTTACCGGCTTGCTCACCATCTCTTTGCCGGTCGTCAACATGCCTCTGATGAGTTCAATTACGCCCTGAAACATCCTTCACATCCTTGAGTTAATTCAATCTTGCGCCCGCGGCGCGCTTGATTCTGACCGCGCCGCAATTTGTCTTGCGCTCCCGAAAGCATTACGCCTTTGCCACTTGGACGCGCGCGCCCATCGGCAGATTCATTGCGCCGTCCAAATTATTGGCGAGCGTGATGACGCCGGGCGGCGTTTGATTGCCCACCTGCGCGCGGACTTGGAGCGTGCGCGGCGGTTTGAGGTCAAAGGTAATTTTTACCGCGTCGCCAGTGACGATATTCCACGCCTCGGCGTCGTGCGCATTGATTTCGGCGACCGCGTCCGGCACGCGCGGCTGAACGATTTCCGAAAACTGCATCGCGCTGCCGCGATCCAGCAGCGCGCGCGTCACCGCCAAATACGCGCCGCCGGTCGCGGCAGCCGCTTTCGGCGCGACATATTTGACATCGAATTTCGCATCCGCGTCGGTTTCAGCCGCCGACGCCCACTGCACGCCGCTCACATCGCCAAGCAATTCGCCGAGCGCGATTTGCACCGGGTCCGCCGCATCGCCGCCGACAGTTTGCACCGACGCGCGCCGCCGCACGGTAACGCGTAAACGCGCGTGCGCCATTTTTGCATACGTCGGAATGCGCTGCGTGATTTCGTTCATCACATCGGCGGACGATTGATATTCCCATTGCGCGCCAAGTTCTTGCGCCACATCGCGGACGATTTGCCAATCGGGACGCGCGTGCCCCGGCGCCATTAACGCGCCGGTAAAATGTTGGACGCGACGTTCGGTATTGGTGAATGTGCCATCGCGTTCAGCCCACGACGCGGCGGGAAAAACGACATCCGCCTTTTGCGCGGTTTCCGTCATGTACAAATCTTGGACAATGAGAAAACCGGGATTCCGAAACGACGGATTGCCGCGCGCCGGGTCCGCGCCCATGACATATAACACTTTGGCTTTGGCGAGCATATCTTGCGCGTTCCAAGCGCCGGCGGCTTGCGGCACAACTTGCATATCTTGCGCGCCCATCGAATTATTGTGCGGATAGAGCGCAATTACGCCATTGTCCTTGCGTCCGAAATGACCGCTCAACACAACCAGCGCGTTCAACGCGGCTTGGACGGCGGGGTCGCTCTGCATGGCGAACATAAATTCGCGGCCAAACAGAACGATGCCATTTTCGCTCGACGCAAACGCTTTGCCCAGTTCTTGGAGCGTCTCGGCGCTGACGCCCGAATTCTCCGCACATTCCGCCACCGAGAGCGTCAATCCCGCGACAAAAGCTTCCGCCTCTTTGGCTCTTTCGGGCTTGTGTAACCCCGCGTCAAGCATGGCGCGCACGATGCCCAGCACAAAATACGCTTCGGCGCCGTATTTGTAAAGCGCCGTATGCGTCGCGTACTGCGCGAGTTTGGTGACGCGTCCGTTGGCGACAATGAGCTTGGCGCCCTGCCGCGCGATTTTGGAGAGACGCAAACGCAGGATGGGTTGTTCGTTTTGCAAATCCGCGCCCAAAACCAAAACCGTCGTGCCTTTGCCCAATTCGCCCAAATTGGTGCCGACGCCCGCGCCAAAATTTTTCACCAGCTCGGCGCCCGCGTTCCATTGCGCCCAGCCGATGCGATGGTCGAGATTTTGCGAGCCGAGAACCTCGCGGAATAATTTTTGGAACAGATACAAATCTTCGTTCGCGAGATGGTCGCCGGCGAGGCCCGCCATGCTTTTGCCGCCGTCGGCGATGGACGGACGAATCCGATTGGCGACAAACGTCAACGCTTCGTACCACGAAACGGGTTGCAGGTCGGCGTCCGCGCGAATCATTGGCGTAATAATGCGTTCGGCGGAATGGGCATAGTGATGGACGTACCGCCCTTTGTCGCACACCCAAATTTCATTGACCGCCGTATTTTCGCGCGGCGTGATGCGGCGAATGGTATTGTCGCGCGCGCCGAGATGCAGATTACAGCCGACGGAACAGTGTTGGCACACCGACGGACGGTCGTTCAATTCAAAGACGCGCGCCGTAAAACGAAAATCGCGCGAGGTGAGCGCGCCGACGGGACACAGGTCAATCGTGTTGCCCGAAAAATTAGAATTGAACGGCGGGTCGTCAAAGGTGGTGACTTCTAAACCGCGGCCGCGATTTTGCAAACCCAAAACGGGTTCGCCCGCGACTTCGTCTTGAAACCGCACGCAGCGTCCGCATTGAATACAGCGCTCGCGGTCGAGCAAGATGAGCGGCGAAAGCGGAACCATCTTGTCGGTATGAAATTTTGATTCGACGTAAAAGCGCGTGTTGCCGGGCCCGTAATGCAGCGTATGGTCTTGGAGCGTACATTCGCCGCCCTTGTCGCACACGGGACAATCGAGCGGATGACTCGTCAACAAAAATTCAAGGATGCTGCGGCGCGCTTCCAACACTTCGGGCGACGTCGTCACGACGGACATGCCTTCGGAAACAACCGTGGTGCAGCCCGTTTGCAATTTTGGCATCCATGCGATTTGCGGATTGCCTTGTTCATCCAACAATGGTTGTTTGGTCGCCGGGTCCATTTTCGGCGTGCCGACGCGGACCAAGCACAGGCGGCACATTCCCGCTGGCGCCAGTTTGGGATGATAACAATACACCGGAATGTGCGAGCCGACCGGTTTGGACGCTTCGACAACTAGCGTGCCTGCGGGGACTTCGATCGTTTTTCCGTCAATCGTAACTTGTGGCATGAAATAAATTCCTCAAGCGGTTTGTTGCAAACGCGCAATTTGTCGTTTGGGCTGCGTTAATGCAAGGTCATGCGCGTTTTGTAAATTCATCCAAAATTCAGGTGTCGTTCCCAATGCTTGCGCAAAGCGCCATGCAATTTCAGGCGTCACCGCGCGCTGTCCGCGCACAATTTGGTTCACAATCAAGGTTGCGACGCCGATATGTTGCGCCCATTGCGAATGAGTAATATTGAGCGGCTTGAGAAATTCTTCAAGCGCCTCGCCGGGATGAGTGGGAATGCGATTCTCGGGCAGCATTTTTGTTAATGATAATCCGTGATAGACACTTGAGCCGCGTTGTTATCTGTCCATTTGAAAATAATTCGCCATTGGGCATTGATGCGAATGCTGTGAAATCCGTTTGAATGAGCCACTTTGGCGCACAGCGTGCCTGCGGGGACTTGAATTCCTTTTCCGTCAATTGTAACTTTGATCATTAAAGGATAACCTCAACCAATTTGGCTGTTATAGATTCAAGGTACTTGACGTCTGAACGTGTCGCCATTGATAGGTTCCCACCCATCTTCCAAGAGTTTTCCAACCAACTTTGAATGCTCTGTTCTTGAAAGTTCGTCTTGTTCCCTATTTTGCGAATAAGAATGTTTCGAATCATCATGAATAT
>WBZO01003711.1_pt2 | contig 16898 bp, 13 predicted proteins | sample 5204261 | NCBI WGS metagenome assembly WBZO01 (sample SAMN12412400, study PRJNA552823) | activated sludge metagenome | isolation source: activated sludge from anammox sidestream of wastewater treatment plant... | place: USA: North Carolina | collected 2017-09 | reverse complement strand
GCAACGGTGTCCGCCGCCTTACGTACAGCGCGCCGACGCCCTTTGGCCCGTAGAACTTGTGCGCCCCGATACTCAGCATGTCCACACCCAGACGCCCTACGTTGATGTCCAGATTACCGACCGCCTGTACCGCGTCTGTGTGGAACACGGTTCCAGGGTTCTTGGTCTTTACCACACGGGCTGCCTCTTCGATGGGCTGCACCGTCCCCACCTCATTATTCACATACATCACGCTCACTAGCGTCGTTTCGGAGGTGACGGCCTCCTCCAGCGCAGCCAGGTCGATGACGCCCTGGTCATCGACAGGCAGATAGGTAACGCGGAAGCCTTCTTGCTCAAGACGCTCCGCGGAGTGGAGGATAGCATGGTGCTCTATGACCGAGGTTATGATGTGATTGCCGCGTCCCCGGCTGGCGTAGGCGACGCCGCGCAAAGCGAGGTTGTCGCTTTCTGTGGCGCAAGAGGTAAAGATGACCTCCTGTGCGGCGCAACCAAGGACCTCCGCTATCTTGCCACGGGCCCACTCCAGCCCCTTTCGCGGTTGCTGCGCCTCTGCGTAAAGGCTGGAGGGGTTACCCCAACCGTCCCGCAGATAAGGGAGCATCGCTTCCAGGACACGAGGGTCGAGAGGAGTAGTGGCGGCGTGGTCGAGATAGATGCGCTTTTGCATATCGGGTTCGATTCCAACCTAGCACCGGCCCCATAAGGGGTCAAGGTTGAGGCGCCTCGGGTGTGGCGCCGGTCAGTTCTCTGAAACCTGAACCTTCATATTGAGGTTGGTCAACTGGAGGAGGGTTCTGCCTTCAACCTCGAGTATACCGCGGAAGAATTCATAGGCGTTCATTATGGTCTCACCGGTTATTACATCCTCATCAAAAACAACGGGAACTCGTCCAACCGCCGCCTGCCTCAGAAACTTTACCTCTTCCTGACTTGCTCTTGGTTGACGATCATGTTTCTTCTTCATGGAACACCTGACGGGATAGAATAGAGAGCCTTTCGTGCGGGTGAGCTTTCGATAGTATTCGAATACATCCAGCCCCGCCGCTACGCCGCCGTGGCCCAGAGGTATGAACAGCAGGTCGCGGCCTCTGGCCTGGCCAAGCAGCGCTTCCGCAGACCTTCGGGATCTATCGGGCCTTGTTGAATCCCAAGCCGGCCTATCGGGAATCTGGCTGACGGGGAATTTCAGCAGATCGCCATGCCCGCTGTTTACCACCGCACGCCCAAATTTCCTCAGATACCTTGAAGTCTCCAGGTTGTTGCTAAGAGCCAGCGCCAGCCGGACAGCCTTTCTCAGGAGATAAACTTTCCCGTTTTCCCTCTGCGTTTGGATGAAGTAATCCATGACCCCCCGCATTATCCTCGGCGGGTGTAAGGCCAGAATGACCGGATTTGCCTCTCTTCTCCTCAACACCAACTGCGCCTGCAGTTCATCGAGGACCTGCATCATCGTCCCATCATAGCCTTGCTTTTCGAAAGCCAGCTCATAATCGAGGATTTTTCCAAAGGGAGAATAGTAAGAACTACGGTCGACACGCTGAGCGATGTCTGCTTCGACCTTGGACGTCAGGCGATCAATCATATTCCCTAACAGAGTACTGCAAAAACAATCTTACGCGCGTCATGGTTCGACAAGCTTGTCCTGAGCGAAGTCGAAGGCCCTGTCCTGAGCGAAGTCGAAGGGATCACCATGAGCAGTGCGGCTCTTCCGGAACAGTGTTTTCTACAACCCGATGCAGCGCGTCAGTTCGTTCACGTCTTTGACCGTGTCCAGTCCCAGAACGAGCTGCAGAGCCCTGTCCACCAAAGCCGCGGGCAGCAGCGCCTCGGCGTTCTGCCGGTACTTGCCGATGTTCTGCTCGTCCGTCATCACCGGCATTCCGGGCCTGGCCTGGGCCGTAAACACCCTGCCCTTCGCGACGACCTCCATCAGCCGGCCACCCTGAGGATGCACGCCCACGCTGACACGCTTCATGAATTCGAGAATGCTGGGATCTCTCATCACCGAAGGACTCTGCCACTCAGCGCTGACCTTGATCCCGTGGGCGGCGACGGCAAAGGCGTAGGCTACGCTGAACTGGGCGTCGACGTGGTTAGTGATATTCGTGTTCGTCCAGAGAGGCTCGTCGATTAGCGGCGCGCTCAATATCCTGATGCTTTCGATATCCTCCGCTCTGAGGTCATTCTCCTGGATGATCTTCAGGAACTCGTCCATCTCTCCATGACAGAGGCCACAGAAGGGGTAATGCTTATAGAAAGTACCCGAGGGTTGCCCCAGGATCCAGGCCTTGCCCAGACCGTCCGTCAGCCTCTTCGGGTCCCACTTCTCCTCGCTCGAGGCTGTGTATCTCCAGAAGCTATAGTCGCCGTCCAGGACCGTGGCGTCTCCCGCGTAGCCCATCTCGCTCAGGAGGGCTGCGGTCACGCCCACCTGCGCCGTCGCCCCCGCCGAGGCATATTTCGTCATCGGCCCTGGGACCGTCTTATTGAACTTGATCATGGCGGGGACCGGAGCGTTATAACCGGCTATGCCTAGCGCCGATGCCATCTTTTCGCGATCCAGTTCCAGGACCTTTCCTGCCGCGGCCGCAGCGCCCAGGGCATGCATCGTATACCCGTGCACCGCTGACATAACTGAACGCCCGTCTTCCCCAGCAGGTTCCATAAGGTTCGTCAGTACTGAGCCCAGTCTTCCCGATAGCTCGTGACCCAGGGCCATAGCCAGAATCAGGTCTCTTCCTGAAGCGCCGCTGGACTCGGCCAGCGCAAGGCTTGCCGGAAGCACGGCAGGAGTGGAGTGACCGGGCGGCACGCCACCCACGTCCCAATCCAGGGCATTGATGAGCTCTCCGTTAGCGAAAGCGGCATTAGCGGCGGAAACCTTGCCGCCGACGCCAATTATTGTCGATTCCAGTGGACCACCCAGCCGCCGTGCCAAACGCACGGACAGCTTGCCTTTTTCGCTTATCAGACCCGCGATAGCGCACCCGATGGAGTCTAGCAAGATGCGCTTTGTCTCATGGACTACGGCCTCGGGAAGGTCCTCGAACCTGACATCAGCGAGAAAGTCGGCTATCTCCGTAGTAACCATTATTTTCTGGGTAACCATTGGGATCCTCCTCTGCTTACTGCCGAACCGAGAACTCGCCAGAGCGAACTGAGGCATCATGCATCTTTCCAAACGTAGGGTACCTGGCCCGACTGGCTCCCGTACAAATCAGGGTAATTCATGTACTCTACCGCGTTCTTCACATTGGGCTGGTAGAAGGTGAGGCGGATGGCGCCGGATGTCCCCGGGACGTAGTACATCTTATCGACGATCCAGGTCTGGAAGTCCCTGATCATCTGCTTTCGCTGATTAACGTCCAAGGTAGACATGATATCCCCGATTTTCCTCTCCGCCTCGGGGTCGTTCACCTTGCCTCGGTTGAAGGGATGGTTACGACTGTAAGTCTGGAAAAGATAGTCGCCGGGGTCCATATTGGTAGCCATGGCAGCGTACGCCATACCATCGAAGTTGCCGACGGCGGTGGTCCGGAGGTAGTCCGTTACCTCCTGCGCCTTTCCCTCCAGATTGATTCCTACCCTCCCCAACGATTGCAGAATAAGCTCGGCCTGTAGCTTGTAGTCCCCACCGAATGCGGGAGCATAGTAAAGCGGGGCGCTGAAGCCCGAGGCCTGGCCGGCGTCCGCGAGCAACGCTTTGGCTTTCTCCAAGTCATATTTGAAGTAAGGGGCCAGCTTCGGGTCTTCCTTGGGGTCTACCCAGTATTCGCGGAAGACAGACGGGATGTAGCCTGTCCAGAGGGGCGAAGCGTTGAACCCTAAGGATTGCAGTTTACTCACATCGTACGAAGCCTCGATCATGGCGTCCCGATCGATGGCCAGGGATACGGCCTGCCGGACCCGAGGGTCGAGGTAGGGAGCGCCCCCATCGTCGAGAGAGAAGGCTACGTACCACCAGAGGTTGCTGCCCTCTTGTACGTTGACCTGCACATCTTTGATCGTCGATAGTATCTGCTGCAACTGATTGGCATTTTCGCTAGTCGTGTCGAGGTTGCCGCCGAGGAACTGCACCAGTTGAGCCGCCCGTTCCTTGATGATACTAATCTCAACGGTATCGAGGTAAGGGACGTCAGGGCCGAAGTGCCAGGAGGGATTCCTGCGGAATTTCATCGCGACGCCCGGAGTGTATCCATCGAAGACCCACGGCCCCGATCCCACCATCGTCTTTGCCGGGTCGAAGGCCTGTCCGGTCTCTTTGGGCATAAGCACTAGATATTGAGCGTCGCTGAGGGTAGCCAGCAGGGCCGCGTATGGCCTCTTGAGAGTTAAGACGACCGTCCGTGCGTCCGTGGCCTTCCACGACTCAACCCAGTTCGTCAGATTCATCGCGTTGCCCACGGCAGGGAAGCCTGGAAGTTTTCCAGCAAAGCGATCGAAAGAAAAGACGACATCCTCGGCTGTCGCCGCGCGGTCCAGCGGCGGGTGGAACCTGACAGCGCTCTTCAGTTTAAATGACCATGTAAGACCGTCTGGAGTTACCTCGTAGGACTCTACAACATCTCCCTCTGGTTCGATTGACGTCGGCTCGACACCGGGGCCCCTTTGAATTCTGAACATCGTGCTGTAGGCGTAGGCGATCCAGGACTTGGTAGTGCCGGAGGGGTTACGGAAGGGATCAATCGTCGGGGGATCAAAGCTCGAAGCTGCTCGCCACACCCCGCCTCTTTTCGGCGCAGGAGTGCTCCCGGTACCGGTAGCGCTGGGCTGGGTGACGCTGCCTCCATCGTCATCGCCACCGCATCCGACCATCGCCAGACCGGCCACGCCAACTGCCCCAAGGGCTGTCCCTGCCAGGAGTCTGCGACGGCTCAGCCGCTTTCGGTAAAGCCCTGTCCAGTAGTTCTGCTCGTTCATATGCGCCCCCCTCTCGCTAAATGTCTCGATACCGTAGCGTAGCGATATTGGGACTCAGTCTCCCCTTTCGGAGGCGAGCATTGCAAGGGAAAGACCAGCCAGAAGTCGTACCAACTGTACGAAATACATAGCTGGCATAGGCATCTTCTATAGTCGAGGGGATCCTTGATAGGCGTCTCTTGTCCATCTGCCACCGAATGCGGCCAACCCAAAGCTCAGAAGGGGAAGAGGTGATGGGGAGGACTCAGGCCCGTGCGCGGGAGAGGATAGCATCCAGGGTGGTGGTGGGAGGAGATTGCCGTACAAGTTGTACGACTTTGTCCCAGGCCTACCCTTGAGTATCGGGGCAAGCTCATCGACCATTGCTCCAGCAGCTACAGCATCTGTTAACCTGCGCTCCTACTAGCAATCTACTAGCAATGATGAAAGCAGCGGTATTCCACGGGGCGGACGGGGCTCACAAGCTCGCGCCCATGTCAATTGAAGAGGTACCCAGACCCAGGCCAGGCGCAGATGAAGCGCTGGTCAAGGTAGCGGCTTGTGGCCTCTGCCGGACTGATCTGGACTATCTGAAGGGCGAGGGCCCAACTCCGAAGTCTCCTCCTGTTATCCTGGGGCATGAGCCGGCTGGGGTAATCGAGGAGATTGGGGCAGGCGTGCACGGCCTGGAAGTCGGGCAGAGGGTGTTGGTAACCCCACTTGTTCCCTGCCGCAACTGTGACTACTGTCGCACCGGCTACGAAAACCTTTGCCCCACTATGGAGATTCTGGGCGCCACGCGCGACGGCGCTTTCGCGGAGTACGTACTCTCACCCGCAACCGGAATCTTCGCCGTTCCGGACAACCTTCCTCTGGAAGAGGCCGCGATTATCACGGACGCGGTCGCCACTTCCTATCACGCCCTATACCGTCAAGCCAATCTCCAGCCCGGCCAGACGATAGCTATCTTCGGCGCGTCGGGAGGAGTGGGTCTGGTCTGTGTTCAGTTGGCGGCGGCGCTGGGGGCGAGAGTCATCGGTGTGGGCAGACAGATATGGAAACTGAAGACGGCTCAGGAACTGGGCGCGGCTGAAGTGATCGCGGTTCAGGACGTGCCGAAGGTGGACTCCGCGATACGGAAGATGACTGGCGGCGGAGTCGATATCGCCATCGACGCCACCGGCGTCCCGGCGATGATCGAGACCGCCATTCGGTCCACCAGGCCGGGCGGCAAGACGGTCGTCGTGGGGCTTAGCTACGGGAAGTTCGAAGTGGCGGTGAACCACCTGATGTGGCTTGAGCGCACGATCGCCGGCTCCAAGAACTACCGGATCGTTGACCTGCCGAAAGTGCTCACGCTGGTGGAGAGAGGCGTCGTCGACCTGAAAAGGGTGATCTCCCATCGCTTCAAGCTGGATGAGATCAACGAAGCGTATCAGATGTTGGATAGAGGTGAGATGCTGCGAGGTATCGTGACGCCTTGAGCGAAAGCGCAGCCTGTTAACCCTGCCGAGGAATAGGGAGAGTAGTCTATGGAACGCCGAACGGCCATCAATCTACGGGTGGAGGACGTCAAGGGGAGGGACCTGATAAAGGAGATCGGGTTCGACCGCGTACCCACGGAGATCGTGGATAAGCGCGTCACCGAGTTGTTCGACTTAAAGGGCAAGAAAGCCGTCGTGACCGGCGCCGGCGGATCGGGCCTGGGCCAGGCGTGCGCGAACCGGCTCGCCGGGCTAGGCGCCGGCGTCGCCCTGGTCGATCTGAATAGCGAGGGCGCCCAGCGCAACGCCGAGGCGGTAGCCATAAAATGGGGGACAAAGGCGTACGGCATCGGCGGCAACGCCAGTGACTGGGACGACGTACGCCGCTTCCTGCGTGAGGCTCACGATAAGCTCGGCGGCATCGATATCCTGGTCAACAATGTGGGCGGCAGCGGCGGCCCGCGCACCTTCGAGTCCCAGACACGGGAGCACATCGACAGCACGATTGCCAGGACGCTCATCTCCACGGTCTACTGCTGCCACGCAGTCCTGGATTATATGATCCCGCAGCGCAGCGGCCGCATCATCAACATATCTTCGGGCGCGGGGAGTAATAGGGCCTCCCCACTCGTACTCGTTTACGCTGCCTGCAAGGCCGGCGTCATCAACCTCACCCAGACTCTCTCAGCCGAGGTGAGCCGCTACAGTATTCAGGTCAACGGCGTCGCGCCTGGCCTGATGATCCACGCTGAGATCCAGGAGAAGCTGCGCAATCCCACCGAGGAGAACCTCGGCCAGTTTGAGATCATCGCGGGCTCCAACCAGCGGAACCATCTGCAGCGCCCGTGCATTCCGGAGGAAGTGGCCAACGCCGTCGCCTTCCTGGCATCAGACGCTGCCAGCTTCATCGCGGGCGAAACGATCCAGGTAGGGGGTGGGCTTTAGTCGTGTTCGTCGCGCCGGCAATTCCAGGAGCCCGGCAAAGAGGCCGGCAATTGAAGATGATTGATGAACCGCATCGGAGACATTGGACGGGGGAGAGATGCTGCCGGGCATCGTGAGCTTCCGATGGCACAAATAGAGGGAGAAAAACATGGGCATCGTCGCCGCTGAGCAATACGTCGAACGGCTGAAGGGTATGAAGCCGAACATCTACGTGCGCGGGGAGCAGATCGGGAGGGACCACCCGCTGCTGACCAAATCGATAAACACCGTGCGGGTCACCTTCGATGCTGCTGAGGACCCGCGATTCAAGGATCTGGTGGTGACCCAGTCGCCTTTGATTAACGAGCCGATCAACCGCTTCACCAACCTGCACTTCAGACAAGAAGACCTGACGAACAAGCTGACCAAGATTCGCACGCTATGCCACCAGGTCGGCGGGTGCATCCAGCGGTGTATGGCCACGGACACCCTCAACGCCCTGGCCGTGGTGTCCAAGGACATAGACGACGCGAAGGGCACCGACTACCACAAGCGCTTCCTGGAATTCGCCAAGTACTATCAGAAGAACGACCTGGTGGGCAGCGCCGCCGTAACCGATAGCAAGGGCGACCGCAGCAAGCGACCCCACGAACAGGCCGACCCTGACCTCTATGTGAGGGTGGTAGAGCGAAAGAAGGACGGGATAATCGTCCGCGGGGCCAAGGCCAACATCACAATGGGCCCCTACGTCGATGAGCAACTCGTCATCACGACACGCTCCCTGACCAAAGAAGAAAGCGACTGGGCTGTGGCCTTTGCTATCCCGGCGGACGCCGACGGGCTCAAGATCATCACCCGGCTGGCCGACACGCGTGACCGGCGGGAACTGAAGGCGCCATACAACCAGTTCGGCGTCGCCGAATCCGTCCTCATATTCGACGACGTCTTCGTCCCATGGGAGCGGGTGTTCATGTGCGGCGAGTGGGAATTCGCGGGCAAGCTGGCCCTGACCTTCGCCAACTTCCACAGGCACAGCTACTGCGGCTGCAAGCCCGCGGTCTCCGACATCATCATGGGCGCCGCTGCCATGGCCGCGGACTATAACGGCGTCGGCAACGCATCGCACATAAAGGACGAGATTGTAGAGGTAACCGTGATCGCCGAGCTGGCCTATGCGGCGGGCATCGCCTCCTCCGTGCAGGCCACCAAGACATCGAGCGGCATCTTCGCCCCGGACCCCATCTACTCCAACTGTGGCCGCTACATTACCGGCGTAAACGTCTATCACGAGTTCGACATCCTCACGGCGATCATGGGCGGCTGGCCAGCGACCATGCCTTATGAGGAGGACTGGGTGCATCCCGAGACGAGGGCCTTTATGGAGAAGTACGCCATGCGCAATCCCAACGTCTCGCCGGAAAACCAGCACCGACTCTGGCGCTTCCTTTCCGACTACACGACCTCTGCCATGGCAGCCTGGAACCTCCACGCGGGCGTGCACGGCGGTGGCTCGCCCGTGATGGAAAAGATCGGAATCCGAGCGGCCTACGACATGGAAGCCAGAAAGAACGTCGTCAAGCACCTGGCCGGAATAGACGGCGCGAGCGAGTAGAGGGCCGAGGAGTGCATCAAGCTCTCGAGAACCTTGAGGTCATAGATCTGACACGCCTGGCCCCAGGCCCATACTGCACCATGGTGCTAGCCGACCTGGGGGCGCGCGTAATCCGCGTTGAAGAGTTCGGCCCGTTGAGCGGGCGCAGAGCGGCGCAGAGTCAGGGAGCGGTAGTGACCGCCGGTGGCGCGGCCGCCATGCCCGAGGACGCCGGATTCGTGGACCCTCATTCCCCTTTCAACGCGCTCAACCGGAACAAGCGAAGCATCGGCTTGAACTTGAAGCACGATGGGGCCCGCGAGGCGTTCTACGAGCTGGTCAAGCGGGCGGATGTGGTCGTGGAGGAGTTCAGGCCAGGCGTCACCAGTCGCCTCAAGATCGATTACGAAACGCTCAAGGAGATCAACCCCCGGATCATCTACTGCGCGATAACGGGGTACGGCCAGACCGGGCCATACAAGAGCTTCGTAGGTCACGATGTCAACTACCTGTCGCTGGCGGGAGTTCTTTCCATCCTCGGCAAACCGGGAGCGCCCCCGCCGATTCCAAGCAACGTGATCGCAGATTATGGCGGCGCTCTCCTGGCGGTGATCGGCATCCTGGCGGCAGTGATGGCTAGAGAGAAAACGGGTGAGGGTCAGTTTGTGGATATCGCCCTCACCGATGGTGTGCTATCGATGATGGCGCACATGCTGTCCTGGTCTTACTCCACGGGAAAGACGCCCGGGCAGGGCGACCATATCACCACGGGAGCTTTCCCCTTCTACAACGTCTATGAGACGAAGGACGGAAAGTACATCAGCCTTGGCTGCAACGAGCCCTGGTTCTACTCCAACCTGTGTCGAGCGCTGGGACGCGAGGACCTGATCCCTTATCAGTTCGACGAGCAGAAGCATCCGGAGTTGTTCGAGGCGCTGCGTCAGATATTCCTCACCAGGACGCGTGACGAATGGTTCGATGCGCTCCCGAAGAACGAGATATCCTTCGGTAAAGTGCTGAACTTCGACGAACTGGCTGGCGATCCTCACATTCAGGCGCGCGAGATGATCGTCGAGTTCGAGCATCCGTCGGCTGGATGGGTCAAGCAGGTAGGGAATGCGATCAAGCTCTCGGGGACACCGGGTCATATCAATGGGATCGGACCGAATCTGGGCGAACACAGCGAACAGGTGCTGCTCGAGCTTGGATACACGAAAGATCATATCGAGGCGCTCCAGGAAGATGGGGCAGTATTCGCGCCCCCGGGGAAACCGTGAACCTCCCTCAAGAATACTTGCGAAGACGCGTTCTGGCGTCGAAGGTCAGGCGCAATAAACGGGTGGTATAAATGAGCGATCAGTTGAGTTACGAAAAAGTCTACAAGCAGTTCTCGTGGGAAAAATGCGTCGAGGAATACCTCGACTGGGCGCCTCGGGGCAACTTCAATATTGCCCACGAAGCCATCGACCGGCACGCGGCCGGCCCCGAGAAGGTGGCCATCTATACTATCGGGGCCGACGGCCGAGAGTCCAAGTACACGTTCAGGGAGCTGCAGCAGCTCACCTCAAAGCTCGCCAATGTGCTGCGGAATCTAGGCGTTCAGAAAGGCGACCGCGTCGCCCGCATGCTTCCCCGCACCGTCGAAACCTACATCACTTTCTTTGCCAGTTGGAAGCTGGGGGCTGTCGACGTGCCCATTTTCACCGCCTATGGCCCCGATGCAGTGGCCTATCGGGTCAAGGACGCCGAGGCCAAGGTACTCATAACCGATGAGGACAACCGACCAAAGCTCGAGGAGATCGCCGGCGATCTGGACGGTGTGAAGATCGTGGTCGTGTCCGATGGCAACGGCGGGCTGCGCGAAGGGGACTATGATTTCTGGCGCGAGATGTCGCAGGCGTCTCCGGAATTTGCCCCCGTGAAGAAGAAAGCGGACGATCTCCTGGTCATCCACTACACCTCCGGAACAACGGGCAAGCCCAAAGGGGTCATGGTCGCAGAGAGCAGCGTTATGTATACCATTCCCTTCGCTCGCTATGCCCTCGACATCCGGCCAGACGAGATGTTCTGGGGCTTCGCTGATCCCGGCTGGATATATGGTCTAATTACGGTAGGTACCAGTCTCCTGCTGATGGGTAACTCCGTGCTTCTGTTGAACGGCAAGCTGGACGCACAGCGATGGTACAAGATCATGGAGTCCTACGGCGTTACGAGCTTCTCGGCCGCCCCTACCCTGTACCGTCAGATAATGGCTGCCGGAGATGACCTCCCCAGGCTATATCGGCTCAAGGTAAGGCGCTTTACCTCAGGTGGCGAGTACCTCGATCCCAAGGTGAATGAGTGGTTCCGGGAGCGCATTGGCGTAGGCATCTCCGATCAGTACGGCCTGACCGAAGTAGGAATGGTGCTCGGAAACTACCCCTTCCAGCCGGAGAAGGTGGGGTCTATGGGCAGGCCGCTGCCCGGCTTCGATGTCCGCCTCCTGGACGAGGACGGGCGCGAGGCGCCTCAGGGAGAGACCGGGATCATAAGCGTGAAGAAAAACGACTTCTTCCTGGGCAAAGGCTACTGGAAGGAGCCAGAAAAGTGGCAGCGATGCTTTGTCGGCGACTGGTACAGCACCAGCGACCTCGCCGTCAAGGACAGCGACGGCTACTTCTTCTATCGGGGCAGAAATGACGACGTGATCTCCAGCGCAGGCTACCGCATTGGCCCGGCCGAGGTGGAAGCCGCGGTTATGAAACACCCTTCAGTGGCAGAGGTGGCGGCCGTCGGAAAAGCTGACCCTTTACGTGTGGAAATCGTCAAGGCCTTCGTAGTGCTGAAAGACGGTTACAAACCGTCGGAGGACCTAGCGAAGGAGATCCAGGCACTGGTCAAGACGCAATACTCCGCCCATCTCTATCCCCGTGAGATCGAATTCCTGCCGGAGCTCCCAAAGACGGAAAGCGGGAAGATCATGCGGCGGGAACTGCGCAAGCGGCCCTAATCGTCAGTGGTTACGAAGTTCAATTCTTCAGGAGGCGCATTCATGAGTGAAGCGTATATTGTTGATGCCGTCCGGACCCCCGTAGGCCGGAGGGACGGCACTCTAAGCACCGTTCACCCCGTCCAGCTCGGGGCGCATGTATTGACCGGCCTGGTCACAAGAAACCAGATCGACGCCGAAAGAATCGAGCGAGTAATCTTCGGCTGCGTGGATCAGTTGGGAGAGCAGGCCGTCAATATCGCTCGCAACGCCGCCATCGCCGCCGGCTTCCCGGAAAGCGTTCCCGGAACGACGGTCGACTTTCAGTGCGGGTCGTCGCAAGAGGCCATAAACATGGCCGCAGCCCTAATCCAGGCCGGTTTGTGCGACCTGGTAATCGCCGGTGGAGTCGAAAGCATGTCCCGGATCCCCCTTCTGTGTAACCGGGAATTGGGTCCCGGAAGCCCCTACACCCCCGCCATCCTGGAGCGAAACTTCGAGACCGAGTTGGGGATGGCGGGAGAGAAGCTAGCCCGGGCCTACGGCATCACCCGGGAGCAAGCAGACAGCTATGCCGTGGAGAGCCAGCGTCGCGCCGGCAAGGCCAGAGACGCAGGATGGTTCGATAAGGAGATCTTGCCGGTGGAGGTGGAGCTTGAGGGGATCCCGCAGACCATCACCCAAGACGGGGGGATCCGCGCGGACACATCTCTGGAGAAGCTGGCTTCACTCAAGACGGTGTTTCTGGAGGACGGTATTCTGACCGCCGGCAACTCGTCGCAGATCTCCGATGGCGCGGCCGCTTTGCTTGTCGCTTCCGCCCGAGCGCTGGACCAATACGGGCTTAAGCCTCTGGCCCGTGTAGGACCGCAACTCGTTGTCGGGTCAGACGTGAGCCTGATGCTTACCGGTCCTATCGACGCGACGCGCATGATTCTTGCACGGACGGGCCTCTCACTGCGCGACATAGACCGCATCGAGGTGAACGAGGCCTTCGCGCCGGTACCGCTGGCCTGGGAGAAAGCGCTGGAGCCTGATATGGACAAGGTAAACGTCAACGGAGGAGCGATAGCCCTGGGTCATCCTCTCGGCGCCACGGGCGCCCGGCTCATCACAACTTTGGTCCACGACCTGGCCAGGAACAACCTGGAGAGGGGGCTGGTCACGATGTGTTGCGGAGGAGGCATGGGAACCGCAACGATCTTCGAACGAGCTTAGCCGCCAGCGTCAGGATCTAGGGAGGAGGCTGACTTGGAACCGGCTTTGCTGTACGAGAAACGCGGACAGGTCGCCTTCATAACCCTGAACCGTCCCAAGGTCCACAACGCTATGAACCCCGAAATGGTCGTCCGTCTGGCGGATGTCTGGGATGACTACGAATCCGATGATGATCTGCGGGTGGCGATCATCACGGGCGCCGGAGACCGCGCTTTCAGCGCTGGGGCCGACCTGGGCCAGCTCACGCCCTTGTTCGCGGGCGATCGGCAACCGGAAGATGATTGGGACAAGCGGTTTGTCGAAGACAGTAATGTCTACGACAAAGCCTCCACCCTAGAGGTCCCCAGGCTAAACGCCGCCCTTCTACGGGGAGCTTCCCTGTACAAGCCGGTAGTCGCAGCCATCAACGGCTTTTGCCTTGGCGGCGGCGCCGAACTTATGATGGGGACAGACATCAGGATCGCATCGGATAATGCAACGTTCGCTATGAAGGAGATTACGCATGGTCTCGTTCCGGCGGGCGGGGGCCTTGTGCGCCTGCCGCGTCAGGTTCCATACTGCCGAGCTATGGAGGCCATTCTGTTGGGCCGGCTTTTCACCGCGCATGAGGCACGGGAGTTTGGCCTGATCAACCACGTAGTTCCGCCTTCCGAGCTCCTACCTTGTGCGGAAGAAATAGCTAATGTGATAGCCAATAATGGCCCGCTCGCTGTGCGAAAGGCTAAGGAGACGGTGCTTCGGACCTCCGGCGTTCCGATGGAAGAGGCTTATCGAATTGAAGACTGCATTGTCCGCGAGGTGTGGAATTCGGAAGACTCTCGCGAGGGCCCCCGCGCCTTCATTGAAAAGCGCCCGCCTCAGTTCAAAGGGCGGTAGGCGAGAGGAGCCGCTTTTTCTTGCAGTGTGAGTCTGGTAAAGAGGGGGACTGATATGATTACAGAAGGGCAGGCTTTGCTACTGGCGGTGCTCCGGGACCATGGGAAAGCGCATGGGCACGCAATTGGAAAGTTTGCGCGGGCCAGGCAGGGTAAACCCATGAGCATCGCGAGCCTGTATCAGACCCTGCATGCGCTGGAGTCCGCGGGGCTAGTGGAAGGGCGATGGGAGGGCGTGGGCAAGACACCGCTCCGCAGACCCCGTCGCCGGCATTACACCATCAATGAAGCGGGCGAGAGGGCGCTCGCGGACTATATCGAACACATCGAGGCGCTTCCCCGCATGCTCCACTCCCAAAAGGAGACTGGACCCATTCTCCAGTGGCTGGCCAGCGCCTTCTACACCCGATAGCCGTCGCACACTCGACCTCCCGCGCCATATCCCCGCCAGTACTGCCGCCTCATCCCGCCCGCGTTGCCCGTTGGTTCCCTAGCAGGCCCGTCCGTGAAGCGGGGCAACTCAAAAACCAGCCAATGCCTAGGAAGCCTCCCACACGATCTGGCCGTCGATGATCGTTTTCAGGACACGCGCCGGCTCGATCTCTTCACCGCCATCGCCCAGGTCCAAGATCAACAGATCGGCTAGCTTGCCCGGGGATATCGACCCTTTCGCCTCCCCCTCTCCGGAGGCGTAGGCCCCGCCTAGCGTGTACATCCTCAAGGCATCGCGCAATCCAATCCTCTGGCCTGCCCCTAGCAGCCGGCCGGTCTCCGTCCGCCTGGTGATGGCGGCGCGGATGCCTGTTAACGGATCGTTTTCTACGAGCGGAGAATCTGACCCCAGCGCCAACCTCAACCCCACCTTGTCCAGATTCGCCAGTGGCCACAGCCAGTCGAACTGCCTGGGGCTAAGATCGCCGGCATAGCGGTCGCCCATTGAGTACAGGAACGACGGTTGGGTCACCACCATCGCCTCCCTCTCTTTCGCCTTTTGAGCCAGTTCCGGCGGGAAAATCGAGCAGTGCTCCAGGCGAAGAGTCTGTATCCCCTGGGGAAATGACCGCCTGACAGAATCGATCGCCGAGAGCGACGCCTCAAGCATGTAAACATCGCCGGCATGAAAGGCGATATCGAAGCCTGCCTCGCAGGCGCGTAGCGCCACCCGGTCGATATCTTCTTGGGGCGGGTGAGGGTTGCCAGTGCTTTCGTCCAGAGCAAGTTTAACGCCGCCGACCCGCAACCGCCGGTCACCGAAGCCGGTCGACATGCCGGCGCTCCGGAAGTTTTCGATGGATTCGCTCCCCACAAGCATCGAGACTCGCGGCGATACCAGACCCCGCTCCACAAGGCGTCGCCATTGTTGCCAGTGGGGCAATCCATTCGTCCAACTCGTGTCCTGCAACGATGTTATCCCCAGGGAGAGGTATACTTGATCAGCCCGCCTGACGCCCTGCTCCAGTTCTTCGGGGCCAAGGCGCGGTAACGCCTTCGCGATCCGCTCATCCCGTCCGAAGATCACGCCGGTTAGTTCGCCGGTTTCGGGGTCTCTCTGGATCTTCCCGCCCGGCAAATCGGGGCTGTCCTTCGTGATCCCCGCCCGTCTCATTGCCTCACTGTTAAGGACGCAGTGTTGCCCTGTTGCGTGCACCAGCACGACAGGATGTGAAGGTGAAGCCTCGTCCAGTTCCTGGCGGTTTGGCGAACGGTTTTCCCGCAGGCTGAACTCGTCGTAGCCACTTGCCCGTACCCACTTCCCCTCGGCTGTCTGCGCCGCCTGATCGCGGATTCGGTCCTGAATTTCGCTAATGCTCGCCACCGATTTCGGTGAGCAATCAGCGCTGAGAAGGCTCATGGCGAAGGAAAGAGGGTGACAATGCGCGTCGTTGAAGCCAGGAATAACGGTCTTGCCCTCGCAATCGATGACCTTTGCCCCCGACGCCTTCAGCGCCACCAACGCATCCTTGTCACCGACTGCCTGAATGCGTCCGTCCTTTATCGCCACCACGTCCGCGACCGGCTGCCGGGTATCCATCGTGAGGACCGCCGCGTTATGGAGGATGAGGTCCGGGGTCCCGTCGCTCAACGCTCGATCCAATTCACGCCCTGGTGGCCTTCGAGAACCATTCGTAGGTCTTGCCCATCCCCTCTACCAATGGCATGTAGCAATAGTCCAGCGTCTCGGAGAGCAGCCGGCCCGAATACACCAGGTGCTCGTCCAGGGGGAAGGGCAACGGCAGGCCGCTTGCCGCGATGAACTGCAACGGTTTTCGGTCCACCTGTAATGGCTTGCCGGAAACCTCCTTCAGCGCTTCGATCAGACTGTCATAAGAGACGAGTTCCTCGCCGGCCACCGTATATGCCTTGTTGAACACCCTCTGGTCGCTTATGCAGGCGATGCATGCGCGGGCCACGTCCCAGACGGACACCATGGAGAATAGCGCCTGGGGCGGCAGAGGCAGCACGATACGCTCCCCTTTGGCCATAAGCTTGAAGAAGTACGACTCGCGCGGCGCGTAGTTGTACTTCCCGTAGATGAACACGGGGCGAAGGGAAACGTGGGGTATCCCTTTGGCCTCGCAGCGTTCCTTCAGCCTCAGTTCACACAGCCACTTATTGTAGCCATAGTCGCCGCCAGGCCCCGGTAGCGGCCCTGTCAGCATGGGAGTGCCCTCATTCATGGGCAAGGAGACGGAATTCTGGTGAATAGTCGCTGTGCTGATAAAAATGTACTGGCGTATCGTCCCGGGCAGGTTATCCAGGACGATGTCAATTTCCTCCGGGCGGTAGCCGCAGAAATCGACCACGGCGTCCCATTCCTGCGCAGGTACCTTCGCCAGGACATCCCGATCATGCCTGTCGCAAACGATCTCCTCCACCCCTTCGAGCCGCAGCGGCCTCCTGCCCCGGTTCATAACGTGGATCGAGTACCCACCCTG
>WBZO01003846.1_pt1 | contig 16907 bp, 15 predicted proteins | sample 5204261 | NCBI WGS metagenome assembly WBZO01 (sample SAMN12412400, study PRJNA552823) | activated sludge metagenome | isolation source: activated sludge from anammox sidestream of wastewater treatment plant... | place: USA: North Carolina | collected 2017-09 | reverse complement strand
GTCACCGAAGACGAACTGATCCGGTTTCATAAACTTTTAGAATCATTTTATAAAAAAGCATAAACATGGAAGGACAAACATTTCAGCAACGATCCGATCTGACCTTTTTGAAAGAAGCAGTGGATTCCATTGACCATGAGATCAGGAAAGTAATAGTGGGGCAGGAAGAGATGATGAAATTGATCATAGCAGCATTGCTTGCTGACGGGCATGTATTGATAGAAGGAGTTCCGGGAGTGGCCAAGACCTTAACTGCAAAGCTGATTGCAAAAAGCATGAACATCGGATTTTCCAGAATACAGTTCACACCTGACCTGATGCCTTCCGATGTTTTGGGTACACCGGTATTTAATCCGAAAGAAGCCACTTTTGAATTCAAGAAAGGGCCTGTGTTCAGCAATATCGTTTTGGTGGATGAGATCAACCGTGCGCCGGCAAAGACACAGGCGGCATTGCTGGAGATCATGGAGGAAAGACAGGCTTCCGTTGACGGAAAGACTTACCCGATGTCAGCGCCTTTTATGGTGATAGCTACTCAGAACCCGGTGGAACAGGAAGGCACTTACCGATTGCCCGAAGCACAACTGGATCGTTTTATTTTTAAGATCATAGTTCCCTATCCGACCGAGTCGGAAGAAGCGGCCATCCTTAAGCGGTTTCATCAATTGGGAAATGAACCGGTGATGGATATGGTAGGCCCGGTACTGAACGGAGAACAGATCATTTCATTGAGGAATCAGGTGAAAACATTGATCATTGAAGAAAAACTTTTGCTGTTCATTGCCCGGCTGATCCAGCAAACACGGAATCACAAGTCCATTTATCTGGGAGCTTCGCCGAGGGCTTCGCTTGCTATTATGAATACATCGAAGGCGATCGCAGCCATGCACGGTAGAGACTTTGTCACTCCGGAAGATATTCTGGAAGTGGCTTTCCCTGTTTTGCGCCACCGGATCATACTCGCTCCTGACAAAGAGATGGAAGGAGTGACAGAAGATGAAGTGATCAGAGAGATCATTCATTCTTTGGATATACCAAGGTAAGTGCAGGGAATACAGTAGCCGGAAATATCATTCCCTGCAGCAAGAACGATAATTTTTTTAATTTTTAATCCTGCCTGCCGGCAGGCAGGTCTTAACTTTTTAATTTTTAAAACCTCTTCTAAAAAAAACGAACCGCATCCATGCGATCCATTTATTTGAATAAGATCGTTTACTATTTTGGCGGAGTAGCAGCAGTGTTGTTCCTGATCAGCTATTTTTTCCCGAATATGTTTCGCATAGGAAACCTGGTGCTTCTTCTCTTGCTGATAGCGGTACTGATAGATCTGGTTCTGATCTTCAGCATGCGAAAAGGATTTCTGGCGGAAAGAGAAACCTCAGAACGATTCAGCATGGGTGACCCGAACAAAGTGTCTTTGCATCTGAAGAACCGATATCCGTTTCCTGTAAATGTCAGCATCATTGATGAATTGCCGTTTCAGTTTCAGGAAAGGAACTGGATCCGTAAACTCAGGATGGAAGGACAGGGAGAGCATGAGTTGGAATATACGGTCACGCCTTATTCCCGCGGCGAATATGGTTTTGGAAATATCAATGTTTATGTTCATGCACCCCTTAAGCTGGTGAAGCGCAGGTACATATTCTCTGCTTCCCGGGTGGTGAAAGTATATCCTTCTTATGTTCAGATGCGGAGGTATCACCTGCTGGCAGTGAGCAACAAGTTGCAGGAAGCAGGAGTGAAACGTATTCGTAAGATCGGCCACAGCATGGAGTTTGAGCAGATCAAAGAGTATGTCCGCGGTGATGATTACCGCACTATCAACTGGAAGGCAACGGCACGGAAGGCCGGCCTGATGGTAAATAATTACACCGATGAGAGGAGCCAGCAGATTTATTGCCTTATCAACAAAGGAAGGGTGATGAAGATGCCATTTGGCGGATCCACTTTACTCGATCATGCGATCAACACCACGCTGGTGCTTTCCAATGTTGCATTGATCAGGCAGGACAAAGCAGGCCTGATCACTTTTGCAGAAGACATGGATAATTTTCTTTTGGCAGATAAAAGGCCAACGCAGATGAGCCTGATACTGGAAAGCCTTTACCGTCAGGAAACAAAATTCCTGGAGCCTGATTTTGAAAAATTATTTTCGGTGATCCGGAACCGTATCACCAACCGGAGTTTGCTGGTATTGTTCACCAACTTCGAATCCGTGGAAAGCCTGCAAAGAGAAATGCCTGCTTTGAAAAAGATCGCTCACTATCATCTGTTGCTGGTGGTGTTTTTTGAGAACACGGAATTACATTCGCTGATCGAAAGTAAAGCTTCAACAGTGGAAGATATTTACATAAAAACCATTGCAGAGAAATTCGCTTTTGAAAAAAGGCTGATGGTAAAAGAATTGCATAAAAACGGTATCCCCTCCATTCTGACCGCCCCCGAAAATCTTACCGTAAACACTGTGAATAAATACCTGGAGTTGAAAACAAGGATGTCAATATGAGAACAGGTGAACTGAAAAAGAACGGGTTCATATTTTTAAACAGTTAAAGGCAAAATGATTCTGCAGGTTGCGGTGATCTTATCTTTGCGATATGAATTCGTTTGAGGAAGGAAAAGTTTTGCTGATCAGCAAGCCATTGAAATGGACATCTTTTGATGTGGTGAAAAAGGTCCGTAATCTGATCAGGATAAAAAAGGTGGGCCATGCCGGTACGCTTGACCCCCTTGCCACAGGATTACTTATTGTCTGCACCGGTAAATTCACCAAAAAGATCAATGAGTACATGGCCCAGGAAAAAGAATATACTGGAACATTTACTCTTGGCGCCGTTACCTCCACTTATGATCTTGAAAGTGAACCCCGGGATTTTAAGCCGTTAGAAAACATATCTGAACTGGATATTATTAATGCTGCCCGGAAATTCATTGGAGAGATCGAACAGATACCACCGGCACATTCTGCCATAAAAGTGGATGGAAAAAAGATGTATGAGTTGGCAAGAAAAGGAAAGGAAGTGAAATTAGAACCAAGAAAGATCAGTGTCAGCGAATTTGAAATCACAAAGACTGAATTACCGCTGGTATATTTCAGAGTGGTTTGCTCCACCGGAACTTATATAAGAAGCCTTGCTCATGACATGGGGAAAGAACTTGGATGCGGCGCTTACCTCAGCAGCCTGTGCCGCACAAGGATCGGGAATTTTAAAATTAAAGATGCAATGAGCATTGAAGAATTTGAAGCATCACTAAAAGATCAGCAGGCATCACATCAGAAAATGAAAGGATAACCGATACCAATCTGCAACTGTCCGCCAAATGGCTTCCATCCATAGAACCATTTATTCTGATCGGCTGCATGTGCCAGGTCAGGACTCGGGTCTTTGGCCTTATAAGCATAATCGAGACGTACTACAAAAAAACTGAAATCAATTCTTAAACCTGCACCCACATCTATCGCGATATCCTTTGGGAGCCGGCTGAAGCTGAAAACCGTTTCTGCGGGTCCTGCATCTTTTTTCAGATACCAGATATTACCCACATCACTGAACAGCGCCCCGTTCACTTTTACATCGGCAATAGTGAAGAAAGGAAAACGGTATTCCAAATTTGTTTCCAGTTGCAGATCACCATACCGTTCCGGAGTTCCGCTGATGCCCGTAAAATCCCTGATCAGGGAACCGGGCCCTATTTGACGCAGCTTCCATCCACGCATACTGTTGGGCCCTCCGCCAAAATATTCTTTGAAGAAGGGAAGGTTATTTCTTTTATCAGGATTACGGGTTGAGTTGAGTTCATAACCTATCCCGGCAAAGAACCGAAGCGCCAGTGATGATTTCTTATACTGAACCTTTCTTGCCAGTTCGATATCGGTTTTTATATAACGGTATAATTCTTTATCAAGAAAAGGGTTTCTGATCAGGCCTGAAAGCAACCCTGATTCTTCCACATTCAGGCGGAGGATATTGAGATTTGAATTTTTACCGCCGCTCATGGTAAAACTTGCGGCTACGGATGAGATCAGTCCGTCTGTGAAAATATTTTTTAGCAGCGGATTGTATTTGATCAATGTATCGAGACTATCCCTCTTTCTTAACAATGAATATTCGATGTTGGGCAGGCGGATCGAAAAGAGTTTTTTGCCCAGTTGAAAATCATATCCCCATGAAGCATTAAAGGTTTTCAGGTTGAATAAAAACCTTCTGTCCGTGCTGGCAGCATTGAATCCCAGGATGGTCCTGAAATTATCCCTGTATTTGTCCGGTATGTTCAGGACATTGGGTATCACTCTCGGAAAATAAATATTGTGGCCGATGCTTATCTGCTTGGTCTGAATGAATTTCTGCCCTCCTGAACTTCCCAATTCAGTGCCGTATCTCACGTTGGTGTTAGCCTGTTCAGCAGCTCTTGCAAAGTTTCTGTTCTGCAAACCGAGATTCAATGCTATTCCGAAAAGGTTTCCTGAGATGATGCTTTGGTTGATGCTTCCTTCAAGGTTGGCCGTGTAAGAGAACTTTTTTGCCGGCGTCAGGCGGATCACATAATCCACCGTATCGGTATTTCCTCTCGGGATCTGTTCAATATTCACCAGTCTCCAGGTGCTGATGGAGTTGAACCGGTTGAGTGTTCTGTAATATTCATCCTGATTATACACTTCTCCGTAATGCAGATGAATGTTTTGCGGAAGCAGTTTGGGTTTTACAATATTTCTGTAATAATTGATCCTGACTCCGTCAACGATCTCTTCATGAAGAATATGCCCGGCTGTGTCAACGCTGTAATCGGGATAGATGGTGACGTTTCCGTTGTGATACTTGATCAGTTTATTCTTGTCGTAGCCCGGGCGAAGTTGTATTTCAAGGTTTGCTTTAGGATTTTCCCTTCTTTCTTTCAACTGTTGCAATATCTCCAGTTGCTCAAAAGGATCGGTGGGAACAGTAAGCAGCGATACATCAAGAGTGTCCCATAATCCTCTCAGTTCGTCCATGGTAAAACGCATGTAGCCGTTGTTGCGATAGAGATCCACCAGCCTTGTCAGCTCATTAGATATATTGGCTTTGGCAAAAGGATCTCCTTTTTTTATCAGCGCCTTGCTGAGGGTGGATTCGGCCAGTTGCTGCAGTTCGGGTTGATTTATATTGTAAGAAATGGAATCAAGCAGGACCTGCTTGCCCGGCTTGATGTCAAAGTGCACGGTTGTCCTTAGCTGATCCTTAAAAGAGGAATCAATGGTGGTGTAGTAGCCGATGGAATCACGGAAGTAGCCCAGTGAATTCAACAATGCTCTCATAAAATTGAGGGAGCGGTCCGCATTAGCAGGATCATACAGAGGCGGTTTTTTCAGCACCTGCCTGTATATCTGGGGGATCGTTCGCACCCGGATGCTGTCATCCATCTGGTTCTCCAGCCGGCTGATCAGTTCGTTTCTCTGTTTATTTGTAAAATTTCCTTCCAGGTTAATCTTATATTCGTACACGAACGGCTTGTTGCGTGGATAATTTTTGGGAACCACTCCGCAGGATACGATCAGAAAAAGAAGAGAACCGGCAGTGATCGCTTGGATAATGGATATAAGATTGTTTGTTTTGCCGGATATCATAAATGTAAACCGCTGCTATGCTTGTTAAATCGAAGCTCAAATATATTCAAAGTTTAGGCCATAAAAAATCCAGGGATGAATCAGGTGTCTTTGTAGCGGAAGGGCCTAAGCTTGTTGCAGAACTTCTGATGTCAGTTCCGGAGCAGGTCACCGAAGTATTGGCGCTGAAAGATTGGATAGAAGAAAATAAAGACCTATTAACAAAAATTTCTGTCACTGAGATATCGCCTGTCGAGCTGGAAAGAGTCTCTCATCTGAGTACGCCTAATAAAGTTCTGGCATTGGTGAAAAAAACTCCGGTTGAAGGTCACATCATCACCAAAGGAAAGATCACTCTTGTTCTTGATACGATCCAGGACCCTGGTAACCTGGGCACTATTGTCCGCACTGCCGACTGGTTTGGAGTGGATCAGATCGTATGCAGTCTTGATTGTGCCGACATATATAACCCCAAAGTGGTGCAATCCACCATGGGCAGCATTGCGAGGGTTAAAGTTTTTTATAAGGATCTTCCTCAATGGCTGAGTCAGCAAAAAGAGATACGCATTTTTGCTGCCGTATTGGAGGGCAGGGATATCACGACGATGAAAAAGATAACTGAAGGCATTATCCTGATCGGAAATGAATCTAAAGGTATCAGTGATGATATTTTAAAACTGGCCAACGTCAGGATCACCATTCCCGGAAAAGGGAAAGCGAAATCGTTGAACGCTGCCGTGGCCGCAGGCATTATTCTGGAAAGGTTGACCTGAACGGATCAATACACGACAACTCCTTTTTGCACTTTCACTCTTCTGCGGAAATTCTTTACTTCGGGCAACGGGATATTTTTGAAAGGCTGCACAGTGTCTTTTTTAAAATCTTTCAATTGTTTTTCCTCGCCGGTATGATAAAAGTGATCCAGGTAAGCAAGGTCATTGCGTGATAACTCAGTGAACCAATCATCCAGATGAAATATTCCGAGATCATGCAACAGGGAGATGGCAATGCCGGCAGCTTCTTCTTCATAAGCCAGTAATTCACGGATCAGGCTTTCATCAGGTTTGTAAAACAATTGGGAGCCAATTTCCGCATAACGTCCATTGCCGGCCCATTGGTAATTATGAGCAGCAAGGTGGATCATGGTAAATAATTTCGTTTCCCAGTCGAGTGATGAGCCGATATAAACGGCAGCGCCGTCAAGATCGCCAAAGAATTTTTCTTTGCTGTCGTCAACGATCACCACTTCCATTCCCCTTTTTTTCAATTCCTGAAATGCTTTTTTAAAAATGTCTTCAAAAGATCCCTTCATGGCCTTATATTTTTTGATCTGTGATAAAAATGTTTTTCAAACGGTGTTGCAAATACTTCCGGGAGTGTCTCGGTAATACAGATATCCCGGATGATCTATTTTTTTTACATTGATAACCTTTTCTGCTTTTTCCCAGAAATAGCTGTCCTCGCTGTAATAGATGTCTTTATCAAAACCATCCAGGCTGGAAAATATTTCCGCTTTTCCGAAAAAAGTGGGGCCGATAGGGCATTCCGATAAATGGATCTTTTTCGTGAGATCATATTTGTCTTTTACATAAGGGTCGCCGATGATGATGGCACCGCCCTCTATCAGGTCCACATCCTTGTTTGCTTCCATGAACTCCACTCTTTTCTCCAGGTAATCGGGTTTGTATTCATCATCACTGTCCAGGAAAGCGATGAACTTTCCTGCAGCCGCTTTTATTCCGGCATTTTTTGATAGAGAAAGCTTGCGGTTGCTGTGTTTGATATATCTTATGTTTTCATGACCGTTCATGAATTTATTTACGATTTCGAATGTATTGTCTTCACTTCCGTCATCAACCACTATCAGCTCACAATCCCTGTATGTCTGGTTGAGAAATGATGAAATGCTCCTGTTCAGATAGGCAGCACGGTTGTAGGTGGCCATGATGACCGATACGGCAGGGTTCTTTGGTCGGTAAATATCGAGCATTGGTCAATGAATTAATGATCCGGCAGGATCAAAGTGATGCGTGTAAGTTATGATTTTTAAAATTTATTCAGTTCACCGTATTGCCATAAAACTCAGCGGAACCGGATCGCTTTCACCGGCTGGATCTTTTTTACCAGGTAAGTGGGGATCATCAGCACCAGGAAACAAATAAATAATGTGCCGGCACAAATGGCGCCCACCTGCCACCACACTATCTTCACCGCTGCCGTGCTGAGGTAATATGCTTCTTCCTTCAGTTTGATGAAACCTGTGGCTTCCTGCAAATAAAGAAAACCAAGAGCCAGTGCAGCGCCGATCAGGATACCCGTGATGGTGATGATCAGGGAATGACGCAGAAATATCTTTTGAACGGTCCAGTCTGTGGCGCCTAATGATTTCAGTATCCCGATCATGCGTACTCTCTCCAGTACAAGAATGATCAGGCAGGTGATCAGATTGATGACAGCCACGATAATCATGAAACCGATAAGGACATTGCGGGTTGTGTCCTGCATTTTCAGCCAGTCAAAAATATTCGGTGAGATCTCTTTTACACTTCTGGCATCCCAGGTCGGGGGAAAATCATTGAGATCGTATATTTCGTTGGCAACTTTATCAATATCGTGATAATCTTTAATGAAAACTTCATAACCTCCGATGTCCGAAGAAGGCCAGTCATTGAGCCGTTGAATAAGCTTGATATCCCCGATGGCAAAGACCTTATCGTATTCTTCAATACCGGTTTTATAGATCCCGGTGATGGTAAGTTTGTCGGGCCGCAGTGTACCATCGGGCCTGATGAAATAGATCAGTATCCGGTCATTCGTTTTCACCTTTAATTGCGATGCGGTGTAGGAGGAGATCAAGATATCACGGCTGTAGGTGGAATCATTGAATTGTATGAATTTGCCCGACTGCATGAATTGCTTCAGGTGATCATAATTGTAAGTGCTGTCCAGCCCTTTGAGCAACACACCTTCGATGTCCTCTTTGGTTTTTAAAATGGCATATTTGGTGGCGAAAGGGTGGATGCTCACCACATCAGGATTCTTTTTTATTTCCTGTATCAGGGTGTCATTCTTTGTGATGGGTGTCTCTTCTGCGATCACGGCTTTGTCGGGCTGCCTTTCCTGAATGCGTATGTGGCCCCAGAAGCTGAATATCTTGTCTGCCACCTTTTCCTGGAATCCGTTGGCAAGCGCCAATGTTACGATCATCACCATCACACTGATGACCGTGGCAACAATGGACAGCCGGATGATGAACCGTGAAAATGACCGTTGTTGATTGAATGCAATCCGGTTTGCTATAAAGCCTGCAACCTTCAATTTGAGTTATTTGTCTTTTCAAAAGTAAGGTTGTAAAAAAGATTTATCTTCTTTTTCCGCCATTTTTCACAATATTGTGATGCAATTATCTGATGTTGCTGATGAAAAAGCTGATTGTTTTATTTTTTTTGACACCATCATTCTCTGCCTTTGCGCAGATACCGGATCATATTTACCGGGATAATATTCATACGGTGAAACTATTCCGTGCGGGAGATATGTACAGCTACCCGGTTTTGAAACTGAACAGCAATGAACAACTGGAGCTGGTCTTTGACGATCTGGATGCCGATATAAAAAATTATTACTACACCTACCAGTTGTGCAATGCCGACTGGACGCCTGCCAACCTGCAGCCCTTTGATTATATCAGGGGATTTCAGTCCACCAGGATCGGCACTTACCGGATGTCCTCTGTTTCTTTCACCCGTTATACCAATTACCAGGCGCTCATTCCCGACAGGAACAGCGTGCCTGTTCATTCGGGAAATTATTTGCTGAAAGTATTTCTGGACAATGATACTGCTCAGTTGGTCTTTACGAAAAGATTTCTGATCGTGGAAAATAAAACTTCCATTGCAGCGCAGGTGTTGCAGCCAATGGGAGGGCAATTGTACCGTACCCATCAGCGGGTACAGGTAGGAGTGACCCCCGGCCCGCAGATCAGGATAGTCAACCCGCAGGACCTGAAAGTGGTGATTCTTCAAAACAATATCTGGCCTACCGCATTGTACAATGAAAGGCCATCCATTTTCAGAGGAAATTATTTTGAATACTATGACGATGCCACCACCACTTTTGAAGCAGGAAAAGAATGGCGATGGATAGACCTGAGAAGCCTGAGATTGAGAAGCGACAGGATGCAAAGACTGGTACCCGATTCTGCACACCAGGTGTATGTTTTTGTTAAACCCGACGGAGAGAGAAGCAGGCAGCCTTATCTATTTTACCGGGACCTTGACGGCATTTACACTATAGAAAATATAGATAACCTGAACCCGTACTGGCAATCAGATTATGCCCATGTAATTTTCACTTTTGTGCCGCCGGGAGGGCGTGAGTATGAAGGAAAAGATATTTACCTTTTTGGCGAGCTGACCAATTATGCACAGGATACATCTTCCAGGATGGATTTTGACCCGGATAAAGGGGTTTATCAAAAGACTCTTTTTCTGAAGCAGGGATACTATAACTATTCTTATGTCACCATGAGTGATAACCGCAAGGCAGGGCCTCAGTTTGTTTTTGAAAACACCGAAGGAAATTATGCCGAAACAGAAAATAATTATACTGTTTTGGTGTATTACCGGGCCTTCGGAGCCCGTGCTGATGAACTGGTCGGTTATGTGACTACCAATTCCATAATGCGGGGCAGGTAAGGATACAACCTCATCTGCGATTTTTTACTTTATGCTATATTTGCAGCGGCAGGTCTTACACGACCAGCTCCTGCTAAACCTCCCCAGGGCCGGAAGGCAGCAAGGATAAGTGGTTGTAGCGGTGCGATGTGAGTAGCCTGCCTTTTTTATTTTCATTCTTCTGTCAAACTTTTTATTTTCTGCTTTGTTTGTATGTAAAGAATTTTCAATTTAGAATCTTTAAAAATAAATTCAAATGATCAAATTTTTTCTGGACACAGCCAATCTTGAACAAATCAAGGAAGCCAATGATTTAGGGATTCTGGATGGCATTACCACAAACCCGACACTGATGGCGAGAGAAGGAGTTAAAGGCGAAGCTGCCGTGATGAACCATTACCGGACCATTTGCGAAATGGTCAACGGCGATGTGAGTGCAGAAGTTTTCTCCACAGATTTTGATGAGATCATTAAAGAAGGTCAGAAACTGGCCGCCATACACCCGCACATTGTTGTGAAAGTGCCTATTGTAAAAGACGGAGTCAAAGCAATGAAATGGTTTACTGATCATGGTATCAGGACGAACTGTACCTTGGTTTTCTCTGCAGGTCAGGCTTTGCTGTGCGCAAAGGCCGGCGCTGCTTACGTTTCACCTTTTATCGGCAGGATTGATGACTCAGGATGGGATGGTGTACAACTTGTTGAACAAATCGTGAAGATATACAGGGCACAGGGAATAAAGACGCAGGTACTGGCTGCCTCAATTCGCAACCCGAATCATATTATTCGTTGTGCAGAAGCAGGAGCCGATGTTTGTACCTGTCCTCTGGAACCATTCCTCGGATTGCTGAAACATCCATTGACGGATATAGGGCTTTCAAAGTTCTCTGCTGACGCTAAGAAAATGTAAACTGTTTTATTCAGGCCGGACGGTCAGATTTTTTTACCGTTGCTTTCTTTTACTTCTGAAGTAATTCACATACACAGAAGCGATGATGGCGGCCAGAAAGGTAAACAAGGTCAGCCGGTCAATAAGTGCAGGGGGAAAGCTTCTTCCCGTCATTTTATCGGCAAAATATTTTATAAAAGAGTTGGGCAGACCGGTTTCGCCCAACTTTTCTTTTACACTCCATTCCCAATCGGTGATGGGGCAGTAACCCCAGCCATACCAAATACCCAGAATGAACCAGCTCGCCAGCGTCAGCCCGGCAACAATAAGATGTGCTTTCCTTGTGGCAGGCTATATCCATGCAAAAAGATTAAACCCGATGATCGAGAGATGGACAACCGAGAGGAATATGTCAAGCAGTTTCAGCATGATTTTTTCCGGAATTATCTTCTCCACAGGATCTTTGATGAAACAGGCTTCCGGGGATGGATCATGTATTTTTTTATTTCTGAAAGAAAGAGTTCAGTGAAGTTGGCAACTCTCAAAGGAATGAGAAAGACGAACTTTGGCTTTGAGGCAGAGCCGCCCACACCCAATAGCACAAACACCGGGGCTTCATTATTGCATTCGCGGTAGCGTTTCAATTGTTGTTCGGTGCACCAGACCGTTTTCCCCTGATAAAAATATTTCCGGTATTTCACTTCCACATAAAATGTTTTCAACGTACGCCGGTCACGGAGTTTGAAATCCGGGTTGGAAGAATGCACAAATTGTTGCGCTCTCTTGTTATAGCCGTAGGTCCTTTGCAGCAATTCATAATATCTTTCGGGAAATAACTTCTTTCTTGCATAATTCTCGAAATGTTCACCTGTTTTGAATGAACGGGGTGTAAATAATGAATGTAAACCTTTTCCTATCCAGGAGAACAAGCCCATAAAAAAGTTTTCAGTTCAAGTTAATCAATGAAACCGGTGCTACCGGGATGAAAAGATATAATCATTCTTTAAAATTATTCTCCGAAATTGTGGCAGGATTTGATCTTTCATAATCATCAAGACAAAAGATGCAGCAGGAATTTTCTCCACCCGGATGGGCATTGAGCACGAATATTTATGAAGTGAACCTGCGCCAGTACACTCCCGAAGGCACTTTCAAAGCTTTTGCATTGCATCTTCCACGGCTGAAAGCAATGGGTGTGCAAACACTTTGGTTCATGCCCATTCATCCTATCGGCAAAGTGAAAAGGATCGGAACATTGGGCAGTTATTATTCCATCAGCGATCATAAGGCAGTGAACCCCGAATTCGGGACATTGGATCATTTTAAAGATCTCATTAACCAGGCTCATTCCATGGGCATCAGGGTCATGATGGACTGGGTGGCCAATCACACAGCATGGGATCATGTGTGGACAAAAGATCATCCTGAATATTATGTGAGGGACAGTCACGGAAATTTTCAATCACCTTATGACTGGCAGGACGTCATTCAGATAGATCATAACAGCGAAGGAGAACAGGAGGCTATGATCGAAGCCATGCAGTTCTGGGTGAATGAATGTGATATTGACGGATTTCGTTGTGATATGGCCCATCTTACTCCTCTTTCATTCTGGAGAATGGCCCGGCAGAGATTGGATCAGATCAAGCCTTTGTTTTGGCTGGGAGAAACCGAAGAACTTTCTTATCATGAAGTGTTTGATGCAAGTTTCACCTGGGAGCTTTTACACAACATGGAAGCCTACTGGAGGGGAGAAAAAGGCATGGGAGCTTTGGAAAGCACACTTACGAAGTACCTAACTGTATTTCCAGAGAAAGCATTGCGGCTTTATTTCACGAGTAATCATGATGAGAATTCCCACAGCGGCAGTGAATATGAAAGAATGGGAGACGCCGCATTGACGTTTGCCGTGCTATGCGCCACTTTCGGCGGGATACCTCTTGTATATAGCGGCCAGGAAATGCCTCTGAAAAGAAGGCTTGATTTTTTTAATAAGGATGCCATTCAATGGACAGGGGAATATTTGCTTCATGATTTTTACAAAACGTTACTGGAACTTCATGCAGCACATCCTGCCTTGCGTGGAGGCGATCCAGCAGTTCAGATATACCGCATTCAGACCACACAAGATGAACATGTGCTGGCTTATCTGAGAAAGAATAAGGAAAGAGAAGTATTGGTCATTCTCAACCTTTCTGCAAAAAATGATCTGCAATTTGAATTTAAGAGTGAGAATGTTGCAGGTGAATATCAAAATATATTTTCAGGTGCTTCTGCATTACTTGATGGATCGGGTTCATTCAGTATGAAAAACTGGGAATACCTGGTTTACAGCAAATAAAAAGACCGGCTCATTCAAACCGGTCTTCAGAAGATTCACCGTAAATTTAATTAATTGTTTCCGAGATTGAGAGGGTAGGTATAAGTGCCGTCGTATCCGGGATAGATACCACTCAGCCTTACTGTGCCTGATACTCCTGAAAGAGCATCCTTAAGGTCATCAAGGTTAGTGATCTCATTATCATTTACACTGGTGATAATAAAACCTTCTTCCATTCTTGTTTTACTCAAAAGTCCGCCTCTGTCAATTTTCGTCACTACAACACCACCTGAAACATCGTAAGAGTCAGCTTTACTTTTTGAAAGATTTTCCAGCTGGCCACCCAAAGTTGAGTTCAGGTCTGAATTATTAACTACAATATCTGTTTGTCCCGGAGAATCTTTTAATGCAACAGCTACAGAATTCGTCTTTCCATCCCGTACATAGGTGATATTTACCTTATCGCCGGGTCTCATGCTGATGATCTGGCTGCTCATTTCCATACCATTGTTTACGGAAACATTGTTTACTTTGGTAATCACATCGCCTTTTTTAATTCCTGCTTTGGCTGCAGCGCCATCAGGCTGAACTGCTGAAACAAATACTCCTTGTCCGTCTTTCACACCGGCTTTTGTAACAGCCTGTTCATTATCATCTTCAGAAGAAATATAGTTTATACCGAGATAACCTCTTTTAACACTTCCGTATTCGATCAGATCATTCACTACTTTCTTAACGATATTTACCGGAATAGCGAAAGAATAACCCGCATAAGTTCCGTTAGGTGCCAGGATAGCAGAGTTGATACCGATCAGCATGCCTTCTGTATTAATTAATGCGCCACCACTGTTCCCCTGGTTCACTGCAGCATCCGTTTGAATAAATGATTCTACCGGAGTATTGCTCTGACGGCTGTTGATACCGATAGATCTGCCTTTGGCGCTGATGATACCTGCGGTTACCGTAGTGTTCAGGTTCAGAGGATAACCTATGGCCAGAACCCATTGGCCTAACTGAAGATTGTCTGAATTACCATAAAGAAGGAAAGGAAGTCCGGTGGCATCAATTTTCAGGACTGCAATATCAGAACTCGGATCTCTTCCGATCACTCTTGCCTTATAGGTTTTTTTGTTGTGAAGTGTCACTGTGATCTCAGAGGCTACTCCTTTTCCGTTCTCTCCGTCTGCTATCACGTGGTTATTGGTAACGATGTATCCGTCATTGCTGATGATGACGCCGCTACCGGAAGCTCTTTGTTCAGGGATGATGGTAGGCCCGAAATTGAAAAATTGATCGAACCAGTCATCTATGCCTCCACGATTACGTGGTAAATTATTGCTTACTTTTTTGGCAGGTATTTTCGTTTTGATGTGTACCACTGCCGGTACCGCTGCATTAGCCGCTTTGGTGAAATCAACGGGTTCAACGGTGGTGGGTTTTGTGCCGTCAAAAAATCCTGCATAGTTTGCAGGTATCTTGCCATCGGTGGTTTGTAAGAAAGCAGAAGAATTATCAAAATATTTTCCATATAGCCACATTCCGCCAAATGCCGAAGCTACACTTAATGCTACGATCAGTACAACTTGTTTAAGTTTCATATGCTTTGTTTTTTTCTGTAAAAAAATTTAATGCTGAATCTGGATGTCAAATTTCATGCATTTGTTTTACAAAATTATTTATCCGGGCTTTGATTAACGACCTGCTAAATCAGTTTAACAATTCATTTACTAAGCTCTTCGTATTTCTGATTGCAAATTTAAAAATAATCGGCAAGAAAACACAGAGTAGATTTACAGGTTTTTGAGGAATGAAAGGGTATTTACACCGTCTGCATAATCGTTGATAAGCGGGCATTGCGCACTCCCGAACGGGATTTTTTCACTGCTGATAATGCATTGGATATCGGAATTATTTTCCAGAGTAGTAATCACCCTGTCTTTTTCAGAATAGAACTCGTAATTCAACTGGCTGATCGGAGAAAAGACGGAGCTGTCTTCCGATAATAGGACCGAGCCGTTGGTCATGTAAAATTTTTTGTTCAGTATCTGCAATGCCAGGTTATAGTCGTAGTTGTTTTTGTATTTATGATGCCCCGAAAGATGGTCATACTTTTTAAAAGCATCCAGGAGCGGCAGAAAATCGTATTGTTCGGGTACATAGATCTTGGTGACGTTTCTGCATCCGAGCCCGAAATACTGGTACACATCGTCTGACAGCCTGCTCAGTTCTTCTTTGGTTTCCGTTCCGCTAAGTACAGCCACTGAAGTTCTGTTTCTCCGGATGATGTGAGGATACTTTTCAAAGTAGTATTCAAAGTATCTTGATGAATTATTGCTTCCGGTGGCGATGTAGGCATCGCACCCTTTTGGCATATCGGAAAAACTGATGAGTTCTGCAATCTCCTTGTCCCAACTCTGCATCACTGTTGCCAAATGCCGGATCAGCGCAGAATCTTTTGAAGAGGGCTTGATGATGGCATGATGTCCTGAAATAAAGACAGAAATCATGTCATGAAAGCCGACAAGAGGAATATTTCCTGCCATCACAATGCCAACTTTCCTGGGATTCAAATTGAATTCCGGAATGTGTTCGTCTTCCACCCATTTTTCCAGCGATTCCTTTTTTAAGTAATATGTTGTGATATTGGCGATCGCCAGGTCAATAAATTCCGGGGTGAACCAGCTGTTCTCATGAAATGCTTTTTCTTTTGTTTCTTTCCAGCTTTCATCACCGGACCTCATATATTTTCCAAGGTCTAATAAAATTCTGATCCGGTATTGTAAATTCATTGATGCCAAGTATATTTGTTACAAAGTTATTTACAACCCCTTAATATTTTTTTTATGGCTATAAAGATTACCGAAGAATGTATTAACTGCGGGGCCTGCGAGCCCGAATGCCCCAACAATGCAATATATGAAGGCGGTGTGGAATGGGCTATTGCAGACGGAACTACGGTCAAAGGGCCTTTTACACTGATGGATGGCAGCATCATGGACTCTGACCAGAAAAACCCGCCCATCAGCAATGATATTTATTATATAGTTCCCGATAAGTGCACTGAATGCAAAGGCTTTCACGATGAGCCGCAATGCGCATCTGTTTGCCCGGTGGACTGCTGCATTCCGGATGAACTGTATCGTGAGTCGGAAGAAGAATTACTAGCCAAAAAAGCAAAGATGCATATCTGAGATGTGATCATGCTGTGCATAAATAATTTGTTATTGGCTTTTTATTTTTTTAAATAAGGTTTACCTTACTACCAGATTTACGATCTATTAAAGTAGCCACAAGCTGCTAACTTAAAAGGCGGGTGATATTTCCCGTCATGAAAAGGTGAGGGAGGAAATGGCTCTCACCTTTTTTAGTGTGTCAGGCATGTATATCAGCTATAGGGTGCAAGTCCCGAATACACTTTACAGTAGGGAGTATTAGCCAAGG
>WBZO01003845.1_pt1 | contig 16913 bp, 18 predicted proteins | sample 5204261 | NCBI WGS metagenome assembly WBZO01 (sample SAMN12412400, study PRJNA552823) | activated sludge metagenome | isolation source: activated sludge from anammox sidestream of wastewater treatment plant... | place: USA: North Carolina | collected 2017-09 | reverse complement strand
CGCGGCGGCACGGCGCTCCTTCAGGATCGCGAGGATGGTCTCGTCGAACTCGTTCGCCACGGCGGCGATGGCGTGGCTGTCGCCCGAGAGCGTGGCCACATTCTTCTTGTGGATCCATTGGCGCAGTGGCTCGTGCAGGGCGTCGGGCCAACCGAGAAATGCGCATTGCACACGCACGGCGAAGGGATGCGCGAGGCCGAACATGATCTCGATCGGCGTGTCGCGCGGCAGGGCTCTCACCAGTTCAGCGCAGATTCTCCGGCACACGGGCTCGAAACTGGCCATGCGCGCGGCACTGAAATAGGGATCGATCGCGCGCCGGTAGGCCGTGTGCTCCGGCGGGTCCATCGTGTTCGGCACCGACACGTGCCGCGAGGCCTGGCTGCTGAAGGTCTCCGGGTCCGCGAGTATGTGCAGGACGTCGGCATGGCGAAACACGGAATAGTGCAGGTAATCGCTGTGCGCCACGGGGCAGCGACGGCGCATGCGGTCGTAGGCTGCGAGCGGGTCTGCGAGGACTTCGGCCGAGCGGGGATCCCAGTCTTGCGAGTCGTTCATGAAGAAACTCCGAACCGAATCCCCTATGCTGCACCTTCACGGCAGGCAGGCGCGGGAGCAGCAGTATGATCGATTTCACCGGCAAGGTGGTCCTCGTCACCGGCGCTGGCGCCGGAATCGGGCGCGGCATCGCGGAGGCCTTCGCGAAGTCGGGTGCGCGCGTCGTTGCGGCCGAGATCGATCGCGCACGTGCGGATTCGCTACGCGGCGCGCTCGGCGCCGCGGCGTTCGTGTCGGTGACCGACGTGCGCGATGCGGTGCAGGTCGGCACGCTGCTCGACGATGTCCGGCAGCGCTTCGGCCGCCTCGACGTGCTCGTGAACAATGTCGGCGACTTCCTCGGCATCGTGAAGCCGCTCGAGGACTATGCGGACGGGGAATTCGACGCGCTCTACGCGGTGAACCTGCGGCAGATATTCGTCGTGACGCGTGCGGCGTTGCCGCTCATGAAGAAGACCGGTCCCGGCGGCAGCATCATCAACATCTCGACGATCGAGGCGTTCCGCGGCATTCCGCTCAACATCGTCTATTCGGCCTTCAAGGCCGGCGTGTCGGGCTTCACGCGCAGTCTCGCACTCAACCTCGGCCCTGCCGGCATCCGCGTGAACGAAATCGCGCCGGAGACGACCGAATCGGCGCAGGTGAAGCCTTCGGAGTGGATTCCACCGAAGTACCACGAGCATCTGCCCCGCTGGATTCCGCTCGGGCGCTTCGGGCAACCGGCGGATGCCGCGGGTTGCGCACTGTTTCTCGCGAGCGACCTCGCGGGCTGGGTGACGGGCACCACGTTGCACCTCGACGGGGGCTCACTCGCCGCGGGCGGCTGGTATCGCACGCCGGACGGGCGCTGGACAAATACACCGGTGGTCATCGACAGCGGCATCGGGGGATTCTGAGCCGTTCAGGCTGCAGGCGAAACCGCTTGCCCCGGTCCGCCAGGCTGCCTATCGTGGCGGCAGATGTCCCGGTTGATGGTTTTCCAGCACGTCGCAGCCGAGCCGCTCGGCACACTGCACGCGCGCATCCGCGCGCGCGGCCATCGCATCCGCTTCCACAACTTCGAGCGCCATCCCGACGCACGGCCACAAGTGGATCGCTACCAGGCGCTGATCGTGCTCGGTGGCCCGATGAACGTGGACGAGCAGGAGCGCTTCCCTCATCTGCGCACGGAACTCGATGCGATCGAGACGGCACTTCGCCAGGACAAACCGGTGCTCGGCATCTGCCTCGGTGCGCAACTCCTGGCGCACGTGCTCGGTGCACCAGTGATGCGGCACACGCAGCACGAAATCGGCTGGTACGACCTCGCCATCACGGATCACGGTCGGCAGGACCCCGTGCTGGCGCACGTCGGGGCGACAGCGCCGGTGTTCCAGTGGCACGGCCGCACATTCGGGCTGCCGGCCGGTGCCGTGCAACTGGCACGCACGGCAACGTGTGAACAACAGGCCTTCCGCTACGGCCGCAATGCCTACGGCTTCCAGTTTCACATGGAGGCCGATGGCAGGCTGATCGAGCGCTGGTTGCGGCTGCCGGCGCTGCGGCGGGAATTGCAAGCTGCCGCAATCGGGCAGGACGCGGCATCCATTCGTGCCGCCACCTCGGCCAGCCTCGCGCGCATGCAGCCGCTCGCAGAATGCACGTTCAATCAGTTCCTCGACCTGGTCGGGCGACCCGCGCGGCGCAAGGCGCTGCGCTCGGATCACGCATTGGAGGAATGACCTGCCGCCGGCCAGCGCCGGGTGTCTCGTCGCATGAACCTCAGGGGCGAGGCGGCGTCAGCTTCAGCAACCAGCCCCGCCCGCCATTCGTGCCGTCTTCCAGCAGCCAGAGTGCACCGTCCGGTCCCTGCTGCACGGCACGGACGCGCCGGCCCATGTCGAAGCGCTGCGCTTCGCGGGCGGTCGCACCTTGGAATTCGATGCGCACGAGCGATTGCGACGACAGGCCGCCGATGAAGGCGTTGCCTTTCCACTGCGGGAACAACGCGCCGTCGTAGAAGGCGAGGCTCGACGGCGAGATCACCGGTGTCCAGCTGATCACCGGCGCGCGGAACTCGGGGCGCGTATCGTGGTCCGGAATCGTCCGGCCGTCGTAATGATCGCCGTTCGACACCATCGGGTAGCCGTAGTTGGCGCCGCGCTCGATGCGATTCAGTTCATCGCCGCCCCTCGGGCCCATCTCGTCCGCCCACAGCTGCCCATGCGAGTCGAAGGCGAGCCCGAGGACATTGCGATGGCCGAGCGTCCAGACCTGCGCGGCGACGCCGCCGCGGTCCGCGAACGGATTGTCGGCGGGCACGCTGCCGTCGTCGTTGAGACGCACGATCTTGCCGAGGTTCGAACCCATGTCCTGTGCGGGATCGAACTTCTGGCGCTCGCTCGAGCTGATCCACAGCTTGCCGTCGCGGTCGAACGCGATGCGATGACCGAAATGGCCCGCGCCGCTCGTCTTCGGTACCTGCCGCCAGATCACCTGGACATCCGCGAGGGTGCCGCCGCCGTGCTCGTCGAGCACGAGCCGCGCACGCGCAACCGCGGCGCCGACGCCGCCGTCTCCGGCCTCCGCGTAGCTGAAGTAGACGAGCCCGTTCGAGGGGTACTGCGGGTGCAGCACGATATCGCCGAGCCCACCCTGGCCCTTGTGTACGACCGCGGGGACGCCACTGATGATGCCGGTCGAGCCGCCCTTCGGGTCGTAGAGCTTGAGCACACCCGCCATCTCGGTGACGAGGAGACGCCCGTCGGGCAGGAATGCCATCGCCCACGGCGAGTCGAATTTCACGATCTCGGTGGTCGTGAAGCTCTTGCCGGTCGTCGAGGTGCACGCCGACAGCAGTGCGACGGTGGCGCAGAGGATCCGCAGGTTGTGGAATCTGAACATGTGGCCTCCGGATTGTTAAGGCTTGTCCCAGGAGATGAACGCCCAGCGCATGGGTGCGGCGGCATTCGACCTTGCAGACGGCGCCGAGCGCTCGTGCCAGTCGCGCAGTCGGCCGAGTTCCTCCGGCGTCAATGCGCCGAGCGACCAGGCGATGCGCCTCGCGAGCTCGTCGAAGTCGGCGGCCGGCGCGAGGCGATGGTCGCTCTCGATGTAGTCGAGCCGCGCGTGAATGCCCATGCCGTGCAGGATGTTCACGATGTAGATGTAGTCCGGTGGCGGCAGGAGCTTGCGACCGAGCGCTTCGATCGCGCCCGGGTCGAACTGGTGGCGCGCGACCTGATGGGTCAGGTACACGCGCCGGCGCGCCTTCGCGTCGAGCTTCGCAAGCGCCGCGGCCATGTCCTGCACGTTGGTGGAACGCGAGGCCACGACGATGTCGCACACGGGCACGTCCGACCAGTCGTCTTCCCATGCGAGATTGAGCGCCGTGACGTTCGTGAGCCCCTGCCGCGCGGCATTGGCCTCGAGCGCGTCGAGCATCGCGCGACTGTAATCGAGGCCGTACACGCGCTCGAGGCGCGGGGCGAGGGGCAGGCCGATCGTGCCCGGCCCGCAGCCCACGTCGAGCAGCGTGCTCGCGTCCGCGAGGTCCATGCGGGCGATGAACGCCTGCGCATAGCGACTGTTGGGCGCTTTCTGCTGCAGGTCGGCGGCACGCGTGTCCCAGGCGCTCGCCGGCCTCGGTATCCGCGCGGCAGCGATCATGTGGTCGCGATAAAGGCGGCCGAAATCCACATCGGCGATCGTGACTGTCACGCCAGCATTCGTTCCCCGCTTGACGACTGGTGCGTAGTCTACCGGCAAGGACGCAGGATCATTCGCCTCATCGGTAGGTGTTCAGGTAACGTTCCTCGAACCGCCGCTTGGCCCAGTGCAGCAGGCGCGAGCGGGGCAGCGTGAAATTGCGCGATCCACGGCGGTAGACCAGCATGCCGCTGTCGAGCGTGTCCACGATGCAGGCGAGCTCCGTCCGAAATTCGTGACGCGCCGGCCCGCCGCCGCGCAGCTCGGCGGCGATGTTCCGCGTCACGGCGTCGGCCTGCAGATCTGCCTGATGCGCCTGCTTGGCCATCCAGTCCGGGCCCGGGTAGCTGCCGACATCACCCGCTGCGAACACGCGCTCGAGCCCGCGTACACGGCAGGTTTCGTCGCAGGCGACGAAGCCGCCCGGCGAGCGTGGCAACACGCTCCCCTCGAGCCACGCCGGGCCAGTCAGGCCGGGTATGAACAGGATGAGATCAGCATCGAAGCTTCCGCCGGCGGTCACGACCCTGCCGGGTTCGAGGCCGACCATCTTGTGACCCAGCCGCGTCTCGATGCCCCGTCGCGCCATGTGCGCAAGCAGCTTCGCCACGGCTGTTCGTCCGAGCCGCTGACCGGGCTCCGTCGACGGGTTGAAGAACACGAGCCTGAAGCTGTTGCGCCGGCCTTGCTGCCGGAGCAGCGTGTCGATGCCGAACAGAAACTCGAACATCGGGCCACCGCGCACGGCGCCGGGTTCCTGCGGATTCGTGGCGAAGCCCACTGCGACAGTGCCGCCATCCAGCGCGGCGAGCCGGTCGCGAATGGCCTCGGCGGACTCGATGCCCTCGCACGGAATGATCGCGTGCTCGATCCCCGGCAGTGCGCGCAGATATCGCCCGCCCGTGGCGACGACGAGATAGTCGTTGCCGATCTCTCCATTGTCGGTCACGACACGCCGCCCACCGTCGCGGACACCCTGGACGGCGCCGCGATGCCAGCTCACCTGCTGGCGCTCGAAGAACCCGGCGAGCGGCATGCGCAGATCGGCGCCGCGCCGCCTGCCCGACGGAATCCAGATCAGGCTCGGCAGATAGACGAGTTCGTTGCGCGGCGATACGACCGTGATGTCGACATCCGCACCGCGTGCGCGCAGCCTGCGGATCGTCGTCAATGCCGCAAATCCGCTGCCGAGGATCACGAGCTTCTTCATCGGGATTGCTCCCGTGCCCAGCGGACGATATCGGCAGCCGCCATCGCGCCCGACATGCGCGAGCGTTCGCGGCCGCCCGTGAACAGGATGAGCGTCGGTATGCTGCGGATGGCGAAGCGCGCACCGAGGTCCGGCTGCGCCTGCGTATCGATCTTCGCGAGACGCATCGCCGGCTCGAGTTGCACGGCGGCCGCTTCGAAATGTGGCGCCATCATTTTGCAGGGCCCGCACCAAGGCGCCCAGAAATCGACCAGCAGCGGCAGGTCGGTGCGGTTCACGTGTGCGTCGAAAGCCGCGGCGTCGAGCGCAATCGGCTTGCCCGCAAACAGCGGCTCATGGCAGCGGCCGCACTTCGGCGCCTCGCCCACGCGCTCGCCGGGCACGCGGTTGATTGCATTGCAGTGCGGGCAGGCCAGTTGCACGGTGGTTCCGCTCACGACCCACCCCCGGCGTCCCGCGTGCCGAGCAGGACTGCACCTTCGCCGTCGACGACGGCCACGTCCACTTCGATGCCGTGACGCACGCTCTGGGTGACGATGCAGAAGTCCTCGAATTGCGCGAGGACGCGGTCGAGACTGCGCAAGTCCGCTGCGCGCCCCGGAAGTCGCAGCGTGACCGATGCCGCCGGTATCCGCCAGCGGCCCTGTTCGTTGCGCCGAGGCGCCGCAGTGATCTCCGCCACGAGTCGGCCCGGCTCGTTCCTGTGCTTGCGCAGCGCGAACAGCAGGCTGGCCACGAGGCAATTGGCGATCGCGGCCAGCAGCATGCGCGACGGATTCGGCCCCAGGTCGTGACCCAGCGGTGCAGGTTCGTCGGTCAGGAGCGACGCGAGCGCGGCATCGTCGAAGTGCACGCGGAAGGCGTAGTCGCTCTCCTGTTCGAGATGGATGCGGATCGGACTGTCGATGCTCACGGATGTCCTCCAGTCGCGGAAACCTCTCCGGCGGGTACTTCGACCCACAGCGCGCCGCGCAGGTCGCCGACCTCGAAGCCGGTGGCATGGTCGTCGGGATAGTGCCTGTCGATTGCGGCGCGCACCTCCGGCGCGATGTGCGCCCCGTGGCAGGCGAGGCAGAGCGGCTCGGTAGCGATGCCGCGCATCATGCGCAGCGCGACACCGGCCGGCAGGCCGTCGCGCATCACGGCGAGCTGATCGCCGGCTGCGGCGCCGCGTTCGACCGCTCGCGCAAATGCCTGCAGTGTCGCGAGCTGCCAGTCCCCGGCGGCCTGGGCCGCGTTGCGATTCCGGCCGGGGAGCGCCACGCGCCCGAGGCGTACACCGTGTTCCTGCATGACTGCGGCGGCGATCTGCGGCGCCTCGCCGTGGCAGACCTCGACTGCGGTCACTGGGCCCCCTGTGGCCATCGCGGCCTGCAGTTGCCCGCGCAACCGGTTGTTGAACGTCAGCGCCGCAGCCCTGGCGCGCTCGAGGTCGGCGTCGGGAGACGCGCGAAGCGACGCGTCACGCTCGACGGGCAGCTTCGCGCAGCCGGCGGCGAGGGCGAGCATCGCGGCGTACAGTCCCGCGGCAGCGAAGACGGATTTGCGGATCATGTCGTGGTCTCCCTCGCGCGATGCGTGATCAGTGTGTAGTAGAGGAGTGGAATGACGGCGAGTGTCAGCACAGTCGACACCAGAATGCCGAATATCAGCGAGATCGCCAGTCCATTGAAGATCGGGTCGTCGAGAATGAAGAAGGCGCCCGCCATCGCCGCGAGCGCGGTCAACGCAATCGGCTGGGCGCGCACCGCACAGGCATCGATCACGGCCGCCTCCGGCGTATGCCCGCGCTCGAGCAGGTGGTTGATGAAATCCACGAGCAGGATCGAGTTGCGCACGATGATGCCGGCGAGCGCGATCATGCCGATCATCGAGGTGGCGGTGAACTGCGCACCGAGCAGCGCGTGCCCCGGCATCACGCCGATCACGGTGAGCGGAATCGGCGCCATGATCACGAGGGGCACCACGTAATTGCGGAAGTACGCCACGACGAGCAGATAGATCAGCACCATGCCTCCGACGTAGGCGAGGCCCATGTCACGGAAGGTCTCGTAGGTGATCTGCCATTCGCCGTCCCACTTGATCGCGAACGTGCCCGCATCTTCGGGCTGCGCGACGAAGTGCTGCGACAGCGCCTCGCCGCCGATCTCGTGGTCCGACACCTGCCCGACGAGATCGAACATGCCGTAGAGCGGACTGTCCACGGAGCCGCCTTCGTCGCCCATGACGTACACGACGGGCAGCAGGTCCTTGTGATGGATCGCGCCGTCCCATGCCGCTTGCTGTACGGCAACAAGTTCGGAGAGAGGTACCAGCTGACCCGCGCCGCCACGAACACGCAACGACAACACGCGATCGATCGAGGCCTGGTCGGCTGCGGGCAGGCGCAGGCGGATCGGGCGCGGATACTTCGAGCTGCCGTCGATCACGTAAGTCGCATCGAGTCCCGCGAGACCTGCGGCGATCGCTTCGGTGATGGTCGACTGCGGCACGCCGAGCCGCGCGGCGCGCACGCGATCGATCGCGAGGATGTCGCGCGAGGCATCGGCTGCGACGCTCGTGTCGACATCGACAATGCCGTCCGTCGCGAGGAAGCGCTGCTCCAGCGCCCGGCCGACGGCGCGCAATCTGCCGTACTCCGGACCGTAGATTTCCGCGACGATCGGTGACAGCACCGGCGGGCCCGGAGGCACTTCCACGACCTTGACCGAAGCTCCGTGGCGGCTCCCGATCGATGCGAGCTCCGGGCGCAGCGCGACCGCGATGTCGTGGCTCTGGCGATCACGCTCATGGCGATCGACGAGGTTCACCTGCAGGTCGCCGACATTGGCTCCGCTGCGCAGGTCGTACTGGCGCACGAGTCCGTTGAAGTTGATCGGTGCGGCGGTCCCCGCATAGCCCTGGTAGTGCAGCACTTCGGGCGTGCGATCGAGCACGGCCGCGAGATCCGTCAGCAGCGCGTTGGTGTCTTCCAGCGTGCGGCCCTCCGGCATGTCCACCACGACCTGCAGCTCCGACTTGTTGTCGAACGGCAGCATTTTCAGCACGACGAGCCGGAAGCCCGCGAGGCTCGCCGCGAGCACGACGAGCGCCGCCATCGCGACGAACAGGTGGTGGCGGCGGCGCGCGCCGCCCTCGTGCGCGAGGAACGGCGTCATCACGCGTTCGAACAGGCGATGCAGGCGCGCGGCCATGGTACCCGCGGCATGGCCGGGCACGGCCGTTTGGCGCTTCAGGAGCTTCAGCGACAGCCACGGCGTGACGATGAGCGCGATCGCGAGCGACAGCAGCATGCCGACCGAGGCGTTGACCGGAATGGGCCGCATGTACGGGCCCATCAGTCCGGTGACAAAGGCCATCGGCAACAGCGCCGCGATCACGGTGAACGTGGCGAGGATGGTCGGGCCGCCGACCTCGTCGACCGCGGGCGGGATCGCTTCGCGGAGCGTCCGGCCGCCTTGCGCCATGTGCCGGTGGATGTTCTCGACCACCACGATCGCGTCGTCCACGAGGATGCCGATCGAGAAGATCAGCGCAAACAACGACACGCGATTCAGCGTGAAGCCCATCGCCATCGACGCGAACAGCGTGACCGCGAGCGTCAGTATTACCGCCGACCCGATCACGATGGCCTCGCGCCGGCCGAGTGCGAACAGCACCAGCAGCACCACCGACAGGGTCGCGAACACGAGCTTCTTGATCAGCGTCAGCGCCTTGTCGCTCGCGGTCCGGCCGTAGTCGCGCGTCACCTCGACATGCACGCCGTCGGGAATGACCTGCCCGTAAAGCTCGCCGACGCGCCGCTGAATGGTCTGCGTGATGTCGGAGGCGTTGCTGCCGGGCTTTTTCGCGATGGCGAGCGTGACGGCGGGGGCGATGCCGCTCGCCGGGCCGGCGCGCCCCGCCGGCGCGCCGTGCCAGACATAACGCGCCGGCGTATCGGCCGCATCTTCGACCGTCGCCACATCCGCAAGACGCACCGGCTGCCCGTTCGCAAGCCCGAGCACGAGCCCGGCCACGTCGTCACGATCCACGAGGAACCGGCCAGCCGTCGCCTGAGATACGCCGTTCGCGCCGATCCGTTCGCCGGCCTGCCGGGCGAGATTGGCGGCCTCGAGCGATGTGGCGAGATCGTGGACGGTCAGTTCGTGGCTCGCGAGGCGCGCAGCATCGAGCGTGACCATCAGCGCGCGCTCCGGCGCACCGACGGTGTAGACGTCGCGCGTGCCCGGCACACGCTTGAGCTCGGTCTCGAGGGCATGCGCGACTTCAGCCAGCTCGAGCGCACTGCGCGCGGTGTCGTCCGTCCACAGTGTGAGTGTCATCACCGGGACGTCGTCGATGCCTTTCGGCTTGACGACGGGCTGGCCCACGCCGAGATGCGGCGGCAGCCAGTCCTGATTCGAGAATACCTTGTCGTAGAGGCGCACGAGCGCTGCCTGACGCTTCACGCCGACTTCGAACTCCACGGTGAGCACGGCGAGACCCGGGCGGCTGACCGAATAGGTGTGCTTGACCTCCTCGATTTCGGCCAGCTTCTGTTCGAGCGGAATGGCGACGATCTGTTCGACTTCCCGCGCATCGGCGCCCGGGAACGGAACGAGGACATTCGCCATCGTCACGTCGATCTGCGGCTCCTCTTCGCGGGGTGTCACCATCACGGCGACGCCGCCGAGCAGCAGGCCGAGGAGTGCGAGGATCGGCGTGAGGGGATTTGCCTGGAAGGTCGCCGCGAGACGCCCGGAGAGGCCGAGCTTCGGTGCGCGCGTGTGCGGCGACACGTCAGTGCTTCCGCCGCGCAGCGATCAGCGCCTGCACTGCTGCGACCGGATCGACCGCAATCGTCTCGCCCGGCGTGAGGCCGGCAATCACGTCGACGGCATCACCGCTGCGATCACCGATGCGCACTTGGCGCAGCGACACGCGCCCATCGGCCAGCACGTAGACTGCGACGACTTCACCCCGTCGTACCAGCGCTGATTGCGGCACCCGAGGAAACGCCGTGCCGGCGGCCGCCGGAAAGGCCACTTTGGCGGTCGTGCCCGGATGCGGCGCCGGATCGAGCAGCGGCAACTGCACCCGCACCCGGACCGCATGCGTGGCGGCGTCGGCGGACGGGAATACCGTCACCGCGGAGGCGTCGACCCGGCGCCCGTCGGCGAGGGTGACACTCGCGACCGGGCGCGCGCGCACCGCTTCGGCGTCCGACTGCGGGATGCTGACTTCGAGGCGCAGCGCGTCCGGAGCAAATATCGTCATCAGCGGCTGCCCGATGCCGATGCTCTCGCCCGGCTCGACATCGCGTGTGGCGACGAGCCCGGCGTAGGGCGCGCGAATCGTCGTGTACGCGCTCTGCTGGCCGACATCGGTGAGCCGGGCGCGCGCGGCGTCGCGCGCCGCAATCGCGGAATCGCGCTTCGCCCGCATCTCGTCGAGCTGCAGCTTTGAGACATAGTGCGCTTCCGACAACTCGACATAGCGGCGGTAGGTGGCTTCAGCCTCGGTCGCCGTGGCCTCGGCGGCACGCAATTGCGCGCGTGCAGCCTCGACACCCGACTGCTGCTCGACCGCGCTCAGGCGCACCAGCACGGTGCCGGCTGCAACGCGATCGTTGATGTCGTGCAGGACTGCGGTGACGCGGCCGCTGGTCTGCGCCGACAGCGAAGCCTGTCGAACCGCCTCGACTACGCCATCCCAGGCACGACCCGCGCCGGCCTCGCCAGCGGCCACGACCCGTGTCTCGAGGCCCTCGATCGGGGCAGGCGCGTGCGACGGCTCGCCGCTGCCGCACGCTGCGAGCGCGAGGGCCAGCGCCGGCGCCAGCGTCGCTCGCATGCTGCGCGGCGCGGGCGCCGTCATGCCAGGCCTCACTTGAACGCGCAGCCGCTCGCCAGGCCGAGCCTGCGCAACACGAGGGCGGCAGGGCAGAAGCCGGTGAATGCCGACTGCAGCAGGTTCAGCCCGATGAAGGCCGTGAGCAGCAGCCACCAGGTCGATATGAAGTACACGAGCCCCACGCTGACGAGGATCATCACGCCGGCGAAGGCAAAAACGGCACGATCGAGGTTCATGTCAATCCTCCATAATTAAGTTGCAGCTAAATTAGCAAGTACGTATATTAGCGTCAACTGATGTGATGGGCGGACATGACGGCAATGAGACATGGAGTCCGGATGGCGAACAGGAAGCGGAGTTCCGTGGATCTCGCGGCGATGCAGGCGCATGCGGGCGACGCGGTGCAATTGCTGAAGGCGCTCGCCAGCGAGCCGCGCCTCAAGGTGCTGTGCCTGCTCGTCGACGGGGAGCGCTCGGTCGGCGAGATCAACGACCTGCTGGAACTCAGCCAGTCGGCGCTGTCGCAGCACCTCGCGGTGCTGCGCGAGGAAGGGCTGGTGCAAACCCGGCGCGAGGCACAGACGATCCACTATTCGCTGATACCCGGGCCTGCGGCCGTGATGATCGAGGCGCTGCACGGCATCTACTGCAGGCCCGCTGCCTCATAACTTGTACGAGGACAAGAGGAGGCTCGTCTCGGTGCTCGAGATGCCTTCCACCAGGCGAATCCGCGCGAGCACCCGGTCGAAGGCCTCGAGGCTGTCGGCGCGCAGTTCCGCGACGATGTCCCAGCGGCCGTTGGTCGTGTGCAGTGCGCTGACCGCGGGATCCCCGCGCAGCGCGCGGATCACGCCTTCGGTCCGGTTGCCTTCGACTCGCACTGTCATCAATGCGCGGATGTGCTGTTCTTCGACCTGCGGCTTCAGGCGAAGCGTGTAGCCGACGATGACACCGTCGGCTTCGAGCCGTGCGAGGCGATTGGTCACCGTGCCGCGCGCGACCCGCAGCCTCTTTGCGAGCGCGGAGACGGGCGTGCGCGCGTTGTCGCGCAGCAGCGCAATGAGCTGGCGGTCGACGTCGTCCATGGGCGCTCCATGAGGCCGCTGGGCCAGACATGCTATACAAATCGTCAGTTTATTATAACGAAATGATCAACAACTACATCGAATTGATCATGTTTCTGTCTATTCAATGCCGCGGGCGACGTCGAAACTGGTGCATGACGCAGGCGTGGAGGACGTCCCATGGTCGATTACATCGGAGTCGAACGGATCCAGAGCCTCATGAGCCGGGTGGGTGTGGCTCGACTGCTCGGCGGCCTCGTGCAGGAGATCGAGGCCGATTTCCTGCGCTGGGGCGAGTTCGAGAAATCGGCGCGCCATGCCATCCATTCCGCCGTCGGTGTGATCGAATTGATGCCGACCTCGGACGGCCAGTTGTATGCGTTCAAGTACGTCAACGGCCATCCGAAGAACACGGCCGAGGGCCTGCTCACGGTCACGGCGTTCGGTGTGCTCGCCGATGTGAATACCGGCTACCCGCTGCTCCTGTCGGAGATGACTTATGCGACGGCGCTGCGCACGGCGGCCACATCGGCGCTCGCGGCGCGCGCCCTGGCGCGCCCCTCGTGCACCTCGATGGCGCTGATCGGCAACGGCGCGCAGAGCGAATTCCAGGCGATCGCGTTCCATGCGCTGCTCGGTATCCGCGAACTGCGCCTCTTCGACGTGGACCCGCGTGCCACCGACAAGCTCGCGAGGAACCTCGCGGCCCAGCGGCTCGCCGACCTGCGCCTCGTGCGCTGCGCGTCGGCCGCCGAGGCGGCCCGCGGCGCCGACATCGTCACCACGGTGACGGCCGACAAGCGGAACGCCGTCATCCTGGCGGCGGATTCGATCGCACCGGGCATGCACATCAATGCGCTCGGCGGGGACTGCCCCGGCAAGACCGAACTGCATGCCGACATCCTGCGCCGGAGTGACGCGCGCGTGTTCGTGGAGTTCGAGCCGCAGGCGCGCATCGAAGGCGAGATCCAGCAGCTCGAGCCGGCCTTTGCGGTCACCGAGCTCTGCGAAGTGCTCGCCGGCCGTGCGCGCGGCCGCACCTCGCGCGAGGACGTCACGATCTTCGACTCGGTCGGCTTCGCCCTCGAGGACTTCTCGACGCTGCGCTACCTCCATCGCCTGAATCGCGAACAGGGCGGGGCGCGCCATGCCATCGACCTCGTACCGGACCTCGCCGACCCGAAGGACCTGTTCTCGGGCCGCACGGCGACTCCTGAGCGGGTGCGGGCATGATCACGCGGGCCGCGATACGGACAGCGAGCCTGATCGGCGTGCCGACCGACATTGGCGCCAGTGCACGCGGCGCCTCGATGGGCCCGGAGGCACTGCGCGTTGCCGGCCTGCGCGAAGCGATCCAGCGCAGGGGCATGCAGGTGGTCGATTGCGGGAACCTCGCGGGCCCTGCCAACCCCTGCCTCCCACGACACGGCGGCTATCGCCATCTCGCCGAAGTGGCCGCATGGAATCGCAGTCTGCACGACGCCGTGTATGCGCAGCTCGACGCCGGACGCCTGCCGATCGTGCTGGGCGGCGATCACAGCCTCGGCATCGGGTCCGTGAGCGCCGTGGCGCGGTATTGCCGCCAGCATGGCCGGAAGCTGCGCGTGCTGTGGCTCGATGCCCATTCGGACTTCAATACCGCCGACATCTCCCCGAGCGGCAACCTGCACGGCATGCCGGTCGCGTGCCTGTGCGGCTTCGGCCCGCCGGAGCTCGTGAACATCGGCGGCGTCACGCCCGCAATCCGCCCCGACTGGCTGCGCCTCGTCGGGATCCGCAGCGTCGACGACGGCGAGGCCCGCTTCGTGTTCCAGCAGGGCCTCGAGGTCTTCGACATGCGCCGCATCGACGAGATCGGCGTGCGTGCGTCGATGGAGCAGGCGCTCGCCGGCCTCGATGGGCAGACGCACCTGCACGTGAGCTTCGACGTCGACTTCCTCGATCCGCAGATCGCGCCGGGTGTCGGCACGACCGTGCAGGGCGGGCCGTCCTATCGCGAGGCGCAGTTGTGCATGGAAATGATCGCCGATACCGGGCGGCTCGCATCGCTCGACATCGTCGAGCTCAACCCCGCGCTCGATATCCGCAACCAGACGGCGACGCTCGCCGTCGAACTCGTCGAATCGCTCCTTGGCAAGGCGACGCTGCCGCAGCGTGCATCAGTGGATGCCCGCGCCGCCGCGGGCATGAAACGCTGGGGCGCGGCGGAGCAACGTGCAGGCTGGCCATCGAGGGCCCGCGCGGCCCGCTGAGCCTTTCCGGCCACCGCTTGCGGCGGATGGCTGGGATGCGTAGTCCGGTGTGTGGGAGTTCACACATGGCAACCAATCTTTCCATCGACCCGCGGTTGATCGAGCGGGCGCTCGAAGTCAGCGGAGAGTCGACCAAGAAAGCCGCCGTGACCAGGGCCCTGGAAGAGTTCATCGCCCGACGCCGCCAGAAGCACCTGCTCGAACTCATGGGGAAGCTGGAGTGGGATGATTCCTGGGACTACAAGGTCGAGCGCTCGCGAAGATGACCTTGCTGGTCGATACTCCGGCACGATCGATGCGCTCATTGCCCAGTTGTGCATTCGCCATCGGTTGACGTTGCTGACCACCGACCAGGACTTCACGAGGGCGGCGCGACACTCGAAGCTGCGCGTGTGGCCCTCCGGGCAGCGTTGAAAGGCTCGCTCGCTATCGGCGCGGGCAGACCGGCGTCTTCGCACGCACGAGCGTCATGAGCTCCGCGAATCTGGCGAGATCGGCCGCGGTCGGCTTCGGGCCGTCGCCGCCGAGGAATGCGCCGAATACCGAGGCGCCGCTCGCGTCGTAGACGAGGACGCCGCGCGGAGCGACCTGGTTCTCGTCCTTGGCACCGAGCGTGACGGTGTAGACCGACGCATAGAGGTCGGGCCGGAGGTGGCCGCGCAGCGGCTGCGTGTACGCAATGTTGAAATACTGGCTCGTCTTCGACGGCGTGCCCTTGCCTGCGGCACTCGCGATCTCGAAGACGTTTGGCCCCTTCATGATGAGGAACGTGAGCTGGCTCATTTCACCGAGCTTGGCCCAGATCTCGGCAAAATCCGCCCCGGGGGCAGACGCGGCGCTGTCCGCGCCGAGCGCGCTTGCGACCGTTGCTTCGGGAAGCTTCAGGCGCGCCGCGGCGACCGGGGGCATGGTGGCCGGATGGGCCGCGTAGAAATCGGCGACCTGCTTCGCCTGCTCCGGCGTGGCGCAGAAAGTGTCGGCGACGGCGGGCGAGGAGAGCGCGAGGCCCGTCAGGGCGAGGAGGGTGCCGGCGAGCGTTCCGTGCATGGCGCTATCCTTTCTTCCACAGGGCCGGGTCCGCGAGATACCGGGCGGCATCGCGGCCGTCGGTCGGCTGGTAGTGCGTGTAGAGATTCGGCGGAAACGCTTCGGCGTAATTCGCGTACAGGTCCTTGTACAGCGACGGATGGATGTTCGGCAGCCGCCGCTTCTCGCGGAACGCACGGATCGGGATGCGCGCGAGCACTGGCCCCTCGTGCGGCGAGTTCGCCTTCGCAAGCAGGGCACCGTCCGGGCCGTAGATGGCGCTCCCGCCCGAGTTGATGTCGTCGAACGAGCCGGGATTGCCGGGCGAGATCGCATTGTTCGCGATGGCCGTGTACATCTGGTTGTAGCGGGCGTTGGCGCGGATGTCGATTTCATCGAAGCCGCCCGTCGCGGTGCGCAGCATGATCTCCCCGCCCCGCAGCGCAAATGCGCGGATGATCTCCGGCTCGAGCTGGGTCGACGTGGTGCAGAGGTTGCCGATCGGTGTGCGCGTGACCGGCACCACTTCCTCTGGGCCGTACATCTCGACATAGGCGTCGAGCGCATCGAAAATCGTCGTCGTGAAGATCTCGAACGCGCCGCCGAAGAGTCCCTTGATGTTGCGGGCCTTCCAGTGTCGCCCGACGATCTGCCCCTCGCGATCGATGATCGTCGTGATCGAAAGGATGTGGTTCGGCCATGCGGGGTCGCGCACGTAGGAGCCGAACACGATGTAGCAGCCGTAACGCTTCGCGCGCGCCGCGATCGCCTCGGTCTCGGGGCCCGGGATCTCGATCGCGACTTTCAGCAGGTCCTCGCGCCGCCAGCGGGCATCGAAACCGGTGAGCGGGAACTCGTGGAACATCACGAGGTCCTTTGGCCCGAGCCAGCCGTTGGCGGCGTCGATCAGGCCGAGCATGTGCGCGAGGTTCGCCGCGAGGGTGGCGTCGCGGTCCTTCACGTCGACCGCGCGCACGCGCGACTGCACCACGCAGAGCGAGATCTCGTCGCGCGCGAGCGGGACGGTGGCGTAGGGGGAGGCGCTCATGGCGCCTCCCGTGTCACCGGGCGCGCGGCCTGCGCGCCTACTTCTTCTCCGCGGCGTCGCGCTGCTCCCGATCCAGCTCCGCCTTCACGTGCGCCGGCGTGCGCGATGCGAGCCAGGCCGCGATCACGAGGCCGACCGTGAACAGACTCATCTCGAGGCCGTATTCCCATGGCTTTTCCCAGAACTCCGTGAACAGGTGCCAGCGGCCGGCGATCTCCACCGCATTCCAGACG
>WBZO01003536.1_pt1 | contig 16914 bp, 20 predicted proteins | sample 5204261 | NCBI WGS metagenome assembly WBZO01 (sample SAMN12412400, study PRJNA552823) | activated sludge metagenome | isolation source: activated sludge from anammox sidestream of wastewater treatment plant... | place: USA: North Carolina | collected 2017-09 | reverse complement strand
AATATCATCCTCGCTGACTCGGACAAGATGGATGCCAGGGTCACGGTTTCACAAAAGGATAAGCCGCTTGAGACCATTCTTAGAAATGTTGTGGCTGCCGTTGGTGTCAAGTTTACAAGAACCTCTGACGGGACTTTCATGATTGGTGACAACGTGGATGTGCAGGAAACTAAGCCCGCTCCTGTAACCCAAGATAATAATGTCGCTGCGCCTGCGCCAATTGCACCAAAACCAAAACGTAGGACAACACAGGATTTGATCAAGCTGCAATTTATTAGCCCGAAGCAGGCTATGGTTTTACTTGGAGCTCTTCCGGCGGATGTCGCCCTTAATCAGGATGCTCACGCTTCAATATGGCGGGGCGGTAAGCTTGATGTGTTCCGCGGCATGTGGGGGCCAAAGGTTGATATGTATGAGGTGGAGAACAAAGGAGCGCAGCTCTCACCTTACAACCCGGGGTCTACTATCAACGTGTTTCCTGCCGCGCCAACTAGCGATTCCACTAATCCTGCTATTGCCAATCGTACAACAGAGCCTAATCTTACCTCCGACCAGTATCGCAGTGGTTATTCCACTCAGTATACTCGTGGCAGCACCACTCAAACCACCACAACGGGAAGACCTGGAACAACGGGTGGGGTGACATCGTCATCGGGTGGGGATGACCTTCGGCCCGATGGCATAGATGCCATCATCCCATTCGAGCAGGATAACTCTCTGCTGGTTAAAGGCGAGGACGATGCTGTCCAGGAACTTAAGGATCTGATCACGCTGGTTGATATTCCACCGAAGCAGGTGATGATCAAGGCTGAATTTATAGAAGTCAGCACCAACATAACAAAACGCCTGGGCGTGGACTGGCTTCTGTCACGGCCAAACGCTGCGGTGCAGACCAATTTCTTGCCATCCGGCAATGTCCTGGCCTTTGTTCAGTCAGGAAACCTCACAGCTAATCTTCGCGCGGAGCTGACCGACAGTGGTGGTAAAATTGTTAATGCGCCAATTATCTCCACTCTGAACAATACCGCAGCATCCATTAGTGTCGGCAAGCAGATCCCGTTCTATCAGCAAGTCACACAAAATAACGGGCAGACTCTTGTTACTACATCGAACGTAACTTATATAGACGCCAGCACCCAGCTACAAGTGCTGCCGCAGATAAACGGCGATAACTCCATTACATTAATTCTGGCGCCCCAGGTGTCGGACAGCTCTGGCTTTGTGCAGGGGCCAGATGGCCAGCAGGCGCCACAGATCAGCCAACAGGTACTTTCCACAGCACGACGTGTAGCTAATGGAGAGACAATAGTGGTTGGCGGATTCATAAAGAAGAACGATAGTAACGGGCGCAGCAGGGTACCGATATTAAGTGAACTTCCCATCATCGGCGGCTTGTTCCGGTCCAAGTTTAACACAAAGGCAGATACAGAAACATTGATCTTCATCACTCCTACCGTAATTGAGGATAAGGGAACAGGACAGGCCGTGGGGGTTGTCACTCCTTAAGCCGGGCGTTTCAGCAGCGGATAATAATTTAAGACCATTCAAAAGACGGCATGCCGTGCGCGGCTGCCGTCTTCGGCATTTCGAGGTGGCTTCGGTTATACTTACCGATGAAACTGTGCGCATTATGCTGGCGTCACACAGGGCTTGGACGCTTGAAAAGTGCTGCGAAAGGGACAACTACAGGACCATGCTACGCTTCTTAACGGCCGGTGAATCCCACGGGCAGGCGTTGACTGCTATTGTGGACGGAGTGCCTGCCGGACTTACCGTTACTACCAAATTCATCAACCATCAGCTTTGGCGCAGGCAGCAGGGATACGGCCGCGGCGCCCGTATGAAGATAGAGACCGACCAGGCTGAGATTCTCAGCGGGGTCCGCTTTGGCGTTACCACCGGAGGGCCTATCTCACTTTTGGTGCGCAATGCCGATTGGCGAAACTGGGAGGAGAAAATGGCTGTAGATCCCAGCGAATCCCCCGATCAAAGCCGCATTGTCAGCGTGCCGCGTCCAGGACATGCTGATCTGGTGGGGCACCTCAAGTACGGCTTCAGCGATATGCGCAACGCCCTCGAACGCTCCAGTGCCCGAGAGACCACAATGCGTGTGGCGGCTGGGGCAGTCGCGCGTCGATTTCTTGAGGAGGTTGGAGTCCGGATTTTTAGCCATGTTGTGGCCATTGGAGATGTGTCAGCAAAGGAAATTCCTTCTGATTTGCATGAGATAGACAGCATTGCTGAACAATCTTCCGTGCGATGCGCCGATCCTAACGCCGAAACGCAGATGAAGGCATTGATTGACCGCGCCAGAGAAGAGCGCGATACCCTGGGTGGGATTTTTGAAGTGATCGCAACTGGAGTACCTGTTGGCCTTGGCTCGTATGTACAGTGGGACAGACGTCTTGATGCTCGAATTGCCAAGGCGATGATGAGCATTCAAGCTGTCAAAGGTGTTGAGATTGGCAACGGATTTGATGCGGCGCGAAAAATGGGATCCGAGGTTATGGATGAAATAGGGTGGGATGGATCAAATTACACCCGATCGTCCAACCATTTAGGTGGTCTTGAGGGTGGTGTGACCAACGGGCAGCCACTGATTGTTCGGGTAGCCAAGAAACCCATTTCCACACTAATGCGCCCTTTGAAAAGTGTAAACATTCACACAAAGGAACCCAGCCCCGCCCATGTTGAACGCTCGGATGTTTGCGCCGTCCCGGCGGCGGGGGTTATTGGTGAAGCTATGCTGGCGTTTGAGTTGGCGGATGCGTTATTGGAGCGGTACGGAGCCGATTGCCTGACCGATGTGCTGGCTAACATTGAAGCAGTAAACAAGCGCCAATTAGAGCGAAACAAGGATGTTGCGGGGAGTAACGCACAAGATGTCGGTGAGTATTAGGGGTGAGGTGATACCGCTCGGCTGCCGTCCCATCGCTCTTATCGGTTTTATGGGTGTGGGCAAGTCGGCGGTAGGGCGGCGGCTGGCTCGCATAATGGATTACGAGTTCGTTGATACCGACGATCTGGTGGAGGAAGCAGCGGGAAAACCGATAGCAAAAATTTTCGAGGAAGACGGTGAGGAAGCCTTTCGGGTAAGTGAGATAACGGCACTAAAAAAAGGGCTCAGCACCCCAAAACGAGTGGTTGCAACAGGTGGCGGGGTTACTCTTTTACGAGAGAACAGGGATATGTTGAACGAACAGGCATCGGTGGTTTTGTTGACGGCCGAACCGTGGATTATACTCCGCAGGGTGCAGCCTCTTGAGAAGCGACCGCTATTGGCGGACAGCCCCGATCCAATTCGCAGAATCCGCGAGCTTCTTCGGGAACGTGCGGAAGCGTACGCGGTTCATCATTTTTGTGTTGACACATCTTCAACGCCGCCACGGATGGTGGCAGAGAAGATCGCTGCATGGTACGAGTCGCAAGAAAGCAGGCCTGTCAATGCGTAAGGTGCGGGTGGCGTTGGATGAGCGATCGTATTTTATAAAGATAGGGCATGGCCTTCTTTCGAAGGCGGGTGAGAGAATTGGAGAGCTCGCCGAAGGCGGACAGGTAGCCATAATAGCTCAGCGTAAAGTCTGGGGATTGTGGGGATTGAAGCTCTCGCAGTCTTTAAATGCTGCCGGGATCAGTTGGTTTGTAGTACAGGTTCCAAGTGGGGAGTCGGCAAAGTCATTGACCTGGATGAAACGATTGTACGATGAGTTTGCCCATCGAGGGATGGACAGGTCTTCACTTGTGGCAGCCTTTGGAGGCGGAGCTGTGGGCGACCTGGCAGGGTTTGCAGCCGCCAGCTGGCTTAGGGGAGTTGACTTTGTCCAGATACCAACCACTTTGCTTGCACAGGTGGATGCGAGCGTTGGTGGGAAAGTGGCTGTCAACCTCCCTCAGGGGAAAAATTTAGTAGGGGCATTCTGGCAACCGAAAGAAGTCATAATAGATACGGATGCGCTTAATACCTTGCCACCTGGTGACTTACGCAGCGGCTTGGCTGAGGTGATCAAGTATGGTATCATACTGGACGCGGGTTTCTATGAATACATAAAAGCTAATCGCAAAGCGCTGCTGGCGTTGGACAGCAAAGCAATTGTCGAGGCAGTGCGGCGTTCGTGCGAATTGAAGGCCTATGTTGTCAAAAACGATGAGCGCGAGTCTGGTTTGAGAGCTCTATTAAATTACGGGCACACTATCGGGCATGCTGTGGAAGCCGCTGCAGGGTACAGCAAAATTCGGCATGGAGAGGCTGTGGCGATCGGCATGACGCTTGCCGCACGGCTAGCTGTGCGTTTGGAAATGCTGGACATCTCGATTGCAAAGGACATAGAACAGACGCTTGCAAGCTTTGGCCTGCCAACGGAAGTGCCGCCGAAGTTGAATGCACAAGTGATGGCAGACGCTATGTCCGTTGATAAAAAGGTGAAAGCGGGACGGTTACGTTTTATACTGCCGGACCGCATTGGCCATGCTGATCTATACGGCAGCGTAACCGCTGATATGGCGGCTGAAGTCATAAATAATAGTCAGCAGATATCAGATGCCCAATCTATCCGATCTTCTTAATATGGCTTTAGTGGGATGGATGGCGCTGGCTGTGCTGTCCTGGGCTGGAGCACTCTTCTCCGGCTCAGCGCCAGAAGCTGGGGGGTGGATTTGGCTGGGCATCACAGCCGTAGGAATTGTTTGGGGTGCGGTTTGTCTTTATCGGAAAGTCAGGATCCGCGCATGAAAAGTCTGGTCGGGCAAGTTATTAATTTCCGTTACGAGATTTTGGAAAAAACCAGTGAAGGCAGCACGTTCACCGTTTACCGAACTCGTGACAAGGTCATGAACCGCCTCGCCGCTGTAAAAGTGCTGAAGGGTGAGTACACATCTGATGCGGATTTCTATCAGAGGCTGGTAATGCAGGCGCGCCTTTTGGTACCTTTGTCGCATCCGGCCTTAACGAAGGTGCATGAAGCGGAGGTAGGGCAAGACTGTGTTTATATTGCCGAAGAGCATGTCCGCGGGATTGATCTTAGCGAACGTATAAGACGCATTGCTCCGTTCACAGTCGCGTCCGCGGTGGATGTCGCCGTGCCGGTGGCTCAGGCGCTTGAGTATCTTCATCGAAATGGTCTCATCCATGGCGACTTGCGTCCGGACAAAGTCCTTATGGGGCCTGATGGTGAGGTAAAGGTGACAGGCGCCGCGCTTGCACTGGCCGCGGTGAACAAGCAAGACCGGCATGCGCTGGGCATAATGCGTTCCGCACATTATGCCGCACCTGAACTTTTTGAGGGCGTTCGGCAAGATGAACGCACGGACGTTTATGCTCTTGGAGTCATTATTTATGAAATGCTGACAGGTGTCCGACCGTTTGATGGCGAGACACCAATAGCCATTGCAATGAAGCATGCCCGCGACCCCGTACCATCTCCCCGAGTCATTAATGTCGGAATCCCCAGAGCTGTTGAAGGTATAATTATCAAAGCGTTGGCGAAAGACCCATCGGCCAGGTACCAGACAGCGCGGGAAATGCTGATTGATCTGAGAAGCGTGCAGGAATCACTGCGCGTTGGGAAACCTCTGTCATGGTCGCCTCAAGATCCTGCTGGGCGGCCGGAGGAAGCAAGTTTGGCTGAGGAAACGCAGGAAAGCATTTGGAAGAGCATTCTGAAAGCCGGAGCGCTGGTGGGGTTAGTTGCGGTAGTAGTATTCGCGCTCTTCATGGTCCTTGTCAAATCCACCCCTCCAAACGTGACAATCCCAGCCGTCATTGGGATGAGCCTTGAACAAGCACGCGCCAAGCTCACCGAGTCCGGCCTGCAGATGGAGCAAGCTGGGCAGGATTACAACGAAAAGTTCGATGAAGGGGAGATATACTTTTCTGATCCCCAGTATGGAGACCAGGTTAAGAAGGGGGCGGTGGTTCAGGTATATGTAAGTCAGGGGAGCCGCTCGGTTCGGACACCAGGTGTCATTGCGATGTCGGAGGGAAAAGCCAGGGAGGTGATGGAGAACGCGGGGTTTGCGGTACGTAATGTTACTACGGAATTCTCGAGCTCGGTGCCAGCAGGTGATGTGATTAGACAGACACCCAAACCCGGAATGCGTGTTGACCGCGACAAAATGGTCGCGGATTTAACTGTAAGCGGCGGACCGGACACATCTATCGTGGGGCCTTCGACGGATACAAATGAACCGACGTCGGACCAACTCAATTCCACAACGGAACCACAACCGTCCCCCTCTGCAAAAGAACGCAAATTTACCATACGTTTTGTCGTACCGCCAGGCTCTTCACGAGAAGTGGAGATCAAGGTAAAAGATGATAACGGGCAATGGACAGCGTTGGACGAGTTGCACGAAGGTGGAGACAAGGTCTCCGCAACCATATCCGCCACGGGGAAAAATGTAGAGATTGTTACATATCTGGATGGCAAAGAGGTAGATAAGCAGGTCAAATGACAGTCAAGTTTGCACCCTCATTATTATCAGCAGATTTTGCAAGACTGGGAGAGCACGTTAAGGAAGCGGCGGATGCGGGAGCGGATATACTTCATCTTGATATCATGGATGGGCACTTTGTCCCAAACATTACCTTTGGGCCATTAGTCATAAAAGCCATCCGCCCCCTAACAAGTGTGCCTTTTAATGCGCACCTGATGATCTGTGAACCCAGTCGATACATTGAAGCGTTCGCTGAGGCGGGAGCCGACAGAATACTTGTACATCCCGAAGTGTGCCCCCACCTTCATCGAGTGCTGCAGCAAATTCAGGATGTCGGGAAGTCACCTGGTGTAGCCCTCAATCCATCCACATCGCTGGACTGTATCGAATACGTAATGGACCAGATTGACGAGATCCTCATTATGACTGTCAACCCTGGCTTTGGGGGCCAGAAGTTTATTGATTCGATGCTGTCCAAAATATCAGATGCTGCCGCGATGATCCGGCTCTCTAAACGGCAGATTGACCTTGGTGTAGACGGTGGAATAAACACCAACACCGCGCCAGCAGTGGTGCGTTCAGGCGCAAACGTGCTCATTGCGGGGAGCATGGTGTTTGATGGTCCTGGTACGGTGGAGGAAAACCTTAACAGGTTGATTGAAAGCGTTGCCGGGGTGTCAGCGTTAGTTTGACGGCGATGTCTGCACTAAGGATTTGTCTGCTCGCTGGATTGTGCCTGATAGCTGTCCTTGTCGCTCAGGAGATTGTCAAGCGAAAGAAACTTGCTGTTCTTGTACCACCCGCGCAGTATCGTTTCCGCCTGTTAGCCGCAGTGCTGTTATCACTGGAGATTGTTATGATCTTCCTTGGCACTATCTTCGTGGTCCGTATGGGACCGCTACCGCAAGTGCTGTACTGGTCAGGTTGTTTACTTGTAGCCCTGCTGATGCTTGTGGCTGCCATTATTGATGTTCGCGGAGTTCTGATCAACTACATTATTGAGCGGCATAAAATAATGAAGGACAACAATTTGCGGAGTTCCGATGAGTAGCAGGCAGAATGAATCAGCAGAACAACGCAGATATATGCGCCGGGCATTTGGCTTGGCGCGCCGCACATGGCCCAGTCCCAATCCTCGCGTAGGAGCGGTCATTGTGAGGGATGACGAGGTTGTCGGTCGCGGGCGCCACATGTTTTACGGAGGACCTCATGCTGAGATAAACGCCCTTGCAGAAGCTGGAACGCAAGCTCGTGGCGCGGTATTGTATGTTACACTCGAACCCTGCTGCCACCAAGGGCAAACCGGCCCCTGTACGGAGGCCATCGTAAGATCGGGTATCCGACGCGTGGTTGCCGGCTGTGTTGATCCAAATCCCAAAGTTGCGGGGAAAGGTTTCGCTGAGCTTCGGAAAGCTGGAGTTGAGGTCGTTGAAGGGGTGATGCGGGAGAAAACACAAAGATTGATTGCCGGGCATTCCAAGTTCACGCTGACTGGTTTGCCGTACGTGGTTTGGAAGTATGCCATGACTCTGGATGGGCGGATCGCCACATCAAAAGGAGAGTCGAAGTGGATAACCGGTGAACAGTCGCGACGTGAGGTACACAATATGCGGCAGGATACCGATGCGGTCGTAACAGGGATTGGTACAGTGCTTGCTGACGATCCTGAGCTGACGGTACGTATGGCTTCGCCGAAACATCAACCCTTACGTGTGATAATGGACAGCAATGCACGTCTTCCACTTAACAGCAGATTGCTGGCGGTTGCTGGTGGAAAAGTGATAGTGATTGTGTGCGACGCAGCGCCCGCGCGAAGAAGGCGAGCTATTGAAGATGCAGGGGCCATTGTTGTTCCGATGGGTGAAACGCGAGTTGACATAGGGCAGGCATTTCGGTTTCTGACAGTGGAGCATGGCGTGCGCGAGGTGCGGCCTATGGAGCCCAGCTATCCATATGTCCTTCACGCGAGCTGAAGGTGAACGTATCGGACTCCGTGGCGATAAACGGAGTCTGCTTGACGCTTACCAGGAAGAGCCACGATCTGCTGCTGTTTGATTGTGTTAAAGAAACACTTAACCGTTCTACTTTGGGTGATCTCAGGGCTGGAAGCCGAGTGAACCTGGAGCTTGCTCTTGGGGCGGGAGACCCGCTGGGTGGGCATTTTGTGCAGGGGCATGTTGATGGGATCGGGCGTATAACGTCTGTGGAGCGAGAAGAGTCCGATCGAGCACTAACAATTGAAGCTGGGCCAGACGTGGTCCGGTTTGTGGTAGAGAAAGGATCAATTGCCGTTGATGGCGTGAGCCTCACAATAGCGCGAATGAGCGCTGACCGTTTCACAGTCAAAATTGTGCCTTTCACATGGGGCGCTACAAATCTTGCGGATAGACGCACTGGTGATGCCGTTAATCTGGAAACGGATATTCTGGCTAAGTATATAGCAAGGTTTATGACTGCTGATCGCCAAGGACTTACAGAAGAGTTCCTGCGGAAAGCGGGGTTTTAGACGTCAGGAGAAATGAAATAAAAAGCATGACCCAAACAGACACCGCTGGATTTTGCCAAATAGAGGAAGCCCTTGAAGAGCTGCGTAGAGGGCGCGTTGTTATTGTGGTGGATGACAAAGACAGGGAAAACGAGGGGGACTTCGTTATGGCTGCCGAGTTCGCCACGCCGGAAACAATAAACCTCATGGCGCGCCACGGACGCGGGTTAATTTGCATTGCCGCCAACCAAAACCGGTTGGAGGAACTGGGGCTTGGCATGATGGTGGACAACAACACATCTAAACTCGCCACCCAGTTTACTGTATCAATTGATGCCCGGTTTGGGACAAGTACGGGAATCTCCGCTTTTGACCGTGCCCAGACTATCCGCGTTTTTGCCGATCCCGCCACCAAGCCAGATGACCTTTGCATACCCGGTCATATATTTCCGCTGCGTGCTCGGGAAGGCGGGGTATTGGTAAGGGCGGGCCACACCGAAGCTGTTGTAGATATGATGCGCCTTGCCGGACTTCGTCCGTTCGGCGTGTTGTGCGAGATAATGAGCGACAATGGCGAAATGGCCAGAGTGCCGGAGCTGCTGGGAATGGCTGCAAGGTTTGGCATGAAGGTCGCGACAGTTGCAGATTTAATAAAATATCGCCGCATAAAAGAAAAACTCATCGATCATGTAACTACAGCACAACTGCCGACAAAATGGGGGATGTTTGCGGCACATGCCTACGAAGCGGCAATTGACGGTAAGCCCTATCTGGCGCTTGTCGCGGGGGATGTAGCGGATGGGGAGCCTGCATTGGTGCGTATTCATTCGGGTTGTCTTACGGGTGATGCTTTGGGATCGCTGCGTTGCGACTGTGGAGACCAGCTTGACCTCGCGATGAGCATGATTGCGAAGGAAGGTCGCGGGGTATTGCTGTATATTCAACAAGAAGGACGAGGTATTGGCCTTGTCAACAAGCTTAAAGCATACGTGCTGCAGGATCATGGCGCGGATACGGTAGAAGCCAACGAGATGTTGGGATTCCCGGCAGACATGCGTGACTACTCATTGGGCGCACAGGTATTAGTGGATTTGGGACTTCGTAAGATCCGCCTTATGACCAATAACCCATCCAAGTATGCTGCTTTGGAAGGGTTTGATCTTGAGATTGTAGAACGCGTGCCGTTAATTACAAAGACACGCCCGGAGAGCAAACGGTATCTTGACGCCAAGCGTAAGAAGCTTGGGCATTTACTCTTGGAAGAAGACGACCTGGAACAGAAATAGCAGTTTTTATTATGCAAACGCGCATAAGCTTCATTTAAGGAGTAAGCATTTGGCAACGAGATTAGAAGGTAAACTTAACGCTGATGGGTTGAAATTCGGAATAGTGGTGTCGCGATTCAACGAATTCATAACGGGCAAGCTGCTGGACGGGGCACTAGATGCGCTCAGACGTCACGGGGCGGATGATAAAAAAGTCTCGATCGTTTGGGTGCCCGGATCATACGAGATACCGTTTGCCGCAAAGAAGCTGGTTGGCAAGAGCTTTGACGCCGTCATTTGCATAGGAGCTTTAATCCGCGGAAGCACTCCACACTTCGATTATCTTGCGGCGGAGGTGGCAAAGGGTGTGGCACAGGTGGGAATGGATTCAGGAGTTCCTGTTATATTCGGGGTCCTTACCTGTGATTCCATTGAGCAAGCCATTGAGCGCGCCGGGACAAAGGCTGGGAACAAAGGCGCAGATGCTGCCGTAGCAGCTATTGAGATGGCAAACTTGCTGAAAACAATTGATGGAGACAACAGAATTTGAAGAAAATTGTAGGTTTACTGATACTGGGGGCTGTCCTTGGCGTACTGATAGCGCTGAATATTCTGCGCATCTGGCAGGAACGATCTCCGGGTTTGGATTCCTTTGGCGGAGGAAATGTTCTGCCCAAGGCTTCATCCTCCATATCAATTGACCCAAGGACAAACCCCACCCGCGCTGCCGCGGCAATTCTTGAAAAAGCAGTTGTCAATATCGATATCGTCGGCAGGCCGGTAAGCGTACCGGGCTTCGACTTTTTTGGGATGGGTTCGCGCTTTGTTTATCCCGAAGGGTCAGGCTCTGGTGTCATAATCCGCAAAGATGGCTTTATTGTAACCAACAACCATGTCATCGAGAGCGCCCAAACCATTACGGTTACGCTTAGCGATGGCTCGAAGGTGCATGGCGAGGTGTGGGCGCGAGATCCGAATTTTGATTTGGCGGTGGTGAAAATTCCACGCTCCGGGCTTCCGTTCGCAACGCTTGGCGATTCCGGATCGGTACGCGTGGGAGACCCTGTCATCGCGGTGGGCAATGCTCTGGGTCTTGGCACAACGGTTACCTCGGGTATTATCAGTGCGCGTGAGCGAGCTGTCTCAGGGCCTGAAGGCGGACGAGGGCTGGCAAAAGCTATCCAGACCGATGCCGCCATTAACCGGGGCAACTCTGGCGGCGCCCTGGCGCTTATGAATGGTGAGGTGATCGGTATTAACACGGCCATTCTTTCCTCAAACCCTGGCGGAGGCAATATCGGCATTGGGTTCGCAATTCCCTCCAATACTGTACGTGAGGTTGTAACAGAACTCATTAAACACCGCAGTTTCCAGGCTCCGGCCGCTGCTTTTGTAGGACTGGTGTACGGACCGAATAATCCAGATGATGCCCAGATGTTGAAAGAACGCTATGGGTTCGAATATCCGTCCGTAACTGATGGCATTATTGTGGGGCAGGTACTGGATGGCGGCCCAGCCAGCAAGGCGGGTGTGAAGGTGTTCGACAACATACTGAGCATTGACGGTAAGGCTTTGAAGGCCGCGGACGATTTCCGTAATATAATCCGTCAGCACAAACCTGGGGACGTCATAAAGATCACGCTTTATCGTCCAGCTCTTGCTAAAAAGATAACTCTGAGTGTAACGTTGACCGCCGCGCCTCAAAGCCAGGAACCGGCACCATCGCAGCCTAAAAGAGGTTTCCGATTCCCGTTTTAAGCCGTGCGGAGCTTATACGCCATTCGCGCACAGGAAAGATGAAGTAGCGTTTATGTTCTTCTTTGCAGAACTCAAGCGTTACATCGGAAGAATAACTGGTGTTTCCGCTTCCTTTTGGGGCGCGGACCGTTATGTTGACGTGAGTTTCGGCGGTAGCCGTTTCACCCGTCACTTTAATAGTGGGCTCGTTCACAACAACATCAACCGTGCCAGTGTCGCGGAATACACTAAGCAGAAAAAGGCGTATTTCATCTCTGGAGCCTCCCGCGCCCTTATAATTGCTGGAAAGACAGGATAAACATCCGGATATATTCTTGGCACGGGCTGCATCCTGAGCTTGCAACAAAAGCCGTCTAATCTGTTCGGGCTCCGACCCGCGAGGGCGGGATGTTACCCACCCCGCTCCAAACAAGATAATAACCAGAACAACGGCAATAACCGGTCTGTATGGCATGCGGTAATCTCCTGTGGCAGTATCCGTATCATTCAGACGTTTCTGAGACAGGCACCGTTCCGGCCAGCGTGCGGAATTTATTTCCCTGACTTTGTTGATCGTTACTAAAGAAGCAAACCACAAACAACGAAACACGGGATTTTAGTTAATAAAGTGACTTCTCATCTCACAGAAGAGTGGAAGAATGTGATCTCTGTATTGTTGACGCAGCCGGGCTGCGCGATGCTTATTGGCGCAACAGACACAGGGAAAACCACTTTCTGTGTCGCGGCCGCGAATGCCTGTATTGCTAGAGGCCAGCAATGCGCAATTGTAGATGGAGATACCGGTCAATCGGAAATTGGGCCACCGGCATCCATTGGCTGCGCGGTGGCAGACAAGCCATTTTCAAATTTATCTGAACTGAAGCCCGCAGGGATGTTCTTTACCGGCAGCACCTCGCCGCCGGGTCATTTACTCCAAGTGGTTACAGGTTTGGAGCGAATGAAAGAGGTCGCCGAGGTGTCTAACTCACCCATGATCATAATTGACATGCCGGGATATGTTACAGGGTCGCCAGCGCGAACAATGATCGAAAGCGCCATTGCCATCCTGTCCCCCGATTATGTCATTATGTTGGCCAGAGGGTCTGAATTAGCGCCCCTACAAGCAGTGTTGAAGGGGATGAGGCGTCCAGTCGTGATACCGGCTCCCGCGTCGCCGGAAGCACAGCGGCGCAGCCCGGAAGTCCGTGCGTCCAGAAGGCGCTTGAAATTTGCGGCGTATTTTTCCGGGGCATCCAGCTTTGTGGTAAATGCTCTTGAATGCGGTATCAGCCGATTAGGCATCTTTTCCGGGCAGCCATTGAAATCCAACCAGGTGGCTTTTGTTGAGCGCTTGTTGGGCCAGGATTTGATCCATGGCGAACGATGTGGGCCGGTTATACTGTTGGTAACATCCAAACCAGCGGATACTCATGCCGAGCATCGCATTGCGGCAGGGCTTCAGAACAAGGAAGTGTGCTTGTTGTCAGAGCAGTGGTTTCACAATATTCTGGTGGGATTAGTCGACGAGAGGGGTCGTCACTTGGCTGAAGGGATACTGGAACGGGTGGACTTCCGATCTCAAACACTGCACATCCTCGCGCCAATACGCCAGCCGAGTGTTGTCCGACAGGTGATTTTAGGATCAATCAAGGTGCGCCCGGACGGGTTGGAGATGGGCCGCGTAGCTCAGGCAGCGCTGCAGCTCTTTCCACGGGCAAGACATGGGAAATAAGCTCACGTTGCCATCCGGACTGATTTTACGGGATATACAATTATGTTAAAAACGTTGACTCTTGTACGGCATGGAGAGAGCCTATGGAATGCAAGCGGCTTAATACAGGGACATCGAGACCCGGACCTGTCGCCGTTGGGGCAGATGCAGGCGCGAGCGCTGGAGGGGCAGTTTGCGCCGCACACGTACGCAGCCGTGTTTACAAGTGATCTATCGCGAGCAATCCAGACGGCTGAACTGAGCACAGGACTTTCGCGGGGACGTTTTCATTCTACTCCCAGCCTCCGGGAGATTGATTTTGGAGATTGGGAGGGACTGAGTCCAGCAGAAGTGAACCAACGCTTTCCTCAACAGTGGGAAGCGTTTCGTAGAGACGCTGTAACTGGCCGGCCGCCAAGTGGGGAAAGTATTCAGCAGTTGGCTGATCGGGTAGAACAGGTGATTAAAACCTGGCATCGTGAATATGCCGGGCAGTCCGTCCTGGCGTTCACCCATGGGGGGGTGGTACGGGTAGCGCTTATCCTTATATTCGGGCTTCCTGTGATAAACTGGCGTGCGATAAGGGTGGGGAATACAGGTGTAACCAAGATCAAATTCAAAAAGTCCGGCCCGTTCCTTGAATATTTTGATGTAACGAGCCACCTTCTTGATCTGGAACCTCCCAAGGAGGAAGGCAGCGTGAACAACAATGAAGAGTAGCCCCATACTAAGACCAAATCCTCTCCTGCTGCTGAAGCTTGCCTGGAATGCTCCAAAATTTTTACAGGTGTTCTGGCGGCTGTATGTCGATCGCCGTGTGCCGCTGTTCGCGAAAGCCATCGCAACGGCAACCGTAGTCTGGGTAATCAGCCCGTTCGATTTTGACTGGATGCCGTTTGCAGGCTGGATTGACGATGTCCTGCTTATGTTGTTTTGCGGCAGGTTGTTTGTCCACTTCTGCCCCGCGGATGTAGTCCAGGAGCATATACAGGCGGTTGAGCGAAAATCCCAAAATTAGCGTGGATGATACATATCATTGCCATAAACGTTTTATCAGGTCGAGGGTGTCGTCATCTTATGCTTGTACGTGGAGATAAAGCTATTGCTGGAAAGCGTAGCGACAACGACAACCTCAAGATGACAGGATTGCGCCTTCACAAGAAGGCGGGGTTGCTTCGCAAGCACTTGGTGCCGAAGTTGCCGTCGCGTGCTTCGGAATTTTGGCCCCGGCTTAGAATCGAAACAAATCGGCCCGCCTTTACCACTAAAGTTTGGGCGAAGGCTTCTAGTGCCGCGCCCGCCTTGATTCCGCCGCATATCTAATAATCTCCACGTCGTGGATGGTTATCAAGCTTTCCTGAACCATCTCGTCCAGAATTGGCAGGAACCCGTGAATCCGCTTCTCTGTATCCATGATCTCCAGGATTACAGGGAGGTTTCAGACAACCGAAGAAGGGCTGCTGTATGAATCCGGCTATGTGCGCCGAACCCCTCAAAACCCTTTATCACGGTTGCACCTGCTAATCCTTTCCCATGCACACGGTGAACAATGGCAGTGTGCAGTGGCTGTCCATGCCAACTGTCGCTTTCACCAATTTAGATGCGGATTACCTTGGCTGCGCCGGGAAACTTCATAATACGCCTTCCAACATCAGATGCCCAGCGATCATGCCCAGCCATACAGCCACCAAACCGACGATTGAACTACCAGCGAGGTTTACTGCCGCCCACATTGCCCTATTACCTGTAAGTAAATCCAAGCTTTTGTATTCGTATGTAGGGAATGTTGTGTAAACGCCAAGAAATCCAAGCGCAAAGCCGAGCTGCCGACGGGAATTCAGAGGAAGCTGAAGCGCCAGCGGCATAAACAATCCAAGCAGAAACGATCCGCTGACATTGATGATCATGGTGTGGTAGGGAAAAAGGGGACCTAGCCGCTCGGCAACCCATCCCCCCAACAAATAGCGGGCATTTGACCCCAGAAATCCTCCCACACCAATTCATACAATTTTTCGTACACGGTTTATGTGGCCCCCCTACTGAAAATGGTCAGTATTTCGACCCTGCGCGGAACCTAAGTTTCGTAAAACACATCATGACATGCGGTAGATGCAGCCGACAGCATCGACAATTACCAGATAGGGAGGATCATGGCAATGACATCCGTAGAAGAGCGCGGGATAGGCCTTACGGTCGTCCTGCGGGAGAATTTTGATAATGTTCAAAAAAAAGTCAGAGAAGCCTTCAAGGAAGAGGGCTTCGGGGTACTGACCGAGGTGGATGTTCGGGCCACACTAAAGGAAAAGATCGGTGTGGATTTTCCAAAATATCTGCTTCTAGGCGCCTGCAATCCTCAGATTGCCCACAAAGCGCTGCAATCCAACCCGGAGGTGGGACTTATGCTTCCGTGTAGTGTCCTTGTTTATGAGAGCGGCGACAATGTGATTGTCTCGGCATTGAATCCGGACAAGGCACTTGGAGCATTGAATGCCCCGGAGCTCGAGCCGTTTGCACGGGAAGCATCTTCACGGATACGGGCCGCAATGGCAAACGTGGCTGGTTTTGTTGGTTGACCAATGCTAAAGAGGCCTTTCGTAAGCAGGGTTTGACATATATGTTCGATAGTATCATAATTAGCCCATCTTTGAGGATATATCATACTTTTCATACATGTAGGAGTGGCCATGGCGGTATGCGAAGGGTCGGCAGAAGACAAGTTCTTTGGCTCGGTTACGGTTGGGGAAAGAGGGCAAATTGTTATACCAGCCGAAGCACGTAAAAGGCTGAATATTGTCGCGGGAGATAAACTTTTAGTTATTGGGCATCCGCAAACGCATGGCCTGCTTTTCTGCCGGATGGATATGTTTCGACAATTTCTCAACAAATTTGTGGAAGGGCTCGACAAGCTTCAGGAGTTGGAGGTAAAAGGCGAACCTGGTGAAAAATAGACCGATTCAAATAGTTATGGCTGTAATTGCTGGGTTATCGTGCATATTTACCACTAATCCATGCTTTGCTGAGGACGCCCCAAAAGGTTCTTCTGTTGGATCATTCACGATTGAGAAGGCTATCTCCGTGGCGATGGAGCACAGCCCCGTCATAAAGATCGCCCAGGAGAACTGGCGGCGCGCTGGAGGGTCACTGCGTGAGGCTCGAGGCAGCACAGGGCCTTCACTTGGAGTTGGCGTGTCATACCAAAGGTTTGACAAGGTGGAAGAGGCAAACCTTGGTCCAGAATCAATCAAAATCGGGACAATTGATGCAAAGCACGCTAAAGCGACCCT
>WBZO01003844.1_pt1 | contig 16915 bp, 18 predicted proteins | sample 5204261 | NCBI WGS metagenome assembly WBZO01 (sample SAMN12412400, study PRJNA552823) | activated sludge metagenome | isolation source: activated sludge from anammox sidestream of wastewater treatment plant... | place: USA: North Carolina | collected 2017-09 | reverse complement strand
TCTTAATGAAAGTAAGCATCTCGCCTGGAGAAGGTACTTGAAAAAAGGTTTCGGTAACTTGTTCAGTTTGGGTTTCTGTTTTAATAGTGTCGGCACTAGTTAACATTTCTTCTTCTCCTTCGGTATTACCGCCACCACATGACGTAAGCATCATTGTAGCTACAATTGGGGTAATTAAAAAATGTTTGCGTTTCATTATCATAGATGTGTTTTTTTATGTTGTATTAAGCAATTAATTTTTTTACTAAGTCGGCTGCTTCTTGCAATTCAATAGCAGAATACACTTTTAATCCTGATTCGTCTATTAATTTTTTAGCAGCTTCGGCATTTGTACCTTGTAAACGAACAATAATAGGCACATTAATAGTTCCCATATTTTTATAAGCATCAATAACCCCTTGTGCTACACGGTCGCATCTTACAATACCACCAAATATGTTTACTAAAATAGCTTTCACATTTTTATCACCTAAGATGATGTGGAAAGCTTTCTCTACACGTTCGGCATTAGCTGTACCACCTACATCTAAAAAGTTCGCAGGGTCGCCACCAGATAATTTAATAATATCCATAGTAGCCATTGCTAATCCGGCTCCGTTTACCATACAACCTACGTTACCATCTAATTTTACGTAGTTTAAGTCAGCCTTTCTAGCCTCTACATCTGTAGGATTTTCTTCGCTTTCATCGCGCATAGCTGCATAATCAGGATGACGATATAAAGCGTTATCATCAAAAGTTACTTTACTATCTACAGCTATAATTTTATCGTCCGATGTTTTTAAAACAGGATTAATTTCAAATAAAGAAGCGTCAATAGAATCGTAAGCTTTATATAAAGCAGCCACAAATTTGGTCATTTCTTTAAAAGCCTGTCCACTTAACCCTAAGTTAAAAGCTACCTTACGGCATTGGAAATCACGTAATCCTACTTTAGGATCAATTTCTTCTTTCCAAATTAAATGTGGAGTAGCTTCGGCTACTGCTTCAATATCCATTCCTCCTTCAGTACTATACATAATGATGTTGCGCCCTGTAGTACGGTTTAACAAGATACTCATGTAAAATTCTTTGGTAGGATTAGCACCTGGATAATATACATCTTGTGCTACTAATACTTTTTTAACCAATTTCCCTTCGGCACTTGTTTGTGGAGTTACTAAGTGCATACCAATTATTTTAGATGAAACCTCTTTTACTTTGTCCAAGTTTGGCGCAAATTTTACACCACCTCCTTTACCACGTCCACCAGCATGAATTTGTGCTTTAATTACAACACCTTCACATTTGTAGGTTTCCATTATTTGTTTTGCTGCAGTAACTGCTTGGTCGGGAGTTTCAGCTATAATACCTTCTTGTATTGCAACTCCAAAACTTTTAAGGATGCTTTTTCCTTGGTACTCGTGTATGTTCATGATAAATTAAGGTTTAGTTCTAAAATTGTTTCAAAAATAGCATTTTTATTATAAAAGTAAGCATTTTTGATAAAATAATTAATTGTATGAAAAAAGCCCTTTGAAATTGAATCAAAGGGCTTTTTTGTTATTTTTTATATTCTACTTTCATCTCCACCCTACGATTTTTTTGTCGTCCTTCTGGTGTGTTATTATCAGCAATTGGAACTGTTTGACCGAACCATTCAGCTATAATTTTATCTTCTTTAACACCTTTTTTCATAAGGTATTTTTTAACGGCTTTAGCACGTTTTTCTGATAATATCATATTTTTAGCCGCATCTCCTTGGTTATCGGTATGACCAGATAAACGTAGTGTCCAATCGGTAGCATGTTGCTTCATTAAACCTGCTAACTCATTTAAGGATTTAAACGAAACAGACTTAATGATGTCTTTACCAGTAGCAAATTCGAGACTAGCAAATGCTTTTTCTAATATTTTTTGCTCTTCTACTTTTAATACAGGAGCTGGAGGACAACCTTTTAACTCTTTTAAGCCTGGTGTAGTAGGGCAGTCATCTTCTCTATCTACTACACCATCTTTATCGGTATCTGGCCAAGGACATCCTTTGTTTTCAACTGCTCCCGCTACATCAGGGCATTCGTCGTCTTTGTCTAACACAGAATCTCCATCTTTATCAGGACATCCTTTGTATTCTTTTGGACCTGGTACATCTGGGCAAGCATCATATTTATCTGGTGTTTTATCTCCATCTCTATCCGGGCAGCCCAAAAATTCTGCTAAACCTGCTTCATCTGGGCATTCATCTTCTTTATCTATAATTTTATCACCGTCTCTATCCGGACAACCTTTAAATTCAACTAATCCTTTGTCGTCTGGGCAGTTATCTTCTAAATCAGTAATGCCGTCACCGTCTCTATCTGGGCAGCCTTGTAGTTCTTTAACGCCAGCTACATCAGGGCATTTATCATCTTTGTCTTGAATATGATCGCCATCTTTATCAGGGCAACCCATAAATTCCCAAACACCTGGTACATCTTTACATTTATCTTTTTTGTTACTAATACCATCTTTGTCTTTGTCCTTTGGCTTACCATAAGGCACAGGAAGTTTAAGTAAAGCATAAACATCGGCTCCATAAATGTATTTTTGACCTACCAACGGTGCTAGATTTGATGAACCTACAACTAATGGACCTAGGCGAACTGCAGCACCAGCTCTAAAACCATCTAAGAAATTGTATTGCACAGGAATAAACACGCCAAACCATTTGTGATCCCAGCGTGGTGTTAATGTAATACTGCTTATGTCATGTACTTTGGTGTCGTTTCTTTTAAATTGTAAAGCATAATAGGGAGTTAAATTCACATATATGGTTTTCCAAATTTGATAATCAATTTGAGCACTAATTACGGTTGGTAAATTCATTTTATAAGTACTTGACCCTGACATATTACCAAATCTACCTTTGAGGGTGTCATCAAACTCACCTACAGATTTTGGACTAATAGGCTTTAAATTCCAAAAGCCAACATCGGCTTGAAAATCTCCACTTGTAGAGCCTTTTTTAAATTTAATTGAGCCAATATCTGTTACCGATAGCCCTACTTTTAGCTTGTATTTATTTTTGTCTTTCCTCCATAAACCTTTCTCTCCATCCATATCGTATTTATAATCCATATATGATGGACGCCATTCGTAAACAACTCCAAAATCAAAAGCTACACCTGGATAAGATTGGCTAAAGTCAAAAACTTTTGTTCCTGTATTACTTCCTCCAATTTGAATATCTTTAAAAGCAAGGTTATCAGAGTGTCCATAATTTACATTAGACTGAAAAAGGGATAAAACGGTATCGGTGTGGAAATTATATTTTAAGTCGCTCACATACATATAGGCCGATTGGATACCTTGTAATAATTTAGCAGTAATTCCCGCTTTCAGAAAATGCTCATTGTCTTCTTTTATAACTCTTGCATAAGTTAGACCGTATTCTGCCCAAGTCATTTCTTGGATGCTTAAACGTTTGTTTTCTAAGTTACTTACCCATAGGCTTGGATATTTAAACTCCTCGTATGCAAGTTTTGCTAAATCTGGAGATATACCATCAATATTAATATAATTACGTATTGAGGACGTAAATGCAAATGAGTTTTTATGATTGATTGATACCATAAATGATGGTCCCATCACTCTTAAATTTGAGTAAATACTTTTATCTCTGTTTTTTATTTTCTCTTTTACATAAATATCCATGAAATTATCATCATCAAATGCTTTCATAACGGTTTTACCATCTGCATCTTTAGAACGATTAAAGGCTGAACGATGAATACCAAGATAATTATTGTAAGCTCCAAGATTTAATCCAAATAAATTCATGTCAAATATCATGCGGTTATCAGCAATACTTGCAGGATTGTAATATACGCCTGTTACGCCTGAATAATTACTTTGGTTAAAGCCAACAAAATCTTGAGAGTTAGCGTTGTAATATAATATAACGGAAATAATAAAGAGTAAAAATCTTTTCATATAAGTTTTTTTAGTACTATCAAAAATAATGTTATTTATAACTGAATACAAAAAAAAGAGGTGATTTAACATAAAAATCACCTCTTAAATTTTAACAGAATCAACCTAGATTATAAGCCTTTTAGCCCTGTTTTTGCACCTGCATGTTTCTCTTTATGTTTTTTAATTTGTGTTTTTAATGCTTCGCAGGCTAAATCAATAGATTCTTCGAATGATGAAGATTGTTTTTTTGAAAACAATTCTTGACCTTTAGCTAATATCTTTATTTCGGCAACTTTATTGTCGCTTGTCGAAGATTTATCAAGACGCATGATAATATCGCTACTCATTAAACCATCGTGAAAGGTTGTAAGTTTATTTACTTTTTCGGTTGCAAAAGCAATTAATTTTTTGTCGGCATCAAAGTGCACTGATTGGATGTTAGTTGTCATAATTAATCCTCCTTTTCTTTTTGGTTTATATTTGGGTTTATTTATTCTTTTTTAATTAGTCACCTCTTGGGTGAGCTTGTTTGTATGATTTTTTTAATTTTTCGATAGTGTTGTGTGTATATACTTGTGTTGCACTTAAATTAGCATGACCTAGCAAATCTTTTACGGAATTTATATCGGCACCATTATTTAGCAAATGTGTAGCAAATGTGTGTCTTAAAACATGAGGACTTTTTTTCTTTATTGTTGTAATAAGCGCTAAGTAATGATTTACTATTTTGTAAACACTTTGTTCGGTTAGACTATTTCCTTTCTCATTTACCAACAACATAGGATTTGTGAATTGCTTACTATGTTTTACTTGAATATAGGCTTCAAGGTTTCGTTTAAGGCTTAAAGAAATAGGTATAAACCGTTCTTTTTTTCGTTTACCCAAAACTTTTATGGTAGAGTTAAATAAATCCACATCATTTTCTTTTAGTGTCATTAACTCAGAACGTCTTATACCTGTTTGGTATAATAAATCGAGTATGAGTTTATCTTTTATTCCTTTAAAATCGTTATCGAAGGTTACATGAGCAAACAACTGTTCCATTTGATGTTCATCAATAAAAATGGGTAAGCGTTTTGGTGTTTTTGGTCCAGTTATTTTAGCAAGCGGATTAATTGAAATGACTTCTTCACGCATTAAATATTTAAAAAAAGATTTAAGCGAAGATAATTTTCGATTGATGCTTTTTGCGGATAATTGTTGATTATTTAAAGAACTTATCCAATTTCTTATATGCTGATAATTAATTTCATTAATAGAAATTGACTCGTTTTCTTCGGTAAGATGTTGTACAAACTGTATAATATCTTGATGATAGAAGTGCTGGGTGTGAAGTGAGTACCGTTTTTCGAAACTTAAATAATTTAGGAAGTTATTTATTTCGGTACTAAACATAAAAAACCTAAGTTTATTACAACGAATTTACGTTTTTATTCGCTAATAAACTTAGGTTTAAATATAAATTATGTGAAATGTCTTATTCTTCAGTTAAGCCTAATTGCATTTTTTGCTTATAAATAGCTTTAATGCGGGCTTGTCTATGAGTTACAGATGGTTTCTCGAAATTTTTACGATTACGTAATTCTTTAACAACACCTGTTTTTTCGAATTTTTTCTTGAACTTTTTTAAGGCTTTTTCAATACTTTCGCCTTCTTTTACAGCTACTACTAACATTATATTTTAATTATTAAATTTAAATTTGGGTGGCAAATATATGTATATTTTCAATAAACACAAAATATAATACCGAATAAATGTGTATTTTAGCTGTAAAAATATAAAAACGATGGCTTTTTTAAGGATTTTATTACTGTTTTTAGTTTTATGTTCGGTATCATGTAAAAAAGATTACGTGTGCGAATGTTCTAATTCTAATGGTACGTATGAAGCGGGTACTATTGAGAGAAAACTAAAATCTACCGCTCAAAAAGATTGCAAAGACTTATCTACAGGCGAAACAACCTGCAAATTGAAATAAACTCTATAGGAGTATTTTCTTAAAGTGATGGTTTAGCTAACCATTTTTCGATTTCGGTTTGGTCGAGTTGCATATAATTAACCCAATTTTCTACCACCGAATTGTTTACCATATAAATAGCTGGCATATTAAGACCAGCAAGGTAAACAAAGTTTTTTCCGTTTAAGATACAGTAATCAATATTAGTTGCTTTAGTATCTTCAAAAAATGGATTTATATTTTTATCATCACCATTTAATACAAGATACATAGAAATAGAAGGGTTCTTTTCTTTCATTAAGCGCATTTTTTTGGCAGCAATACGGCAATGAGGACATGTTAAACTCATAAACGCTATAATATGTTTGCCAGTTCTTAAACTTTGCGGAGGCGTGTGTTTTTTAGCATCTTTATATACACTATCTAACTCTAAAGTAAATTGGTCTTCCTTAGTTGTTAAGTATGCCTCGGCATAGCTCATATCTACATAATTTAAAATGTGCGGCAAGGTTAAAGCGGTTATGGCTAAAATAACCGTTGCCCATTTAGCTATTTTATCTACTTGAAAGCCATGGTAATAGCGATATAATATAAAACTAACAGCCATCATTACTATATTTTTAATAATAGCTTGTAGTGGTGTCATAGAAATAGCATTGCCAAAACAACCGCAATTACCATTATTACCCGTTGTAAGTATAATTCCAATTAAGTAAAGACAAAAAATAAGTAAAGTGGCAATGGTTAGTTTATTAGTAAATTTAGAGTACAAACTTGTAATTAACATAAAACCAATAAAAAACTCCATTCCAATCATAAATCGAGCAATGAAAGGTGCCAAGCGCCATCCACCAATACCTAAATCAACAAAAGTTAATTCAAATGGTTCGATAGGTTCTAGTTTGGTATAGCCACTATATATAAATACCAAACCTAACAGTGTAGATAAAATAAAAAATAAAATTTTTAGGAGTAGGGATTTATTCATTTTAAGTAGGCTCTAATAAGGAGCTAATTTACTAAGTAAATTCTTTATAAAACAAAAAAGCTCCCGAAATTTCGGGAGCTTTTAAGATTAATTAAGCAATAAATTATTTGCTTAAAGTACAAGTAGAAACATAAGAACCAGTACTTGTTCTAGTACCAGAAACACAGTTTGCTTGTGCAGCACCTTTAGAAGCTGCTTTAATTTTAATAGTTGCACTTCCTGCTCCAGGAGAGTATGAACAAGTACAAGTATAATCTTTTTTGCAAGAAGCAAAAGAAACACCTAATGCTACGATTGCTAATAAACTTAATTTTTTCATTGTATAAAATGTTTTTTTAATAGTTATAATTATTTTAATTTACAATCTGCTGTGCTTACGTATGTTGCTCCAGTATAGGTAGTTTCAGTAGTTACACAAGCTTTTTTAGCAGTTCCTTTGCTTACTTTGCTGTAAGTAATTTTATCTACATTTGTAGTAGTAACAGGACCTGATGGCGCATTTGAAGTGTATGTACATTCACAAACACGGTCTTTTTTACAAGAAGTTAAAGCAGCTACTGCTACAACTGATAATATAATCGTTAATTTTTTCATTTTCTAATAATTTTTTAAGTTAAACTTATTTTAATGTACAACTTCTTGTATCTGTTTGAGTAGTTGTAGCAACATCTGTTGTTGATGTTGTTGTGGTTGTGTTTTCTGTAGTTGCAGATGTACACCAAGCTTTAGCAGTTTTTTTACTTAACTTAGTGGTTGATACATCCGTGTAGCTACCAGTTGAACCAGTTCCTGTTGATGAAGGAGTTCCATCAGTGTGAGTAGTTGTAGATGCACCATAAGTTACAGTGCAAGTACATGTTCTTGCTTTTTTACAAGAAGCAAAAGAAGCTGCAATAACAACAGCTGCTAATAAAGTAATTTTTTTCATTGGATAATGTTTTTTAAAATTTGATGTAAATATATGTAAATAATTAATAAAAAAAATACCCAGTAATGGGTATTTTTTTGTTAAATTGATGAATGTCATAGATAAAATGGCAAATTCGCTATTTTAAAACGCACGAATCCCATTTATAAGTACTTTGATAACTACTGCATATTGTTTGAGCATCTTTCTTTTTTGAGTTGCCAATAGCATAAGTTTGATTATAAGTAGCACCGCTCGAACTGGAAGTACACTCGCAGTTACGGTCTTTTCGGCAGGATGATAAGGTAATAATAACAATTAAGCCTAATGTGATTTGTATTTTTTTCATAATTATAATATTGGAGTTAAATTAAGATTATCCGTGAATGGTTTCTTTTTTAGAGTAGTTTTTTAATACTTCGGCTTCGTAGTTAAGCCATTCTTGCCATCTTTTATCCACATCTTCCACGTTTCCGCCATATTTACGAGCAAAACCAATAAAAAGTGTGTAATGATTGGCTTCGCTTATCATTAAATCTCTATAGAAAGCCCTTAAATCTTCATCGTTTATTTGCTCTGAAAGTAATTTAAAACGTTCGCAACTGCGTGCCTCAATCATGGCCCCAAATAGTAATCGGTCAATTAATACAATTTCTTTGCGATGGTCGCCCTTACGCATAAACTTATACAAATCGCCCACGTATTCATCTTTTCGTTCAAAACCTAATTTTAAGCCTCTTTCTTTAATTTTTTGATGAACCATTTCAAAATGTGATAACTCTTCTTGAGCTAATTTTACCATTTCTTCTACTAAATCTGTATAATACGGAAAATTAATCATGAGTGTAATGGCATTGGTAGCAGCTTTTTGCTCACAATAGGCATGATCAGTAAGAATTTCCTCAATATTCTTTTCTACAATATTTACCCAGCGAGGGTCGGTTTCTAATTTAAGTCCAAGCATCTTGAAAAATGTACGGTTAAATATACTATTTATTTTAAAACCGAAATCATTTTTTCGGCGATGATTTTACTCATTTTGTAATTAGACTCGTGTGTCCAACCAGCAATGTGTGGTGTTAAAATTACATTTTCTGCTTTTAAAAGATATTGAAAAGGATCGGGTAGGGTAGTGGTTTCTACATTTTCAAACGAACTGGATTCATATTCTAATACATCTAAACAAGCACCAATTACTTTCCCAGTTTGGAGATGTTTTACCAAATCGCTTGTGTTTAAACACTTGCCGCGTGCGGTATTTATGATGTAGATGTTTTTTTTGAATTTAGAAATAAATTCGTCGTTAATGTAATAGTGCGTTTCGGAGTTTAGTGGTAAATGAATACTAACAATATTGGCTTGTTCATATATTTCATCTAAGGTAGCTTCTTGTATAAATGGAGTGCCAAAGTTGGTTTTGTATTTGTCGTGCGCTAACACTTTACAGTCAAATCCTTGAAAACGTTTAGCAAATGTAGAACCCATATTTCCGTAGCCAATAATACCTATGGTTTTACCATTTATTTCGTGTCCTCTGTTTTCGGCTCTTCTCCAAATGCCATTTCTTACTTCGCTATCAGCACGTTTGAGATGATTGAGTAACATAAGCAACATTCCTAAAGCATGATCGCCAACGGCATCTCTATTGCCTTCGGGTGCACTCACACAGGTAATTCCTTGCTTTTTAGCAAATTCTACATCAATATTTTCCATGCCTGCGCCAACTCTTCCAATACATTTTAACTGAGAGGCGCTTTCTAAAATTGCTTGAGTGAGTTTAAATTTGCTTCTAATAACAATGCCATCATATTGAGGTAAAAGAGCAATGAGTTCTTCCTTGGGTTTATCCCAAAATAAATCGCAATGAAATCCAGCTTCTCTTAAAGTAGTATGTAGAACTTCGTGATTAGAATCAACACATAAAATCTTTTTCATTTGCTGTACAATTAAGGAATATCAATGTATTTGTGAGTTTGCAAAGATATCATCCATTTAGGGTTTTTCTTTACATATTCCACAATAAGCGGCGTTATATCATGGCGCTTACTCCATTCGGGTTGTAAGTATAAATAGCAATTATCAGAAACTTTTTGAGCTTGTTCTTCTGCCCAAATAAAATCATGTTTATTAAACACAATAATTTTTAATTCATTGGCTTTTTTATAATTTGCTTCTTTAGGCAACATTGTTTTTTTGGGAGATAAGCAAACCCAATCCCAAATGCCACTTAGTTCATAAGCACCAGAAGTTTCGATAAATGTTTGAATGTTTTTTTCTTTTAGTAAGGAGGTTAAGTATTGTAGATTATAAATTAATGGTTCGCCACCAGTAACAACAACAGCGGTAGTGTTACTTTCTAATACATGTTGTAAAATTGTTTCAGAGGCTGTAAGTGGATGAATGTGTGCATCCCAGCTTTCTTTTACATCACACCAATGGCAACCAACATCGCAACCACCAATTCTAATAAAGTAAGCTGCTTTGCCAGTATTAAAGCCTTCGCCTTGTATGGTGTAAAATTCTTCCATTAATGGAAGTAATTTACCTGCATTTAATAAATTTTGTTGTTCGGTATTTAGTCCGCTTAATTTATAACTCATTCCATTTTAGGATAAATACTAGGTGTGTGTAGTGTAATAACTACAAACCTTGTATTATAAACTCCAATACGTTAATCCTTTTATTTTCCCTTTGTACATGCCTTTTACATCAACCAATACACCTTTTGAAGATAAAATAGATTTAAAGAATTTCTCGTCAAGTGTTTTATATTCTTTATGATTAACAGCCACAATAACACCGTCGTATCCTTTTGCCAATTTATTTAAACCAAAACCATATTCGTGTTTTAATTCATCGCTATCGGCATGTGGATCTACAATTTCAACTTTTACGCCAAATGATTTTAATTCTTTTACAATATCGGCTACTTTGCTATTACGAATATCGCTCACATCTTCTTTAAAAGTAGCACCCATTACTAATACTTTTGATTTGCTAATGTTTTTTCCAGCTGCAATAATTTTTTTAACGCAATTTTTAGCTACATAAAATCCCATGCTGTCATTAACATAACGTCCGCTATTAATAACTCTTGAGTGATAACCTAATGATTCGGCCTTATGAGTTAAATAATAAGGATCAACACCAATACAATGCCCGCCTACTAAGCCTGGTGAGAATTTTAAGAAATTCCATTTTGTACCAGCCGCTGCTAAAACATCATAAGTATTAATATTCATTTTATTAAAAATAATAGAAAGTTCATTCATTAAAGCAATGTTTACATCGCGCTGTGTGTTTTCAATAATTTTAGCAGCTTCGGCCACTTTAATACTTGATGCACGGTGAGTGCCAGGCTCTACAATAATTTCGTAAACTTTGGCAATTTCATCTAAACTTTCTTTATCACAGCCCGAAACAATTTTTAAAATTTTAGTGATGGTATGTTCTTTGTCGCCTGGATTAATACGCTCTGGCGAATAACCTACTTTAAAATCTTTTACAGATTTTAATTTTGATTCTTTTTCGAGAATAGGTACACAATCATCTTCGGTGCAACCTGGGTAAACGGTAGATTCATAAACTACATAGTCGCCTTTTTTTAGTACTTTTCCAACTGTTGTAGATGCGCCAATAAGTGGTTTTAAATCTGGTAAATTATGTTCATCGATAGGCGTAGGAACCGCTACAATAAAGAACTTTGCTTTTTTTAGATCTTCTAGTTTATGCGTAAATGTAATATCCGATTTTTCAAAATCTTTCTTGGTAAGTTCGTTACTTGGATCAATACCTTTTTTCATCATATCAACACGCTTGGCATTTATGTCAAACCCTATTACCTTTACTTTTTTAGCAAATGCTAGTGCAATAGGTAAACCTACATATCCTAAGCCAATAACTGCAATACTTGCTTTTTTATCTACGATGTCTTTATATATTCCCATAATCTTAATTTGTATGTTGTTTTTAATGATTGTTTTTTAATAATTCTTTATTTCTCAGTGCATAAATTCGCTCGATGATTTCTACAACTTTCATGCCCTCTAAAGCATTTGTTGTAATTTTTGTTTTTCCAGTAATCGAATCTACTACATTTTCTATGACATTACTATGATTATTTGCCGAGCCTTTATAAGCGCCATAATCATTGGCTGGATTGGTTTCGGCTAAAGTAGGCATAGTGTAATTTTTTATGTGGCAGGTTTCTACCTGATCCATATATTGCCCACCTATTTTAATACTACCGTTTTCGCCAACAATAGTGAGCGATGATTCTAAATTTTTATCGAATACAGCTGTAGAGTAATTAATACAGCCCATACCACCATTTATAAAATCAAAACTCACCAAGCCACTGTCTTCAAAATCGGTGTTGTGTTGGTGATTAAAATCGGCAAATTTTGCTTGAATATTTTTAATGTCGCCAAATAGCCAATACATAATATCAATCCAATGCGAAAACTGAGTAAAAAGAGTTCCGCCATCTAGGCTTTGAGTACCTTTCCAGTTGCCAGCTTTATAATAACGTTCATCTCTATTCCAATAGCAATTTAGCTGCACCATGTATATTTCGCCTAGTGTTTTGTTATCAATTATTTCCTTTAGCCAAACACTTGGAGGCGAATAGCGATTTTGCATCACACAAAACACCTTTGTATTATGTGCTAAAGCGGTATGAATAATCTTTTCGCAATCTACTTTATTGAGTGCCATTGGTTTTTCAACCACTACATGCTTGTTTTGTTCTAAGGCTTTTAATGCGTGTGTAGCGTGTAAACCATTGGGTGTACACACATTTATGACATCTATTTCAGGATGATTTTTTAATAATTCATCTATTGAGTCGTAAATCTTTTCTTTAATTGATTCAATACCTAAATCATTAGGAGATAACACATCGCACACAGCAACTAGCTTACAATGCGCATTACGTCGAATCATTTCAGCATGGCGTTTTCCTATATGTCCTTGGCCTATAACGCCAAATTTAATTTTACTCATTATGCTATTCTAGTTACTTTATTATCTTTTAGTTGATATTTTTGTCCGCTTTCAGTACAAGTTGCTAGCCCAGCATCATCAAATTCTAAGCGATGACCGTACTCACTCATCCAACCAATTTGTCTGGACGGGTTTCCCACAACCAAGGCATAAGCAGGAATTGTTTTCGTAACAACAGTTCCAGCACCAATAAAGGCAAATTCGCCAATATCATGACCACACACAATAGTAGCATTAGCACCAATACTTGCGCCTTTTCCAACATGTGTTTTGGCATATTCCGATTTGCGATTGATGGCGCTTCGGGGATTGATAACATTAGTAAATACCATTGATGGCCCTAAAAATACATCGTCATCGCACGTTACGCCTGTATAAATAGATACATTATTTTGCACTTTCACATTTTTACCAAGCACCACACCCGGAGAAACCACTACGTTTTGACCAATATTGCAGTTTTCGCCCAGCTTGCAATTAGGCATAATATGACTAAAATGCCATATTTTAGTGCCTTTTCCAATTTCACAACCTTCATCAATGATGGCAGATTCGTGTGCAAAATATAATTTATCCATATAAAAAACAGACTACGAAATTAATAAATTATGATGAATTAGATAAAAAAATATAATATTGTCGAAACAATTCAAATTCATTGAGTTTTAGGCTTTATTTGAAATATTATTTAGTTCATCAGCTAGGCTTTACTAATAAAGAAGCGAGTAAAGCTATATTAAGTGGAAAATTAGTTGTTAATGGACAAACAATTACAGAAAACGTTGAGTTTGACGAACATTGCGAGATTTATTATCAAAACCAATTGCTTAAACCACGTACTGCATTTACTTATATTGCTTGCTATAAACCTAGGGGTATTGAAACAACATTTAATCCCGAAATTCCAGATAATTTAGGCACCATATTTAAGTTTAATGAACATTTGGGATACATAGGTCGATTAGATAAAGAATCCGAAGGCCTATTATTACTAACTAATGACGGTAAGTATATTCAGAAATTATCTAATCCATTATTTGAGAAAGAAAAGGAATATTTAGTAACTGTTGATAAAGTAATAACAGATGAGTTTATGGAGAGAATGAGTAGGGGAGTAGATATTAGAATTTCGGTTACTAAACCTTGTGTGGTGGAGAAATTAGGCGATATGGAGTTTAAAATTATATTAACCGAAGGAAAAAATAGGCAAATACGAAGAATGTGTAAAGTGCTTGGCTATTATGTACAACGTTTAGTAAGAACAAGAATTGATGAGATTCAAATTGGAAATTTACAATCAGGAGAATTCAAATTATTTACTCCCACAGGTTAGAATTTATACTTAATTAATTGAACCCAAATTGTGCTAAATGTAAAAGTTTGATAATTACTTTTAAAGTAAAGATTAAATAAAGTATCTTTAAGCCAATTTTATTAATAAAGTATGAAAAATCTTTCTTTAATCCTTAATGGAATTTTAGCTATTGCGGTTGCCTTTTTATTTTATCAAGTGTACAGTTTAAAAAGTACAAGCAGTAGTAATAACAGCGACACGAATACACAACCTGAGCCAAAACCAATAATTGTTGCAAGTAATACCAAACTTGAAAATGCTAAAATAGCATACGTTAATACGGATAGCATAAATGAGCATTACGATTATATTTCGGATTACACCAAAGTGATAAGAGCTAAGAAATCTAGTTTAGAGGCTCAAATGCAAAGTATGACTCTTAAATTTCAGCAAGATTACGAGGCTTTTCAACAATCAGCACAAGCTGGTATTGCACCACAAGCCGAGCTCCAAAAACAACAAGCTAATCTTGAACGTCAACAACAAGAATTGGCTAATAAGGAATTACAAATGCAAAATTTAGGTATAGAATTAGAAGAGAAGAATATAGAATTAAATAAAACCGTACATGATTATTTACTTAAAATAAATAATGGAAGATTTGATTATATTTTTTCGTACTCCGAGTTAATGCCTACTATTTTATTAGCTAATCCGGCTTTAGATATAACATCTGAGGTATTAACTGGATTAAACGCTGAGTATAAATCGAAAAAAGAGAAAAAGTAGAAGGAATTAGAAGCTTAAAAAATTAATTCAAAAAAATGGAACATGGAAATTGATTTAGAAGCAGAGAAGAAGGAGATTTTAAATCGCTACAAGAATCTAATAAAAGCATGTAAACGCCGATTAGAAGCAGGTGATAGCAAGATTATTAGAAAAGCGTTTGAGGTGGCAGTAGAGTCGCATAAAGAGATGCGTCGTAAATCAGGTGAACCATACATTTATCATCCAATTGCGGTAGCCCAAATATGTGCCGAAGAAATTGGATTGGGAACCACATCTATTGTTTGCGCTTTATTGCACGATGTAGTTGAAGATACCGACATGACTTTAGATGATATTAAAGCCATGTTTGGTGAAAAAGTAGCTCAAATTATTGATGGACTAACTAAAATATCAGGAGTATTTGATCATACATCTTCTATTCAAGCGGAGAATTTCCGAAAAATGTTATTAACACTATCGGAAGATGTAAGAGTAATTCTTATAAAATTGGCAGATAGGTTGCATAATATGCGCACATTAGATCACATGAAGCGTGATAAACAAATGAAAATAGCAGGAGAAACGCTTTACCTTTATGCGCCTTTAGCACATCGTTTGGGCTTAAATACTATAAAATCTGAATTAGAAGATCTAAGTTTAAAATACACAGATGAAACTTGGTATAATGATATTGTAAAAAAATTAAAGGATAGTGAACCTGGAAGAAAAAAGTATATCAAAAACTTCATAATTCCTATTAATGAGATTTTAAAAGAACAAGGCTTTAAATTCAAAATATTTGGACGGCCAAAATCCATTTATTCTATTTATCATAAAATTAAAAACAAAGGTGTTCCATTTGAAGAGATATATGATTTATTTGCTATTCGAATTGTAATAGATACACCTATTGAAAAAGAAAAGGCAGATTGCTGGAAAATATATTCAATCATCACAGATTTTTATCATCCTTTTCCTGATAGATTAAGAGATTGGATTTCTACCCCTAAAAGTAACGGTTATGAAAGTTTGCATACCACTGTTATGGGGCCAGATGGTAAATGGGTTGAAATTCAAATACGTTCTGTTAGAATGGATGAGTTAGCTGAAATGGGTTATGCTGCTCATTGGAAATACAAAGAGGCAACTGCTGAAAAGGAAAGTAATTTAGAAAATTGGCTTCGTCATATTCGTGACATATTAGATAATCCTGATGCTAATGCCTTAGAGTTTTTAGATGATTTTAAACTGAATTTATTTGCTGATGAAATTTTTGTGTTTACTCCAAAAGGTGAAATGAGAACACTTCCGGTTTCTGCAACTGCATTGGATTTTGCTTTCGAAATTCACACAAAGGTTGGCGAACAATGTATTGGTGCTAAAGTAAATCATAAACTTGTCCCTCTAAGTTATCAACTAAAAAGTGGCGATCAAGTAGAGATTCTTACTTCATCAAAGCAAACTCCCAAAGAAGATTGGATTTCTTATGTTATTACCGCTCGTGCTAAATCAAAAATAAAAGCAGCTTTAAAAGAAAATAGGCGTAAGGTAGCTGAATCTGGTAAGGAAATATTGGAAAAGAAATTCTATAAATGTAAACTTGATTTTACAATTCAAAATATAAACGAGTTAATTGCATTTTTAAAATTACCTTCATCAGGCGAGTTATTTTATAGAACAGCTTTAGGGAATATAGACGTTAAGGAAATAAAAGAATTTATAGATTTTAAAGCTCATCCAGAAAAACAACGTGAGAAGAAAAACAAGATAGAAGAACTTGTTACTTCTGTTAGAGGTGTATCTAAGGACATGTTGGTAATTGGAGATGATATGCAAAAGTTAGATTATCAACTTTCAACATGTTGTAGCCCAATACCAGGTGATGATGTTTTTGGATTTGTAACCGTAAGTGAGGGCATAAAAATACATCGTGTAAATTGTCCGAATGCGGTAAAACTTTTATCTAATTATGCTTATAGAGTTGTAAAAGCTAAATGGAATAACGATCATCTTATCTCATTTTTGGCAGGCATCAAAATTAAAGGAACAGATGAACTTGGTTT
>WBZO01003843.1_pt1 | contig 16916 bp, 12 predicted proteins | sample 5204261 | NCBI WGS metagenome assembly WBZO01 (sample SAMN12412400, study PRJNA552823) | activated sludge metagenome | isolation source: activated sludge from anammox sidestream of wastewater treatment plant... | place: USA: North Carolina | collected 2017-09 | reverse complement strand
AGTTCGACATTGGTGATGTGCAGCGTCACGTTATCGCCCTGCTTCACCTCGATGAAGTCGGGTCGGAGGGTGCTGCGAATCGAGGTCATATAGATGGTCACGTTGTTGCCATCCCTCTCGATCCGTTCCTCGCCAATCTGCGTAGCGAATTCAGATGGCGCCTGATTGATCGTGTCCCAGCCAACTTCTGGATAGACATCCCAGATGTTCTCCAGGCGATCAGATCTGATCATCTGCACGTAGTGCGGTTCGCCGATGCCGATTGGCATGTCGTAGATCAGTTGCAGGTTCTCATCAGCGATGTCGACCAGCTGGAAGTTCTGCGGCAGCAGCGGTCCGACGGGGTGGAATCGATCGAGCGCCCACTTGTTCATGCCGATCAGGTACTTACCGGCAGGAGCAACGGTATCGCCTTCCGCCACGCAAATGTGGCCCGTGTTGAATTGCATCGGGATCATGTCGATCAGCTTCCAGCCGTCCTCGACACCCTCACCGCCCAGTCTCCAGCGCGCAATGCCGCTATCGAGGAAGAGGCTGGTATACGCCAGGCCCTGGTCGTCGAACTGGGTGTGAAGTGGACCAAGACCAAGCTCCACCTGCGCTTCGACGCACGATTCGTAATCGAGCACCGGAACGCCATAGGCATCGGGTTCGTACTTGCCGTCGGCGATGGTCTGCTGGATCTTCTCGAAGCTGTACACGGTAACGTGGGGATCGAGTTTGCCCGACACCACGATGTATTTGCCGTCAGGAGTCACATCGGCACCGTGCGGACTCTTCGGCTCGGGCACGAGCCACAACAGCCCCTCTTCGACCGCCACTTCCATCGGAATCATCAACATACCGTTGACATCTTCCGCCCGGCCGGCTTCCACGACTTCCGCCGCCTTTTCCCAGTTGATGACGGTCAGGTAGTCCATGTCGCGCTGAGAGGCCCCAACTTCGACTGGAGGATTCTCACCACCGCCTGATCCATAGGAGAGCTCGGTGTTGAAGGTGTTGGAGAACATCCAACCCATGCTGGGTCCCTTACCAGCATCGGCCAGGTCGTTCCAGTAGGGCGGCAGCTCAACGGAGAATGACTTGTCCCTGGCAATCCGGCCGGCTTCCCGATCGAATTTCCAGAAGGTCATCGCACCGCGATACTGATCGGCATAGCTGTCGATCGGCGCATACTGCCAGGCATGGGGCGCGGCGTACTGCGATCCGTCGATGATGTACTCGGTATTCGGGGTAACAAACGTACCACCGTGATTGCTGATGAAATGCGGGTTCTTGACGATCTGCTTGGTTTCGAAGTCCCGCAGATCGATCACCCCAATCCGGGCGTTCGACTTGTCATTGATGAACAGGAACTGACCGTCGTACTGCCCTTCGGTTTCGCTCAGCCCGGGGTGGTGTGTATCGCCACAGGTGAGGACTTTGCCATCGACTTCGCCTCCAGCCAGGACGTTCCACGTGTCAGTGGAATACCCGAACCCCTGCCATGGCTCAGGAGCGAAAACGGCAATGACCTTCAGCAAACGCATGGAGGGAACGCCGATCACCAGCACCTGCCCGGAGTGGCCGCCGGAGCTGAAAATCAGAAACTCATCGTGCATGCCGCTTGGCACGTACGTTTTCAATGCCGCCTGAATGTCTTCCGGGGTCAGTCCTCTCGCTTCGGCAATCTCTTCCACACTCGACTGGAGAGAGCTTGCATTGACTGCGCTGCCGCCGCTCATGCGCGAACCAACGCCGACCGCGACTCCCGTCGCGCCGACGCCTGCCGCGCCTTTCATAATGGTGCGTCGATTGACGCGCTCGCCTGTTTTGCCGTTCGTGCCCATACCCTGCCTCCTGGCACCAAACCAATTGATCGGTGGTTCACCGATTCAGGTTGGACACTCCTGGTGCGCCGCTGTCCAATGAGCGTTTCACAACGCTCGCCCCCTGGGCGCGCGGAATCGCTGAACCTGGTATCAGCTTAGGCGGGCAGGCGTAGCGGCCGGATATGGAACCGAGGCCGTTGATTACAAAATTGTTACAATTTTCACGAATCGTTCATCGTCATCTGGAAAGCAGGCAGCCGTGCTGGCGCAGGCCAGAGAATGATGCGTCTCTGGGCATGAAATCAGCCACCAGCCAGGGCGTGCTCCAGATCACGCCAGAGATCTTCGGGATCCTCCAGCCCGACTGAGAGTCGCAGGAGTTCACCCGGCGCAGTTTCGCCAGCCCAGCGAGCTCTGCGCTCGATCAGCGATTCCACTCCCCCGAGACTTGTTGCCGGCACCCACAGTTCGCATCGCTCGACAACTGCCTGGGCCCGGTCCTCGCCTCCGGCCACGAGAATCGACAACATGCCGCCGAATCCCCCGTTCATCTGACTCGCGGCAATCGCGTGACCTGGATGCGTTTTCAGGCCGGGATAGAAGACCATGCTCACGGCAGGATGCCTTCTCAGTCGTTCGGCCAGCTCCAGCGCCGTGTCCGATTGCCGCTTTACCCGCAGGGGTAGCGTCTGAAGTCCCCGCCGGGCCAGCCAGATGGACAATCCGCCTCCTTGGGTACCGGTTTCGCTGCGGTATCTGCGCAGCCGATCCGCAACATCCGCGCCCGCGGTGATCACCGCGCCCAGGAGCAAATCCGAATGCCCGCCGACATATTTGGTCAGGGAGTGCATCGACCCATCAGCACCAAAATCGATCGGCTTCTGCAACAGCGGTGTCGCAAATGTGTTGTCCACAAACCAGGGCACTCGCTTACGCTCAGCAAGCTTGCCAAGCGCTTCCAGATTGGCAATGGCCAGCAGAGGATTGGTCGGCGTTTCCGCCCAGAGCAACGATGCGCCTTCCAGCGCATACTCGACCGCCCGGAGATCGGTCTGATCGACCAGTCGAACTTCGATTCCCAGCCTGGCCAGTTCCCGAGAAGCGCGCACCCTGATCCCGTAGTACGCATCATGAGGCATGACCACCGCCGTGCCCGGCAGCGCCTCAGCCAACACTGCATTGGCCGCTGCGATTCCCGCGTTGAACACAACGCAGTCGCTGCCGTGCTCCAGCGCCGTTAACGCAGGTTCCAGTTGCGCATTGGCAGGATTGTCAGCACGAGCGTAGCTGTGCTCACCGGGCATCGGGTCACCTGGAAGCACAAAGGTCGACGAGAGATGAATCGGTGGCGTGACCTCCTGGCCATGATGCCTGGGCCCGGCACCTTGTACAGCGATTGTGCTCTCGGATAGCCGGCTCGTCTTATCACTGCTCACCGCATTTTCCTTTCGGTTCGGCCCCGACCATCATCCGGAAGGTGGCTGTTCGGCGGGCGCCCGACACAAGGCAATGATGAAGCGGAATGCATCCATCCGCCACTTTTCGAAAACGCTCCTCATAATTGAGTCGTACCGTATCATGGTTATTGACAACGGTGCGTAACTCATATACACTGTTGGCATATGGTAGATGGAGTCATGGTGGTATGCCATCTGACTCGTATCGCAAAAGGAGGAACGCTATGATTGCCCGATATCCTGTTGCTGGTGAGTTCGTTTCGTTGCGCGATGCGATGGATCGCATGGTTTCCGACGCCTTTGGCGGAAACTGGCGGACTCTCTGGCAGGCTGGTGAAGGGACAGGTCGTCTCGCGCTGCCGCTCGATGTGTATGCCACAGCCGACGCGATCGTTCTGATCGCATCCGTTCCGGGAATCACCCCTGAAGGGCTCGAGGTTACGATCAACAAGAACACCGTGACGCTCGCCGGATCGACCCCCGATGTCTCGACGTCCGAGGAGGCGAAAGACGCGACCTGGTACCTGCACGAGCTGTCCAGCGGATCGTTCAGTCGCTCGGTCACGCTCCCCGTCGAGGTCGACGCCTCACGGGCCGATGCAACCTTCGAAAACGGTATCCTGCGCCTGACCCTTCCCAAAGTCGAGGCTGCCAAACCGCGCCGGATCGAGATTCGCCGACCCGAGGCAATCACGGCCGACACCGAAGCCTGATCACCTCTCCCAGCCAGCAAAGAGCCCGGGCGATTGCCCGGGCTCTTTGTTTCGCTGCAAATGACGATTTCGGTTGCGAATCAGTAAATCGCGTACTCCGTCTCCGGATCGAAAAAGTGCAGTTTCTCCGGCGCCGCCGTGACATCCAGTTTCAGGCCGCGCTGAAGATGTGCCTCGGGAGCCATGCGAGCCGTGATCGTGCTGCCATCGGTGAGCGTCAGGTAGACGAAGACTTCGTTGCCCAGCAACTCCAGCACGTCGATCGTTACCGGTATCTTCGAATCCGGCCCGGCGATGCCATTGGCGTGATTCCAGTCGACGATATGTTCGGGTCGAACACCCAGGATAACGCGCTTCCCGATAAATCGTTCCAGCGACGCCGCTTTGTGATCGGGCACCTCGAGACTGACGCCCGGGCTGACCGCATGGAGTTTGTTCCCTTTGCGTTCGATCGTGACGTCGATGAAGTTCATCGACGGCGAGCCAATGAACCCAGCGACGAACTTGTTGGCCGGCACATCGTACAGACGTTGCGGAGTATCGAGCTGTTGCAGCACACCAAGGCTCATCACCGCGATGCGATCACCCATGGTCATCGCTTCGACCTGGTCGTGGGTCACATAGATGGTCGTCGTGCTGACTCGTTCGTGCAGTTTGATCAACTCAGCGCGCGTCTGCACGCGGAGTTTGGCGTCAAGATTGGACAGGGGTTCATCCATCAGGAAGACATCGGCATTGCGCACGATGGCGCGGCCAAGCGCCACACGCTGTCGCTGACCGCCGGAAAGCGCTTTCGGTTTGCGATCGAGCAGCGGTTCGATATCGAGGGTACGCGCAGCTTCACGCACCCGGCGATCGCGCTCCTGCTTGTTGACCTTCCGCAGTTTGAGCGGATAGGCCAGATTGTCATACACCGTCATGTGTGGATAGAGCGCGTAGCTCTGGAACACCATGGCCACGTCGCGATCTTTGGGCGGCAGGTCATTGACGACTCGGTCGCCGATGATGATGCGCCCTTCCGAAATCTCTTCGAGTCCGGCCACCATGCGCATCGCGGTCGACTTACCGCAACCAGATGGTCCCACCAACACCAGGAACTCCTCGTCCTGGACTTCCATGTTCAACTGGTATACCGCTGTGACCCCACCCGGATAGCGTTTGGTGACGTTATCGAAGATCACGCGAGCCATAGATGCCGCCTCCTGGAATACAGGACGGAAGACCATGTCCGTCCGGAAACGCCCTGTACGAAATCCGATAGCAACTGGCTATCCGGACCGCTCGTCGCGGCGTCTTACAACGTGCAAACGGAGTGTTGGCCAAATCCGGGATGTTGTCAAGCAAACCCCACGACCTGGCGATGCTTCTGGGTGTTCAGGAAAAGCGTTCTGATCGCTGGAAGCGCAGCCTAACGCATCGAACGGAGCGCAAAAAGCTGCCCGACCGACGCGTCGAGCCGGGAGCGTGCCGATCTCGACGGCCGCACCGTCGGGCCCATCCGATGCAACTGCATGCGGGCTCGGTTGGTCAAACAACGTTCGATGTCGTCGCGCGTCTTCGGATCGTCGAAAAGCCGCGAGAAGTCGGCGTAAGCAACAGGCCGATAGAGCGTCTCAGCGATCGGCCGAAATGGATATCTGTCCGTGTTCTCGTATCCGGCGCGCTGGTAGTCATAGATCCAGTCACCTGTCAGGACCAGAGCAATGCCCCACGCATACGCGTCCTTCATCCCCGCCCGCATCAGGGACGCGAATCGACCGGTACCGACCTCGATGCACTCTGCGACGTGTTCCCGCAGCCCTGTAATCAGTTGTTTGGCCGAGGGTGACATCGAGCTCTGCCGGCCGTCGTATTGATCGAGCGCCTGAAAGTATGCCCGCAGGGCCAGAGTCCAGAACTCCGGGTTGCCATATCCCACGCCGGACTCTGAGATGAGCGCGGTGATCTTTCGGTCCCAGGTGAGTGTGGAGCAAAGCGTTGCCCTGGCCCATACCGCCATCACGTCTGAATGAAAGATAGCTCCACCTTCGCGAATCGCCGATCGCAGTTCGCGTGCCGCGCCGTCCCAGTCATGTTGTTCAAACAGGCGCCGTCCCCGGTGGTAGTGATAGTCCGCAGAAAGGTTCGACATAGTGCTTCACTCCTGCAGAACGCGACGCTCCTGGGTGGGGAACGGGTAAACGAACCCCGCCTGATCAACAGATCCCCGTTAATCGGGAGTGCGCGAAATCAATGCGCTTCTTGTTCCACGAAGAGTGTGCGTAAAGGAGGGAGGAAACTGCAAGGAACAGGTAGTCCGGATTTTCCGGAGATTTGATCCATACGATCCTGATCTCACGTTTCCGGTCAGTCTGGCCGCTCGACAATCCCGAGATCGATCGCCTTAGGGACGATTTCCTCCCACGTACCGACGCCCAGCCGCTCGCACATCCGGCCCAGAATTTCGTAGGTCGCACTCTCTGACCTGCCGCGCCGCCGGGCTACCTCAAGGGGATCGAGACCTCTGAGTAAGTCATGCAGCACAGCCATTTGCCGAGCAGTCAGGCGAATCTGCAATGGCTGTCCTGGCATCTGAGCAAACTCCCTGAGTGTTTGCTCGACAACGTGCTCCGGAGATGCGGCCCCGGCCGCAAAGTACTGGTCGTAGTTCACGCTGCCCATCAGTTCTCGGAGCCGCTCCGAAGTCTCGCCGTGAGTCAGGAAATCGGCTGGCAACAGTGATCCACCGACCCGTTCCATCAACGTCGACGCGGCGCCAAACATCGTCGCGGCTTTCAGCAGTTCTCCCTGCTGCACGCAAATACAGGCCAACCCGGAAAGCGTTCCACCCGCACTCCACGCATCTCGCTGCGACCAGGTGCGGTCCAGTGCTTCAGTCATCATGGCAATGGCTTCCGGCAATCGCGTTTCATCTTCAGCAGCAAGTTCGCGCAGGGTCTCTCCCGCGAAATATCGAGTTATGGCAATACCCCACTCATAGCCGGCCTCGTTTGCGATGCGATGCGCCTCCTCGAAGAGGTCCAGAGCCTGTTGCGTGTCGCCCAGCAGTCTGGCCACGATCCCGTAAATCGCGCGGCAACCGACAATCCCGTGCTGGATCTCCCATTCGGAAAAATGATGTTCGGCCTGATCGATGTGGCGGATCACTTCCAGGAAATCGGGGTTGGGCTGCCGGTACAAAATGAGTGCTCGCACCAGATGACAAAGACCGAGCGTGTGCGTGTACCCAACCCGACCAAGGGCAGCTTCCGCCTCGTCCAGAGCAGCAGTCGCTCGTTCATCGTCGTTCTGAATCCAGCAGAGAAAGGCCAACGCCGGCAACTCGATACCTCGCAGCCAGTCATACGTCCGGGAGAGCGTCATGGCCAGGTCCAGCCAGCGGCGCCCTTCGATAACCATTCCCCTCGTCTGGTAGAAGCCCCAGAGCGGACCGGCGATCCGCACGATCAGCGCCTGTCCTGCTTCGCCCTGCTGATTGAGCCAATGCAACGCTGTTCGAATACTGGGCAATGCCGCCGCTATCCGGTCCGTTCCCCATCGTCGGTCAGACACACCCCACAGATATGTACCGGAAGCTTGGGCAAAGGCAACCATAGCCAGAGCCTGCGTTTGCCGAGCACCATCGATCTGACCGGCGTGCCGCAGTTCACTCACGCCAAACGAGCGAATTGTTTCCAGCATGTCGAAACAGAGCACTCCATCGACATCAACTGCCGGTAAAATGAGATGATGCTGTAGCAACGTGGCCAGTGCGCGAACGCTGTCGACATCCAACGGCTCGAGGGAAAACTCCAGTTCAAGAGGATGCAGGTCGTAGGGCGAGGGCATGTCACCCCACGCCGCAACAAGACCTGTCCCCCAGGGAGCGTCAAATCCGGAAGCCCAGGTCAGACGCTGACCGGGATGCGATCCGCGGATCATCCTGTTTGCCAGATCGCGACTGAAACCGCCTGGGAAGAGCGACATTCGGCAAAAGAAGCGTTGCAGCGGCTCGTCGAGCAGATCGTAGCTCCAGCGGATCGCATCATTGAGTGTGCGATGCCGTTCCTCCCGCGAGACACCCTGGTCTGCCAGCGGAGACCCGTGGCGGTCCAGCATCTCTCTGGGTGTCAGTACATTGGCCCAGCTGGCAACGAGCTCGATGGCCAACGGCAATCCATCGTAACGCTGACAAAGCTCGGCAACTCGACTCAGGTCGCCGTCGTGCAGTGTGAATCTCGGGTTGCTGGTCCTGGCACGGTCGAGAAAAAGCCGCACGGCATCGGGTATCTCCGGATCGCCGTTGTCTGGCTGGCCTTCGGTCTGCAATGGGCCCAGCTCGAGCGTCGTCTCATCAGCAATATCGAGCGCGATTCTCGATGTGGTCAAAATGCGCGGACCAGGCGTTTCTGCCAGCAGCCATCGCACGATCTCTCGCGCTTCGTCAATCACGTGTTCCAGGTTGTCCAGAAAGATCAGATAGGAATGCTCATGCAACGCTTCGAGGATGCGCCGCCGCAGGTTTTCGTCGTGATCGACGATCGCCAATGCTTCGGCGAGGGCCCGGATGACATCCTGCGTGTTCTGAGCAACCACCAGCGAGACAAGCGCCACCCGACGGCCCGACCACTCTTCGCTGTCGCGCAGCGTCTCGAGCGCGATCCGCGTCTTGCCGACGCCTCCGGGTCCCAGCACGGTGGTCACCGGATGGGATTGACCCCTCAGAGCCTCCAGCAGCTCGGTCAACTCTGCCCGTCGACCGATGAATGAATCGGTCGGAAAGACCGGCAGCACGCCCTCATCGGACGCTCGATATGACGACTCTGTCACCGGTTCTTGTAGCGAGGCACCGATCCTGCTCTCCTTTGAACAGCGCTGTTGCCGACGCATGATTCGCGCTGTCGTGATCCTTCTGATACCTCACACTCTCAGAGTACACCAGTGAGCAACAAACAGTCCGTTCCTCATCTTCGCCATACCGGATTTCGCTTCTCCGCGTGATCGACGGCGGTGAGAAACCTGTCTCTTCCTGAATCACCCCATGGGATCTGACCGGTTGAGACTATGATTCCGCATGTTCGATTGAGCGTCTGGGCGAAGGAGTGATCCGAACGATGGCGGTGCAGAACGGCCCGAAACGAGTCATCACATTTGGGGAAGCGATGGTCCGCCTGACCCCTCCCGGCAACGAACGAATCGAGCGAACGATCTCCTTCGATCTTAGCCCGGGCGGTGCGGAATTGAATACCGCAGTGACGCTGGTCGCGCTTGGCAACGACGCCAGGTGGGTATCGGTGCTGCCGGCGAATCCTCTCGGTCGTTACCTGAATCGACAGGCCAGAGCCCATGGAGTGGACACGAGCAGCGTTCAGTGGGTCTCCGAAGATCGCGGACGCATGGGACTCTACTTTCTGGAGGAGGGCACTGATCCTCGTCCCTCCGCCGTTGTCTACGATCGCAAACAGTCGGCGTTCTCCAATCTGACCCCGGGACACTTTGATTGGGCATCCATCTTCGAGGGTGCTGATGCATTTCATATCTGTGGCATTACGCCAGCGGTCAGTCCGGCTGCCCGAGAAGAAACGATGCTGGCGATCAAAGCGGCCAATGAAGCAAATGTCACCGTGTTCTTCGATCTCAACTACCGCAGTAAGCTGTGGACGGAACAGGAAGCGCGCGCTTCGTTTCATGAGATCGCACCTCTTGTCGACATTCTTTTTGCCTCACGATCCGATCTCGGCACGTTTTTCGGCATCGAAGGGGATCGCCAGACCGTCATGGAAATCGCCCGCGCCAAACTTGGCGTCGCCGTCTGCGTCATGACTCGTAAGAAGTCGCGGGCGAGCCGCTCGATTTCACTCAGCGCCCAGGCAATGGGTCCTTCCGGCGAAGTCGTCGAAGCCGATTGGAAATCGGTGGAGATCGTCGACCGGCTGGGAGGCGGCGACTCCTTCGCCGGCGGCTTTATCAGCGGGTATCTCGCCGACCCGGAGAATTTGCATCAGGCGTTGACGCTGGGGGTGGCAGCATCATCGCTCAAACACACCATGCCGGGAGACTTTCTCTGTGCAACGAGAGACGAGATCATCGCCGCTGCCGGTGAAACCGCCGGGGGCGTACTCCAGCGCTGATGGCCTCGGTCGAACTGCACCCGCTGACCGTCGACAACTGGGAAGACGCTGCCCGGCTGGAGGTCGACGCGAGTCAGACTGAATTCATCGAAACGAATCTCTGGTCGATCGCGGAACTGCAGTTCTATCCGTCCCTGAGTGGCAACGTCATCGTGGCTCGCGGCACGGTGGTCGGATTTCTGGTGTGGGGATTGAGCCCTTCAGACAGACGGCCCTGGCTCTATCGATTCATGATCGATCGTCATCATCAGCGAAAGGGGTACGGTCGAGCGGCACTCGGTCTCCTGCTCGCCCAATTACGCCGTCAGGGGCTGCCTGAGCTCAATGTCGGTTATCACCGAGACAATGCCGTGGCCGCTCGACTCTATCAATCTGTGGGATTCGTCCCCCAGGGACTGGCTCCCTGGGGAGAGTTGATGGCCAGCATTCAACTTCAGACAGGCTAGACATCCCGTCCCCGTCACCTTACCGATGGGGCAAGGTGACGGGGTGTCGAGACGTCGTCTCAGCGACTGAGAGAATTGTTCTGGATGGCCAGCGAACTGAACTGGCCATACGAGAACCATCCATAGCGAGAGCCGCCGACCGTCGTTCCGATCACGTCAGTCGGATCGGAAAGCGTCCAGGACGAACTGCCTCCCGGCCCATTGACGGACATCGTGACTGACAGCACACCGCTGCCATTGTCAGCGAACGTATGGGTGAACGTGTACCACCCGGTTGTCGAAACCGTGAGGGGTGACCTGCCGGGATCTGACGGCCATCCCGGCGAATTGTTACTGGCACTCATGATGAAGCTGCCGGGGGTGCCGGGTTTCGTCCCCACGCTGAATACGAAATCGCGCCGATGCAGGCAATCCGGGGCACTCGCGGCCACGGTGTAGGCGAAACGCTGATCCTGCCCGGTGGCCAGACTCATATCCAGGTAGACCTCAATCGTTGAGCTCCAGCCGCCAGTCGGGAAGACATTCGTATACCCACCGAAGCGAGTGAATGGCCCCGCCGTCGTATCGATCGTGCCATCGGCCATACCGGCAGCCGTTGACGCTGCGCATGTGTTGGGATTCGCAGTGCCGCAGATACACGCTCCTGAGCAGCAATCATCATTGGCAGCACACGCTTCGGTGGGTCCGGCACAGTACACGCAGACGCCATCATCGCAGCTGCCTCCCGTACCACATGGCGTGCCATTTATGACCGGTGCGTAGCTGCAGACACCAGTTGCGCTACAGGTTCCCGCCAGGCATCCATCACCCGTCTCGGTGCACAGGCTATCGTCTGGAGCATAGGAGCATGCCCCCTCCGCGCTGCACGTTCCGACCAGGCACGCATCCTCTCCGGTCTCGGTACAGCGCGCGCCATCCGGGGCATATGAGCAGGTGCCGTCGACTTCGCAGGTGGGAGCCAGACAGGCATCGGGTCCGGTCGCGGTGCACTCATCGTCATAACAGCACTGATCGACGGTAAGGCACTGGGCATTGCCGCTATCAGCGCGGACGCAGCATCGATCGGACGGCGCCTCGCAGCAGAGTGTTCCCGCGGCTCCCGCACAGACGTTTCCACCGGTCGGGCAACACGAAGCAAACGCATGGAGAAGCGCTGGATCGAACGATGGGAAGACGGTTGCCGCCGGATCGAAGCAGGTCCCCTCACAACACCCACCATCACAGATCTGCGGGATCGGGCAGCAATACTCCTCATACCCTCCGTAAACGGTGCCCAGGCAGGCGGCGCCACTTCCGCAACATTCCTGGTCGCAACATTGGTGTTCGTACGCACAGCAATCGAGTCCGCACTGCCAGCCGGTTTGACAGCAGTAGTCCGCGTTGCCATCGCGTGCGCACGTGCTGGTCTGACCGCTGTACGGTTCGGGAGTCGCCGGCGCGCAACACGCAGCGCCGCAGACTTCATCCCCGGGTGCGCAGCAGGTCCCACCCGCGCACAGCCCGCTGGCGCAGCAAGCACCACCGCAGGTGACGTCTGTCGCGTTCGGACAACACAGTCCGTCTTTGCACTTGTCCCCATCGCAGCAGGCGCCGCCGCACATCTGCTGTGGCAACTGGCAGCCAGGTTCGGACGGAGGCGGCACGGTCGGGCGCGTCCGCGAGGTACGCGCATCGACGAGTTCCGCTCCGGCCACCGAAGCAACCGCCCCTCCGCCCAGGCCAAGCATCCCTCGCAGTACTGATCGGCGTGAAGCTCCGCCGCCGATCAGCCGGGCAAGACTATCGAATCGCCGTTGGTCCATATGTTTCCCTCCTCTTCGGCCCCGCCCTGACAACAGCCTGCGTTGAGGACCACAGAACCGGAACCATGGTCACGAAGTCACAACTCCGCCGATCGATTCAGTGTCCCCGGCCCAGATCCCGAACCCGGGCCGTTTGATGTGTCACTCAGGCAAGAGATGCGTATCCATGGTGAAGAATAATCGAACTCAGCAAAACGTGTTGATAGTAATGATCATACTCGTGAGGACAACGAGCGAAATTGCTGTCCGTGAAGATCGCGAACCGGGCCTGCCTGCCAGCGACGTCAGGGCCGCTCGAGCCACTCCAGTCGGGCGCCGGAAGGAGCCACGTCCAGAATCATGACTCTCCCCTCGACCTGATGATCCGCGGCAACATCTTCCATGGCCCCTGCCACGCTCTCGATGCGGTCGGCTTCGACGAGCGCCAGAATCGTGGGTCCGGCCCCACTCAGACACGCCCCGACTGCCCCCGCTGTCCGCGCGGCGTCGGTCATGGGGGTCAGATGAGGAAACAACCTGGCCCGATATGGCTCATGCAGACGATCGTGCATCCCGGCAGCGATCGCCTCCCGATCACCGGTCAGCAATCCGACTGACAATCCGGCCGCCGCTCCCACGTTGTGCGCCGCGTCGGGCATCGGCACATTCGCTGGTAGCGCGGCTCGCGCTGCCCAGGTGGCACTGGTGGCCGCCGGGATGAAGGCGACCGGTTGCAGAGTAAATGAACCAGCATCCAGCAGCCTGACCGCTCGTTCCAGACCCGGCACCGCCAGAATCGCTCCCCCGTAGATGGCAGCGCCGACGTTGTCCCCGTGCCCCTCCATACGCCACGCTTCGAGGAAGATCTCATCCGTACTCAATCCCAGCTCGGCGAGTTCATTGGCGGCCAGAAGACCGCAGACCAGCGCCGCCGCCGATGATCCCAACCCTCGGGCAACCGGCACTTCGGCTCTGAGTTCCAGACCGAACGGAGGCAGCGTTCTGCCAAACTGGGTAGCTAACTGCCGCATCGCAAAGAGGGTGTAGTTGTCCTTGTCCTGCAGCAAGGCGGCATCTGAACCGCCGACCACGGTTCCTTCTCGCTCTGTGTCGACGACAACCTCGTTCCAGAGATCGAGCGCCAGACCCAGAGTATCAAAACCGGGACCGAGATTTGCCGATGATGCCGGGGCGCTAATCCTGAAGCGCATCGCTTAACGTCCGCTTCAGCGCGTCCATACTGGCGGGGATGGATACCGGGCGATGGACCAGAGCAGAACGGTCGGTGTCCGCTTCGCCGAGATGAAAGCGCACAACCGCTTCGGTGTCCTTGAGCAGGTGACCAGTCAGCACCCCAACGACATGCGCGTCTGGGTCGATCAACCCCAGCCCCACCTGTTTGCGAATTCCGGCCAGTGTCGCCGCTGACGCCGGTTCACACCCGATGCCACATCGGTCGATCATGGCCTTCGCTTCCATGATCTCCGCATCCGAAACGCGGGCCGCCATGCCGCCGGTGAACTGGATCGCCCGCCGGGCGCGTTCCACGCTGGCGGGGTTGCCAATCTTGATCGCCGTGGCAATCGTATCGGCGACGACTGGCTCAAAGCGGTCGAACCCGGAATCGACGTAGTCGACAAACGGTGACGCTCCTTCGGCCTGCACCGTGAGCAATCGGGGCACGCGGTCGATCAGTCCCGCATGATTGAGATCGATCAGTGCCTTGCCAAATGCGGCGGTATTCCCCAGATTGCCGCCAGGCAAAGCGATGACATCGGGCACCTGCCAGTCGAGTTGCTCGAACATCTCGATGACGATCGTTTTTTGCCCCTCGACACGGTACGGGTTGACCGAGTTGACCAGGTAGACCGGATACGTGGAGGTCAATTCGCGCAGCATCTGCAACGCGATATCAAAATCTCCTTCGACCTGCACAATCCGCGCTCCATGGGCAATGGTTTGCGCCAGCTTGCCACCGGCGATTTTCCCCTCTGGGATGAGCACAAGCGCCACCATCCCGGCGGCCGCGGCGTATGACGCCAGCGACGCAGAGGTATTACCGGTCGAAGCACAGGCCACCATCGAAGCGCCCACGAACTTGGCATGGGTCATCCCCACCGTCATGCCCCGGTCCTTGAATGAACCGGTTGGATTCTGACCTTCGTGTTTCAGACCGAGTCGGCCGACGCCACCATAACGGGCCAGGCGCTCGTCCCAGTAGATGGGGGTGAATCCTTCGGCACGAGTGACAATCGATTCGACCGGAAACCAGGGAAGCATTTGACGGTATCGCCAGACGCCCGAGTTGACGCGCGCTTCGGGCGGCACCAGGGCGAAATCGTCTCGTCCGAGCGGCTGCGTAAACTCGAACTCGATATCGAGCAGACCGCCGCAGGAAGCGCATTCACCGACTCTGACGCTATCTTCAGCGATGGTGCCGCACAACATGCAGCGGACACGCGTGGCCGGAAAACCGGAAAACGATGGCGCACTCGCGAAACTCAAGGGTTTTCAATCCGGACGCAACTGATAAAGCCAACCAGCATCCGAGAATACCACGCCAACCGGGACGTCCGGTGGGCCTCGCTGTCTGAGCAACCACACGATCGCCGCAGGTTGTTCCGGATACCGCGTCTCCCACCGCATTGCCACACCCGCCTCATCACCACGTTGGCCCTGACACGCAAACACCGGCGACGATGTCGCCGGTGTCTCGTCATCCTTGCTCTTGTTCGTCAGGCAGTTGCAGTGTCAACGACTCGTTCGGCCCGGACTACGGTCCGCTGCAGATAAACCCCGTTTGCATAGTCGAACGGTCCACCGCAGGTGATGATGGTCAGACTCTCAGCATCGGTCGGTCCCACGATATCCTGAATCGGCGCCGTGGCTGTTTCGAAGTTCTCTCGCCAGATGACCGAGTAGGTGTAAATCACTCCATCTTCTCCGGTCACCTGAATCAGATCGCCCTCATTGAGATTGTTGATGTTGTACAGAACGGCCGGTCCAACATCCCAGTAATCCAGATGTCCCGCCATCAGAATATTGCCGATTTCTCCAAGCCGGGAGGACTCCTCATACCAGGAAATAACCCAGGGGCCGGAAGGATCGAGCATCACGCCATCGACGATCTGCTGCTGTTCGACCTGAGCATTGACCGCGGCATTGGCGATTTCGATCGCCACGGGGATAGCTCCCACCGGACCAGCTGATCCGCCAGGCATCACTCCGGATGGCCCTGGCCGCTGACCGCCAGTGGTGGGCATCTCGCCGACTTCGGAGGAAACGATTCTTCCACCGTCCTGTGCAACAGCAGCACTTCCTCCCAACAGCGTCAGCACCATCACTGCGGCCAGTAAGGGAAGGAGGCGCAGCCTCACCATCCGTTCGATCATTGCAGTTCTCCGTTGTCAGGTCCCCGGGCGGCGACAGGGCACACCCGTTCGTGTGAGGTGACGTCCTCGTCTGTCAATTCTAACGCCCCAACCAGCAAAATCGTATCTGTGACGCCAGATCTCGTTCAGACAGAACCAGTCGCCAGTCTTTCATCGATCCACCGGTCCAGCTGTCGACGGCTGATCGTGTCGAGAGCCGCCGCTGGCTGGCGCATCTGCGCGGAAGCAATCACGCCACGCCTGCGCATCTCCTCCTTGGCGGCGGCGACAGAAAAATCGATCGATTGCATCGCCCACAGACTGAAGGGCAGTTCGCTGTCGAATCGCGCCGTGGCGGCCTCGATCGCTCCCCGCTCGAACAGCGACTGGACTTCGGCAAAGAGTCGCGTGAAGTTCGGCGCCGGCATCGAACCGATGGCACCTCGTTCGAATGCATCCATCGCGCCCAGACCACCCCAGCCACAGAACATCTTCAGGCGTCCCTCGCTTAATCGCAGCGTCTCGGATATCACCGGACCACCTGGCGTGCCTTCGGCTTTGACATACTGAATCGTCTCGACATCAGCCGCCAGCCGCGACCACAGCGCCGACGACATGGAGACTCTCGTCAACTGAGGCGCGTCCTGAATCATCACGGGAATGTCGACCGCTTCGCCAATCTGGCGATAGTAGTCATAGAGATTCTGCTGGTCTGGTGCGACGAAATACGGAGGAAGGACCATCAGCGCGCCGGCGCCCAGCGCTGCCGATCTCCTGGCCCGATCCACGGCAATGGTATGTCCGGGTCCATCGGCGGACACCACAACCGGCACCCGGCCATCCACAGCGGCGATCACCGCCGCCGCTACCTCGTCGCGCTCCGCATCGGTCAGTTTGTACCCCTCACTGGCCAGCGCCAGGGTGGCGACACCGGACGCGCCCTCCTCCAGCACCCACTCGATCTGTCTCCGCAGCGATTCGATATCGAGCGAGCGGTCGTCGTGAAAGGGGGTGCAGAGAATCGGGATGCAACCATGCAATTCGATCATGCCGAAGCGTTCCCTTCTCTTCTCTCCCAACCTGACTTGAACAGTGGCAGAAAGTTCGAAGCGTTGTACGGATGCCGCGTCACCTCACTCCAGTTGAGATCGGTACCGAGGCCGGGTCCTTCGGGGATCTGGATTCTGCCGTCGACCACCTGAACCGGGTTGGTCACAAGTTCGTGCT
>WBZO01003842.1_pt1 | contig 16916 bp, 11 predicted proteins | sample 5204261 | NCBI WGS metagenome assembly WBZO01 (sample SAMN12412400, study PRJNA552823) | activated sludge metagenome | isolation source: activated sludge from anammox sidestream of wastewater treatment plant... | place: USA: North Carolina | collected 2017-09 | reverse complement strand
CACAGCTGGCGGCGCCGCCGACGACGACGATGGCTGGCGGCGGACGGCGGTCCGTACCGGTCTGGCGGCATCCCCTCGCCTGGCACGTCTTGTTCTTCATGGGGATGCAGTCACTGCTGTACTACGGGCCGCTCTCCTGGCTGCCGGCCATCTACCGCGACCGTGGCATCGACCCGGTCTCGGCGGGGGTGCTGCTGACGCTGTTCAACATCTGGTTCGAGCGGCGCGTTGTGGGCCGGATGCAGCATCGCATCGGACCCAATGTCAACGGCCCCTTCGGACTGTTGCAGAGCCTCGCCGATGGCGTGAAGCTCGCCAGGTTGCTCTATCCGAGCAGCGGCGTGAAGCTGTTTTCGGGGCTTGAATTCAACACGCTCAAAAATTTGCAAACGGGACAACCTTGCGGCGCGCCGGTCGCCGATCCCGCTCGCGACGATTCGCTGCAAAACCGGTGCGTAATTGATTTCGTGGCGCCGCAAGTCGAAGTTGATTACTACTCCTATTCCTCCTGGAACAGCCTCCAGGACAAACTCGACAATCCCGGCGAGAGCCTGAAGCAGCGATTCAAAACCGACCTGGATTTTGCGCTGTCGAAAATCAAAGCGCGCCGCCCTGAAATCGCCGAACGCAACTTCATCATCGGCGAATTCGGTTTCGAGCGCGCGAGCTACGGCGATTGCAACGCCGCCAATCACACCGGCGAGATGTTCGACGCCTTCGACGGCCCTGGCGCGTTCCAGGTCTCTTACGCGATCTTCTGGCAGATCGTGGACAACCGATATTTTCTCGGAGTCGGAACGGAGTATTTCGGGCTGTACCGCGCGCGCGACCGCAGCCTGAGCCTGTCCATCGTCGGCGAGACATTCCGCAAACGCATCGCGGGCCAGGCGGCGACGAATTACACGGGCTGCCCGATGATCCGCCGCCCGCCGCCGCACTGGGGCGTGCTCAATCCGCAGGGCGAGCCGCTGTTCCAACTCAATCCCGACACTGTGATTTCGATTTACGCGCAGGGCTGTTGCCAGAACGTCACGACGCCGTTTTCAGCCAGCGGCAACATCGTCCACTTCGACCAGACGACTGCGCATTTCACATTGCCGCGCGACAACGCGCAGTTCTTTTACGAATCTCCGACGCAGATCAATTTCTCGATGCCGCCCGCGAGGCGTCCGGGATGGACGCGCGTTTACGTGACCGACGCTCGCGGCTTAGATTCCAACAGCCAGTACATCGCCATCAGTTGCGCCGATTGTCCGCAGATCAACAGTTCGTGCGGGGTCGTTGACTCCGTTTATCAAACGAGGCTCATCGAGCAGGGCGGTTTGGTTTCAATCTCCGGCGACAAGTTTTCGCCGTCGGGCAACACCGTGATCATCGAACAACTGGAACAGCCGCAAACGATCAGGCGATGGACGCTGCCGCGCGAAAGCGTTTTGTCCGAATCGCCGACGCAACTCAAAGTAAAACTGCCTGACGACATCGTCCCCGGCAGTGACACGACGCTTCACGTCGTCAACGCCCAGGGCTTCGGATCGAACGAGGCTTCGATTCCGGTTTATTCGCGCTGTCAGGATTGCGGATCGCATTTGAAGCCCTGTCAGGCGATGTTCGCCGACGCGGGAGGAAATTTCTTCGCCGGCGCCTCGGTGACAATCTACGGGCGGTTTTCGGCCAGCGGCAACAGAGTGATGATCGAACAGGTTGACCAGCAGAATCGGCAGAGCATCTACACGCTGTCGCAAGGCTCCGCGATGTGGAGCGAGAACAATAAGACTATTCGCCTGGCGCTGCCGTCGCTGCTCGGCGTCGGGCGAGCGTCGTTTTACGTCGTTGACGCGCAGGGCCGCGAAACCTCCGCGCAGCAGATCACCATCAGCACGCCTCCGGTGACGAATGTCTCGGCGGCGAATTACCAGGGGCCGAATCTGGCCGCCGAATCAATCGTCTCGGCGTTCGGAGTTTCGCTGGCCGCAATCGTCCAGGCTGCGTCGTCAACGCCTCTGCCGACCGAAATCGCCGGAACGAGCGTGATCGTCAAAGACAGCGTGGGCGTCGAACGACTGTCCCCGCTCTTTTTCATCTCGCCTACGCAAATCAATTATCAAATCCCTCCGGGAACCGCCGCCGGCGCCGCTACGATCACGGTCGTCAGCGGATTAGGATTGTCATCAACGGGCGCGATTCAAATCGTGAATGTCGCGCCGGGATTGTTCAGCGCGAACGCGACCGGCAAAGGCGTCGCCGCCGCCGTCGCGTTGCGGATCAAATCCGACGGAACGCGAATCTACGAACCGGTCGCGGCGTTCAGCCAGGCTCAAAATCAGTTCGTGGCCGTTCCGATTGATCTGGGCGCGCCGGGCGATCAGGTGTTTCTGATCCTGTTCGGCACGGGATTGCGCGCGCGAAGCGCATTATCAGCCGTCACTGCGAATGTCGGCGGAACAAACGCCGACGTCACATTCGCCGGCCCGCAGGGAACGCTGGTGGGACTGGATCAAATCAACCTTCTGCTGCCGAAGAGCCTGGCGGGCAAAGGCGAGGTTGACGTCACCGTCAATGTTGACGGCCTTGCCGCCAATGTCGTGAGAGTCGGCTTCAAGTAAAAACCTATTCGCCATTCACTGAAGCGGGCTGGTGGCAATCATTTCTTTACCGAATGGCCATTGAGCGATTCGGCGACCACTTCAAGCAGTCTCTCGGCGGTGTACGGTTTGGGCAGGAACGCGCTGACGCCCAGTCGTTTCACGTCGTCTATTTTCTCCGGCGCGCGCTCGCCGCTGGTGGCGATGATGAGCGCGTTCGGATCGAAGGCTCTCAGCGCGCGGATCATCGCGGGGCCGTCCAGGTTAGGCATGACGATGTCGGTCACGATCAAATGAATCTCGCTTCCGCGCTGGCGGTAAATCTCCACCGCTTCCTGGCCGTCTCTGGCCGACAGCACGCGGTAGCCGTATTTCCCCAGCGTCGTGGTCGTGATTTCGCGGATGTCGGCTTCATCGTCAACGATCAGGATCAATTCGCCCCGGCCTGACGGCAGATCAACATCAACCGCGTCAGCCGATTCCAGCGCGCCGGAAACCTGCGCCGGTAAATAGACCTTGAACTCAGTTCCCTTTCCGACTTTGCTGAAGAGATTGACGAAACCGCCGTGCCCGCGAACGATGGCGAGCGCGGTGGATAAACCCAGCCCCGACCCTTTGCCTTTGTCCTTCGTCGTGAAGAACGGATCGAAGATGCGGTCAATGATCTCCTGCTGGATGCCGACGCCTGTGTCGGCCACCGTGATGCGGACGTATTGTTTCTGCGACGGATTGGTGACCAGGCGCTTTTCTTCTTCGACCAGATAACGGTTTCTGGCTTTGATCATCAACTTCCCGCCGTCGGGCATCGCGTCGCGGGCGTTGATGCAAAGGTTCATCAACACCTGGTGAATCTGCGTCGTGTCGCCGATGACGTTCCACAAATCCTCCGGCGTCTGAACCTGAAGCTCGATGTTTTTCGGCAAAGTCTCACGGAGAATTCTGGCGATGTCGCGGATCAGGCCGGCTGTCGGCAGAGGAGCGCGTTCGCCTTCGGCGCCGCGAGCGAAGGCCAGCACGCGTTCGATCAGGTCTTTGCCGCGCTCGGCGCTCTTGCTCATCAGCGAAAGCCATCGCTGGCTGTTGTCGTCCGTGAATCTCTGTTGCAGAGTGTGCAAGGCCATCAGGATCGGCGCCAGCACGTTGTTCAAATCGTGCGCGATGGCGCTGGCCAGCGACCCGATGCTTTCCAGCCGCTGAGCGCGCAGAACGACGGTCTCGAACTGTTTCTTCTCGGTTATGTCGGTGTTGATGACGAAGACCGATTTTGGATTGCCGTGATCGTCACGAATCAGAGTCCACCGGCTCTCGACAACCACTTCACCGCCGTCCTTCGTGACCTGCGTTCGTTCGCCGCGCCACTTCCCCTGCTTAAAGAGCGTTTGCCTGGCCTCCTCGATGTCAGGCGGCGCGTCTTTGTAAAGCAGATCAACCAGCCGCCTGCCCTTCACTTCGTCGAACGTCCAGCCATACAACCTCTCGGCGCCTCTGTTCCAAAAAGTTATTCCGCTCTCCATATCCAACAGGGCGATGGCGTCTGTCGAATCGTCCAGCAGGTCGGCCTGTTCGCGCAGCCGCTCCTGAGACCTCTTGCTCGCGGTGATGTCGTGCGCGACGCCGATGACGCGTTCCGGTTTGCCCGACTCGTCGCGGCGCAAACTCGCGCTGCATTCGACCCAGCGTTCATCCCCGGCGGCGTTGATCACTCGGAACCGCAAATTTTGAATCGCGCCGCTTTCAAGCCCGAGTTGAATTTGACGCCGGACGAAATCGCGGTCAGCCGGATGAACTCTTTCAAGAACGTCGGACATCCCGACGGCCCCGTCCAGCAATTCCCGCGTGTAATCGTCCCCGATGATTTTATCGGAGTCCGGATTCCACTCCCACGCGCCCATCCCCGCAGCCGTCAACGCCAGACGCAATCTCTCCTCGCTTTCGCGCAAAGCCGCGTCAGCCCGGTCTTGAATGGCGCGCTCCTGCTCGCGCTGCGCGATCTCGGCGCGATGGCGTTCGATGGCGTATCGCATCGAACGCTGCAAGAGATACGAATCCATCCGCCATTTGACCAGATAATCCTGCGCGCCGGATTTAATCGTTTCCAGCACTGTTTCTTCATTGTCTGTCGCGGTGAGGACGATGATCGGCAGATGAGGAAAGGCGCGGCGAACTTCGACAAAAGTGTCCAGCCCCTGACTGTCGGGTAAAGCCAGGTCGAGCAAAACCAGGTCTATCCCGCCCCGGCTCAATCGCTCCAGACTCTTCTCAAGGCTCTCCTCGATTTCGACATCGAACAGCCCGCCGCCAGCCAAAGCCATCCCCTCGATAACCTGGGCGTGCTGCTGGTCGTCTTCGACCAAAAGGACTGTTGCGCGTGATGTGGACATTTCGATCCTTCCTGAATTTCCGGTGGGACTTTATGCTCACATTGTTTGAGGGTCAACATAATAGCCCCGCAACCGCGCGCATTCTGAGAGATGGTGATGTAGGACTCTCTTCCCAGCCTGCCCGCGCGCAAGTCCCGGATCAACATCAACGTGCTGGATAATTGATAGACCGGCGAGATGACGGCGTCAAAATGGGCATAACCAGCTATTTATTACTCTGTCAAATTGGGCGCTTACAACGATGTCCGACAGGATAAACAGGTGTAATTAAAAGGTCGCTGGTCTAAATCCTGTATGAGAGTAAAAAAACCGGTGGCCGCTGACGTCAGTATGGCGTTCCATCATCCTGGTATTTTTAGGCAGGAGACTGGGATAGCTTGGATGATAGAGATAACGTCGGTTGGCAATTATTTGATACCTGACTACATCGCGTGAGGTTACTATAAAAATGTCCAAGGTAATAAAGCTGGTTCAAAGATTGATCTTTGTTGTAACAATCTGCGCCTGTCTGAGCTACTTCGTGGTCTCGGCGTCCAGGCGTCCCGACAAGCAACCTTCCAGCGAATCCGCCAGCTTCTCATCTTATCCAAACCAGCCTGTCACCATAACCGGATCGCTGGCTGAAATCTTATTCGCGCTCTCTCCCTCGCATACTAAAGGTGAGCCGCTCCTGTTACTGCTCTCCGGCATTGCGATGTTCATCGCGGCGACGACCGCCAAGAGAGCATCGGATAGAAAGAGGTCCAGCTTACGTTAACGCGCCGATTTCAATAAGCGCCAACCACTGACAATAACGCTCGATACTAATAAAGATTATGGAAAGCCTGCGCCCTCGTCGCTTAACAGAATTTCTCGGAGTCCTGTGGAAAAGAAGGAAGTTGTTTTTTCTGATGGCTCTTATGATGTTGACGGCAACATTGATCGCCATACACCGGATTCCAAACCTATATGAATCCAGCGCGCTAGTCGTAGTCAATCTGCGCAACGACAGTCAGGGCTTCGACGATCCGGCGCGGTTCACTACGCTGCATCAGGAGCTACTCAGCCGCGCCACGCTTACCACCCTGATTCGTAAATATGACCTCTACCCGAAAGCTAAAAACATGGAGGAGGCTATCGAATCGCTGCAAAAGGCGCTTAAGGTCGAAACCAAATTGCGTAGCTACACTCCTCAGTCTCCCGAATCAGTGCAGATCAGCCACCGCTACAACGAACCGAAGACAGCCCAGGCTGTCGTCGCCGATCTGGTCAAGATATTCGAGCAGGGTAACGAACAGATAAAGGTCGAAGCTGTGGCCGAAGCCGAACGTCTCACCAGACAGATTGTCGAAGTCGAAGACCGGCTCAGGCAGATCGGCCCTCGGCGCGATTTCGACCTGTTTCGCTTCGAGGCTCTGGCGCGTTCGAGGGGTGATTCGACGTCCGCCTTGAATCAGCGCCAGGCTGTCGCGTCTTCGATTGAAACGCTGACTGATAAGGAATACACGCTCCAACGCCAGATTGCCGAGCAGCGCAATCTGATCGCCGAGCAGGAGAAAGCCGTCAAAGCGGCGCCCGTGACGCCGGGCAGCGCCGCTTATGGCACGCTGCTGGCCGAAAGATCAAGAGTCGAAGCCGAGATCAAAAACTACGCCGATCAATACACCGACAAACACCCGAAGATGATCCAACTGCGCAATCAATTGTCGGAGATCAACCGCCAGATTTCGCGGATGGAGACGCAAACGGGGCCGTCATTGCCGATGGCGCTGACACCCGAAGGCCGCGACCTGCTGGCCATGCAGCGGGAACTCAGGCGGATGGAGGCGGAATTGGACTTGACGCAGAGGCAACTGCAAAGAAGAAATCTGGAAATCAGCGCCATGCCTGCGGGCGCGGCAAGTATGGCGGGTATGGCGGGTGTGGCTCCGGCCAGTTCTGAAAAGCCGCCGGGCGGCTCTTCCAACGACTATGCGGCGCGCACGGAATACGACCGCCTGGTCATCCGTTACAACTGGCTCCTGGAAAAACAGGATTCAATGTTGAAACTGAGCGGCGCGCAAGGCCCATCGCACATGATGTTTTTTGCCGTTGACCCGCCGAACCTACCAAAGCTCCCGGTCGCGCCCAACCGGCTGATCCTTCATTTGATCGCGCTTGCGGTGTCAATCATTTTCGGTTTGTTCATCGCTCTCGCGTCCGAAGCGCCGCGTATGTTCATGATTAATGATCACCGCGACATCGAATATTACCTGGGCGCGCCGGTGCTCGCGTTGATTCCCGAAACGCTCACACCGTTTGAACGCGCCCGCAGACGCAAGCTGCGAATGACACGGGGCCTGGTCATCCTGACGCTGGCGGCGGCGCTGACGCCGATTCTCGTCGTGTTATTCAGCTATCTGCGAATATTTCAAATCATCGGCAACAAATGATTGCCAACACCCGTTACCGCCAGAATTCCGGAGGAGAAGGAAATGGCACAAGCTGCGACGGAAGCAATGTTACAACTCGACAGGCTTGTGGAATGCGAGCCTCAAATACCGACCAACGGCAAACGCCCGAACGAGAGAGTCACAAAATCATTACCGAACGAAGAACGCGCGCTGGAGCCGCACGTCCGCCATTTGCAGACCCAGCGCCTGCTGATGCGCCCGTCGCGCGAAGTCGTCCTGACGCTCGCCCGGCTGGACCCGCACCTGGTCGCCATCCACGAGCTTGATCCGCGAGCCGTTGCGCAATTCAACCGGCTGGCGATCTCGCTGATTTCCGGCGCCGCGCACCATCCGCTGAAGCGCATTCTGATGACCTCGGCTCATCACAGCGAAGGTCGAACCTGTGTGACGCTCAATCTGGCGGGGGCGCTGGCGCGGGCGAGACAGCGGGTGCTGGTCATTGACACCGATCTCCAACGGCCTTCGGTGGGCCGCATGCTGGGCATGGATTCCGAGGTCGGGCTGGCTGAAGCGATCTCGCTCGGCCTGCATCCCGAGGAAGTCATCACGCAGATAACGCCCGCCGAATTTCACGCGCTGCCGACGCGCGGCCAGGTTGAAAACTCGGCGGAGCTTCTGGCTTCTCAGGCTTTCAAACGGCTGCTGTCCGAATTGGACGCCTGCTATGACTTTATTTTGTTCGACTCGGCGCCGCTGCTGACTTCGGCTGACGCGAGCCTGCTCGGCCTGAACACAGACGCGACGCTGTTGGTGATTCGTCCCGGCGCCACTTCGACGGCGGAGATGGGCAGATCAATCTCTCTGCTCAACGAGGAGGCCCTTTTCGGCGTCGTGATGAACCGGGTGACCTGAATGCAGTCTAGACATCGAACGCGAGCTTTGGGCTTGCTGATTTTCGAGGGCGCGCTGATTTATCTGTGCGGCGTCGCGGCGATCTGGATCAGGTATGGAAATGAGGCCGCCGACGCGATGATCGAGCGGCAGGGGTGGCTCAAGCTGCTGGCTGCGATGGCCGTCGTGCAAATCGCTTTTTATCTTTTCGATCTGTACGACTTCAAAATGATCGGCCAGCGCTCGGCTTTGATCCCGCCAATCGCGCAATCGCTCGGATTGAGCGCCGTCGCGATGGCGTTGATCTTTTATGCGATTCCGCAAATGACGATTGGGCGCGGGGTCTTCGCTCTGGCGATGGTATTGATGCTGACTTTGATGACCGGCTGGAGAATCGTGGCGACGTGGCTGCTCGGTCATCCGCGTCTGGCCGAGCGCATCCTGATCCTGGGCACTGACGCTCAGGCGGTCAGCATCGCCCGCGAAATTCTGCAACGCCGCGAGCACGGATATGAAGTCGTGGGATTCGTCGGCAATGATCCCTCGATGGTCGGCCAGAGTCTGATCAATCCACGCGTCATCGGATTGATAACCGATCTGGAAGAACTGGTGCGGGCGCGCCGCCCAGACCGCATTGTGGTTGCGCTTTCGGATCGCCGAGGGAATCTGCCGCTCGATCTGCTGCTCCGTCTCAAAGTCCGCGACGAGATTCAGGTCGAAGAATCGTCACGATTTTTCGAGCGGCTGACAGGCAAGATCAGCACCGATCGTTTGCAACCTGGCCAACTGGTCTTCGCCGAAACGGGCCGGTGGATGCGGCTTTATCGCCGCGTGCGGCGTCTGTTCGACATTGCGACTTCCGTAATCGGGATAGCGCTTTCGCTCCCATTGATGATCGCGACGGCCATCGCCATTCGACTCGAATCGCCGGGGCCGGTCATCTATCTGCAGGAGCGCGTCGGGCTGCACGGTCGGACGTTCCGGATTCTCAAGTTCCGCTCGATGCGGATTGACGCCGAAACAAACGGCCCGGTCTGGGCCGGCGAAAACGATCCGCGAGTGACCAAAGTCGGGCGGATCATTCGCAAACTTCGGATTGACGAAATCCCGCAATTTTTCAACATCCTGCGCGGCGAGATGAGCCTGATCGGCCCGCGTCCCGAACGCCCGGCGTTCGTCACCCAGTTGGAAGAACTGATCCCCTATTACTCCGAGCGCCATCTGGTGAAACCGGGACTGACCGGATGGGCGCAGGTCTGTTACCCCTACGGCGCATCGTTCGACGACGCGCGGGAGAAACATCAGTACGATCTTTATTACATCAAGAATCAATCGCCGCTTCTCGACGCGATCATTCTGCTTGAAACGGCGCGCGTCGTTTTGTTCGGACGGCTTTCACGATGAAACGACCTGGTGTGGCAATTTGGCAAATTGCCACACGTTTTCCGGCAACGATGAAAAGACATGGTGTGGCAATTTGCCAAATTGCCACGCGTTTTCCGAGGAGTTCGTATGACCGTACGAAAACTGTTATCCCTGACGATGAAACTTCAATTGGCGGCTGTGTCGCTGTGCTTTTGCGTGATGGCGCAGGATCCCCCACCCGCGCAGACGGCCAAAACGACGCCTGACGACGCCCGCCCTGTGGCGACATCACTCACTCCCACCGGAAACGATCCGTACTTCGCCAATATCTATCGCAGGTTCAACGAGACTTATCGTCTCGGCCCTGCCGACGAGATTTCGATTCGCATCAAGGGACAGCCGGATTATTCAATCGAGAAGGCGAAAGTTTCGCCGACCGGCTACATCTATCACGTGTTGCTCGGAGAGGTGAGCGTAGCGGGTCTGACGATCAATCAGGTCGCCGAGCGCATGACCAATGACCTGAACGAATACCTCAAAAATCCGCAGGTCAGCGTTCAACTCGTCGAAGCGGTGAGCGCGAAGATCGGAATTCTCGGAGAAGTTGTTCATCCGGGAATCATCGTCTTGTCGAGACCGATGAGCCTGGTTGACGCCATCTCCGAGGCCGGAGGATTCGCAGACACCGGGAGCAAGTCTTCAGTTCAGGTTCTACGCCAACAGCCCAACGGAAGCCGCACCACGTTGAAGGTGAATGTCGAAGATATTCTCAAAGGACGGGCAAAACCGGATGACAACATTCAGATGCGCGCCGGCGACCTGGTGATCGTCAACGGAAACAAGAAGAAGACGCTTGCCACCATCTCCACAATCGCCGGCTTCGGGAGTTTAGTCGCTTTCCTCGCCAGAGGCTGGTGAGGCTCATCAAAACCGACAACCACAACTTCAATTAGTCGAGAGGAACAGTTTATGACACCACGGATAAGAGCTACTGATCCGACACCGTTAGCCAGATTTATACGCGAACGTCTGACCGCGCTGGAAATAAGACAGTCCGATTTCTGCCGGTTGAGCATGTTTGATCAGGGGCTGCTTTCCAAGATTCAAAACTCGGTGGTTACGAGTTTGAGCCTGGAGAGCGTGCTCAAACTCGCGATTGGTCTGGCGGTTCCGCCGCATCAAATCCTCAATCTTCTGGGACGGATGGATATGCACGATCTGGTGATGAAATCTTACGCGGGAGAATTTTCGGATCTGGTCGGCGCCAGCTTACGCGATGATGCGCCGGACGCCGCCGCCCAGGCCCAAAAAGTGATCACTGAAGCCGCCAGCAAATTGTCGCTGGAGACGGGCAAAACCCGCCGCCGCCGCTGGCAGTCCGAGCAATTCAACAAAGCTGCGAACGGCGCCGGGACGGGAACTTGATCAAACAAGCGGCGCTCAACTTAATGCGAAGATCGGGCGCGTTCGATCTGATGCGCGTGGCTCATCGCCACCGGGCGCTGATCCTGACGTACCACCGTTTCAGCGCCCGCGACGAAGACGGGAAGACGTCGGCTGCGAATTTCGCTGAACAGTTGGAGTATTTGACGCAGCGTTACAACGTCGTTCCGCTAGCCAAAATAGCCGAGAGCATAAATCGCCGGGACACGGCGTCCCGATTGGCCGCCATCACGATTGATGACGGTTATTGCGACGCTTACGAAATCGCCTATCCGCTGCTGCGGCGTTACGGCGCGCCCGCGACATTGTTCGTCCCAACCGATTTCATTGACCGGCGCGTCTGGATCTGGACCGACAAGGCCCGTTTTCTGACCGGGCAGTCCGCATCGCAGAAATTCACAGCGGAGGTCAACGGGCGCAGGCTGCACATCGAGTTGAACAACGCAGCGTCGAGGCGTGACGCTTCCGAGCGCATCAACGCCGCGCTCAAACAACTTCCCGACGAAATCAAAGAAGAAACGATTGAACGCTTCGCAAGCGCTTTGGGCGCGGAGTTGCCGAAAAGCCTTCCCGCTGAATTCGGCCCTGTCACCTGGGCCGAAGCGCGGGAAATGCGGGCGAACGGCGTCGAGATTGGCTCGCATACTCTGACGCATCCGGTTCTCACCGGAATAGGGGATGATCGGTTGAGACAGGAGTTGCAACAATCAAAATCGCGGCTCGAAGAAGTTTTAAAACATCGAACCGAACAATTTTGCTACCCGAACGGCGATTACGACGAACGGGTGCAATGCGAGGTCGCGCGGGCGGGATATCGGATCGCAGTGACTACCGTGCGCGGTTTGATCAAAAAGGGGGATGATCCGCTCACGCTGCGCCGAATCCATACTGAGCGCGACCTCGCTCATTTCGCGCAAAGCGCAAGCGGGTTTGAAGAACTGAAGAACAAGGCGCGCCGCATCGTAACGACATAAGCAGGCGGACAAAATGCCTCGCTTACCGTTGAACTAAGCAAGATGAAGAGCAGAAAGAGAGATTACGGAACAAACGGAGATAACGAAACAGAAGGAAGAGGACAATAAAATAACCGGAAAATTTTTGCCTGTTCCGTTATCTCCGTTTGTTCCGTAACCTCTCTTCCGCCTTCTTCATTCACTAAATTCAATGCCATTGGCTTGAAGGCAGGGCCGCAAACTTTTTTTAGCGTGAGCACAGAACAAAAACATAAAGGCTTTCTCGAACGAGCCGCCTGGCTGACGGGGGCGAATTTTCTGGCGTTCGCGCTCTCGTTCATCGCGCCGCTGGTCATCGTTCGCGTGTTCAGCCAAACCGAATTCGGAACCTATAAACAGTTGTTCCAGATTCTGATGACGGCCCTGGGAGCGCTTTATTTGCAGATTCCGACAAGCTCTTACTACTTCATGCCGCGCGAACCGGGCAGGCGGTTGCAGGTGGCGATGAACATCATTCTGTTTTATGTGGCGGCAGGTTCGGTCGTGGCGGCTGTGTTTCTTGTTTTTCCGAACTGGACAACGCACGTCTTCCACAATCCCGCGCTTGCGGAATACGTTCCGCTGCTGGGACTGGCGCTGATGCTGTGGCTGATCGCGACGAATGTCGAAGTCTTCCCGCTCGTGGTGGGCGATTTCCGGGTCGCGTCGGGGTTCATTATTCTTTCGCAGATCAGCAAATCGCTGATCCTGATCGGCGCGGCGGTCATTTTCGGCAGCCTGCGGGCGATGCTCTGGGCGTCAATCATCCAGGGCGCGATTCAATGCGCGTTCATGCTCGGTTACATCCATCGCCGTATCGGGTCGCTGGCGATTCGCCCTGACCGGCTGTTCGACTGGACGCTGCTGAAAAAGCAACTCACCAATTCTCTGCCCTACGGCGCCGGCGGCACGATTCAAACCTTTGTGGGCGATCTGCATAATTACTTCGCCTCTTACTATTTTTCCGCCGCAGCCTTTGCGGTGTACGCCAACGGCTGTTTCCAGATGCCCTTGCTTTCCCTGCTTCAACATTCGTTCAGTGACGCGTTCATGCCGGAAATCGGGCGAATGGAAGCGGCGGGCGATTACAAGGGGATCATTCATTCCTGGCTGAACGCAATGCGCAAGCTCTCCTTTATGGTGCTGCCGGCGTGCGCGTTGATGTTCGTCATGCGCTATGAACTGATCATCACACTTTTCACCAAAGCTTACGCCGACTCCGTTCCGATCTTCTCGATCTACATGATCAACATGCTGACGAACATGGTGTTGATCAGTTCGGTCATGAGGACAATCGCGGACTTCAGATTCTTCCGCCTCAAATTCAGTCTGCTCCTGACGCCTCTCACCTTTGCCGCGCTTTACGCTGGCGTCAAATTCGCCGGGATGATCGGCGTGGTCACGGCGTCAGTCGGCGTCTACCTGTTCGACATTGCAGTTTGTCTGACGGCGGTCTGCCTCAAGTTGGGGGTGAAGCGGCAAGACCTCCGGCAACTTGCGCCCATCGCCAGAACAGTGGCCGCCGTCATCGTTGCAATGATGGCGGTGTACCCGGTCAAGGCGCTGATCGGTTCCGCGCATTCGGTTGTCATTCTCGCCGTGTGCGGAATGGTGTTCGGAATCGTCTATGTGATTGCGGCGTTCGCCTTCGGAGCGCTCACGCCGGATGAAAAAGGCGAGCTTTACAAACGATTGCAGAATCTGAATCAGAGATTCTTATCCAAAGCGGTTCGGAAGATCGCCGCCGCTTTCGCGCGATAAAAAATAATGGCATTGAATTACGAAGAGATTTTGCCCAGGAAGGTTCAGAAAGGTTATGCGTCAGCCTGATTCGTCAAATGACTCGCCGGTCGCGTTGGCGCGATTGCCGCAGCCGCGCCGCCCCAGAGGAAAACTGTTTCTAGTGCCCGCCGGAGCGCGGCGTCGCGCGGGCGATCCGGGCCGGACAGGCCGGCTGAAATGGATGGAGGCTGGGCGGGAGACAGACAAGCTCGACGATGCGCGCGATCCCTACGACGTGGCCTTCCGTTTCCTTTATCTGTTCACGCTGCTGCTTTACATCCGTCCGGACGATCTCTTCCCCGCGCTCGGATCACACCCGGTGGCCAAGATCGCTGCGACAGTCGCGTTCATCTCGTACGCCTGCGCCCGATACAGGCTCGGCAAGCCGATCATCAACTGGACAATCGAAGTCCAGATGGTCTGCATGATGTTGTGCCTGGCCATTCTTTTCACGCCGGTCGCCGCGTCGCCCGGTGACAGCGTCACCGCGCTGAGCGAATCATTTCTCAAAGTGGTGACTGTTTTCATCCTGATGATCGGCGTGATCAATACGCGCGCGCGGCTGCGTAAGATTCTGAGCCTGACCGTGATCCTCGGAACGTGGCTGGCCGTCTTTGCGATCAAGGATTACGCGACCGGCAATCTCACGATGATGGGCGACCGGATCGAGGGCAGGGTCGGAGGCATTTTCGGCAATCCGAACGATCTGGCGGCGGCGCTCAACATGCTGATCCCGCTGGCGGTGACGCTGGCGATGATGAGCGCCGGCGCGGCTCGACTGTTTTACATCGCCTGCGCGCTGGCGTTGACCGGCGGAGTGATAGTGACATTCTCACGCGGCGGCTTTCTGACGCTGATCGCGCTGGCCGGAGTGATGATGTGGAAGTTCGGACGCGGCAGGCGCGAAAAAAGTCATTCTGGCGGCCACCATCGCGTTCGTCGTTCTCGCCACAGCCGTGCCCGTCAGGTATCACGTCCGCCTCGTCTCGATCTTCGATCACAGCCAGGACACCGTCGGTTCGGCTCAAAACAGAAGCGCGTTGTTGAAACAGGGCGTGGATCTGGCCATTCGGAATCCGATTGTCGGAATCGGAATGGGAAACTTTCACATTTATTCAATCGGAGAAAAGGTCGCGCATAACGGTTATGTCGAAACCGCCGCTGAGTTGGGGATGTTCGGGTTAATCGCCTATCTGGTTTTGATCCTCGCCCCATTGCGAGGTTTGGCGCGTATCGAAAAAGAGACGCTGAGGGCCGGAACCGCAGCCGATCTTGAGATGAGGAACCTGAGCATCGGGCTGCAAGCCGTCCTGGTCGCATACATGGTCGCCAGCTTTTTCCTCTCGATTCAGTACCTCTGGTATCTCTATTACGCCGCCGGTTACGCCGTAGCGTTGAAACTGATTCAGGCCGCCGAGAAATCCGTTCAGGCGCCTGATCAAAGACCGGGCCGGAAATTCGCGCTGGCGAAAAGCAGGCCGGCGGCGCTGAGTCAGCATCAGGCAATGGGAGAACTTTGGAAATCGGCTCCCCGAAAACCCGCCGGAAGCTTGTGGCCGGCTTATCGTTTTCGGAAGGGATTCTGATGATCAACCTGATTTATCAACTGATGCTTTCAGTCCCTGAAACCAGGACGCTCGACCTCCTGATGAGCCGGTCGTTGATCGCCCGGATTGTCTTCTTCGCGGCGGTTGCGACGATCTTCTTCATCTATCTTGGCTATCCGGCTCTGATGTTCCTGTTCAGCCATCTGATTCCGAGTCCAGTCAATCGCGCCGAGATACAACCCCGCGTGTCGCTGATCATCGCGGCTCACAACGAAGAGCGGGACATCGGCGCAAAGCTGGAAAACGCGCTGGCGCTCGATTACCCGAAGGGACTACTTCAGATCATTGTTGCGTCGGACTGCTCAGACGACCGAACCGACGAGATCGTTCAGGGCTTTTCGGATTGCGGCGTGATTCTTCACCGGCAACACACGCGCGACGGGAAGACGCGCGCCCAACATCGCGCCGTAAGCGTTTCGACCGGAGACATTCTAGTTTTCTCAGACGCCACGACGAAGTACGAGCCGGACACGCTGCGAAAGCTCTTGCGCAGTTTCGCCGATCCATCCGTCGGCTGCGTCGCCGGGCAATTGGTCTACGTTGACGGCGGGTCTTCGGCGGTTGGCAAAGGCTGCCGCTCTTACTGGAATTATGAAAGGCTCCTGAAATCCTGGGAGAGCGCCATCGGTTCGCTGATCGGCGTCAGCGGATGTTTGTACGCCATCCGCCGAAGCTGCTACGCGAAACTGGCTGGCGACATGATTGATGATTTCGCGATTGCGACCGAGATTCAATTACAGGGGCTTCGCACGGTTTACGAGCCTGAGGCCGTTTGCAGCGAAGACACCAATCATCGCGGACGCGACGAATTCCGCATGCGTGTGCGCGTCATCGAACAGACGATGAACGCGCTTTACCGTTACAGTGAAATTCTCGACGCGCGCAAACACGGGATGTTCGTGTTCCAACTCGTCTGCCACAAAACATTGAGATACGCGATCCCGGCGCTGCTGATTCTGGCGTTCGCCGCCAACTGGTTCGCGATGGAAGCGGGAGAATTTTATCGGTACACGTTTTTTGCGCAGTGCTTCGGCTATTGCGCGGCGTTCATCGGATGGCTGGGCGACCGGTCGGGAGTAAAGCTCGGGCCGCTTTCGTTGCCCTACTATTTTGTTTTGGTCAACGTGGCGGTTGTCGCCGCCTACATGAAATTCCTGCGCGGCGAGGCGCAGATCGTCTGGGAACCTTTGCGGACTTCACCGCGAATTGAACCAGCCGGCGCGTCAAGGCAAGAGAGTGTAGAGGGAGATTGATAATTGAGCGATTATTTCGCTGAAATGTATCTACTCAGCCGTTCTTCGTCCCAGCGGGACGGTTTGAGTTTAGGCAGGTCGTTTACGGCCTGCATGCGAGGCAAACGATTTTCACGTCGCGTAGTTTAGGCAGGTCGTTTACGGCCTGCATGCGAGGCAAACGATTTTCACGTCGCGTAGCGACGGCTGAAACCGGTGTCGCAATTGATTCAATCATCGCTACGCGACGAAATATATTATTCGGCGTC
>WBZO01003840.1_pt1 | contig 16925 bp, 14 predicted proteins | sample 5204261 | NCBI WGS metagenome assembly WBZO01 (sample SAMN12412400, study PRJNA552823) | activated sludge metagenome | isolation source: activated sludge from anammox sidestream of wastewater treatment plant... | place: USA: North Carolina | collected 2017-09 | reverse complement strand
AGTGGCGTGGTGGAGCTGCATGGCGGCCACCTGTCGCGCGTCGCGCTCCGCGTCGTAGCTGACGGTGTATAGCGGCATGATCATGGTGATGAGCGCGCGGAAGTCGGCGTCGGAGGTGGTGCGGCCCTCGAAGAGGCGCGTCAGGCCGGGCACGTCCATCGGGTAGGGGCTGGCCAGGGCCCGGCGCATGGCCTCGTCCTTGAACCCGGCGTGGGCGGCCGTGTCGCGCAGCACCACGGCGCGCACGTGCTGCGGGTAGCGCAGCGCGTACTCCTGGGCCAGGAAGCCGCCGTACGACCCGCCCGCTATCACGATGCGCTCCCCGAGGCCGAGGGCCTCGCGCACGGCGTCAACGTCGGCGGCGAACTGCTCGTGCGTGTAGGGGGGCGTGTCTGAGCTCGCGCCAGAGCCGCGCTGGTCGTAACTCACCACGCGGAAGGCGTCCGTGAAGGCGGAGTAGACCTCCCAGTCGTTGCCCCGGCTGCCCATCCCTGGCGCGCCGTGGAGCGTCACTATCGTCGGCTTGCCGCTCGCGGCCGCGTCGACGCGCGCCGAGTCATCCACCTCGAGGGTGGCGCCGTTGACCACGAGCTGGAAGGTGGTGGCGCTGACGGGCGTCCGCCCGGTGCCGGGGGCGCTCACCTGGCCCAGACCTCCTTGAGGACGCGCATGACGTTGCCGCCGACGGCCTTGCCGATGTCGTCGTCGCTGTAGCCGTGCTTGACGAGCCAGCGCACGATGTTCGGGAACGCCTCGGCGGGGCTCTCGAGCCCGTCCACGAACTCGACCTTGGGGTACTCGAGGGCGCCGCGCGACGCGCCGATGCTGAGCGCCTCCGTCAGGGCCGTGTGCAGGCCGACGTGATCGCCGAACAGGACGTCGGGGCCGAACGCCACGTGGTCGATGCCGACGAGGTCGACGCAGTACTCGAAGTGCTCCATGAACGACTCGATGGTGTGGCGGGGGTTCTTGTGGGTGATGGTCGTGTGCGGGGCCGCCTCGATGCCGATGACGCCGCCCTTGGCGGCGCACGCCTCGATGACGTCGTCCGGCTTCAGGCGGCGCGAGTCCCATAGGGCGCGGGCGCCGGCGTGGGTGATGAAGACCGGCTTGCTGCTCGCCTGGATGGTGTCGAGCGACGTCTGGTCGCCGGAGTGGCTCACGTCGATGGCCAGCCCGAGCTTGTTCATGCGCTCCACGGCCTTGCGACCGAAGGTCGTGAGGCCGCCGTCGCGCGGCTCCTTGAGGCCGCTGCCGAGGGCGTTGGCCTCGCTGTAGGCGATGCCGATGCAGCGCACGCCGAGCCCGTAGAGGACGTCGAGGCGGTCGAGCTCGTTCTCGATCATGGCGGCGCCTTCGATGCTCACGATGAAGGCGATGCGCCCCTCGGCCTTGGCCCGCACGATCTGCTCGGTGGTGGTGCAGAGGACGACCATGTCCTGGTGGGCGATGTCGGAGAGGCGCAGGCCCAGGTCGGTGATGACGTCGTCCCACTTCCAGCCGCCGCGCGAGTGGATCATGGCGGTGCCGTTCATCAGGTTGTCGAACACCGCGTCGAGTCCGCTGACGGCGAGGCCCTCGTAGCCCGTGAAGTCGCGGCCCCAGCGGCGGAACTCGAAGAAGCGGGACAGGTCCTTGGGGGCCACGAAGCAGTGGTCGTGGAGCGAGATCATCAGCTTCTCCGCGAAGAGGCGCTTGACGCGTTCCTCCTCGGCAGGCGTGACCTCCACCTGCTTGGAGGCGACCCGGTTCAGGACGGGCGAGAGCTCGAACTCCTTGTAGTCGGTCCCGGCCTCGAGGAACTGGAACGACCGGTAGCCGTCGTAACGCTTGTCTTGCATGTCAGCTCCGTTCTGCGGGGGCGCGTCGTCGCGGCGCCCGACCGCGGCCCGCGCTCAACTGCGGCGCGCGGTCAACCGCGCGGGTCGAACACGTCGCGCAGGGCGTTGCCCAGTAGGTTGAAGGCCAGCACCGTCACGGCGATGAACAGGCCCGGATAGATGGCGAGCACGGGCTTCAACCACAGGTACGACTGGGCGTTCTGGAGCATGTTGCCCCAGGACGCCAGCGGCGGTTGGATCCCGAGCCCGAGGTAAGAGAGTCCCGCTTCCGTCAGGATGGCCCAGCCCACGCCTAGCGAGGCGAGGACGATGGCCTGGGGCGCCACCTGCGGCAGGACGTGCTTGAGCATGGTGCGGGGGTGGGTGGCCCCGAGGGCCCGCGCCGCCTCGACGAACTCGTAACCGCGCACCTTCACGAACTCGGCGTGCACCACGCGCGCCATCTGCGCCCAGAAGCCGATGCCGACGGTCACGATGACCATGACGGGGTGGTTGCCGAACGCCGTGACGACGACGAGGATGAGGAAGAAGTTGGGGATGGCCATGAAGACGTCGACGAGGCGCATGATCACCACCTCGACGCGGCCGCGGAAGTAGCCGGCGAGGCCCCCGGCGACGGTGCCGATGGTGAGGCCGACGACCATGGCGAGGAGGCCGACGCTCAGCGACACCCTGCCGCCGGCGAGGATGCGCGCCAGGACGTCGCGGCCGAGCTCGTCGGTGCCCAGCACGTGTTCTGCAGAGGGCGCCTTCAAGATGTTGCGGGCGTCGGTGCGGTTCGGTTGCTGGGGGTAGAGGAGCGGGCCGAGCGTCACGGCCAGGGCCAGCAGCACGAGGACGAGCAGCGCCGCCAGGCCGAGGGGTTGGCGCCCGACGCGCCGCCACAGCCTGGCGCGGCGCGCGCGGCGCTCGGCGCTCACGGCGGCGCGGTCGACGAGGGGCGCGGCGTCAATCATGGCGGATCCGCGGGTCGACGACGGCGTAGAGCATGTCGACCGCCAGGTTGACGACCACCACTATGGCGCCCGCGAGCAGCGTCGCGCCGAGGATGACTGGGTAGTCGCGGCCGTTGGCGGCCTCGATGGCGAGGCGCCCAAGGCCCGGCCAGCCGAACACGCTCTCGATGACGACGGAGCCCGAGAACAGGGCGGTGGTGACGAGGCCGAGCACGGCGAGCACGGGCACGAGGGCGTTCTTGAAGGCGTGCTTGAAGAGCACCCGGTTGGGCGACAGGCCTTTCCCCCGCGCGGTGCGCACGTAGTCGGCGCGGTTCACCTCCAGCAGCGCGCTGCGGGTCACGCGCACCACGTTGGGCATGAGGGTGAACGCCAGCACTCCCGCCGGGAGCACGAGGTGGCGCAGCCGGTCGAGGAGGGCGCCGCCGCTACCCGAGCTGATGATGCCGGATGCGGGCAGCCACCGCAGCTCGACGGCGAAGAGGATGATGGCGACGATCCCCAGCCAGAAGCCGGGGATCGACATGCCGAGGGTGCTGATGGTGCTGACCGCGTGATCCACCCAGCCGTTGCGGTGGATGGCCGCCACCGTGCCGAGCAGGATGCCGAGCACGGTGGCGGTCACGAGGGCGGCGAGGCCGAGCGTGAGGGTGTTGGGTAGCCGCTGGCGGAGGAGCAGCCCGACGGGCAGTCCCTGGTTGTAGCTGACGCCCAGGTCGCCCCTGACCACCCCGGCCAGCCACTTGCCGTAGCGGACGAGGACGGGGTCGTTCAGGCCGAACTGCTCGAGGAGCGCCTCGCGCTGCTCGGCGGTGGCCTCGAAGTTCACCGCCGCCGACGGCCCCCCCGGCGCCAGGTGGACGAGGAAGAAGGTGACCACGGAGACGAGCCACAGCACGATCACGCCGAGGCCGACTCGCCTGAGTACGAACGCGGTCACCCTACCCTCCGGCTCGTCAGGGCTTGACGAACCAGTTGAAGGAGTACTGGAAGTTGGCGGCGCTGTTGATGTCGTACATCCCGCCTATGCGCGTGTTCTTGACGGCGATCATGTCGGGGTACCAGAGGAAGAGGTACGGCAGCTCGCGCGCGATGAGCTCCTGCGCCTCGCGGTAGACCTTCACCTGCTCCTCGACGGTGGTCGCGGCCCGACCGCGCTCCCAGATGGCGTCGAGCTCCGGGTTGCGGTAGTCCGGGATGTTGTTGCCCGTCACCGCGGCGGAGGACTCGAAGTAACCGGACTGGTCGGGGGTCGGCGGGGTGCTCCACCAGGCGAGCATCGCGTCGTAGTCGCGGTTGACGACGGCCTTCTGGATGAAGGCGTTCCACTCGATGGTCTCGACCTTGACGTCGACGCCCACGTCCTGCCAGTACTGCTGCACGAGGAGGGTGGAGGGAACCAGGTAGCCGTACTGGCCGGTCGGCATGTCGATCGTCATGCGCTCGCCGTCCTTCTGCAGGACGCCGTCGGGGCCGGGCGTCCAGCCGGCCTCGGCGAAGAGCGCCTTGGCGCGCTCGGGGTCGTAGGGCCACTTGGCCACTTCGGGGTCGTAGAGGGCCTGCTGCAGCGGAGCGATGGGGCCCGTCGCCACCACGCCGTAGCCCTCGAGCACGGCGTCGATGATGGCCTGCCGGTCGATGGCGCTGAGGAGCGCCTGGCGCACGCGGGCGTCCTGGAAGCGCGCGTCGTTGAGGTTCAGCGCCACGAAGTACCAGATGTTCTGGCTCTGGCGGATGACCTCGAGGTTGGGGTTGCTGGCCACGCCGGCCAGGAGCGCCGGGTTGGTGATCGAGACCATGTCGAGCCCGCCGGCGAGCAGCTGCGCCACCTGGGCGTTGCCGTCGGGGATGATGTTGAAGGTGATGGAGGCGAGCTTGGGCGCGGGTCCCCAGTAGTTCTCGTTGGGCACGAGCTTGACGTAGGCGCCGGCCACGAACTCGCCCACGCGGTAGGGGCCCGTCACCACGGGGTTGGCCTTGTTGAACGACGCCACCGTCAGCGGGTTCTCGGCCCCTCCCAGCACGTGGGCCGGGATGATGCCTGCGTAGTACGCCAGGTAGTAGGGGAGCGAGGAGAACGGCCGCTTCAGCTCGAAGACGGCGGTGTGGTCGTCGACCGCCACCACGCGCTCGACGGGCGAGAACGCCGACGAGTTGCGCGCCCCCAGCTCCTTCTTGAGCACGGCCTCGTTGAAGGTGAAGGCGACGTCGGCGGCCGTGAAGGGCACGCCGTCCGACCAGGTGGCCTCGGGCCGCAGGTGGAACGTCCAGCTCAGGCCGTCCGCGGCCACCTCCCAGCTCTCGGCCAGGCCCGGCGCCGGGTGCAGGTCGGTGGGGTCGTAGCGCACGAGCTGGTCGAAGAGGATGGTGTTGATGAGGTTCGACTCGATGACGGCCGAGGCGTTCCACGGGTTGAGGGTCGGGTCCGCGTTGGTCGCGAACGTCAGGGAGCCCTTGGGGTCGTACTCCTGGGCGCCGGCCGTCGCCACGACGGCGAGGAACGCCAGCGCCGCGGCGAGGAAGAGACGGAACGTGTGAGGGGAACGGGTCGGGGGCATGCGGTCCTCCTTGGTGCTTCTCACGCCGTGTAGCCGAGGCCCTGCGAGATGGTCCTTGCTACCTGGACGATGAGCGGTGCGAAGCGCGTCAGCTCGGCCTCGCCGACGCGGAACGATGGTCCTCCGACGCTGACGGCGCCGATCACGTGACCGCTGCCGTCGAAGATGGGCGCACCGACCCCGCGGGCGCTCTCGTCGAAGTCGCCGTCGCTGATCGAGTAGCCGCGTTGGCGGGTCGCCTCGATCTCGGCGGCGAGTTGCCCTGGGTCCTTCAAGGTGGCGCCGGAGTAAGTGGGGAACGTGTGGAGCCGCCTCAGGATCTGGTCGCGCTTGCGCTCGTCCAGGAAGGCGAGGATGGCCTTCGGGCCGGCGCCGGCGTGGAGGGGGTAGGCCTGGCCGAGGACGGAGGCCAGCCTCACGCGGTGCGGGCTCTCGCGCCGATCGAGGCAGACGGACTGGTCGCCCGCCAGGGCGTTGAGGTTGACGGCCTCGCCGGTCTCGTCCGCTAGCAGGTCGAGCTGGGGCGAGGCGACCTCGACGAGCGTGAGCGGGCGCCCGTGCGCGCTGGCGGCGCCGAGAACGTTGACGAGCGGGGTTACGGTGTAACGCCCGCTGCTGTCGGCCACGAGGAAGCCGCCGGCCTCGAGCGTGCGCAACGAGCGGTACAGCTGGTTCTTCTCGAAGGGCGTGACCTGCTGCAGGTCCGCCAGGCCGAAGCGGTGCGGCGGCTTGCCGAAGGCCAGCAGCACCTGCAGGGTGCGCAGGGCGGATTGGATCACGTACTGGTTCGGCATCCGTGGCTCCCGGTGACGCGGCCGCTTCATCTCGCAGAGCGAAACATTCTCGCATCGCCATACGCGGCCGATTGGGTGATGATAGAGGCCCGGCGCCCAGAATGCAATCGACCCGGCACCGACGTGCCGGCGTGACGGTCGGCGGTAGCATGGGACCCCGGCGCCGCCGTCGGCGCCACCCCGGAGGGAAGATGCCCAGCGACAACGCCCCGTCAGCCTCCCCGAGGCTCGGCCTACCCGACCTGCCAGCCGCCGACGTGGCGCACGTCGACGCCCTGGCGGCGAGCGCCGACGCCCTCGTCGTCAACCTCTTCGAGGGCGATACGTCCCCGGGCGGCGCCACCGGCGCCGTGGACGCGGCGCTCGCCGGCGCCATCTCCCGCCTGCTGGCAGGCGGCGACGTCACCGGCAAGCTCGGCGAGGTCACGGTCCTCTACCCCACCGCGGGCGTGAGCGCGCCGCGCGTGCTGATCACGGGCCTCGGCCGCCGCGACGCCTTCGGTCCCGAGGCGGCGCGGCGCGCCTCCGCCGCCGCCGCGCTGCGCGCCGCCGAGCAGGCCGCCGCCGGGCTGGCCACCGTCGTGCACGGCGCCGGCGCCGGCGGCCTCGCGCCGAGCGACGCCGCCCAGGCGACGCTGGAGGGCGCCCTCCTCGCCTCCTACCGCTTCGGCGGGTGGCGCGCGCCGAGCGCCGGGCCCGCCCGCCGGCTCGAGCAGATCACCCTCGTGGAGCACGACGCTGCCCGCCTGCCCCAGCTCGTGGAGGGCGCGCGGGCGGCTCACGCCGTCGGCCGCGGGGTGGCCTTCGCGCGCGACCTCGTCAACCTGCCACCCGACCACGCCACGCCCGACTACCTGGGGCGGCAGGCGCAGGCCCTGGCCGAACGCACGGGCCTGCGGGTGGCCGTCCACGACCGGGCGTGGGCCGAGGCGCGCGGCATGGGCGCCTTCCTGGCCGTGGCCGAAGGCTCCTCGCGCGAGCCCAGGTTCATCGAGCTCGGGCACAGGGAGGAGCGCAAGGACCTGCCACTCGTCGTGCTCGTCGGCAAGGGGGTCACGTTCGACTCTGGCGGCCTGTCGCTCAAGCAGAAGGACGGCATGATCCCCATGAAGAGCGACATGGCCGGCGCCGCGGCGGTGCTCGGCGCCATGCTGGCCGTCGCCGAGCTCGACCTGAACGTCCGGGTGGTGGCGCTCTGCCCGTGCGTCGAGAACATGCCGGACGGCGCCGCCTTCAGGCCGTCGGACGTGCTCGTGGCCGGCACGGGCCTCTCCGTCGAGGTGTTGTCGACGGACGCCGAGGGGCGCCTGGCGCTCGCCGACGCCCTCGGCTACGCCCGGAGCTTCGCGCCGGCCGCCGTCATCGACATCGCGACCCTCACCGGCGCCAGCGTGGTCGCGCTGGGCGAGGGGGTGGCGGCGTCGCTCTTCGCCACCGACCCGACGCTGCGCGCCCGGCTCGAGACGGCGGCGGACGCCACCGGCGAGCGGGTGTGGCCCATGCCGCTGTTCGAGGAGTACCGCGCCGCCATCGAGTCGCAGGTCGCCGACCTCAAGAACTCGGGTGGCGCCAAGGGCGGGGTGGGAACCGCCGCCGCCTTCCTGCAGGCGTTCACCGCCTACCCGTGGGCGCACGTCGACATGGCCGGCATGGCCCTCGCCAACGGGCAGAAGTCGCGACCGTACCTCCCCGCCGGCGCCACCGGCTACGGCGTGAGGCTCCTCGTCGAGTTCCTGCGCGACTGGGCCTGAAGGCGGCCCGGGACTAGAGTAGGTCCATGAGCGAGACCACCACGACCGCGGTGCTGGCCGGCGGCTGCTTCTGGTGCCTCGAGGCCGTGTTCGATGGCCTGAGGGGCGTGAACGCGGTGCGTTCGGGCTACGCCGGTGGCCACGTCGCCGACCCGAGCTACGAGGACGTCTGCACCGGTAGGACGGGGCACGCGGAGGTCGTCGTCGTCGACTTCGACCCGGCCGAGGTCAGCTACGCCGACCTGCTGCGCGTGTACTTCACCATGCACGACCCCACCACCAAGGACCGCCAGGGGAACGACGTCGGCTCGCAGTACCGCTCCGCCATCTTCTACCGGGGCGACGACCAGCGCGCCACCGCGGAGTCCGTCATGCGCGAGGTGAGCGCGGCCGGCATCTACGACGCCCCGCTCGTCACCGAGTTGCGGCCGCTGGAGGCGTTCTACCCCGCCGAGGCGTACCACGACGACTACTTCGCTCGGAACCCGCGACAGCCCTACTGCCAGGCCGTCATCGCCCCCAAGGTCCAGAAGTTCCGCAAGCTGTACCGCGACCGCCTCAAGCGCGAGCTCGCCTGAGGCCGGGCCTCGCCGCGCGCGGCCGGCCCCGCCGCAGGCGCCGGTGGCGTCCGCCGCGGGCGGGGCCGCCCGCGACCGTCAGCGCGGCAACCCGCCGAAGAGTTCCAGCAGGCGCTTGACCGAAGCCACGCCGAGCGCGAAATCGTTCACCCTCACGTTCTCGTTGGGGCTGTGCGCCCGCGAGCCGGGGTGGCCGCAGCCGAGGCCCACGACCGGCAGGCCGAGGTGCTCGAGGAACGGGTGCATCGGTCCGGAGCCGGCGCTGTTCGGGTAGGCCACGGGCTCGACCCCGTACACGTCGCGCAGGGCCCCCAGCGTGGCCTGCACGAACGGGTGGTCGGCGTCGGACCTCGCGGCGAACTCGCTCGTCTCCAGCTCGACGAGCTCCACGTCGGCGAAGCCGTTGGCGTCCAGGTGGGAGCGCAGCGCCGCCACGACCTTGGCGGGATCCTGGCGGGGCACGAGGCGCAGGTCGACCTTGGCGCTGGCCGTGGCGGGCAGCACCGTCTTGCTGCCCGGGCCCGAGTAGCCCGCCGTGAAGCCGTTGAAGTTGACGTTCGGTTCGGTGAGGCGCACGCGCTGGAACTCGGTCCCGGTGACGCCGCCGATGTAGCTCGTCACCCCGTACTCGTGGGCCAACTCGGCGGCCTCGTCTGGCAGCGCGGCGAGGAGCGCCTCCTCCGTGGGCGTAAGGGGCACGACGTCGTCGTAGAAGCCCGCCACGAGGACCCGGCCGGCGTCGTCGCGCAGCGAGGTGATGGCCCTGGCGAGCCTGTAGATGGGGTTCTCCACGACAGCCCCCAGCGCGGAGTGCAGGTCGTAGCCGGCGGTCTTGACGCTCAGCTCGAGGCACACGATGCCCTTGAGGCCGAAGTACGTCATGGGGGCGCCGCTCGAGGTCACGCCGCCGAACTCCCACACGCAGCCGTCGGCCGCCAGCCGCGCGGCGTGCGCCGCGACGTAGCCGGCCAGGTTGGGGCTACCGACCTCCTCCTCGCCCTCGACGACGAACTTGAAGCCGAACGGGATGGTGCCGTGCTCGTCGCGGTACCAGCGCAGGGCCGCCAGGCGCGAGACGAGCTCGCCCTTGTCGTCCGACACACCGCGGCCGTACCAGGTCCCGTCCGACTCGGTCAGCTCGAACGGCTCGCTCCGCCACAGCTCGAGCGGGTCGGCCGGCTGCACGTCGTAGTGGTTGTAGAAGAGGACGGTCGGGTGGCCAGGCAGCGCCGGGTGCTCCGCGAACACGACGGGAGCGCCGGCCGTGGCGTGCACCTCCGCGGTGGCGCCCAGCTCGGTGAAGAGCGCGGCCACGGCGCCGGCCGCCTCTGGGAGAGCGCGCCCCTCGGCCGACACTGACGGGATAGAGACGAGGCGTTCGAGCGCCTGGCGGGAGTAGGCGAGCACTTCGGCGGGTAGCTTCATGCCCGCATCAAATCACGGGCGGCGCGCGAACGCGTGCGGGCCCGACCCCACGAGGGTCGGGCCCGCGCCGGCTCCTGGCCGGGAGTCAGGCGTTAGGTCACTTGGCGCGGCTGAAGTGGATGAGGCGGTTGGGGAGGTCGACCCCGTCCACCTTCCAGCCGGCCGAGATCCAGGCGAGGGCCTGCGAGTGCGACTCGGTGTTGGCCCACCACGCGCGGTGATCCTGCGCGGACTGGGGCAGGTCGGCACCCATGACCGTGGTGATCTCGTCGAAGCTCATCTCGTACGACTTGAGGTCCTTGCCGAGGCCGCTCAGGTGCCGGTGAAGGGGGGCGTAGCGGCTGCTCGACGAGAGCGTCGGCGCCGCGCCCTCCGGGCGGGCCCTGCGGCGACCGCGCGGCGGCGCCTGCTCCTCCAACAGGTTGGCGCCGCCCATCCAGGCGCCGACGACGCGGTAGAAGTCGCCGACCCGCTCTTCCGGGATCAGGACGATCACTTCGGTCAATGCCATCGGGGGTCTCCAATCCAAGTGGGAACGCTTACGACCGGCATCTTACCGACTCGAACCGCTCCGGTAAAGGTCGGGTAGCACAGTACCAAGCAGTGGTGGCCGTGGTTGGGACGCTAACCTGCGCGAAACAGACGCAACCGTTTACGAACGGCGCGCCGACACCGGACCCCCGGGCGCGGTGACGGACGCCTGGGCGCGGCGACGGACGCGCGGCGCCCACGCGCCGCACACGAAGGGGCGCGCGAACGGCGTCACCCGCCCGCGCGCCCCGGCAGCCCTCCGCAGGGCGTCGTCGCCTCAGGCCTGTTGCCCCTCGATCAGGATCTTGCGGGCCTTCGCCTCGACCACCTTGGGCATGGTCAGCGTGAGCAGCCCCTGGTCGACTCGCGCCACGATCTTCTCGGGATCGACGCCGGAGGGGACCGTCACGCTGCGCTGGAACTCGCCCCTCACGATGCCCTTCGACCAGTAGCGGCGGCCTTCGCCCCCGGACTCGTCCGCCTCCGGTAGGGTCCCACGGATCGTCAGCTGACGCCCCTCGAGGCTGATGTCGAGCTGGTCGGGCCGCAGGCCCGGGACGGCCATCTCGAGCACGACGTTGTCGCCGTCCTCGTAGAGGTCGACGGGGTACGGGCTCAGGTAGCCGCCGTCGCCGCGCTGCGCCATCGGCTGCAGGAGGCTCTCGAACTGCTGGAACAGGTCGTCGAAGGTGCCCGTGGGCGCCAGGTAGCGCGCGACGGGACGAGTGCGCACGTTGCTCTTGATCAGTGCCATGGTGTCCCTTTCCGCGGCGGCGACCGTGTGGGCGCGCGCGGCGCACCGGCGCCGGGGAGCGACCATGGCGCCACCGCCAACACCGGCATCATAGGATATGAGCGCCGTCGTGTCAACTTTATTGCGCGCGCGCTCCGGGTGTCGGGCCTAACGGACCCACCGGATGAGGCTTCCCAGCGCGACCGACAGGACGCCCACGCCCGCCAGGCCCGCCAACACGCGCGACACCAACCAGATGCGCCTGCGTCCCAACAACCACTCGAACAGGTAGTCGTGCCCGCCGTCGTCGCCCAACCACCGGGCCAACATCGTCAGGGGACACTTGCGGCCGAAGCCGACGTATAGGACCGCCTCCACCCCCACGGCGGCGAGCGCCCACCCCACCCACGCCGTGCGAACACCCGTGAAGCCGCAGTAGATCAAGTAACCGGCGGCGACGGCGAAGGCGAGCACGGCCAGGCTATGGAGCGCCTTCACGAACGCCCGCGCCGCCCTAACGACGGAGCCCTCACGCGGTCTGGGCAAGTGCCAGCTGGGTCCCGACAAGTCGTGCTCCCCTCGGGGGCGCCCGTCGGCGCGCCCGGCCTGAGCCTCCGGCAGTCTACTTCGTGGCCGGCCGGCGGCCGCCTTGTCATCGCCCACCCCCCGTGCCACAGTTGCGCCATGCCCCCAGGCCGCCCCCAACCGAAGCCGCGCGGCGGCGCCTCGACCGCCTCGATCGCGGGCATCGAGGTCGAGATCGTCCACAAGGCCGTCGAACGGTTGACCCTACGCGTCTGGCCGCCATACGGGCGCGTGACGCTCGTCGCGCCGCCCCGCACCCCCCGGCGCGAGCTGGAGCGGCTCGTCGCCGAACGCGCCGACTGGATCGCCACCCACCAGCGTCGCTACCGGGCGCTCTCCTCCCACGGCGACGCCGCCTACGCCGACGGCGAGACCCACTACCTGCGCGGCCTGCCCCTCACGCTCGAACGCGCCGACGGCCGCGCGCCAAGCGCCCAACCCGACCAGGCCGGAGCCCGGCTCCTGCTGCGGGCCCCGGCCGGAACGGACGACGCCCGGCTCCGGCGCGCCGTCGAGGCGTTGCACCGCCGGACGCTCCTCACTGACCTGGCGCCCCTCGTGAGGCGCTGGGAGGAGCGCCTCGGCACCAGCGTGAGCGCGGTGGGCGTGAAACGGATGACGACGCGCTGGGGCAGCTGCAACCCGCGCGCCCGCCGGATCTGGCTCAACCTCGCCTTGGCCCAGCGAAGGCCGGCGCTCCTCGAGTACGTGGTGGTGCACGAGCTTGCGCACCTCTTCGTCCCGAACCACGGCCGGGAGTTCAAGGCGTTGATGACGGAGCTCCTGCCGCCGTGGCGCGAGCTCGGCAGGGAACTCGACGCCTGGCCCATCTGGGCCCGACTGCCGCCCGGGGCTGCTCCCGGCGCCTAGGCCCGGTCCGGCGCGGCGGGCGGCGCGGCGCGCCCCCGCGTCCGCCCGCCTCACCGCCCCCCGAAGGCGTCCCACGCCTCCGACCCGAGCCCCGCCGCCCGCCGCGCCGCGGCCCGCCCGAGGACGGCGCCCACGACGTTGCCGGTCCCGTTGTAGGCCCCTATCACCCACACGTCGCCGCGCAGGCGCCGGGCCACGGGCAGCACGCCGGCCACGTAGCTCACCGTCGCCGCCCAGCGGTGCGTGATCGGTGCCGCGACGCGGAGCTCGTCGCGCAGGAACCGCTCGAGCAGCTCCTGCACGGGCGTCGTGGGCGTCCCATCGGCCGTCCACTCGGCGGCCCCACCCAGGTCCCTGAAACCGCCCAGCGCCAGGCGCCCGGCCGGGTCCTGCTGGTAGTACTCGAAACCGTAGCGACGGTACACGGGGCGCGGCAGGCGCAGCTCGCGGGTCGGGGCGGTGCCGAGCATCTGCAACCTCACGTCCCTGACCTCCCCCCGCAGCTCCGGCAGTAGCGCCCCCAGGCGCCCGTCGACCGCGACCACCACGGCCCCGCACGCGACCTCGCCGTCGGGCGTCACTACCCGCGATCCGCTGACGCTCAGCGCCGGGCTCCCCTCGTACAGCTCGGCCCCCGCTGCCACCGCCCGCTGCGCCAGGCGCCGGCAGCGCGCGAGCGGGTCGAAGGCGGCGTCCTCGGGGAAGAGCAGCCCCCTACCCTCCGGGCCCGCGTAGCGCTCCACGGGCAGGCCGTCTTCGCGCATGGCAGCGAACTGCGCCTCGCAGTCCTCGAGCTCGGAGTCGTCCGCCGCGATCCGCAAAGAGCCAACCCGTCGCGCCGCAGGGCCGGCGGCCGCCACCTCGGCCGCGAGACCGTCACGGGTCAGCTGGTAGAGGCGCCGCGCCCGCTCCGCGCCGAGGCTCGCCCTGGCGTCGTGATAGAAGGCCGCGGTGCCCGCCAGCATGAAGCCGCCGTTGCGCCCCGCGGCCCCGCCCGCCACGCTGCCTCCGTCCACGGCGATCACCTTCCGGCCGAGCGCCCGGAGCTCGATCACGGCGCTGAGGCCGGAGCCCCCGAGGCCGACCACGCACACGTCCGCCTCGCGCGCGCCACGCAGGGGCGCGTAGGGGCGCCACCCGCCCGACTCCCAGAGCGGGGCGTTGGCCGCCGACCCGGTCACGCCAACCGCCTCCCACGCGGCATGACCAGCGTGAGGACGAACACCAGCACCCCGATCGCGAACACTCCCACGTAGACGACGTGGAGGCTGGCGGCCAGCAGCCCGAGGGTGGCCACGTCGGTCGCGGCCGAGGGGCCGGCCGGGTCCAGCAGCGCCTGCACCTGCGCCAGCACCGCGGCGCCGCCGTCGCCCGCCCGCGCCGCCAGCGCCAGGTTCAACACCGCCCCCAGCACGGCGGCGCCGACCGAGTTCCCGAGGAGGCGCATGAGCATGTTGGCGGCGGTCGCGCTGCCCCGCCGCTCCCAACCGACGGACGACTGGATCGTGACGATCATGGTGGTCATGATGAACCCCAACCCCACGCCGACGGCCAGGGAGGCGAGCGCCACCCACCACGGCCCGCGCGCCGCCGTGACGAGCAGGTAGAGGAGGCCGCCGAGGGCAGCCACCGCCCCGCCGACCCGCGCGGTCGCGGCGGGCCCGAACGGCACGATCAGGCGACCGGCCACCAGCGAGGCGAGGGTCCAACCGACGGACATGGTGGTGAGGGTGAGGCCGGCCACGGTCGGCGAGTAGCCCATCACGCCCTGCACGTAGGTCGGCGAGTACGTGATGAGGCCGATCATCAACATGCCGCCCGCGAAGGTGGCCGCGTCCGACACGAGGATCATGCGGTCGCGCCACAGGTCGACGCCCAGGAGGGGCGCCGCGCTCCGCAGCTGCCGCCGCACGAACAGCGTCCCGACGCCCAGCGTGGTCGCGCCGAGGGCGACGGCGGCCAACCAACCGAGCTGCGGCCCCTCCGACACGAGCAGTATGAAGGCGCCGATGACCGCGAACATCTGCACCGCGCTGAGCAGGTCCAGGCGCTGCCCGCTCCGCTCGATGGACTCGTGCAGGAAGAGGCCGAGGCCCAGGAGCGCGGCCAGGCCGAACGGGACGTTGAACCAGAAGACGTACGCCCAGTGCGCCCGCTCCACCAGCGCGCCGCCAAGAAGGGGGCCGAGCACTGCCGACACCCCCCACACGCTCGACAGGTAGCCCTGCGCGCGGCCGCGGTCGGCGACGGCGTACAGGTCCCCCACCAACGTCGACACCACCGGGTAGATGGCGCCGGCGCCGAACCCCTGCACGAGCCTGAACCCCACCAGCATGGGCATGGTCGTCGCGAAGCCGCACAGGACGGAGCCGATGAGGAAGAGCACGATGCCGGCGAGGAGCACGGGCTTGCGCCCGTGCATGTCGGCCAGCCGGCCGTACAGCGGCGTGGACGTGGCCTGGGCGAGGAGGAACGCGGCGAACACCCAGGCGTAGAACTCGAACCCGCCGACGCTGGCCACGATGCTCGGCATGGCCGTGGCGACGATCGTCCCCTCGATGGCAGCGAGCGACATCGTGACCATCAGGAAGGCCATCACCAACCCACGCCGCTGGGTTGCGCCGGGCGCGGACGGCGCGAGGTACGGTGTCACTGGACCCGATGATAAGTCACGCTCCGCCAGACGCCGGGCGCCGAGACCCCTCGCCCACCCGTGGCCGCCGCCGGCGTGACGCCTGAGCCGCTGCCGGCGGCCGCCGGCCACATAATCGCGGCACCCGGCACCGGCACCCGGCGCCCTGGCCGAGGAGTCATGATGAACGAGCAGATCGTACTGAGCCTCGATCGCGTGGTGGCCCTGGTGCTGCGCGGACTCCTGGCCGCCGTGCTGCTGGCCACCGCGGCGGCGGGCGCCGTCTACACCTACTACCGCCGCCAGCCGCCGAGCTACGCGTCGCAGACGGTGCTCACGGTCTCGACCTCCGGCTTCGACAGCGGCAAGTACGGGCTGCCCAGCGTCTCCGTGCCGCCCCTGCACGTGACCGCCTACCGCATCGCGACCCTGTCGAGCGAGATGCTGGCCGGCACCCTTCGGGACCTGGGCATCGCCGACACGCCGAGCGCCGTGCAACGCCTCCGCGACCGCACCGCCATCAGCACCGACGACCGCGCCCAGCTCGTCTACGTGACGGTGACGGACCGCACGGCCGCCGGCGCCGCCAAGACGGCCAACGCCCTCGCCGCCCGGGTCGTCGCGTGGGACGCCGAGCGCACCGCCGCCGCCCTGGCGGAACTCACGCAGGTGCTCGAGCAGCGCGGCGCGGCCGAGGCGGCCGAGATCGCGCAGCTGACGACCGCCGGCAACGCCCCGGCGCGCCTCGCCGCCGTGCAGACCCAGGCGGCCGAGACGGCCGAGGCCCTCGCGGGGACGAAGCGCCTGATGAGCAACGCCCCGGGCAGCGTCACGGTCCTGCAGGGCGCCGTGGCGCCGCTGACGACGGTCGCCCCCACCCCGCTCTTCAACGCCGTGCTGGCGGCGCTCCTCGCGCTGGCGCTCGTCTACGCCTTCGTCCTGGTGCAGGAGATCGTGGACCCGCGCGTGTACGGCGCGGACGACGCGCTCAAGACGACGCGGCTCCCCCTGCTGGCGCTGCTCCCGCCGACCACCGGGCGGCGCGCCTACCCGGGCGAACTCGGCGCCACCCTGTTCGACGGCCTCGTCGCGGCCGCGGGCGGCCCGCCCGCGGCCGTGCAGGTGACGAGCGCGACCGGCGACGAGGGGGCGCTGCGCGTGGCGGCCGCCCTGGCGGAGGCGGCCACCTATCACGGTCACCGCACGCTCCTGGTCGACGCCGACCTCACCGAGCCACGCCTCCCCGGCCTCTATCGCGACCGCGCCAAGCGCGGGACGGACCTGAGCGCCTACCTGGCGAACGCCGAGCGCCGCTATCAGGCCAACCCGGTGGACATCGGTCACTCGCAGCCGCTCTACGTCCTGTTCGAGTCGTCGCCCCGCCCCGCGCCCGGCACCCTCGGGCGCACCTTCGCGCGGCAACTCGAGAGCTGGCGCGACGAGTTCGACCTCGTCGTCGTCCGGACGGCGCCGTGGAGCAGCACGCAGGACGCGGCGCTGGTGGCGCCCCTCGTGAGCGGCACCGCCATCGTCACCAACGCGCGCCGCGTCCGCCGACGCCTCCTGCTCGGCCAACTCGCGGCGGTGCGGCGCACCGGCGGGCTCGTGTACGGCCTCGTCGTGACCCACGCCAGGCGCGACGACCCGGCGGCGCTCGGCCGCGCCGCCCCC
>WBZO01003838.1_pt1 | contig 16939 bp, 9 predicted proteins | sample 5204261 | NCBI WGS metagenome assembly WBZO01 (sample SAMN12412400, study PRJNA552823) | activated sludge metagenome | isolation source: activated sludge from anammox sidestream of wastewater treatment plant... | place: USA: North Carolina | collected 2017-09 | reverse complement strand
ATCTGGGCTGTAGAATGGTGATTTTACCGAATGGCGTCGACACGGTGTCCTGCGCTTAAAAAAGGCGTGACGGATAGATTTGCGCGGAAAACCGGCGAAATCCGGTCGCGCGCGGCGCAATGCCGGGCGTGATCGAAATTTCCCTGAGTTGGTCGGGCCGCCGCCCGTCATGTCGTGTCATGGGGGTCACCCTATGCCGCCTCCAGACCCTGCCGCAGGCCCCTTTGAGCGGAGGAAGCGGGGATTACGGAGTCATGTCTGCAATCCTCGTGGGATCAACCATTTTTTGGAATCTTATCCGGAGGTGGTACTCACTGGTTCTCTCGCTGAGGTGCCTTTGTTATCCCCGCTCTTTTGCTTCCAAATTTTTCGATGACCCGGAGCATCCAGCAGACCGTTGGCAGCATGTCCATTTTTACCAGGGATCCTTTCTGGAATTGTTTTAGGCTGGGATGGCATTCCAGAGTTTGCTGTGCGTAGAAGGGGTCGCCTGTCGCAAACCAGAGGTAACCGGTCAATCCTCCCACCAGGGTGTTGCTGTAAAAATACGCAGCGTCATTCGGCAGGGCATTGTTTTCAGGGAATGGGCTGTAGAAGAAGCCGCCCTCCGGCCGTCTGGTCTCGGCCAAGAGACCGGCAGCGAGCCATTGCAGGAGGCGGAGCGCTCCGGCGTCGGAGGTCAGCCTGTGATAGCGGATCAATCCAAAGGCCAGATAACCCGTCATAAAGGGCACAGCGCCGCGATAGCTATAGGTCCCGTGCATCTCTGTGAAAATCCCCCGTCGCGGCTCCACATAGGCATGGGCCGCCGCCACAAATTCCCGCGCCTTTTTTAGGAAGCGGAGGTCGCCACTCTGCTCGTACCAACGGGTTACCTGGGCCAGCGGCCAGCCCACGGCGCGGGCGGAGCGCGCGCGGGCGTCGCAGCCCAGAAGATGCTCGGCCACGCCTCGCGCGGCCTCGAGACTCTCTGGATCCCCCGTTATCAGGTGGTGCTCCAACAACCCGTCCACATTCAGTCCGATATTGCCCATTGGCCCGGCGGAGGTGTGATCCGCGCCGTAGCAGTGGTAATTGCCCACCCATTCGGGATGCTCCGGACAATAATGGATCCTGTCCACGTCCTTGTGGTGGCTGGCGCATGCCTCGAAATAGCGCAGCCAGCGCCGATCCGCCGTTTCCACAAATTGCATCAACCCCTGATGCAGGCGATCCCGGTAGTTGTTCATCCACACCGTATCCCAATACTCCCGATGCCCAAGCCGGGTGATATGGATTCCTGTTTCCTCGATGGAGGGGGTTGCGTATTTGCGCCACCGGGTGAGGGCGGGCAAGGCGCGCTGGGGGCCGACTTCCAAGGCGCCCGATTGGATGAACCACGCCTGATTAAAAAGACGGGGCGCGTCCTGTACGCAGGCGTTGAATCGCTCCGCCTCCCGTGAGGGCAGCCGTCCGGAATGCAGCCAGAGGGCGAATGCCTGGGTTTTGGCTTCGCCGCGCCCGATCCTCGCCTGCGGACGATCATGCTTCCAACCCTGGGCGCCCGTCGCCTCGGGCAGCGTGGATAAGCTCAGCATGTCCGGCTGCAGTACCAGCCCTTTGGGAAATTCTTCCGCGAACCACCGCATGGCCGCGGTGATCCCGCCGGAAGGGTGTGCCACATTCACAAATCCCGCCGCCTTGTCCGCGGTCGCCACCCAGGCAATGTCGCGAAGAATTTGCGCGCAATCCGCCCGCTCCTGACGGCAGCTCAATTCGCCCCCTTTGGGCAGCGGGAGCCGCCGGGGATTCTGTACGGTTCCGACATGCGCCATGGCCTTTGCCACGGGGTCGTCCTTGTCATGGCCGGGTCTGCATGGACCAAAATCCACGATGGCGTCTTCCAGGTTGGGAAGCCTGAGTCGCGCGGACCAGTCCAAAAACAAGGCCATCGCCTGATCGGATTCATTGATCACCCGCCAATTCCCAAGCAAATGGGGCAGTCCCGCCCAGAGTTCAAAGCGCGCGCGGAACGGTCCAAAGCGACCTCCCGCCTCGGACACCATGTCTCCTTCCACCCGAAAGACGGCCACCTGACTGTTCGACGACTCGACCACGGCCGAGCGCACAACGGAAACAAATGTTTCTGTCAACCCCACGCGGTTAAGTTTCATCGTCAGACTCATGCCTGGGCAGGAGGGGCCATCTTTGGACTCCAGCTTGCGCAGGATTTGTTGCTGTCCGGGTGCGCCAAGGGCCAGGCTGATCAAGCCATTGTCGGCCGAGATTCCTCCCCTGCCGCGGTGTATTGTCATGGAGGGAATGTCCGGTGACGTCGGGGCGGAAATAACGCGATAGCGCCGCCCTGCCTGGCCAATGAATTCGCACAGCAGCGCGCGGATGCTTCCATCCTGCCAGCGGCTCAGGCTGCGAAACGCGCAAGGCACCCGCTCCTGACGGGCAGTTAGCAGGATGATGCTGTCGGTGTCCCGAAACATGCCTGGGGGAAGCGGAATGCCCGAGCGCACCGGAAAACCGGGCTTCGGCATGTCGGCACTGGTCAGCCGGAGCCAGGCCGTTGCCTTGGCGGGCATGGATCGGCGAGATCGCCTCGTGGGCGAGGGCGGGGGGATTGCCACGGGGCGGAGGATCTCTTTTTTCAGGACAAGCGCGATATCCCCAAAATAAACGGAAGTCTGAAAATTCATCGCCGCCTTTTTGGGATTGTGGCTGCTCCAGGAAAAACGCTGGTAATGGTCCTCCGGGAGCCGGACGCCGCTCGCCACCTTATCCCGTACGCGCAAAGTCAGGGTCATGCGTGGCGCGCCGCAGTGGGAAATATCCACCACCCGGTAGGCGTCCCGATAGGCCGCCTGGCGGGGCTGGCAATGATAGAGCGAGGAGAGCGCATCGGAGGCGTCATGGCCTCCGGCCAGTTCGTCATCCGCCACATCCTGTTCCCAGACGACTTCGCCATTGACCAGCAATTGCTTGAAACGATGCCCAACAAAGGCCTGCGCCCCCATCCAGTCATTTTGCTGCCATGAGCCACAATAATTGTCCGACTGATAAAACGAGACAAACAGGGGCCGTCCTGGTTTCCAGTCCTTGGGAGGGCTGGCCATGCAGATCCATTCTCCAAAATGCCCTCTGCGCCCCGGCGCCCAGGGGTGTTGGATGGACAAAAGACCGCGCATATCCCGGCGGCAGTGGAAAGGTGTCGTACCGCCTGATCGCCACATATCGGGTGGGCAGAGCGCCACCAGGCGGCTGACGGGCATTTCATAAAGCTCAACGCTCATGGTTATTCGACGGGAGATTATGAATTTGTTGTTGCTCCAGTTGCAACTCCATTTGCCAGACCCATCACCGAAACACCGAAAAAGAAAACCTCCTTGCTTGGCCCAAGCCCAATCGAGGTTTCTGAGGCATCGAAAGTGGGCTCCATCAGCGCCTCGACGTTAGCCATCTTGACGACTTGTGCCGTGTGCGCAAATCACCCTTCTTCTCCGACTCTTCGTGAATTGGCTCTGCCCACGACTACACGCCCCTAATGCACTTATCACGGGTGATTCGCACTCTTGACAAAATCTCTTTTTGCTTATTGTGTGAGGCATGTTCCTGCGCGCTTTCCTGTCCGTTTTTTGTGTTGTGGCTACGGGTCTGTTATCGTCTTCCTTGAGGGGCGCAACTTCCTGGACTGTATCGGATCTTGGCAAGGCGGCTATTTATTATTCCAACAAGGATGTGTCGTCGTCGCCCCGGAGGGATGCTTCACTGCCGTCGGACATCCTGCTTGCGGCGCAGGATTTGCAGGAATACGTGAAAAAAATGACCGGCGTGGAGGTCCCGCTCCGTGAGACCGATGAGATCTCGGGGATTTCCTCCGGGATTCCGGCTTTTGTCCTGGGTGGCCTTGCGCGGAAACTTGGAGTGGAGCCGCCCCGAACGGAATTTGCTGAAGATGGCTATGTGTTGGAAATGAAAGATGGGCGTCTCCTCATTGCCGGGGAGGGTGATCGGGGCACGGCCTATGGCGTGGCGGATTTCCTGTACCGTCAGGGAGTCCGATTTTACATGCCGGGGCCTTATGGCGAGGAAGTGCCGTCGCGGGAGTCCCTTCTTCTGCCCGCGGAGCGCATTGTGGGGAAGCCGGACTGGGAGGAGCGCAGTCTGTGGCTGAATGGAGGGAGCGCGAACCGTTTTGCGGAGGTCGCGCCTGATGTGCCCCGCTGGTTCGGTGATTGGCAGCGCCACAACCGTGTGGGCAGCGCCACCCGGCTTCCCACGGGCCATATGTGGGGAAGTATTTTCCGTACTGCGGGTATCACGCGCGAAGAGGCTCTCAAGCAGCACCCCGATTGGTTTGCCGAGGTGAACGGAGAGAGGAACCCCCGTCAGCTCAATCTGCTGAATGAGGAGGTCGTGGATTTGTTCGTCAATCATTTCAAGAAGCAGCTTGCGGATCAGCCCCGGGAGGTCGCCCGTGTCCTCTCGATTTCCCCCGACGACCAGGTCCTTCTCAATCAGGATGCCGATGCCCGTTCGTGGATGGCGAATCGGGATATCATTTTCACACACCTTCCGGACGCCACGGATTACCTCATTCAGTTCAACAACCGCGTGATCCGCAAACTCAATGCGGAATATCCCAACGTGCGGCTGGCCTTTTACATCTACTCGAACTACCAGAACGCCCCCACGAAGGTCGCGATGGATAAAAATCTCATCGCCTTCCTCGCGCCGCTGAATTTCAGCCGCTACCACGCGCTCACCGACGCCACAAAACCCAATCGCGCGCTTCTGGCAAATATTGTCAAACGCTGGCACAAGCAGGATGCCGCCTTGGGCTGGCGGGACTATTCCTTTCTCTGTCCCGATGCCATGATGCCCTTCACCCGGCTGCACATGACCCGCAGGGACATCCCGTGGCTGCACGAGCACGGAGTGCGGTATCTGAGTCTGGAGACCATTTCCAACTGGCCCAACCTGCTGCCGGAACTCCACCTGCTCACCCGCCTCCTGTGGGACGTAAAGCTGGATCAGGAGGCGGAGCTAAAGGAATTTTACACGCGGTTCTTCGGGCCGGCGGCGGAGCCGATGAAAGCCTACATCACTGAAGTCTCCGAGGCCTACAACGCCCTGCCATTTTCCTCGGGAAACAAAGAATTCGTCGCCTCCATATTCACCCCGGAGCGTCTTGGGCGCCTGCGCGGACAACTGGAACACGCAAAAGCGCAGGCGGCGGGGAACGCGGTGGTCCTGCATCGGATCGGGATTCTGGAAACGGCCTTTCGGCAGGCTGTGCGATTCGTGGCCATGCGCGAGGCGGTGAATCGGTTTGACTATCCGACCGCGGAAAAATTCAACGCGGAAATCCTGCAGGCCTTTGACGATGATCTGAAATTTGATCCCAACACCAATACGATGTTCGTCAGGGAGGCATGGTACCGGCGGTTCTATGGGGATCAGGTCCGGAAAATCAAAGATTGGATGGAGGGAGCAGAGGTCCTCCATGTTTTTCCGGACGAATGGCCCGCTCATTTTGATTTCACCAAGACCGGTGAGGCGGAGGAGCTGTCTTATCCCGCGTCTTCCGGATTCGATTTGTTTTCGCTCAAGACCTATTCCCGCTCCCTGGCCGAGCAGGGGTGGGAAAAATTCCGTGGCGACATCTGGTACCGTCAGCGATTTCCCGCGCCAAAGATTCCCGCGGGGAAGCAGCTTTTCCTGGTCTTTGGCGGAGTGGACCGGTTCCTGAAGGTCTGGGTCAATGGCACTCTGATTGGCGAGGGGACCGGGGCGCGCGCGTTTGACCCTGTGTTTCTTCCGGTTGAGCCGGGGGTTCTCGTGGCGGGAGAAAACACCCTGACCGTACGGGTTAACAATGAATCGCCGAATGAACTGGGCGTGGGCGGTCTGCTCCGCCCCGTTGCCTTGATTGCCAAATGATATGATGCCTCTTGACGAAATCAAAAGTAGGATTCGGGGACCGATCCCCTCCTTTCGCACCCCCTTCACCCGTGAAGGGGAGATTGACTGGGACGCTGTCCCAAAGATTGTGGAGGCTGCCCTTTCGGGGCATCCTGATTGTCTGTTGCTCACGGCGGGGGATAGTCATTACGAATGCTTGTCGGAGTCCGAGATCGCTGAGGTCACCCGCCGGGTGTGCGACATTGCCGCGGCAAGGACTCTTGTGGTCACAGCAGATTTTCAACTGCCCACGCGGCGGGTCATGGAATTTGCGGAATTCTGCCGCTCCTGTGGGTCGGGGGTTTTCATGCCCCTGCCGCCGGATTGGCAATCGTCCTGCAGTCCGGAGACCCTGGCTGCCCACTATGCCGCCGTGGCGACCGTCCTGCCGGTCATGATCGTGACAAACCGATTTCGGACGCGGGGGGATGCCTTTGGATTGGCCACCATTCGGCGGGCCTTCGAGCAGTCTGAGGGCATTGTTTCCATCAAGGAGGACGTGGGCGGGCGGTTTGCCTGTGATGTCGCCCTGGAGTTTTCCTCGCGCTGCGCAGTGATGGCGGGCGGCTCCAAACGCCTGCATGCCCTGATGCGCCCCTACGGGCTCTCCTCGTATCTCTCGCTCTTTATGAACGTCCGCCCCGAGCTGGCCCGAGCCTATTGGGAACACACCGTCGCTGGACGGTTCCAGGAAGCCGAGGCGATTCTCCGACAAAAGGAAATCCCGCTGTTCTCATTTCTGGCGGGACAGCGCGCCTCGATGGATGCCGGTTTCCATGCGCTTTATGAAATTCACGGGCTCGGTCAGCGCTGGCGCAGGCCCCCCTACACAACATATACGGACGAGGATGCGCGACGTTTGGGAGACCTCCTGGCGTCCCTGGATCTTCTGCCTGAGGACCCCCGTCTGCCCTGATGAAATATCCGCTTGTGCCCTGCTGCTGTCCAGAGTGACAAGGATGGACGATTCACCCAAGCCTGCTATCATTTTTACAAATCTTAATTCCTATGAAAAAATCCCCGCTTCTCGAACGGCACCTGGTGGTGCAAAAGTGCACGAAGGACGGCGCTCTGGAGGATCTCTGGATGCGGTTGCTGGCGGGCAAGGACTGTGCCTCGGGATTTGTGGGCATAGCCGCCCCGCGGCCTCCGACATTTGACACCCGGCTGACCGTGGCGCGTCAGGGAGACGAGCTGGTGATTGCCGCGCTCCTGACCACTTATCAGAAATTCGCCGCTGGGGCGAAGCCTGCCTATTCGGGGAGCGTCGAGGTCCTGTTCGACCTTCGCAATGATGGGTTTGGGTTCACACAGTGGGTTTTCCAAGAGGGGGAGACTCCGTTTCTCAACGAGTTTTCCCCCTACCCCGAGGCGAGATCCACGCGCTCGCTTCCCCTGCGCTTCCGGCGTTGGGGCTATGAGCGCAAGGCCGGAGTGAATGCCTCGCACTTTGCCACGTTTCAGACGCTCTTCTACGTGGTGTTTGCGGAGGCGGATATTTTTCAGTTTGGCCCGACTGTGGGATTCAATTTTTGCCGCGACGACCGCGCCAGTTCGGAATTTTCCTCCTGGAGTTTTCTGGCGGGCAATGGGGCGCCCGATGCCAACAGTCTCGGAAAATTGCACCGGGACTCCCGCTCCGCCCGGCGGCCGCGCACGGCGCCGCTCCCGCCCCCGGAGCGGGCATTCCGGGTTTCCATCACGAACGATTCTCCCATGGTCGTGATCAACCGCCACTACACCCCGGCCAGTCTCGATGCGGAGATGCGCGCGATCAAGAGCTGGGGCATCAATCGCCTGCATTGGGTGGATTACTCGAATTTCCCCGCGTTCTGGGCCATTCCGCTCTGGGCCAAACAATACGCCGCCACGACAAGAGCCTGCGGAGAATTGCTCGGGGCAGCCTGCCGGGCCGCGCGCCGCCACAAGGTCGGCTTGGTGCCGGATTTCAAGCTCTTCGATCTCAGTTTTCCCGCCCGTCCAGGAACGCCCGCGCAGCGCGATGCCTTCCCTCAGTTGGGCGGGAGTCCTGTGCTTTGCATTCCGGAAATGATTGGGAAGGAGGAGGCCTTCATGCAGACCAACCCCGCGTGGCACAAGGATCCCGCCTTCCCCATTCACACGCTGCGCCTGTTTTCCATCGAGCCGCTTCCCAAGCTCAAGGCGGAGGACATCCATCTCCGCCAAAGTCGGGACAATATCACATACTCCCGCGTCGCCGACTCGTCCGTCAGAGTGACCGTCAAAAAATTGCGTCGGGCGAATGGCCGCTGGACTCCGGCGGGGATTGTCCCCGAGCCGGGGACCCATGAGGCGTGGATGATTGAATTGCGCGGGCTCTCGCTCGGGCAGCCCTTTCTGAGCCTGGAAATTCCCAAGGTGGCGGGCCGCTTGTTCCATCGCCAGTTCGCGATGGGCGAGGCGATTGGGCGGGATGGCGAGGCATCCCCCGTCCTCTGCTCCGACACCGCCCCGCCATCCGGAGGAGAATACAAATACGATTTTGTGGGAGCGTGGCCCGGATGGACGAATTACAACGATCATGCGTATGGCTGGACGAGTCGGAGCCTTCGCGCCCTCGGACTCGCCTTCCTTGCGCCAAGGGCTCTCACCGGAGTGTTGGAACCGACGCACCCCGCCGCGCAGAAGATCTGGCAGGACCGTGTCGAGTTTTACCTCGATCACGACATCGAGGGGATCAGCATCCGGACCTTGTGCCACCACCGTCGCTGCCCCTCCTGGCTGCAATACGCCTTCGGCCCCAGCGTACGGGAGGCCTTTCAAAGCCGGTATGGCCGCCCGCCCACGGCGTCGGACGCCGATTGCAATGACATTCGCCGCCTTCGCGGCGAAGCCCTGGGGGACTTCCTCTCCTGGGCGGCGGCGCGGATTCGGGCCAAAAAGAAGAAATCCATTTTTCAGGTCGAGACCGGCGGGGAGCTTCCCCCGGAGCGGGAATCCCGCATGGCAATGTTTTACGATTACGAGCGCTGGATTTCTTCGGGCTTGTTTGATGAGTTGCATGTGCGCTCCATTTCCGCCCATTCCCCTTGGCTGCGCCGAACGCTCCTGCCCCTGGCCCGCAAGCATGGCGTGGAGGTGCACCTCATGACCCGCAATCATGCCACCGGCTTTGGACAGGGGGATCTCCTGGATATTCAGAAAATCACCCACGATGCCAAAGCCCTCGGGTATGGCGGAGTCAATTTTTATGAAGCGGCGAATCTCTACGAATTCACTGCCGCCGACACCCTGCTGCCCCGCGCCATGGGCGAACACTGCGCGCGGGCAGCCGTCCGCATCGCGCGCAGCGCGCCCCTGTAGCAGCTTCAGTTCTGCGAAACTTCCTTCTTTCCTCTCATGCAGCGGCGAGGACGGTCTCTGGATGGCTGGCAGCGATGCGCAGGAGGACCCGCGCGGCCCCTGTGGGCTCCCGGCGGCCCTGCTCCCAATTTTGTGGCGTATTGATGCTGACTCCCAGCAGCTGGGCAAATCCCGCCTGCGAAAGGCCCAGCGCGCGCCGCGCCGCGAGGATCTGGCGTTTCTCGTAGGCGGCCTTGTTGCGCGCCTGGATTTTCTTGGGGTCCAGCAGCCTGCGCTCAATGACGCCATCCGCGCGCCGGGTAACTCGCCAGACGCGCGAGGGTGTCCGCTCGCCGCGGGCCACGGCTCGAGCCTCTTGCAGGCTCTTGATGAGTTCCTTACCGAGTGTCTTTTTCATTTTTCCATGCTTCCATTTCTTTCCGGAGGGCGGCGAGTTCCGCAGCGCTCAGGTTTACGCCCTCCCACCCGAGGAACTTTGGGAATACGCCTGCCGCGCTGGAACCCCCGGCGACTATGCCGGCAATCTGGATGAAATGGCATGGTATGACCGCACCTCGGAGGGACGCACTCATCCCGTGGCCACCAAGAAACCCAACGCGTGGGGATTTTATGATATGCACGGAAATGTCTGGGAATGGTGCTCCGACTGGTATGGCAACTCACGCGATGCCCGCGTCGAACGTGGCGGCAGTTGGAATTTTAGCGCGGACTTTTGCGCTTCCAGCTACCGCAATTGGGCTCACATGACCAGCCGGTTTGACGCCCTCGGATTCCGTACCGCCCTCGTCCCGGAAGAGTAGAAGGACCTGCCGAAGAAAAGTTTCCGGTCCCGGAGACGGGGGAATATCCGCATTCCGCCTACGGCGCAAAGCGCTTGGTGTCCACCACGCGAAAGCGGTAGAGGGGTTCGAGGGATTGGGTGTCGGGATTGATATCCGTGCCAATGCGCTCGTCCGCGGGATCCACGTACCGCTCGATCGTCGTCGAGCCCCGGTATTCACCGGTCACCTTGTTGGTTCCAGGCGCCAGGGATTGCGCCCGCACATGCACTGTGTAGGAATTGGATTTGGTCGTCAGGAGAGGATAGATTGTCGCGTAAGGGCGCTCTCGAAGGTTGTCTCCAGTCAGGCGATAATCTTTCCACCAATTCGTCATGGTCGGTACGCTGAGTCGGGTTCCATTCCATTGGATGCCTGCACTATTGAGAGTGAGACCGCTGGTGCCATCCGCGCCCGTCTCTTTAACGAATGTATTGGGAACGAGAAAAATTGAGCAGATTTCCGATGCGCTTCGGAAGATGTCTCCATTGTCACCGTTTCCGCCGGGAGCGAAGCGTTCATGGAACTGCTTTAAGGTTTCCGGGATATTGATGCGATATCGGTAGGTGTCTGCGCTGGTTTGCGTGGCAGTACCACTCAGGGTCTCCTTCGTCTTATAGTTTCGCGAAAATGTGTCTGTTGCCGAAAGTGCAGTGACTTTTTGTGAGCTGAACATGGCGTACAATCCGGAATCTCTCTGAATATCCGTGAATGGAAGGATTTGCGTATTCATATTGATGCGTCCGGCTGTCGAAAGAGGTTCGCTAATGGCGTAGGGTTCCACGACGGGCATGTTGAAGAAATCCAGCAGGAGTGAGTCATGGGGAGAGGTTAATCCGATGTGAGCCGTGCCAATGTCTGGATTTGGGCAAAAGAGCAGGGTCCTCCAAGGGGCTGCCTTGGCGTCGTTGTTTGTTTTGTAAGCTTTCTCCGTGGTTTTGACACCAGTGGGCAGGGTTCCAAACAGGACGGCTGAGGGGATCTGGCGAACGGGCGAGAAGAATCCGGAGTTGAGAGCCCATTGAAGCTCGGCAAAGTAGTTGGGCTGCGAGCCGCCTCGGGCAAATCCCTCGTCGCTTTTGATCACAAGCGCGCCATCTGGCATGTGTGCAATGCCTGTCGTCCAGTCACCCGTCCAGCCTTGTTCCTGCAAATCCTTGATTGCAGGCGAGATTGAGGGGTTTTTATTGGTTTGCATGAGTTGAGAGGCTCCTGGAAGAATATCAGTCGAGCTCCCATACTCGATAATCGATTTGACGAGCGTACCAAAAGTTGCTCCTCCGAAAGCAATACTTCCGCGTTTCATAAAACTGTGGGCGTTGCGTACTTTGATATTTTCCGGCACATCCCCCTCAGGATAGGTGTCATTGGGATCAAAGCTGTCATAGTCGGGGTGCTTGGCAAAAAATTCCTCCGGAACATCCTGCAGGCACGCTGTTATGCGGACATCCCCATCTTTCAAGAGCATGGACCGTACGACTGTCTTCGATCGTTCCCAGCGGACTCCGGTAATGCCGCTGCTGAATGAAACTCTCGTGTCTTCGGTAAGTGGCATAGGAAGAAGGACACTTGGAAAGCGCACTTGAAAGGTCTGGAAAGTCTTATTGCCGATGCGATATTCGATTGTGAAAGCGCCTCCATTGACATTGAGGGATTTCCCTTGAAAGACGCTTGCCTTTGAAGCTGGCGTGTAAAAGGGATAAGGATCGCCCGTCGAGGCAACAGTGGCGTTTTCCAGGCTTCCTGAAAGATTGGGCCAAGTAAGGCCGACAACACCCCCAGTCGTTAATACATTTCCATTCCCGGAACCCTGCGGACGCGACCATTTGTCAAATAATGTTTTTGTGAGTGTGATATCAGGATAGAGTGGCTGTGGAGGTGGCGGAGTAAATCCACCTTGAGGTGAATCATGTTGCTGAAATGTGAGAGGATTGGTCCCCCGAATGGCAATGGTAAAATCTTGTGGAGGCACCCAGGGCATATAACCCTCCATGGGAGAAAAATTTTCCAATAATAGCCACGAAAAAAGACTCGTCTGGAGTGGTTCTCCTGGAGGCACATTTATTTTATTTCCCAAGAGAAGATAACCGCATTGCGAGAGTGTCGGGACACGCCCCATGCCGCGCGTCCCGAGACTGTCAATGCGGATGGGCAGAACAAATCCGGCTCCCGCATGGTCGTTTGCATTGACCCATGGGTCGTTGAGCTGGGCATCAAAGAGGCTGTCTCTCGGGCGATCCCGGGGGCGGAGTTCTGCTGTGTAACTTTGATAATTCTCCGCAATATTGGTATCGAATCCCGCAAAAGTTTCATTGAGATTAACACACCGGATGTAATCAAAAATTTCCGTAAGGATTTGATTCCATTCACCCGTCGCGCCCGCATCATATTTTCCCAGCAGGGTTCCGCCACCAAATCCCGGGATCTCCTGGGCCGTCAATTGTTGGAGATAGGAGAAAATCCCCCGATTCCTCGAAATATTTGACCAGTCATACGTTTGGTCCAGTGGCTTTTCCCTCTCGAAATAATATTTGTTCTTACCCACAGTCCCCACCCTGGCAATGAGCTGGTCATAGACTGTGCGATGATAGGCATCATTCGTTGCGTGAATGGGCCATAAATTAACGCGCGGCTGACCAAAGAGATTGAGGTCAGGAGCCCGGCTCGACGTTGTAATAAAAAAACGATAAAGATTGGTGAGTTGCTCCCTGCTCTGGCCGCTGACTGCCGGATAGTCGCTGCTGTCTCTCAAAAGGCGCTCAGGAGAAAATAGCAACTCGTCAATGTTGGCATAGAGCCTTTCCGTTTTACGATACTTGTTTGCGATGCGCTCTGCTTCAGGACGGGAAAAATCAGGCGCTTTCGTCCAATCGATCATGCCATTCTCAGAGCCCCCCCATTTGTAGCGCGGGAGCAGCGAGAAGGCATTTTTTTGAGTAAATGAAGCGGGGTTGTCGAGTCTCATGATGGCGCCGATATTGACGGACGCGGGATGGCCGAGATAGCGTTGATACTCGTCCTGAGTTGGCATGCTGCGGCCCATGGCGTAATCCTGAGCCAGACTGGTTGTGGGTGTATCCCAAAAGCTCGAGGAAATGTTTTGGGCCATGCGCGCTGCTCCACGACTGACCTTTGTAAAGGAGGCGGTATTGATGTTGACCTTGCAGGTTTCGTCATCGGTCCAGAAGGCGATGCGTCCGATGGAGTCGGATTGGAGGGTATTGCTCATGGCTCCTGTGCGGCTGATGTAGATCCAGCGTACGGGCATGACAGTTCGGGAATCCCAGGGGACGGTGGCGTCCTGGGTCAGGTTCGAGGAGAAGCCCTCGACGACGCCAAGAGCGGCCGGATCCAGGATTGGGTATTGCCAGGTGGCATTGCCTCCGGGATTCCGCTTGGCGACGGGCTCATTGAGGTCCACATAGGCATCGGGCTGACCGCGCCATGCCACAGGAATTTCTCCGGAGAGGAAATTCAGGGAGTCCTCCTTCATTTTTGCGGCTGAATAGAGTTTGTAGAGTTGGGCAAAGTCGCCCTTGTCGTCCCAAACCCGGAGCGCGCCAGGCTGGCTGGCCCAAGCGTGGGTGCCGCGTCCGCTGGCATCAATGCCCGACAGCGTGGCCTCGCGGATCTGGCTCATAACAAGATTGACCGCAGACTCCGCAAGGCCCAGGGCTTCCTGACCCGCCACGTACTGGGTGGTCTGGCTCAATTCATTGCGCGAGGAGACCATGAAGGCCACGACGAGCGAGGCGACCAGGACCAGGATGGAAAGTACCAGGACCAAGGCCACGCCGGACCGGGAGGAGGGGGGGGGTGAATTATGAATTATGAATTTTGAATGATGAATGACAGAGGCCGGTTGCTCTCCACGCGACTTCCTGCGTTCCGGTCTCCGCTCTCCGCGTTCCGCTCTTTTCATGTCTGCGCCTCTGCGTCTCTGCGCGAGATCCCTTTTCAGCGGACGGAACGCCCGCGCGCTCATCTCCGCTCTTCGGTGACCGCGTTGCGTCTGCGGGAGGTCAGGGTGAGGAGGCCGAGGCCCAGGAGGAGGAGGGCGGAGGGTTCGGGAATGACATGGGCATTGAAGAGGATGCTGCCGCTGTCATAGAGAAACCCCCCCGTGACAGTGGGATCCGTGCCCACGAGGCTCCATCCGGAGACGTCCACGGAACTGGCCAGTCCTGTAATGAGGGTGTACGTGAAGTTCCCCTCCAGACTGCCATTCAGCAGGAGTTGGACTTGTTGTCCGGACTGGAAACTCCATACGGCGCCGCCCGTTCGGATGATTTGATCCGAGGCATCGCCAGCCCCGATGCCAAAAATGAGCGTTGAATTCCCTCCCAGGGTCACATTGCCCCCGATGCTCAGGCTCTGATCCGCCCCGCCGCGTCCCGCCATGAGCGAGCCATTGACGCTCAACGTCGCCGATGTCAGAGAAATCGAGCCATCCCCCCCGAGGGTCGCGCCCGAGGCCACCTCAATCCCGTAGTCTGTATTGTTGGCTGCGGATGTCCAACTCCCGTCCACGAGGATTGTGCCCTGCGTGTGATTCAGGCGCACCGAAGAACTGGAAGTGCCTGAGAGGCGCAGGGTCCCCGTACCCTCCTTTGTCAGGATACGGCCTGCGGATGGAGTCCAGATGGCTCCTGTGACATCCGCGTCAATCGCCGCAGCGCCATTCTCCACGCGCAGGATGCGGTCATCCGCACTCAGTTTGATGTCATTCGTCATCGTTACGGTATGCGTGGAATCTGTCGTGCCCAATGTGAATTTTTCTGCGCGAAAACCAGCAACACCCCATTCGACTTGTGCACTAGATCCTCCAAAATTCAGAGTCAGATTTCCCCCTTGGGCTCCGAAACCGGCACGGGCATTGGAACTTGCATTCCCCGTATATCCCAGAATGATATTCCCCGTTCCCAAGCCCCGCGTAATCGTTCCGCCATTGACGATCACAAAACTTCCTCCCGAATTGGCAACACTCCCTGCAGCCACCTGACCTGAAAGTCCATTGATCTGTGACGCGGTCATTTTTAACGCGCCGTCATTCAGTACCGTGCCATTTGTATAGGTCAGCGTGGCACTGCTGAGATCCCATGTTCCAGAGCCCGTCTTGGTCAGACTCATAGTCCCACAACCATTTCGTATTGTCCCGTTGAATGCCGTATCTCCACGAATTTCGAAGATAGTGGCATGATTTCCGCCCGACTCAAAAACCGCCGACGAGAGTCCCGCGCCACTGAAGGATTCAGTACTGAAAATTTTACCATTACTCGTAGTTCGGAACACATATCCTGCGGTCTCGACTTTCCAGTCCTTGAGTTGCGGATAGGTGCTGATGCTGTAATAGACCGTCCCACTGGTTCCTCCAAAGACAACGCTATCCCCATTCTGAGGAACCGCACTGGCGGGAGTCTTTGTAACTCCGTTCGATGTGGACCATTGTGAGATTGTGGTATCCCAGTAGCTCGTTCCTCCCTCGTTGGGTGCGTTGCCAGGATACCAATACAGCGTGGATTGGGCGGACGCCAGAACGGCGGAGAAAAGGAATGCGCCAACGGCAGCCGAAAACCGAAGGGCTCTCAGAAATGGGAAAGAGAAGGATGTTTTCATGGTTGGGATTTTGGTTTCGCGGGAGAAGCCTCGCGCAGTCAGCGGTGATTGTCAATAGAAAAAGTTACGCCAGTAATTGATACTTTTGAATGATGAATTTTGAAATTTGGATGGCTCCGAGAGCCTCCTCATTTTCCGGTCGGGAAGAGGTGTATGATCCGCAGATTTTCGCAGATTGACGCAGATGTGTTGAGGCAGGAGAGGGGAGGAGGTGGTAAATTGTGAATTATGAATTATGAATTATGAATTATGAATTATGAATGGCAGAGGCCGGTTGCTCTCCACGTGACTTCCTGCGTTCCGGTCTCCGCGATCCGCCCGCCCTTGGCTGCAGGGCTTGCAATGCCTCCGGCGCGCTCAAAAGCTCAAATGTCCAAACTCCAGGTGATGGCGAAGCCATCAAAGCATAGGCAGCCGGGGGGTTGAGCGCAGCGACACCCCCGGTTCTCTCAAGAAAAAAAGGACCGATCCCGCAGGGATCGCAGAGCCGTGCGTCTGTGAGCCCTTCGGGATCAGACTTTTTTGTTTTGCGTTTTTATCCGGGGGTGTCGCTGCGCTCAACCCCCGGCTTCGCAGCTCGGATGCCTCCGGCATCGCTTCCAAAATGTCCAAACTCCAGATGAGCCTTTGGCGCATGCATCCCTTTTTGACCAATCTTAAGGGCGATCCCGAAGGGATCCCAGCGTGTCCCTAAAAGTCAATGACCACCAAGGAGCGTCCGCTGATGGCGGCGGCTTCTTCGTCCGTGATCCAGCGCTCTTCGTATCTTTTTCCCCACGAGTCGGAAATCGCGATTTCCTTGGTGTTGGGGTTGTATCCGGTGATCATGCGGACATGTCCCCTTTGGGGGGCGCGCGTGATTTTTTTTGCGGCTTTTCGGGCTGGATCGAGGGATTTTTTCCACGCCTCCCAATCGCTGACGTTGGAGCGTTCCGCGGTGCGGGCGGTGACATCCTTTTCGGTGGCATCGTCCACGTACATTGTCCACATGATGGGGAGGCCCTTGCCAATGGTTCCGGCCACGGAGCGGGATGAGGGGGCGCCCGGCAGGGAGTTGAGGCGGCGGCCCTGACGCGTGATGAGCTCCCGGGCGGCTGAGGCCAGCGCCTCGACGGACGTGCCTCCGCCCATGCCGGTGTTTCCAGCCATGGCGAGAACGTACATGTCGGCGGGGATGCCCATGTAGCGCATGGCCCGTTCCCAAGTCGCTGGAACGCAGAATCCCTTGG
>WBZO01003836.1_pt1 | contig 16950 bp, 16 predicted proteins | sample 5204261 | NCBI WGS metagenome assembly WBZO01 (sample SAMN12412400, study PRJNA552823) | activated sludge metagenome | isolation source: activated sludge from anammox sidestream of wastewater treatment plant... | place: USA: North Carolina | collected 2017-09 | reverse complement strand
GCTCCTGTTCACCGTGGCCAGCCTGTTCGCCGCTCGCGCCATACTGAGCATGTTGCTCAGCCTCCTCCTGTCGGCACTGGCAGGATTTACCGGGGCGTCTGCGGGCCTGCTCACCGCTGCCAGCCTCCTCGGCGGCCTGATCGTGGAGGCGCTGGTGATGCCGATCGGCGTGATCTTCTTCACCCTGCTGTACGTGAATACCCGGCCCGCCGCGCCGGCCCTGTCTGACCCGGGTCTGGCCGGGCTGGAGCCAGAAGGCGCGCCGGCAGCCGCCCGGCCGGCCAACCCGCCGCTGTTCACCGCCGCCGATCTGCCCAACGTGATTGGCGTATCCCTGACGGCGCTGGGAATGCTGCTTGTGCTGTACATGATCTTCACCGCCCAACTGTTCCGCTAGGGAGCAGCCGCGCCGCTGCCTGTCGTTTTTTCGAACCGCGTCCTAACGCAACTCATACCTTTCGCACTGGACAACCGGTCCGGCATTGTGTTATCCTGGTATAGAACATAAGTTCTATTCTCTAAGGAGCGCCCGATGCTGGTCACCTCTCCCCCCCGCCTGTCCTGGCGCGACGCGCTTGCCCTCCGGCTGTTGAGTCTGATCGGCCAGAACCCGCCCGCTGCCCCTGATCTGCGGCTGCCCGCCGGGGACGGGCCGGCGCTGGTGGATATCGGCCGCCGCTACCCCGTCCGCGCTGACCGCCTGCCGCGCCTGTACCGCGCCGCGGATTAGCAGGCACGAGGAACCTGCGCCACAGGCCGTCCCGGGCGGGCAGCCCTCAAATCGCCACCGCGCCATAAGGCAGTACCCGCGGCTTTTTATTGCCCCGGCAGTTACCCCCGTTTTCCGTATTCAGATATAGTATATCTGTTTTGGGATCTACACAGAGAGGCTCGACACCATGCCACTTTCATCCTTCACACAGAAGCGGGCTGCACCGATCCTGCGAACGGCAATTCTGCTGGGGGCGGGCCTGCTCGCGGCCTGTTCCTCCGCGCCGACGCCCGGAGTCCCGCCGTCGTCCACTGTGGAGCTGCTGCTAACGGCCGCGCCCGCGGCGAACGAAGCGGCGCCTCCCGCCGGCATCGTCGTCGGCGCGCCGGCGCCAGACTTCACCCTCCCCGCCGCCAACGGCGACCCGGTCACCCTGTCCGGCCTGCGTGGCCAGCCGGTGCTGCTGTTCTTCCACATGGCTGGTGGCTGACCGCCCTGCGTCCGGCAGGTCGTGGACCTGCAAAACAGCCCCGCAATAGCTGACCTGGGCGTTCAGGTGTTGAGCATTGCCTTTGATTCCGCCGCGGAGCAAGCCGCCCTGGCCCGGGAATCGGGCATCACCGTGCCCATGCTGGTCGATGCCGATGGCGCCGTATCCCGGGCCTACGATGTGCTCCAGTGGGCGGCGGGGACCGGCGAGCCGGGCCATACTTTTATCCTGGTCAATGCGGAAGGCGCGATCACCTGGATTCGCGACTATGGCGCGCCGGAAAACGGCGGCCTGATGTATGTGGAAGTGCCGGAGCTGACGGCGCAGATCGCCGCCGCGCTGGGAAGATAGGCGCGGAGCGGGCCGCCGCCATTGGAAAAGAGGGCGCGAAGAAGCCTGATACACCGCAAGAAATTCACATGCCGGGCCGCGGCGCTCACTGCCTGGCAAGGGAGGCGGGCATATGGCACGAGAATACGATGATATCCGCCAGGCCGCGTTCAACATCACGGCGGCGTTCGAAGGGTCCGGGTACGACTCCTACCAGAACTACGACGGCGGCATTGTCTCCTACGGTCGCTTCCAGTTCACGCTGGCTTCCGGCAATCTGGCTGTCGTGCTGGAACGCTATCTGACTGCCGCCGCCGGCCCGATTGCCGACGCCCTCCGCCTTTACCTCCCCCGCGCCCGCGACCGGGACCCCGCCCTGCGCCAGGATGATGCTTTCAAGTCTCTCCTGCTCCAGGCCGCCGGGGAACCCGCCATGCAGGCCGCTCAGGACTCCGTCACTGCCGACAAATTCTGGACCCTCGTCCTCGACCTTTCCATCAGGCCGCGCAACATCCAGACCCCCCTCGGCATCGCCCTCATCTTTGACATGGCGATCAACCACGGCCCGCGCCACGACATGATCGGCCTGGCGGAGCAAGCCCTCGGCGTCCCGCCTAAGTCTCGTATGCCCGACAACGGCGCCGACGAGCGCGATCTCCTCCGCGCCCTGGCCCGCATCCGCGCCGAGCGTCTGAACCGTCTGGCTGATAAATACGGCTGGGAGGGCCTCCGCGGGCGCGGACAGTTCTGGCTCGACCTCATCTATAAGGGCGACTGGGACCTCCTCGGCGATGCCCGCGGTCAGGTCGAAATCCGGCCCGGCTGCCAGGCCCGGGTGCGGGCGGTGGACTAGGATATGGATCAGGCGGCGGGGCAGGGAATCAAAAGCGCCCCGGATACTTCTACCGGGGCGCCCTGGTTCCATGCTGGTTTACAGCTTGGTGACCATCGAAGCCTGGAGGCCCTTGGGGCCTTGCTCGACGGTGAATTCAACGCGCTCGCCCTCTTCCAGGCTGCGGAAGCCGCGGCCGGCGATGGCGGAGTAGTGCACGAAGACGTCCGGGCCGTTATCCTGAGCGATGAAGCCGAAGCCCTTGGTGCCGTTGAACCACTTCACTGTACCCTGAACACGATCAGCCATTTTTGATGCTCTCCTTGCATATATGGAACGATTAAGAGATGTAAGGGCGACACGCAAACGACTGATGTGATATGTGCGTTCTACAAAAAACGCCCCGCTGCTGTAGACTGGCGGGGCGTTGTGTTTGTGCGTTCACCATTCAACTGTTGCCTGCGTCCTACAGGGGATCACTGTACACCTCCGGGCAAACCCTGTCAAGGGTCAATCCTGGCTTTTTCGACCCGAACCGGACCTTGACGACCGGCCTGCCCTCTGTCAGAATTCACGCATACCCCTATCCCCACCGGCCTCCGGTCGGCGCCTTCTCCCTCAACTGAGGGGAGGGAGTCGGGGTGAGGTCCTACCCCCGTAGCTCAGAGGATAGAGCGCAGGTTTCCTAAACCTGGCGTCGGCGGTTCGAATCCGCCCGGGGGTACTGCACTGCGGGTCGCCCACGGCCCGCAGTTTTGTATCACCCACCGCCCCGCAGCAAAATTTAGAAATAATTTCTTCCACCGGCCCGGGCAGTCCCTATAATAAAGACACAGTCATTACGGGCTTAACTTCAGTAATCCCTATACGGTAGCACAAGCATAACCTGTCGGAATCCCGATCTGGAGGCTTTATGAGACGACATTCCCTGCGCACCATCACCGTCATACTCTGTCTGCTTGCGCTGACAGCCCTGCCGCTCGGCCTGGCCCTGGCCGACGGCGATCCGACCGGCGATACGCCAGCCGATGTCCCGCCTACCGCGCCGCCGCCAGCAGAGACTGAGCCAGCCGCGGCGGCGGAATCCGCCCCGGAGGCTGCCAGCGCCGATCAGGCTCAGGTGGAACAGATTTCGGAAGAGCAAGCTCCAGCAGAGGTTCCAGCGGAAGCCGCCGGCTTTGAAGAATCTCCGGCGGAGCCTGCTGTGGAAGCCCCGGGCGCTGAGTCGCCGCCAGAAGCCGCCCCGGCCGGGCCGGCGCCGGCGGAAGAAAGCCCGGACGATGTGTCGCCCGCCGAGATTCTGGCCGCGGCCAGGGCGGAGGAAGTAACCCTGAACGTCGTGGACGAAAACGGCGCGCCCCTGCCCCTGGTGACTATTGAAGCGGCCGAGGCACTCACCAGCGCCGGGAGCGACCCGTATTTCTGGGACGGGACGCAGTACGTGGGCTATTCGGCCAGCGGGGTCTGCCCGCCGGTCGTGAGCGTATGCAATACCACACCCACGCCGGTGCAGGCTGCGATTGACGCCGCGCCGAACGGCGCTACCATCACGATTGAGGCCGGGGTGTACACCGAGCAGGTGGTTGTCGATAACAAGGCGATCACGCTGGAAGGTCAGTTGGGGGCCGTGATCCGCTCGCCAGTCTCGCTGGCGACGACCTTCACCGCCGGCGGCAATCCGTACCGGCCGATCATCACCGCCCGCAACAATGCCACCCTGACTGTCCGCAACCTGACTGTGGACGGCGCGGGCGAGGGCAACGGCGACTACCGCTTCACCGGCATTGCCTTCTATAACGCTGGCGGCGCGGTGGAGAACACGGCTATCCTCGATGTCCGCGAGACGCCGTTGAGCGGCACTCAGCACGGCGTCGGCATCTACGCCTATAACACCGATGGCACGGCCCGCACGATCGATATCACCGGCAATACCATCAGCGGCTACCAGAAGAACGGCATGGCCCTTTCCGGCGCCGGCCTGACCGTCAACGTGGACGGCAACACCGTGACCGGCGCTGGCCCGATGGGCCTGGGGCTGCCCGCGCAAAACGGCATTCAGATCAGCCTCGGCGCGACCGGCTCGGTGACCAACAACACCGTCAGCGGCAACCAGTACACCGCTTCCGGCACTCTGGCGACCGACATCCTGCTCTATCAGGCCAGCGGCACGGTGACTGTCTCCGGCAACACGTTGAGCAACACCAACGCCGGCGTCTACAGCTACCAGACCGCTGCCATCATCACCGGCAATACGATCACGGGCGCCGACTATGCCGGCATTGTCATGAGCGAGAATCCGGCCCCGGCCACTGTCAGCAACAACACCGTGACCGGCAGTGGCATCGGCATCGAACTTTACAATGGCGACGCGACCATCAGCGGCAATACGATCAGCGGCAACGGACGGGGCATTATAGCCAGCTACGGCGCGGCCCAGATCACCGGCAACACGATCACCGGCAACGCGGGCGAAGGCGTGCTCGTCGATGACCCGGCCAGCGCCGCGCACGGCAACACGATCACCGGCAACGGGCGCGGCGTCGTGTACAACACGTCGCGCGGGCTGGGCGGCGACGTGGACGCGACCGGCAACTGGTGGGGCGACCCGAACGGCCCCTTCCACCCGCTCACCAACCCGACGGCGACCGGCGATGAGGTCAGCGACCACGTCCTCTACGACCCCTGGCTGACCGCCGGACCGGTCGGCCCGACGGCGGGCGACCCCTTCTGGACGGACGCCGTCTGCACCGATATCGTGCATCTGGCTGTCTTCCGCGAGCGAGCCGAGCCTTACCACGCCTTCCACGCCTACCTGATTGACCCGCGCGGGCGCGGCTCTTACCTGGCGCCGTATCTGATCAGCGACCTGCGCGCCTTCCGCGCGGCCCATTACGAGGACGCCGCCGGGACCGCCCCGCTGTTCGGGACGATGACCGCCGAGAACGGCCTGACCACGATGAGCCTGAGCTACCTGCCCCGTCAGGACCGCTGGATGTTCACCCTGTGGCGGGCGGATTATATGCCGGACGAACAGCCATACCGGATTGTGTGCAGCCTGCTGGTGCAGTAGGCTGCACCCTTTCCTCCTTTATTTATGTGCCGGCGGGAAGGTTGAGGATGGGGGCGCCCCGCCGCCCCGTACCACCAGATCGCGCAGGTGGGCGAAGGCGCGCATTATCTCACGCCGGAAGGCCGGCGCCTCCATCCCCTCGGCCAGGGCGATCAGCTCTTCCTGCCCCAGGCGGAAAAACGGCAGCAGATCCCGGTCGCGATCCGCCCGCTGAGTGTCGGTCAGCGCCGCCGGATCGTGGGCGCGGACGGCGGCGGCCGCCCGCCCCTGCTCGTCCGGGGTGACGCCGTCGGTCAGATGCACCGTGATGGCGCGCCCATCGAAACTAAGCCCCAGATAGGTATCCTTCAAGGCAGCCTGCAGATCGGCATGCAGCCGGTCCGGGTTGAGGTCAGGCCGCTCAATTCGCACTTCGATCATGACCGCCTCCTAAAGCTCAATCGCGGCGAACTGTATCGGGTTGTAGAAGGTCTGCGCCAGCAGGTAAATCGTCCCGCTGCTGCTCGCCGCCCACTGCAGGACGAAGGTGTGCGTCCCGGCCTCCAGGCCGTTCACCAGCAGGCTGAAGGCGGCGGGCCGGCCATCCGCGGGGGCCGTCCCCAGGCCGCCGAACTGCAGCAGCCCCAGCGGAGTCCCGGCGTGGCGCGTCCCATCTATCGCAACATCCAGATACGCCCGCACGCTGGTCACCGAGCCGTACACGCACCCGGAAAAGATGACAAGCACCGGCCCGCCGTGCGTGGTCAGGCTGAGGCTCAGATTCGTGCTGTCCACATCAACAAACGTTGTGCTGGTGGTGAGGTAGGAGCTGGCGGCCGTGCGCAGGATGCGCTGATGGCTGGGATCAAGCAGGTATTCGATATTGCCGCGTAGCGCCTCCATGTCGGCTTCGGTGACCAGATCGCCGGTCGCCAGGCTGCGCATCGTGGTCCAGTCGGGCATAGGATCTCCTTTCTGTTTTTGTGCCGTCACCCCACCGTAGCACAGACTGTCGCGCGGCGGGGGCACAAATATGGCCGTTCCGGGTACAGCGCCCGGAAGCTGGAGGTCGGGCCATAACGCGCCTGAAAGGGCAAAAATCGCCGCGGGGGTGCTGGTCAGGGGCCGTTATTTTGCGGTATGCTGATAACAGGTCGATAGCTCACAGGGGCGGCCCTGATTTTTATGGAGAGACGCAGCGCATGGAAGACGCCCGGCAATCACGCGAAGAGCTGATAGCAGAGTTGACTTCTCTGCGCCAGCGTGTGGCCGACCTGGAGGAAGCCAATGCGGCGTCTGGCGAAGATGTCTGCCGCCTGCCGTTCCTGCAGACCTTCCCTTTCGGCGTCCACTGCTACAACCTGATGCCGGACGGGCGGCTGATCTTCTCCGGGGCCAACCCGGCGGCTGATCATATCCTCGGCGTGGACAACAGCCAGTTTGTCGGCAGGACAATCGAGGAAGCCTTCCCCCCGCTGGCCAGGACCGAAATCCCCGCCCGCTACCGGGATGTCGCCGCCGGAGCCTCCCCCTGGTATGGGGAGCAGATATCCTACCAGGACGAAAAAATCGCCGGGGCCTTCGAGGTGCACGCCTGGCAGGTCGCGCCGGGCCGGATGGCGGCCGCCTTCCGGAGCATCTTCGAACGGAAAATGCTTGAGGAAGACCTGCGCTGTTACCGGGACAGCCTGGAAGCGCTGGTCAGCGAGCAGCACTCCGAGCTGAAGCGGACCAGCCGGGAGTATGAGCAGGTTCAGATCGCGCTGAACCGCGAAAGCCGGATTCTGCACAGCCTGATCGCTCTCAACCCGTACAGCATTGCCATATACGATATCGACGGCCGATTTGTCCGGGGCAACCAGGCGTACATGGACCTGTTCAAAGCCGAACCATCGCCGGGATATTCCCTGTTCACCGAGCCATCTCTGATTGAGCGCTTCCCGGATGAGCTGCGCCGGCTGCAGGATGGCGCGACAGTCGATTTCTCCGAAGGCTGGTACAGCGCCCATATGATCAACCCGGACCTGCCCAAAGACTACGCCCTGGTGCGGGCCAAAGGATTCCCGATCAAGGATGCGGAAGGCAGGCCGGAATTTTTCGTCATCATCCACGAGAACATCACCGACCGCTGGCTGGCCGAGCAAGCCCTTCGCGAGAGCGAGGAGCGCTTCCGCCGCATGGCGGAGCAGATTCAGGACGGGCTGACCATTGTCGAGAACAATACGATCACGTATGTGAATCAGAAGGCGCTGGATATCTTCGGCGTGACCAGGGAACGGTTCGTAAACATGAGCGTCCTGGAGCTTGTCGTCCCGGAAGAGCGGGAGCAGGTCCGCCAGCAGCGGCGGGAAATCGAGGAGGCCGGCTGGGACGGCAGAGAGATAGAGTACTGGATTATACGGCCGGACGGCGCCCGCCGCTGCATCCAGAGTCGCTATTCGGCCAGCCGCCGCGATGGGGAGATCGTCGGCCGCTACGTGGTCACCACCGACATCACCGAGCGCAAAACGGATGAGCAGGCCCTTCAGGAAGCCTACCAGCAGCTTCAGACGCTGGACCGGCTCAAGAACGAATTCATCGCCAGCATCTCCCACGAGCTGCGCACGCCGCTGACCAACCTGCGCCTGTACCATCACCTGCTGACCGCCCGGCCCGATCATCTGGCCAGCTACACCCAGGTGCTGGGGCAGGAGATCAACCGCCTGGAAAATCTGGTGGAAAGCGTGTTTTACCTGTCGCGGCTGGAACGCGGCGATATTGAGTTCACCCCGGAGAACAGAGATCTCAACACCGTCGCCGGGCCGATAGTCGCCGGGCACATGGAGGAGGCCGCCGGGCGCGGCCTGACGCTCACCTTCAGCGGCGCGCCGGACCTGCCCGCCGTCCGGATCGACGCCACGCTGATGCAGCGCCTGATCAGCATCCTGCTCACTAACGCCCTGCTGTATACCCCCGCCGGCGGCGCGGTGCATGTTCACACCCATATCCGGAGCAGCGACGGAATCAGGCGGGTCGGGCTGAGCATCCGGGATACCGGGCCGGGCATTCTGCCGACGGAGATGCCGCGCCTGTTCGAGCGCTTTTTCCGCGGGCAGGCCTCGCTGGATACGGGCACGCCGGGCGCCGGGCTGGGGCTGGCCATCACCCGCCAGATTATTGAGCGACATCGCGGCTACATTGATGTGCTCTCCCAGGCGGGGAAAGGGACAACCTTCACTGTCTGGCTGCCGGAAGCGGTTTGAGGCGGGAGCAGGGAACAGGCGGCAGGGAAAGGATAGCAGCGCGGTTATCGGGGGCGGGATGAGGGCGACGTGCCCCGGCCCGATCTGCCGCCACGCGGACATTGTGCGGGCGTTCAATTGAACGCCCGGTTCGACTCCGCCCCCCCGCTCCCCGCTATGCCCCTCTACCCTGGCGCGGGGCTGGCCGTCGCCGGGACGCCGGGCGTGACATCCGGGGCCAGCACGAGCTGATCCTGGCGGGCCTCGGCAGCCCTCCGTTCGTCCTGCATCACCACATCGTAGAGCGTAGACCGACCGTCAAAGCGGGAGGCGCTGAGGCGGACGCGCGACCCGGCCGGGATCGGCCCGACATCTTCCGTGGTCAGCAGCGGGTAGCCCGCCAGCCCAATATAGGCGCCAAAGGCGGGGGTGGGCGTCGGCCCCGGCGTGACGTCCGGAGCGAAGGCAAGCTGGCGCGCCTCCACCTCCACCGGCGTCTGGTCATCGCTCGCCGCAACGGCGAAGACCACGCTGCCGGTCGTGCTGTAGGTCGCATAGCTGATGCGCACCCGCGTGCCGGCGGGAATAGGGCCGACAGCCTCGGTGGTGACGAGCAGGTAGCCCATCCCGATATAGGGGCCGAAGTCCGGCGTCGGCGGAGTCGCGCCCGGAATCGGACCGGCGCAGGCCGTCAGCAGGAGCAGCAGCCCCAGCCCCGCCCACATCCGTTTTGTCCACATGGCGCTCACCCTTTGCTGGCGGGATTAGCCGCGCTGTTACCGGCTTCCACGTTCGCCGGAGTCATCCCCCGAAACAGGAGCCGTGTCGTCCTGCTGCCCCCCGCGATCGTGCGGCCCGGCATCTGTGCCAGACGGCTTGCTCGCTTTTTTGTCGGAGCCGCCGAACAGGTACAACACAAAGGTCAGCACTGCGTCAAAGAAGCCAAAAAGAAGATTATCCATGGACACACCACCCCGACTCACCAGCTGAAGAATCTACCATCCCGATTATAGAGATAGATCGAAGCAAGTGATCAGGGCGGCGTCGGCGGTGAAGAGACTCCACCAGCCAGGCCGAGCCGGAGCCGATCACTCCTCTCCTCTGTAGATCACCCGGCGCTCACAGGACGCCGGCGCCCCGCCGTCCGCTCCGGTGACGACCAGCCGCAGGGCGTAGAGGCCGGCGAGGGCATCCCCCGGCAGGCGCACCTGCGCCAGTACGCTGCCGCTCACGGCGCCCCCGGCAGACTCGCCGGCCGCCCGCCAGGTCGGGGCACGCAAAGTCTCCCCCGTCCCCAGGTAGGCCCACTCCACCCGGTACGGGCCGGCGGCGGTCCCTCTGATCGAGAAGGCCGCCGGGATGGCATCGCCGTCTGAGGGGGATGCGATCCGCGCCCGCGGATCGGCGCAGGCCGCCGGCGGCTGGGCGGCCCGCCCCAGCCAGTTGTTGATCATCAGCGTCGCCACCGGCATAGTCAGGAGGGCCAGGATCAGGATCAGGTAGATCGAGCCGAACGGCCCGCGCAGCAGCGCCCGCAGCGGAGCCAGCGGCCCGGTCCGGCTGAACTCCGGGCTGGGTGGCGGAGGCGGGGCGCGGCGCGCCCAGTCGGCGTAGGACCAGGCAGGCTGGGCGTAGCGGACGCTCTCCGCGCCCGGCGGGCCGCTCCGCGCCGCGGTGTGGCGGACATGCGGCCAGCGCAGATCGTCGTAATCGTGACGGCGGGCCGGATCGCTCAGGATATCATAGGCTTCGCTGATCTGTTGAAAGGTCGCTGTCGCCCAGTCCAGCCGATCGGGGTTGCGGTCGGGGTGGCACTCTTTGGCCAGCCGGCGATAGGCGCGCTGAATCTCGGCGGCGCTGGCACCAGCCGGCACACCGAGAATCGCGTAGTAATCGCGTTCGGGGTCGTAACGAATTCGAGGCATGGCAGGTCATCGCACCGGCGGCGAAAATCAGGCCGGACTCAGTCCTCCCGGTCGCCGGACTGGTGCTCAATCTTATCCAGTTGAGCGGTGTCTACCTGCATTATGAGCAGCCCGCACACGCGACAGACCTGAGCCTCCACTTCCACCAGCCGGCGGAACGGCCGCAGGGCGCGGTGCAGGCGGCCCATCGACAGGCCGGCCGGTTTGAAATACGCCGGGCGGAACCTGGTCCCGTAGGTGATCACGCTCCCGCTGCCGAAGTCTGTGCTGCCGCAGCGGGGACAGACGCCGGGCGCGGGATGATCGGCGGCCACATACGCCGGCCCGGGCGCTGCCGCGTCCACTGCTGCGGCGGTCACCGGCTGGGTTTCTTCCTGATCGCGCCGGGCGAATACCGGCTCATCCATCGGAGCCGGCGGCAAGATCGCATTCGCCGCCCCGGACGACGGCGGCGGGGCGCTGCGGGGCACTTCGCCCGTCCCGGCGGCGACCTGGGCCAGCCAGTCCGGCGCGGACGGTCCCCCGGAGTCGAAGTCCACCGCGACCGGCTCCGGCAGCGGTGGGGCAGCCGGCGGTTCTTCTTCCGCTGCTTCAACCGGGTGAGGGTCCGGCGGCAGTTCTGCCGGGGCAGCTTCTGGCGGCTCGGGCGCCGCGATCGCGGCCTCAATTGCTTCAGCCGCCGGCCCGGGCTGAATCGCCGCTTCTGGCAAAGCTACAGCTTCCCGCGGGGACTCCGCTTCCGGCTGAGTCGCCGCTTCTGGCGCCTGCGCAGGTTCCGCCAGAGGCTCCGATTCCGGCAGAATCAGCGCCTCCGCCTCTGGCTCCGGCAGAGCTTCCGGCGGGACCGCGGCTTCCGGCGCGGCGACCTCGATAATCGGCCGCTCAGGGGGGATCGGCGCCGCAGGGCGCTCGGTCAGCGGCGTGGCTTCCAGATGGGGTGCTTCCTCCAGCGCAGGAGGCGGGTCCGGGACAACCGGCTCCGGCGTGTAGCGCGGCGACTCCGGGAGTGGCATCTCCGGCTGGGGTGTGCTGGACATTTCGCTCATCGGGCAGCTCCCTTACCCTCGCGCGGCGGGCGCGGCTGGCACGGGTCAGGACTGATTCAGGGTTACGCTCATTATACACAGGACAGACAAATTCGAAACCGGCCTCCGACCTCCGCGCTTCAGATTAGAGGACCATCATGCCGCACCCCTCTGTTTTTAGGGGGTCGTCAGCGCCGATCTTCTGGTATGATACGGGCCGGGTGCGCCGCTCTGTCTCTATACGTTGACTGCAGGCGCGCGCCCGAAGAGGAGAGAAGCGCACATGAGCAAGATAACGCGACAGACGCTGATCGGCTGGCTGCTGGTCATCGCCCTGCTGCTCACCGGGCCGGCGACTGTCCTGGCCCAGGGCGGCGACGAGATCACCCTGGTCCCCTTCACCAATGAGGCATTCCAGATTCAGGGCGTGGTCCCGGAGGGATGGAGCATGGCCGCGCCCGGCGTGTATGCCCGCGGGGCGCACATGGGCGACCTGACCAGCCTGATCATGCAGGCGGCGCCCGGCATGACCATCGACAGTCTGGTCAGCCTGCTGCTCCACCAGTTGAGCATTGACGCCCTGCCGGAGCCGATCGGCGTGCAGGAAACCGCCGCCTATACCTGGACGGTGTACCAGGTCCCGGTCAACGCCTCCGGCTTCAATATCATGATTGACCTGGCCCTGGCGGAAACCGAAACCGGCGTGACGCTGGTCCTCCTGCAGACGCTGGCCGGCGACTACGAGGCGCTACACGAAGCCGTCTTCGTCCCCGCGCTGGAAGCGCTGGCGCCGCTGGAAGCCGCCCGGCCGGAGGCCGAAACGGGCGGCGGGCGGGCGGGCATCGCCAGCACCTACGAGGACCCGGAAGGCCGTTTCAGCGTGCCCGTGCCGACAAACTGGACCGTCGAAGTGCGCGAAGGCTACACCTACCTGTACTCCCCGAACGACCTGATCGGCGTCTCTATCGTGGTCGTGGAGGGGGAAGAGGACCCGGAAGCAGCCCGCGAACAGGCCTGGCAGATCGTCGATCCGGCCTTCGACAGGGAGCTGACTGACACAGTTCAGGTCCCCAGCAACGAGCTTGACAACCTGATGCTTTACACCTACCGCTTCGACGAAGCGGAGGGCCTGATCTACCAGGTTGTGGTGTACGTCCTTGACGGGACGAGCACCGCCCTGATCTACCGGGCTGACCTGACCGATGCCCAACAGCGCGCCGCCCAGCTCCAGATCATCGACAGCGGCTTCGAGATCGCCGGCATGGAAAAGCAGGATATCGCCGGGGTTGAGCCAGCCCCGCTGGCTGACGACACAATCGCCGCGCTGGAGGCTTATATCGCTGACACCATGGCGCGCTACCAGACGCCCGGCGCAGCAGTGGCCATCGTCCAGAACGGCGCGGTGGTCTATGCCGGCGGCTTCGGCCAGCGCGACCCGGCGGGCGACCCGGTCACGGCGGACACGCTGATGATGATCGGCTCCACCACCAAGACCTTCACCACCCTGCTCATGGCCCAACTGGTGGACGAAGGGCTGATGACCTGGGATACGCCGGTCACAGAAATCCTGCCCACCTTCCGCGTGGCTGACCCGGACGTGACCGGCCGAATCACGATGGAGAACATGGTCTGCGCCTGCACCGGCGTCCCGCGCCGCGATCTGGAGTTCATCTTCCAGGGCGAGGAAATCACCCCGCAGGGTGTGATCGCGTCGCTGGCTGACTTCACGTTCTTCACCGACTTCGGCGAGGCGTTCCAGTACAGCAACCAGATGGTGGCCGCCGGGGGGTACCTCGCCGCGCTGGCCGCCGGAGGCAGCTTCGACACGGTCTACCAGGACTATACCGCCCAGATTCAGTCGCGCATCCTGGACCCGCTGGACATGGAGCGCACAACCTTCTCCTTCGACGCGGTGCAGGCCGACGCCGACCACGCGGCGCCATACAGTCTGGCGCTGGATTTCACCTACACCCCCCTGCCGCTGGCAGCCGAGGAAATGGCGCTTTACGCCGTCGCCCCGGCCGGCCTGTTGTGGTCCTCGGCCAACGACATGGCGGAGTACCTGATCATGCAGCTAAATCAGGGGGTTGCCGCCGATGGGACACGGATCGTCTCCGCTGAGAATCTGGATCACACCCGGCAGCCGCAGATCGCCATCACCGCCACCGACAGCTACGGTCTGGGCTGGATTATCAGCGATTTCTACGGCCAGCCGATGCTCAGCCACGCCGGCAATACCCTCGGTTTCAGCTCTGAGTTCGCCTTCCTGCCGGAAGCGGACCTGGGCATCGTGGTGCTGACCAACCAGCAGGGTTCGCTGCTGAACAGCGCCGTGCGCGACAGGCTGTTCGAGCTGCTGTTCGGCCTGAGTCTGGACACGGACGCCCGGCTCGAAATGGCCTACACCATGCTCCGCAGCCAGCTTGAGAAGAACTACGAGAAGCTGACGCAGACAATCGACGACGCCACAGCGGCCATTGCCGGGGGCACCTATACCAGCGACGCGCTGGGCGAGATCGTCATTGCGCGGCAGGCGGATGGGACACTGACGCTCGACGCGGGCGCTTTCCAGTCCGCCCTGTGGCTGTACACGCCGGACGAAGAGGAACAGGCCAGAACGCCAGAAGGCCAGATCACGCTGCAACTGGCTGACCCGCCGCTGGCCGGGATGGACCTGACCTGGGAGCCGGTCGAGGATGGCTACCAGCTCAAGATCGGCGCCGGCACGATGGAGTACCGCTTCGAGCGGGTGAGCTGATCCGGCATCATCCCCCTCTTCACGTCGCTGTGCAGAGGGGGCGGCAATAGAAATAAGGAAGGATGATCGGACAGGGGGCTTGAAGCCCCCTGTCAGGCCTCTACCGGGCGGTTAGCCGGGGGCGCGGCCCCAACCCGGGCCGACTTCGATACAGGACCGGCGTGTTTCACCCCTGGCTGGCGTAGATAAGCGGCAGGTCCCAGATGGTGATGATGCCCAGCAAGGCTTCGCGCGGGTCGCCGTGCTCCGTGATCAGGATCGCCTCCAGCGGCAGGCCACTGTGCTCGCGAGCGCGGAAGGCGTCCAGCACGGCGAAGATCGTGGCGTCCTGGGCGAAGAAAGCGTAATCCATGCCGCCGGGCGTATCCGGCTTGCAGTCGCAGGCCAGAATCTCAGCGATCAGGGTCTCCTCCAGGTAGAGGGTGTACTGCGGCGCGCAGCGGCCCAGCCAGCGGGCGATATCGTTGGCCGTCAGCAGGGCCACAAACCCATCGTCATCCCGGATGGGGATCTGCGAGAAGTCGTGCTGGAGCATGACATAGGCCGCCGAGGCGAGCCGGTCCAGCGGCGACATGGCGACCACCGGCCGGGCAAAACGCGGGATCACCCGCGGCGGATTCTCCAGCGCGGCCTGCAGAGCCTCGATCTCGCGCACGGCGGTCTCATTCGGCTCAGCCAGGACGCGCCCGTCAGTGCGCTCGTGGACGATGGCGTTGCGCAGATCGGCGAATTCCTTGAGATCGTCGCTGTAGCGCCGCACACCGGCGCTCAACTCCGCGCCGCGATCGACCAGTTTGTAGAAGCGGGTGTGCTTCTCCATCCCGGTCAGGGTCCGCAGGTAGCGCTCAATTGCGCCGAAGGCGGCCAGGAACCGCTCGGATTTCGTCGCCATGCATCCCTGCCTCCGGGCGTCCCTAGGCCGGGTCCACCACCACTTCGATATTGGCGGTCGGGCTGCCATGCGTGATAACCGGCACGGACGCCGTGTTGGTGAACAGCAGCGCCCCCGCGGCGTCGGTGATGCGGACCCGCAGCGCGTAGGAGCCGCTCTCCTCAATCACAGCCGGGACGTAGATCACTTCAAAGGAGTACGGCGGGCTGGCGAGGTCGGATACCGTCTGCTCGCCAATCACGACGGCTGGCGCATCGGCGCGGGAGACATCCTCAATCTGGACCGACAGGACTGCGCCGGCCGGCGGAGCGGCCTCCCCGGAGTACGTCACGGTGCCGGTGACGGAAGCGATGGCCGGCACCTCCCCGGCTGCCGGGGCCGGCTCGCTCTCAGCCGTCGGGGTTAGCTCAACCGTGGCCTGGCCGGTCTCATCCCCGCCTGCGGGGGCCGGCTCATCTTCGGTGGCGGGGGCGCCTTCCGCGCCCGCGCCGCCATGTCCCGGGGCCGGGTAGGCCGGCTCACCGCACGCGGTCAGCACGAGAATCAGAATCAGCAGCAGGCTGACAAGACGGAATCGCATCTCTTTGGCTCCTCACAGATTATTTCAGACGCACACCCCCCGTATCTCATTATACGCCAGCCCGCCGGCCAGTTCCACACGTAGCCTCATCCACCCCACCCCCGGTCTCTCTCCATCCTGTATGGAGAGGGAAGTACAACCGCGCCCGGCGCGGCTCCTGCTCCCTTCTTCCGTCAACGGAGGAAGGGCCGGGGATGGAGGTCAGGTCCCGTCCCACACATCGTGCGGCGGGGTGCGGGACAGGGCGGCGGCGATCACGCGCGCGTCCATCCCGAAGCGGCGGGCCAGCGCCGCCGGCAGGTCGGCCTGCTCCTCCTCCGCCAGTGGGATCGACTCCTCCTGCCCGGCGGTCCGCCGGATCAGCCCCTTGCCCTCGCTGTAGCGCCAGATCGCCCAGGCGGCCATCTGCCAGGGGCGGGCTGTCGGGTGTGGCTCAACCTTCTGGATGATGACTTCTCGGAGGAACTGACCGTCGGGCGCGTGATCGCGCAACAGGCGGGCCATGAAGCGATCATCAGACACCGGCGGGCCATTCACCCAGAAACAGACCTGCTCAAAGCGGTGGGCGGAGCGCCGGATCAGCCAGCGCTCCAGCCCGACCGGCGTCGCCGCGTAGGTGTAGACCGGCGCCTCGACCGAGGTCGGCGCGTCGCTATCCAGCGGGAGGGCCGCCGGGATCGGGTAGCCGGCATCGGCCAGCCAGGTCAGGCCATCCAGCCGCACCAGGAGGGCGCAGTGCGGCTCGACGGTGGCCGACTCCATGTCGCAAAAAGCCATCGTGCTGGTGAAGCCGAGCGCCTCCAGCAGGGCGCGCAGGGCGAAGTTGCTCTCAAAACAGGTGCCGCCCGTCCCCAGACGCAGGGCATCGGCGAAGAAGGCCGCCGGCCGGCGGGCGTAATCAGCGGGCGCGCCAGGCCGCTGGTGGCGGGCGATGCGCGACGCCGATTCCCAGGGGATATGCGTGGCCCAGCCCAGCAGCAGGCGGCTGAGGAAGTCCGGCGCAGGCGCGGCGGCTTCCAGCCCCAGCCAGGCCAGGATGTCATCTACGGGGAGCGTCGCCATGAGGATTTCTCCTGCCGAGATCAATATGGGTCGGTTGGATCGCGCCTCACCCTCACCTCACCCTCCGGCCCCCT
>WBZO01003835.1_pt1 | contig 16951 bp, 13 predicted proteins | sample 5204261 | NCBI WGS metagenome assembly WBZO01 (sample SAMN12412400, study PRJNA552823) | activated sludge metagenome | isolation source: activated sludge from anammox sidestream of wastewater treatment plant... | place: USA: North Carolina | collected 2017-09 | reverse complement strand
GTACGGCAGCGAGGGGTCGCACCGGACCCCGTAGTAGTTCTGCACGCGGCGCTCGGTCGGCAGCCCGTTGTCGTCCCAGCCCATCGGGTAGAACACCGCCTTGCCGCGCATCCGCTGGAAGCGCGCCACGACGTCGGTATGGGTGTAGGAGAAGACGTGCCCGACGTGCAGCGAGCCGCTGACGGTCGGCGGCGGCGTGTCGATCGCGTAGACATCGTCGCGGTGCGCCGTGCGGTCGAACGCGTACACGCGACCGGATTCCCAGCTGGGGATCCATTTCGCTTCCAGCCCTTCGAGTGCCGGCTTTTCGGGGAGATTCAGGCGCGCGGGGTCGAGTCTGGTCGGTGAAGGCTGCGGACCGGGCATCCGCTCATCTTAAGTGATGTTGCGCTTGATCCGTTCGATCTCTTCCCTCACGAGCCGCTCGGCGGTGGCCGAGACCACTTCGTTCACCGAGTCGCGGACGACCCGGTCGGAGAGTTGTGCGAGGACGCGGCGCGCGATCTGGTCGGCGAGCGCATTCACGTCGATCGATGGCGCCGCGGCCGGCGCCATCGCGATCCGTCCGAGGGGCAGGACGACCGCGCCCGTCTGCTCGGCATCGAGCAGGGTGGCGAAGGCATCGCCGAGGGGCGCGCCAGTCGGAGCCGCAACCGGGGGCGGCCCGGGATACGGTGCCACGTCGAACGGGCCTGTCGGCTCCTCGCCTTCCGCGGCAGGTCGTGGCAGGCGCGGGGACCGCGCCAGTTGCGCGAAGGCCCTGTCGAGTTCGTCGAAGTAGCGATCGGCCCCGGGCCCTGGTTCAGCCGGCGTGATCGCCCGCGGCCCGGCCGCATCGACGGCCTGGACGGCGTGGTCGGAGGGTGAAGGTGCAGGCGACTCCTGGACGCTGACTTCCGCATGGTCGGGGCGGGGCCGGCCGGATGAGAGGAGATCGGTGACCCGCCGCACGAACGCGGTCGGTTCCAGCGGCTTGGTGAGCACGCCGTCTGCGCCGACGGTCCGTGCCCGGTCCAGGTCGGCCGGCTCGAACGCACCGGCCATCAGCAGGACAGGAATGCCCGAGAGGTCGGGCTGGCTGCGGATCCACTCGGTGACCTCGTAGCCGCCAGGCCTGGGCATGCCGATGTCGGCCACGACCAGGTCGGGCGCCGAGTGCCTGATGGTATCGATGGCCTGCTCGCCGTCGGCGACGGACACCACCGTCAGGTCTTCCCCGGCAAGGGCCAGCTGCACGACCCGCTGGATCGTGGTGCTGTCGTCGGCGAGCAGAACCGTCTTGGCCACGTGCGTAAGTATCGGACGCTCCAGGCCGGCGCGGCAGGATCAGGCGCGCGCGCGGACGTTGCTGTTGATGAAGTCGATGATGGCCTGCATCGGCGTCCCGGGAAGGAACACGCCCTTCACCCCGATCGCCTGCAGCTTCGGCACATCCACGTCGGGAATGATACCTCCGACCAGCACCAGCACGTCATCCATGCCCTGTTCCTGCAGCAGGGCCATCAACCGTGGGGCGATATGGTTGTGGGCGCCCGACAGGATCGACAGTCCGATGACATCGGCATCCTCCTGGAGCGCGGCGGACACGATCTGCTCGGGCGTCTGCCGCAGCCCGGTGTAGATCACCTCCATGCCGGCATCGCGCAGCGCCCTCGCGATGACCTTCGCTCCCCTGTCGTGCCCGTCGAGCCCGGGCTTGGCAATCACTACACGGAGTTTTCTCATTGCGAATCGCGAAATGCTAAACGCTAAAGTGAAGGTCGAATGCCGGGATCACTGTATTTCCAATCAGCAATCAGCAATCAGAAATCAGCAATCAGATAATGGCCGTTTCCTCGTACTCGCCCCAGACCTCGCGCAGCGCATCGCACATCTCGCCGAGCGTGGCATAGGCCCTGACCGCCTCCAGGATTGGAGGCATCAGGTTCGTGGTCCCCCGGGCTTCGCCCCTGATGGCCTCGAGCGCCTGCTGCACCCGGGCCTGGTCGCGCGTGCGCCGCACCTCGTCCAGCCGCGCCACCTGCTCGTCCTGGGCCCGCTCGTCGACATAGAGCGTCGGAATCGTCGCGGTGCCCGGCTCCACGAAGTCGTTCACGCCAACGATGACCGTGTCGCGCGATTCGATGGCCTGCTGCAGCCGGTAGGATGCCTCGGCGATCTCGCGTTGCGGGAATCCGCGTTCGATCGCCTCCACCATGCCCCCCATCGCGTCGATCTGGGCGAAGTAGGCCTGCGCCCCCTCCTCCATCTGCCGGGTGAGGGCCTCGACGAAGTAGGACCCGCCAAACGGGTCGACGTGGTCCGTCACGCCGCTCTCGTGGGCGAGCACCTGCTGGGTCCGCAGGGCGAGGGTGGCCGCCTCCTCGGTTGGCAGCGCCAGCGCCTCGTCCAGGGAGTTGGTGTGCAGCGACTGCGTGCCGCCGAGCACGCCGGAGAGCGCCTGCAGGGCCGTGCGGACCACGTTGTTCAGCGGCTGCTGGGCCGTGAGCGAGACGCCGGCGGTCTGCGTGTGGAAGCGCAGCTTCAGCGAGCGCTCGTTCGTGGCGCCGAAGCGGTCGCGCATGGCCCGGGCCCAGAGGTTCCTGGCGGCCCGGTACTTGGCAATCTCCTCGAAGAAGTCCGAGTGCGCGTTGAAGAAGAACGACATGCGCGGGACGAACGTGTCGACCGCCAGGCCCGCGTCGACGCCCCACTGCACGTACTCGATGCCGTCGCGCAGGGTGAAGGCCAGTTCCTGGATGGCCGTGGAGCCGGCCTCGCGGATGTGGTAGCCGCTCACCGAAATGGTGTTCCAGCGCGGCACCTCGGCGGCGCAGAACCCGAACACATCCGTGATGAGGCGCATCGACGGACGGGGCGGATAGATGAACTCCTTCTGGGCGATGTATTCCTTCAGGATGTCGTTCTGGATGGTGCCCGACACCCGGTCCCAGCCAACCCCCTGGCGCTCGGCCACGACAAGGTACATGGCGAAGAGGATGGCCGCGGGCGAGTTGATGGTCATCGAGGTGGTGATGGCGCCGAGGTCGATCCCCTCGAAGAGCACCTCCATGTCGGCCAGGGACGCGATGCTGACACCGCACTTCCCCACCTCGCCGAGCGAGAGCGCATGGTCGGGATCCCGTCCCATCAGTGTCGGCAGGTCGAACGCCACGCTCAGGCCGGTCCCCCCCGCCTTCAGCAGGGCCTGGTACCGGCCGTTGGTCTCGCGCGGCGTGCCGAAGCCGGCGAACTGCCGCATGGTCCACAGCTTGCCGCGATAGCCGTTGGCATGGATGCCGCGGGTGTAGGGGAAGGTCCCGGGCTCGCCGATGTCGCGGGCACGATCGATGCCTTCCAGGTGCTCGGGCGTGTAGAGGCGCTCGATCGGGTGCCCCGAAATGGTGGTGAAGGTTCCCGCACGCTCGGGCGCCTTCGCCAGCGCGGGTTCGAGCGTCTCCCGCTGCCAGCGAGCCTTCGATGAGTCGGCCATCGCTTTCATCCGAGTTTCATTATATTAAGGACATCATGACGACCCACGGCCCGATCTTCGGCGCAATGCTGCAGGAGTTCGACGGCGCGGCACGTATCCTCAACCTCGAGCCGGGCATCTGGAAGATCCTGACGCACCCCAAGCGGCAGATCACCGTATCCTGCCCGGTCCAGATGGACAACGGCGAGATTGAGGTCTTCACCGGATACCGCGTGCAGTACAACATCACGCTGGGACCTGCGAAGGGCGGCATCCGGTACCATCCGGACGTCAGCCTGGACGAGGTCACGGCCCTTGCCGCGTGGATGACCTGGAAGTGCGCGGTCGCCCACGTACCCTTCGGCGGCGGCAAGGGGGGCATCATCTGCGACCCCACGCGCATGTCCCGCCGCGAGCTCGAGGCGCTCACGCGCCGCTACGTCGCGGAAATCATCGACGCCATCGGCCCCGAGAAGGACGTGCCGGCCCCGGACGTCAACACCAACGACCAGGTGATGGCCTGGTTCATGGACACCTACAGCATGCACGTCGGTCATACGTCCACGGCGGTGGTGACCGGCAAGCCGCTCGAACTGGGCGGCTCGCTCGGCCGGCGCGAAGCCACCGGGCGCGGCGTGATGATCGCCACCCGTGAATCGGCCCGGCACCTGGGCTTCGACATCAGCACGGCGACGGTCGCCGTGCAGGGCTTCGGCAACGTCGGCTCGATCTCGGCGGAGCTGATCGCCGGGCTCGGCGCGAAGATCGTCGCGGTCACCGACTGGAAGGGTGGAGTCTACAACGAGAAGGGGCTCGACCTGGCACGGCTGATCGACCACGTGAAGCAGCACAAGACCGTGGCCGGGTTCGGCGGCGCAACATCCCTGACGAACGACGAGCTGTTTGCCCTGGACGTGGATGTTTTGGTTCCGGCAGCGCTCGAGAACCAGATCACGATTGCGAATGCGCCGGCGATCAAGGCGAAGGTGGTGGTGGAGGGGGCGAACGGCCCGACGAGCCCGGAGGCCCACCGGCACCTGCACGAACGGGGCGTCTTCGTCGTGCCCGACATCCTGGCCAACAGCGGGGGGGTCACCACGTCCTACTTCGAGTGGGTACAGGACCGGCAGGGCTACTTCTGGACCGAGAAGGAAGTGAACGACCGGCTCGAGGGCAAGATGACCGAGGCCTTCAACGCCGTGCTGCAGACCTCGCTGAAGTACCGGGTGGACCTGCGGACCGCGGCCTACATCGTGGCGATCAACCGGGTCGCCACGGTCACTCGCATGCGCGGAATGTACGCCTGAGCCGGCGCCGAGCCAAACCGAGGACAGGGCGACGTGACCGGCATCCGTCGGTGCACGTCGCCGCCGCCGTGGCGGTCAGGCCTTGAACCGCCTCCAGTCGATCCCGTACTTCCTCACCCTGTAGTTGAAGATCCGCTCGGTGGTGCCGAGCAGGCGCGCCGCCTTTGCACGATTGCCGCGCGCGCTCTTGAGCGCGTCGAGCAGCGCGTCCTTCTCGAACGCCTCCATCGAGTCGCGCAGCGTCGCGGTCTGCACGGTGCCGGTCGCCTCGGCCGTCTGCAGCGTGGGCGGCAGGTGATGCGCATGCACCACCTGGGCGTCGCACACCACCACGGCCCGCTCCATCACGTTGGCCAGTTCGCGCACGTTGCCCGGCCAGTGGTAGCTGGTGAGCATGTCGATCGCCGGCGTCGAGATGCGCTTCACCGCCTTGCCGTGCTCGCGTGAGAACTTCTCCAGGAAGTAGTCGGCCAGCAGCAGGACGTCGGGCTTCCGCTCGCGCAGGGCCGGGACGAAGATCGAGAAGACGTTGAGCCGGTAGTAGAGGTCCTCGCGGAACTCGCCGGCGGCGATGGCCTTCTCCAGGTCCTTGTTGGTGGCGGCGATGAGCCGGATGTTGCACCGGATCGTCTCGACCCCACCCAGCCGCTCGAACTCGCGCTCCTGCAGCACGCGCAGGAGCTTCACCTGCGTGGCCAGGTTGAGCTCGCCGATCTCGTCGAGGAACAGCGTGCCCCCCTCGGCCGCCTCGAACCGCCCCTTCTTGGTGCCGTGCGCCCCGGTGAACGCGCCCTTCTCGTAGCCGAACAGCTCGGACTCGATCAGGTCCTGTGGCAGCGCCGCGCAGCTCACCTTGATGAACGGCTTCTTCGCGCGGGCGGAGTTGTAGTGGATGGCGTGGGCAATGAGCTCCTTGCCGGTCCCCGACTCGCCGCGCAGCAGCACGGTCGTGTTGGTGCGCGCCACCTGCGCGATCTGCTCGTACACCTGGCGCATCGGGCTGCTCGTCCCGATGATGTTCGAGAAGTCGTACCGCTCCTTCAGTTCCTGCCGCAGGTGCAGGTTCTCGTCCATCAGCCGCTGCTTGTCGGCCTGGATCAGCCGGTGCACGCGCACGGCCTGTGCAATCATCGACCCGACCACGCCGAGGAACTTGGCGGTGCGGTTGTAGTCGCGATCGGTCTTGAAGCGCAGGTCGATGCTCATCGCACCCACCGTGCGCCGGTCGAGCGGGATCGGCACCGACACGTAGCTCAGCTCCTGCTCGCGCAGCTCGGGCCGGTCGGACAGCCGGTTCATGAACATCGGCTCGCGCGAGACGCGCGGCACGACCATCGGCTTGCCGCTCTGGATGACCTGCCCGATGATCCCCTCGCCAGGCTTGAAGCGGACCCGCTTGCCGGGGGCAATGGCGCCGGCCGCCGCCTCGAGCTCCACCTCGCCGGTGTTCTCGTTCTGGAGGACCACCGCACCGCGCACGGCACCGTGGTGCCGCACCAGGATCTCGAGCACGCGAATCAGCGCGGCATGCAGGTCGAGCGTAGCCGACAGCGCCTGGCTGGCCTCGAGGAGTGTCGACAGCTTCCGGACTTCTCCGGCGTGCGCCTCGTCGGGCTCCATCCACTGGGCCACCGGACTCTGCGAAGACATAGGTTTCGTACCCCGGGGGAAGTTGCTCACCGCCACACCATCGACAGGGGATGTCAGCAAGCCCGATTCCATGAGCTGGAGCCGGTCGGACCCGGGATTCCGGCCCTTTTGCGGGGAAATTGCGGCCGGTGACGGCTACTGGCAAAACCGGCGCTGGACAACTTTGTAGAAACGCCGGCGCTTCGGGCACGAAATTGTCACGACGTTCAAGAGACCGCGTCGCCCGGGAGGCGTCCCGGGACGCCGGCGTCACGCACGCCTGTCACCGCGGCCCGTCCCCGACGTCCGCCCACGCGTATCGCCGGACAGGGGTGTTGATCCAGCGCGGACCCCTTACAAATTTGTGGTGGACTAGGGAGTGACGGTGAACTCGGTACGCTCGATCGCCGCACCGTCGGCCGACCTGGCGCGGAACTCGAGCGCGTACCGACCCGACGCCAGCGAGGCCAGCGGCAGTTCCACCTGCGCGACTGGCGCCTGCCCTGGCGTGAGGGTGACCGGGAGCGGACGGAGCGGAGCGCCAAAACCGTTCATGAGCCGGATGGTCACCTCCGGCTCCCCCACAGCGGCGAGTACCGGGATCCGAACCACGAGGTGCTCCGACCGGCTGAACTGCCGTGACGCAGCCGGCGACGCCGCCTCCGGTCTTTCCAGCAGCGCCCGCCGATCGCGCATCGTCCGCACACGATAGACGGACGGCGTGCCGAACGCGACGGGGCCCCGGAACCCGACAACGGCCAGGTCGCGCACGTCCGAGTCGAGCAGCCGGCCCGCCAGATCGAAGAGTTCCATGCGCACGAGCAGGGTCGCGGGCGCAGCCTCGAAGGAGACGTAGGGGCGTCCGCCTGCCACCGAGAGGCCGGCGGCCGGCCGCGACTCCCCGTCGAAGATCGGCGTGCCGTCCATCGTGGTCACGCGCACGGCGATCCGGGCCACTTCACTGGTGGCGCGATCGCCAGGTCGTGGCGGCGCCGGCTCCCAGATGAAGCTGACCTCGGTCATGCCGCCGGGGTCAGGTGTCTGGCCGAACCAGGTGCGGATGAGCGGCGAGGTGCGGCGCGGCACCCGTAACCCCTCGGGCAGGCCGCGCGGAGCCCTCTTCACGGCGTCCTCGGGCGCCCTGAGGGCATACCCGGCACGTGCGCGGGCCGTGAGCCCCGGACGCCGGACCTGCACGTCGACGCTCCGGTACCGCCCGTCGGCCGCATCGGCAGCCGGCCTGATCGTCAGCAGGTAGTAGCGGCCGGCCTCGGCCAGCATCCGACCAATGGCACTGCGGAGGTCAGCCGGACCATCGACCGTGAACCCGGTGGTACCTCCGGCGAGCCGCGTCAGGGCGTCGAGCGTACCATCCGGAGCCGGCGTGCTGGTGGCACCCGCGTCGGAGGGGGAAGGCCTGACACCGTAGATGGCCACACCGCCGCGGTTGGCCATGCGCACGGTCCCCTCGATGCCGCCGCTCCCCCGGTCTGTACCTGACGCGCCGACCGCATCGGGAAAGGCATCGCTCAGTACGATCAGGGTCTTGCGACCGGCGAACCGCCCCAGGTGCGCGGCCAGCGCGTTGACGCCGGAGACAACGATACGGGCACGCGCAGCGTGCATGCGGGCAGGCGTGCCCGTGAGGTAGTCCTGCTCGAAGTCTCCACGAGGTGCCAGGTCGTCGCGCCGCGGCCGGGCTTCCTCGATCAGGCGAGCCGCCCGCTCACGGTCGGTCCACAGGCGGATCGACACGACCGAATCGAGCGGCTTCATGGCCACGACGAGATCGCGCGGACCGAGCACGGTCCTCACCGCCGCTGCAAGTTCCTGCCGGGCGGTCTCGAAGGCCGCGCCGCCACCCAGGTGGTATTCGTCGACGTAGATGCCAACGATCCGGTCGGCGGCGGTGGCCGCCGCCCGTTCCTCGTCCTCGGTGGCAATGGGTGCCAGCGGCAGCGGGTTGGCTGAAGGCTCGACGAATCGAACGCTCTCAACGGGCACGGCGCGGCCCGCCTCCGTCACCTGGAAGTCCGGTGCCCCAAGCGCCGTTCCACCGGCCCCGGCGTCGACGACGACGTCGAGCGCCACGGGTGCGGGGGACTGGGCGTAGACGGAGCCGGCCGTCAGCAGGCAGATGACGGCCAGGCGCACGCACCGCATGCAATCAGCCGGTGATGCGGAACCCGACCAGCTCCGTGACCGGAGTGGCGCCCCCGGAGACGGTGACCTCGACGAGGTACTCGCCCGGCGCGAGAGAGGCCAGCGCGAGGTCGATGTCGTGCGCGGGGCCGCTGGCGCCGGCGGCCGGTGTGACGGGCAGTTCGGAGACAGCCTGTCCCCCCCGGTTCAGCAGCTTCGCCGTGAGCGTCGGTGCCGAGGCGCCGTTCCCGTAGGTCGGGATCCGGATGAAGACCCGCTCCATGCGGCTGAATTCACGGGCTGCGGTCGGCACGGCCTTCGGGTCCGACTTCAACGTCTGGAGCTCACGTACCGTCCGCGCGCGGAAGACCTCGGGAGTCGCGATGAGGACGTCAGGAGCCGTGAGGTCGGGGACCGTCAGCTCGCGCACTTCACTGTCGAGCGTTTCGGCCGCCACACTCTCGACGGCGAGCCGCAGCTGCACCTTCCCCGGCGCTGCCTCGAACGTCACCGAGCCGCCGGGAGGCGCGCCCGGCGCCGCCGCATCGGGCGACCTGCCACGGAAGTACGGCGAGCCGTCTGGGGCCACGGCGGTCACCGCCATCCTCGCCGGTGCATCGCCCTCCCTCGACCGCTCACCAGGTGTCTTCGGGACAGGCTCCCACACGAGCGTGACCCGGGTCTTGCCCGTGCTGCCGCGAGAGGTGCCGATCCAGGTGCGGACGATCCGCGAGCGCGACGCCGTGGTGATGGCCGCCAGGGCGGATTCGACCGCCTTGGGAGGCTCGGGCTTTGGCGGAGCGGTCGCCCGCTGCGCATCCTCGGCCGTGAAGGCCCAGTATCCCTTGCGCGCGCGTACCTGGACGCCCGGCCGCTTCACCCGCACGCGAATCTCGTGGAACTTGCCGTCCGTGGCGGTGTTCGTGGAGTTGTAGCCGAGCAGGTAGTACGCGCTCGAGTCGCGGACGATCTGCTTCATGCCCATGGCGAGATCGTTGCGGTTGACGATGGCCCGGCCGTCGGTGTTGATGGCGAGGGTCCGCAACGTCTCCATGGTGTTGTTGAGGTACTGGCGATCGATCTGCTGGGAGATGTTCTGGTCGATGCCGAACTCTCCGGTGGAGAGGCCGCGAGGGTCCACGGCATAGATCGCCACGTTGTTGCGGTTCGCGATCCCGTACAGCTCCCGCAGGTCGGACTCCATGTTGTTGCCCGCGGAGAACTGGGCCCGGTCCTCGGCAATGCTGTTGAGTCCGGCGAAGGGGTCGCGCGCGTTCGGGTTGCCCGAGCCGGGCATCGTGGCGACCTGGTTGCGCATCTGCGGAGGCAGGAGCGCGTTATAGCCTTCACTGACGAGGATGAGCGCCTTGCGGCCCTCCTTGAGGCCACCCAGGTGCACCATCAGCGAGCGCAGCGCCGACATCGACACCTGGTTGCGCACCTGTTCCACAATCTCGGTCGGGTAGTAGGCGTATCGTTCCTCGAACTGGTTCTTCGGCGTGTAGTCGTACTTGCGCCCCGTGAACTGCATCAGCCCACGCACGATGGCGTCGTGGTTGCGCGTCATCCGCACCGCCGCAACCGGCTGCAGGGGATACATCATCCCGACCATGTCGGTGGGGCCAAGCTGGGTCTGGACGAACCGCGCGAGCTGCTCGCGCGCCTGCATGCTCGTCTCCAGGCGCGTGTGGTAGTCGTCCATGAAGAACGCGAACAGCCGCACATCGTCGCGCGCCGCCTCCGACTCCTCGTCGGCATCGGTGCGGATCTGCCGCGGCGGCGTGCGCGCGCTCTCGATGAGGCCGCCGTCGAGCGATACGAGCTTGAAGGTCTCGATGGCCTGGGCCCTGCCGTCCTCGACGATCTCGAAGTCCTCGGGTTTCAGGGTGTCGATCGGGTTGCCGTTGCGATCGGACACGATCACGTCGACCCGCACGAAGTTGATGCCGGCGCGGAAGACCGGCTGGTCGGCTGGCGGCTGTGCCGGCGGCTGCGACGCGGGCGGCTGGCCGGCTGCGGGGGTGGAGGCGGGGGGCGGTGTCCCTCCGGACGTCTGCTGTGCGTGCCCGGGGATGACCGTGGCCATCGCGGCCAGGAGTGCCGCTGCGGCGGTGTTCCGAAGGAGCTTCGCCATGCTTCTATCTTAGCCTCCGCGCCTGTTAACATCACCGGCTGTGCCGACCGACCCCACCGATCAGCTCCACCTGCCGTTGACGAGGTTGTCCGAGGACGAACGGCTGTTCCGCGACAGCGTCTTCGAGTTCGCCGACCGCGAAATCCGCCCGCTCGTCCGCGAGATGGACGCGCATGCCAAGCTCTCCCCTGCCCTCGTCACCCAGCTGTTCGAGATGGGCCTGATGGGCATCGAGATTCCAGAGGCCCATGGTGGCGCCGGCGCCAGTTTCTTCCATTCCGTGCTGGCGATCGAGGCAATTTCACGGGTCGACCCGGCGGTTGGTGTCGCGGTCGACGTCCAGAACACGCTGGTGATCAACGCGCTGCTCCGGTGGGCCACCGACGAGCAGCGGCAGCGCCTCCTGCCGGCGCTGGCAACCGACACCATCGGCGCCTACGCCCTGTCCGAGGCCGGATCCGGCAGCGACGCGTTCGCGCTCGCCACGCGGGCGGTGAAGGCCGATGATGGCTGGGTGCTCAGCGGGCGCAAGCTCTGGATCACCAACGCGAACGAGGCCGGGCTCTTCATCGTGTTCGCCAACGTCAACCCCGAGGCTGGCTATCGCGGCATCACGGCGTTCCTGGTTGAGCGGGGCATGCCGGGATTCACGGTCGGCAAGAAGGAGGACAAGCTGGGCATCCGGGCGAGCAGCACGTGCGAGCTGCTCTTCGACGAGTGCCGGGTGCCGGCCGCGAACGTCCTCGGTGACGTGGGCAAGGGCTACAAGACGGCGATCGAAACCCTCAACGAAGGCCGCATCGGCATCGGGGCACAGATGGTCGGACTCGCCCAGGGGGCGCTCGACCATGCGATCAAGTACACGTCCGAGCGGAAGCAGTTCGGTGCTGCCATCTCGAGCTTCCAGTCCGTGCAGCACCAGCTGGCGCGGGCGGCGACCGAGGTGCACGGGGCGCGCCTCATGGTCTACGAGGCCGCACGCCTGCGTGACGCGGGACTGCCGTTCCTGGCCGAAGCCGCGATGTGCAAGCTCTCCTCGTCCGAAGTGGCCGAACGGGTGACGTCGCTGGCCGTGAACCTCTTCGGCGGGAACGGATTCGTGAAGGAGTACCCGGTCGAGAAGCTGTTCCGCGACGCGAAGATCGGGCAGATCTACGAGGGCACCTCGAACCTGCAGCTGCAGACGATCGCCAAGCAGATCCTGGGGTGACCTGATGTCTGCCACCTACCTGGCCGACATCCGGCGGACCTACCGCAATTACCGATCGCTGGCCGAGCGGGCGGTGGCGCAGGTGGATGACACACAGCTCTTCCAGCCACTGGACGCCGAGGACAACAGCATCGCGGTCATCATGCAGCACGTGGCCGGCAACCTGCGCTCGCGCTTCAGGGACTTCCTGACCACTGACGGCGAGAAGCCCGATCGCGATCGTGACGTGGAGTTCGAGGCGCCTGCGATCGACCGGGACGGGCTGCTGGCGAACTGGACCGCCGCGTGGGACCTCGTGCTCGCGGAGCTCGACGCGCTCACGCCGCCTGACCTCGATCGCACCGTCCACATCCGCCTCGAGCCATTCGCCGTGACCGAAGCGCTGAACCGGTCGGTCACGCACACGGCCTATCACGTGGGACAGATCGTCTTCCTCGCCAAGCACTTCGCCGGCTCCGCGTGGACCTCGCTCAGCATCCCCAGGGGCAGGTCACGGGAGCACGCGGTCGGCACCTTCAAGCAGGGGATCGTGCCGCGCTGACGCCCGCGCGCCGGGCATTCACCCGTCGGCGAGAATGCCCTGGGCGATGATGAGGCGCTGCGCCTCGGAGGTACCCTGGTAGATCTCGGTGGCGCGGACGTCCCGGAAGAGGCGCTCGATCGTCGACCCCCGGCGGTAGCCGGCCGACGCCATGATCTGCATGGCGCGGTCGGTGGCGCGGTGCGCCGCCTCGGACGCAGCCAGCTTCGCCATCGAGGACTCCACCCGCGAACGCTCCTGCCGGTCCTTGGCGTCAGCCGCCTTCCACGTCAGCATGCGCGCAGCCTCCAGTTCCGTGGCCACGTCGGCCAGCATCCACTGGATCGCCTCGTACTTCGCGATCGGCTGCCCGAAGGTGTGACGGGTCTTCGCGAAGGCGATCGCCTCGGCAATGGCCGCCTCGCCGATGCCGAGCGCCTGGGCGGCAATGCCGACGCGCCCCCCCTGGAGCGCCCACATGGCCAGCCTGAACCCCTGATCCACGGCGCCCAGCACCTGGTCGTCGCGGACACGGACGTCGAAGTCGAGGTCCATGCAGCCAAGTCCGCGTACGCCCAGGGAATCGTTCCGCGAGGTGCGGCTGATGCCGGGGGCATCCATTGGCACGAGGAACGCCGTCACCCCCTGGCCACGTTGTCCGGGACGCGTACAGGCGAACACGATGGCCACCGACGCGACGTCGGCGTTGGCCACCCACACCTTCCGGCCGACGATCCGGTAGCCGTCCGACGTGCGTTCGGCGCGCGTCTGCTGGTTGGCTGCATCGGTGCCGGCCTCCGGCTCCGACAGCGCGAACGCACCAATCGCCTCACCGGTCGCGAGACGACGGAGCCACTGCTCCTTCTGTGGCGCCCGGCCGGCATGTGCGAGGAGATCGGCCACGAGCGACTGCTGCACGACCAGCGACACGCCGACCGTCGCACTGGCCCGCGACACCGCCTCGATCGCCGCAGCGTAGCTCACGTAGTCCAGACCACGGCCTCCCCAGGCGGGCGGCACGGTGATGCCGAGCAGCCCGTGGGCGGCCGCGGCCCGGATGACGCCGAGCGGGAACTCGCCAGACTCGTCGATCGCCGCCGCAGCCGGAGCGACCACTGCCGTGGCGAACGTCGACACCTCGTCCACGAAGGCGCGCTGGCGGTCTGTCAGTTCGAGGATCATGGCCGTGGCTCGTGAGCCGGCGTCCGCGCGCGCAGCAGCCGCTCGAAGATCGGACGGAGCCTGGTGGCGGTGGCCTCCATGTCCTCGGGCAGCACCCGTGTGTTCCCGACCACCGACATGAAGTTGGTATCGCCCGTCCAGCGCGGCACGAGGTGGACGTGCATGTGGTCCACGATGCCCGCACCCGCCGGCTGTCCCAGGTTGATCCCGACGTTGATGCCCTGGGGCCGGTACGCCTCGGTCAGGGCGGCCTCGGCATCGCGGGTGAACACCATCATTTCCTGCAGTTCCTCGGCGGTCGCCAGCGTCAGCGACGCAATGTGCCGGCGTGGCACCACCATGAGGTGTCCGTTGTTGTACGGGTAGAGGTTGAGGATGACGTAACAGGTGTGCCCGTGCACCAGCACCAGGCTGTCACGCAGCGGGTCGCCCTGTGCGCCAGCCCCCGGCGAGGACACCGCACAGAAGATGCAGCCGCTCGGCTTGCTCGAAGTACTGGTCACGTAGGCCAGCCTCCAGGGAGACCACAGGCGCTCCATACGTTGGGAACTCAGAAGTCAGAAGTCAGAACGGCAATCCGAAATCTGCAATCTGCAATCTGCAATTCGAGACTCAGTCTAGCGCGGAGGGAGGCACGAACACGAAAAAGGCCGGCGGAGCCGGCCTTCCCGTGTGTCAGATGGTGAGCGCGTCGGGCGGTGTGGCTGACCCAGCCGGCTCGGCCGGCGTCTCGTCCGGCTCGCGGTTGATCAGGTCCTTCAGTTCCTTGCCCGGCTTGAAGTACGGCACCTTCTTGGGCGGCACATCGACCTTGTCGCCCGTCTTCGGGTTCCGTCCCTTGCGTGGCTCGCGCTTGCGAAGGCGGAAGCTTCCGAAGCCGCGGAGCTCGATCTTCTCGCCGCGGTGCAGGGCGTCGATGATGCTCTTGAACACCGTGTCGACGATGACTTCGGAGTGCTTCTTCGTGAGGTCCGAGACCCGCGAGACTTCCTCGACGAGTTCGGCCTTGGTCATGCTGCCGCCAGTCATACCTGATCCTTGCAGGCGCTGGGCGCTGGGCCATCGGCGATCGGCAGATGCCTGCGAGACTGCGGCACTGCCCATCGCCGATCGCCCATGGCCTATCGCCTAGCGGTTGTTGCGGAAGTGATCTCCCAGGGTCGCCGTGCCGTCACCGGCCGACTCCTGATAGCTCTCCCAGTCGGCGCGGAACTCGTCCGACTTGAGCGCGCGAATCGACAGACCGATCTTCCGTTCCTCGGGCGCGAGCTTGATGATCTTCATCGGGTAGGTCTCGCCCACCTTCAGCTCGATCTTCTCCTCGTCCTTCGTGGCGTGGCGCGAGTCATCGAACTCGGACACGTGGATGAGCCCCTCGATGCCCTCATCGAGCTCGACGAACGCACCGAAGTTGGTCATGCGGACGACCTTGCCCTCGATGGTGGCGCCCACCTGGTGCCGAGAGAAGAAGTCGTCCCAGATGTCGGTGGCCAGCTGCTTCAGCCCGAGCGAGAGGCGCTGGTTCTCGGCGTCGATGTTGAGCACCATCGCGTCGACCACGTCGCCCTTCTTCAGGACCTCGGACGGGTGCTTGATCCGCTTGCTCCACGACATGTCGGAGATGTGGATCAGGCCGTCGATGTCCTCCTCGACCTCGACGAACGCGCCGAACTCGGTGAGGTTGCGGACCTTGCCCTGGATGCGCGAGCCGACCGGGTACTTGTCGGCCAGGTCGTGCCACGGGTTGCTCTCGACCTGCTTCAGGCCGAGCGAGATGCGGCGGGCGGTCGGGTCGACGCCGAGCACCATCGCATCGACGGTGTCGCCGACGTTCAGGATCTTCGACGGGTGCTTGACCCGCTTGCTCCACGACATCTCGGAGACGTGGATCAGCCCCTCGACGCCCGACTCCAGCTCCACGAAGGCGCCGTAGTCCGTCAGGCTGACCACCTTGCCGCCCACGCGCGCCCCCACCGGGTAGCGGTCCATCACGTTGGCCCACGGGTCGGTGATGAGCTGCTTGTGGCCCAGTGACACGCGCTCGGTCGCCGCGTCGTACTTCAGGACCACGACATCGATCTCGTCGTTGACCTTGAAGAGCTCCGAGGGATGACCGACGCGGCCCCACGACATGTCCGTGATGTGGAGCAGGCCGTCGATGCCGCCGAGGTCGATGAAGGCACCGTAGTCGGTGATGTTCTTGACGACGCCGCGGAGGACCTTGCCTTCGGCGAGCGTCTCGAGGGTGTGCTTCTTCTTCTCGGCATTCTCCTCTTCGAGGAGCGCCTTGCGGGAGAGCACGATGTTGCCGCGCTTCTTGTTGACCTTGATGACGCGCATGCGGAGTTCCTGTCCGCGGAGCGCGTCGAGGTTGCGCACGGGCCGGACGTCGATCTGGCTGCCGGGCAGGAAGGCCCGGACGCCGATGTCGACGGCGAGGCCGCCCTTGATGCGCTCGATGACCCGACCGATGACGACCTTGCGCTCGACGTAGGCCTTCTCGACCTCGTCCCAGATCTTCATCTTCTCGGCCTTCTCGCGCGAGAGGACGACGTAGCCCTCCCGGTCCTCCGTCCGCTCGAGCAGGACATCGACGATGTCCCCGGGCTCGACCGTGACCTGGCCGTTCTCGTCGACGAACTCATCGACCGCGATGATGCCTTCCGACTTGTACCCGACGTCCACGATGACTTCCGACGGAGTCACCTTGAGCACCGTGCCCTTGACGACCTCGCCTTCCGCGATGTTCCGGAAGCTGCTATCGTAGGATTCCAGCAGTCGGGCGTATTCGTCGGGGTCGACCTGATCGTCGTCTTCGCGGGGGAGAATCTTCAGTCCGCCGCGATCACCGCGCTCTGCGCGGTCGAGCGTTCCCGCAGCGCCCTGTCCCGGACCTGGAGTCTGCTCGTCTTCAACGTTTGCCATGCCTTGCGCACTCCTCTTGTCATCGCACGAATGGTCCGGAGTAGCCCGAACACACCCGTACGAGTGCCGGCGTTCTGGTAGCGGGGTCCGGCGGCCCGCAATTTCGGCTTGTCAGCAGGTGCTCTGCAGCGCCGTCTGATTTCCGATAAGCATCAGAGAGTACGACACTTATCGCAAAACTGTCAAGATTCCGAAAGGACTCGATCATGGCCAAACGCACGGCCAAGGGCACCAGCAAGGCAGCGGCGGCACGCAAGCGCGCGAGCGCCGCCGGCAGCAAGGCACAGTCGAGCAAGAAGGCCGGCGCAACGCGTACGGCCGGCGCCAAGAAGGCCGCCAGCAAGAAAGCCGGCGTCAAGAAAGCCGGCGTCAAGAAGGCTGGCGTCAAGAAGGCTGGGCCCAAGAAGGCTGGCGTGAAGAAAGCCAGCGCGAAGAAGGCCGCCGCCTCCAG
>WBZO01003834.1_pt1 | contig 16951 bp, 10 predicted proteins | sample 5204261 | NCBI WGS metagenome assembly WBZO01 (sample SAMN12412400, study PRJNA552823) | activated sludge metagenome | isolation source: activated sludge from anammox sidestream of wastewater treatment plant... | place: USA: North Carolina | collected 2017-09 | reverse complement strand
GCGATGGGGTATTCCCACATGTAGCCGTAGCCGCCGTGCAGCTGCACGCACTCGTCGATGACCTTGCACTGCAGGTCCGAGCACCAGTACTTCGCCATCGACGCGGTGGTGGTGTCGAGCTGGCCGGCCATCAGCAGCTCGATGCACTTGTCGACGAAGACGCGCGCGATCTGCACCTCGGTCTGCAGCTCGGCCAGCTTGAAGCGGGTGTTCTGGAACGTCGACACCGTGGTGCCGAACACCTTGCGCTCCTTCACGTAATCGGTGGTCCAGTCGATTGCCGCCTGCGCGTTCTCCACCGCACCGATCGCGATCTGCAGGCGCTCCCAGGGCAGCTCCTGCATCAGGTAGGCGAAGCCCTCGTTCTCGTTGCCGAGAAGATTCGACGCGGGCACCTCGACGTTGTCGAAAAAGAGCTCCGAAGTGTCCTGCGCCTTCATGCCCACCTTCTTCAGACGCTTGCCCTTCTCGAAACCCTTCATCCCGCGCTCGACCAGCAGCAGGCTCGTGCCCTTGGCGCCGGCCTTCGGTTCGGTCTTGGCGACGACGATCACCACGTCGGCGTGCCAGCCGTTGGTGATGAAGGTCTTGGAGCCGTTCAGAAGGTAGACGTCGCCGCGTCGGGTCGCGGTCGTCTTGACGCCCTGCAGGTCCGAGCCGGCCGCCGGCTCGCTCATCGCGATCGCCCCGATCGCCTCGCCGGTGGCCATCTTCGGCAGGAAGCGCTGCTTCTGTTCCTCCGAGCCGTAGTGGAGGATGTACGGAGCGACGATCTCCGAGTGCAGGCCGAAGCCCAGCCCGGTCGCGTTCACGCGCGCCGTCTCCTCCATCACCACGATCGAGTAGAGCTTGTCGGCCCCGGCGCCGCCGTAGGACTCGGGCATGGATGCGCATAGCAGGCCGTTCGCGCCGGCCTTCTCCCAGACCTCGCGATCGACGTAGCCCTGCTCCTCCCAGCGGTCGTGGTGCGGAACGACTTCGTTCTCCATGAAGCGCCGGACGGCATCGCGAAACATGTGGTGCTCGTCGGCAAACAGCGTGCGCTCGATCATGGTCCTGCTCCGGTCGGTGCGGTCGGTACGGTCGGTGGGAGCAGCATAATAGAATGACCGCGAACCTGACCGGGAGCCTTCCATGGCCGAAGCATTCATCTACGACGCGATCCGCACCCCGCGCGGGCGCGGCAAGTCATCCGGATCGCTGTACGAGGTCAAGCCGGTGCGGCTGCTCACGACGCTCATGCATGAGATGCAGCGCCGCCACGACCTCGACACCTCGCAGGTCGAGGACGTCGTGGTCGGCTGCGTAACTCCGGTGGGCGACCAGGGCGCGGTCATCGCCAAGACCGCGGCACTCGCCGCCGGATGGGCCCTCGACGTCGCGGGCGTGCAGGTGAACCGCTTCTGCGCCTCGGGCCTCGAGGCCGTCAACATGGCCGCCCAGAAGGTGCGCTCGGGCTGGGAAGACCTGGTCGTCGCCGGCGGCGTCGAGTCGATGTCGCGCGTGCCCATGGGCTCCGACGGCGGCGCCTGGGCGCTCGACCCGGAGACCAACCTGGCCACCAGCTTCGTTCCGCAGGGAATCGGCGCAGACCTGATCGCCACGCTCGACGGCTTCTCGCGCGAGATGGTCGACGAGTTCGGCGTCGCATCGCACCGGAAGGCTGCCGCCGCCCAGCGTGGCGGACACTTCCAGCGCTCGGTGGTGCCGGTGCGCGACGACCTCGATCTCGCCATCCTCGAGCGCGACGAGACGATCCGGCCCGACACCTCGCTCGAGAAGCTCGGCCAGCTCGCGCCCTCGTTCGCGAAGATCGGCGCGATGGGCTTCGACGCGGTGGCGCTGCGCAAGTACCCGCAAGTCGCGCGCATCGAGCACGTGCATCACGCGGGCAACTCCTCGGGCATCGTCGATGGCGCGGCGCTCGTGCTGGTCGGCAGCGAGGAAGCGGGCAAGCGGCTCGGCCTGGCGGCGCGAGCGCGCATCGTTTCCGCCGCGCTGGTCGGCACCGACCCCACGATCATGCTCACCGGCCCGGTGCCCGCAACGCGCAAGGCGCTGCGCAAGGCCGGCCTGAGCGTCGACGACATCGACCTCTTCGAGGTCAATGAGGCATTCGCCGCGGTCGTCATGCGCTTCATGCGCGAGCTCGACGTGCCCGAAGAGAAGGTCAACGTGAACGGCGGCTCGATCGCGATGGGCCACCCGCTGGGCGCCACCGGCGCGATGCTGCTCGGAACGCTGATCGACGAGCTCGAGCGCCGCGGGTTGCAGCGCGGCCTGGTCACGCTTTGCGTGGGCGGCGGCATGGGAATCGCCACCATCGTCGAGCGCCTCTAGCAGGGCGCCCGACAAGCCGGGCTCAGGCCTGGACCCCGTTCTGCGCGAAAGCAGCCAGCAGCTCGCGCAATCGGCCAAGCTGCGGCGGCTTGGCCATCACGTGAACGTCCTCGGGCGCCTTGTCGCACAGGGTGTCGACGCGGAATTCGCCCGACAGCAGAATCGCCGGCGTGCGCCGCCCTTCGAGCCGGCGTAGCTCTTCGATGAGACGCAGCCCGTCCCACGTGCCGGGCAGCCTGAAGTCCGAGATGATCGCGTCGAACGAGCGCTCGGCCTCGGCGGCCAGCGCCAGCGCCTCCTCGCCGCTGGCCACCGCGTCGACCAGAACGCCCCACTGCTGCAGCATCTGGCCGAGCGCATCGCGCATCGAGTCGTCGTCCTCGATGAACAGCACATAGGCGCCAGCAAGGGCCTCGACAGACGGCGCCGCAGCGGCTCCCTGCGCGGCGACTCCCTCACCCTGCTCCACTTCGCTGCGACTCGCCGGCGCCGCCGCCACGTAACGCACCACGGGCATCTCGCAGTGCCGGGCGCTCAGCGCCGAAACAGGGTCGAGCGAATTCGGCATCCGCCCGGGCGCGTGTGCGAACACATCCGCCTGCGCGACGCCGTCGGCGTGCGCGACTGCGTCCACCTTCACGACACGATCCGACGGTCCGCGCCGAGGCAGAGTGCCGGGTGCCGACGCCTTGCGGGAAGCCGCGGCACGCGATCCCTGCGCTGCGCTCGCGGGCATCGACAGCCTGAACCGGGTGCCGATCCCGAGCCACGAATCGAACTGGAGCGAGTGCCCGGGCAGACGTGTGACGGCCTCGCGAACGATCGACAGGCCCAGCCCGTGTCCGTGCTCGGGGTTGCGGGCGTGGTTGGCAACCTGGAAGTACTCATCGAACATGCGGCGCTGGTCCGCCGGCGCGACCCCGATTCCGTTGTCGCGCACCTCGATCAGGAGGCCGCCACCCGAACGCCGGACGCGCACCAGTACCCACGCGGCCCGCTCGCCCGACGAGAACTTCAGCGCGTTACCCGTGAGATTCGACAGGATGTCCCAGAGCCGGTTCTCGTTGCTCAGGGCGAACTGGCGCCCGCTGCGCGGTCGGCGCACGACGAGACGGACTCCACGCCGCGCCGCCTCGGCCGCGTAGACATTGTCGAGACGCTCGAGCACGCTGCGCAGATCGGTGGGTCCCACCGGCAACGGTGCGTCGCGATCGCGCAAGCCGCCGAGTTCCGAGAGTCGGTCCAGGTTTCCGCTCAGCGCGGAAACACAGGCATCGAGCCGCTCGACTGTTCCCGCCAGGCCGGCAGGTTCCAGCACTTCGTTGCGTGTACGCAACAGTTGTGCATAGAGTGCGAGACTGGCCAACGGTTGACGCAAATCGTGACTGACTGCAGCCAGCACCCGCATCTTGGCAGCGTCGGCATCGGCCGCGTTGCGCGCCATCTCCTCGAGCGACCGGGTGGCCTCGGCCAGCTTCCTCGAACTCCAGAAGAGCGCCCGCTCGCGCCGTTCGATCTCGACGGACATGATCCAGCCCGTGAGGTTGGCCACCCCGAGATAGATGCCCAGCGCGACGACGTGGTCGTCACCTTGGAGCGATGATCCAACCAGTGTAAGTAGGGATGCAGGAACGCACGCACCTGCAACGATGGTGACAGGTAACCGAGTGAATCCGTAGCACAGCCAGCATGTCAGTGCCATCGCAACAGGGAATCGATTGAGAGCAAGGCCTCCCGAGTCCAGAGGGAGAAGCCCCATGGAGCCCACAACGAGACAGGCTCCCGCCATTGGCAATCCGACGCTGACGCGGAACGACCGTATCGCCGCTCCTTCACGGAAGTGTAGGTAGAGGGCGACCGCAGCCAGAAACACAAACAGAACGAGCCGAACAGATTGGCGCGAAACGGATGCTTGATTAACCGCTGGAGCGATCGCGAGCACGAGCCAAAACGCGAACGCCATCATGGCGGCCAGGACGAAGGCAATCTTCGCCAGTCGCAAGCCTGAATGTCGAAATTCCGCGAGAAACTCGGATTCCGCAACGTGCTCCGCAAACCGCGCCGGCACCCTCACTGCGCCCCACATATGGCACCTTGTCCGCGATGCAGGTAAGCCATGGCTGTACGAACACTACAAGTCCGGTGCCTGCCAATGTCGTGCAGTCTGATAGGCCAACCAAATCAAGACCGCTATGAACGCGACTTCGGCAGAGGTCGTTCATCAGATGCCTCGAATCATATGTCATTTGTATCTGCTCGCCGACAGGCCCGCGGACCTAGGGCGTGTTAACACTAATTGATCGGGTAACGTCGATGAGCGACACTGCTTGTCATGGAAATCACCCCCGAGCAATTCGCACGTATCGAGCATTGTCTGCCAAGGCAGCGCGGCAACGTCAGCATGAGCAACTTGCAGGTCATCAACGCCATGCTGTACGTGGCCGAACACGGCTGCAAGTGGCGAGGCCTGCCCAAGCGGTTTGGCAACTGGCACACGATCTACACCCGCATGCGCCGCTGGACCAGGGCGGGCGTGCTCGACAGGATGTTCGAGGAATTGCAGCGCGAGCAGGTGGTGCGCATCAAGATCGAGGCGGTGTCGATCGACAGCACGAGCGTCAAGGTGCATCCCGATGGCACAGGGGCTCTAAAAAAAACGGTGCGCAAGCCATCGGCAAGTCACGAGGCGGATGGAACACCAAGGTTCATATGGTTGCCGCGGATGCTCGAACGGCCGTGACGTTCTGCCTGTCGCCCGGCCAGGCCCACGATGCGCCCGAGGGCAGGCGATTGCTCCAGGCGCTGGGGCCAACGAATCGACCGGTTCACTTGATCATGGATCGCGCCTACGAAGGCAACGAGACACGGCAGTTGGCGCTGGAACTGGGTTTCATCCCGGTTGTGCCGCCGGTGAAGACGCGACTCGATCCGTGGGAGTACGACCGGGAAATGTACAAGCGCCGAAACGAGGTCGAACGGTTGTTCCGGCGACTGAAGGGTTACCGGCGCATCTTCTCGCGCTTCGAGAAGCTGTACGCGATGTTCCTCGGCTTCCTGAGCTTCGTGCTCGTAGCCGACGGGCTTCGTGGTTTGTGTTAACACGCCCTAGTCCGTCCGACCTAACGCCGCCGTGTTCTGGACTACGACGATGCCAGCGACGCTGTATCGGCCGCTCGATCTACACGACAGGAACTCCAATCACCCTTGGCGTAGCCGGAATCCCGTTTATCCGCCTCTGCCTCGGGGTTGCCCACATGCTTTGGACCGATGCGAATACCTCGATATCGGGGTGATGCACGGCAAACATGAAGGCGTAAAGGGGGTGATTGGACGCCCGCCACCGGCCCTCCACCGAGGCAATGTCCATGCACAAGAGCCTGAAATATCCGTCACTCTGCGCGGGATAACGAATCAGCGTCTTTGTCGCGAACACTTCCTCGAAACCCAAGCGCGTGTAGTCCCTATCAACTGGAGGCTTCGCGGTAACCATCATGAAGTCAATCTGCATCGCGAAACAATAACGGTAGAGGGCCTTGAACAGCGCCAGCTTGACCAACCGACTCGCCGCTCCAGCGCGGACACTTAGGCGCCGAACCTCAGCAAGCGCCTTCCCGTGAAAGCGCTCCGGCAGAGGCAGGGCAGTCTCGAACTCAATCGGCTTGAAAAGATTGGTTTCAATGCGCAGAGATCCCTCTGGCGAACCCGTCAATTTGTTCTCGGCGAGAAGGACGACGTTTCCTCGCTGTCGATCCTCCAATTCTGCTTCGGCGAGGCGCCCACGAAGGAGGGGGTAGTGCCGACTGAACGCGTCCGCGCGCACCAAAATCGCTTTTCGAAGATGCTCCTCAGTTCGAACCACGCGAACCGACACTGGCAGACCTTCACCGAGAGACTCGCTCCGAAAGACTTGGCTGGAAGGGCGATCGCTGCCGAATTCCTCATCCGGCATGGAGAACACTGTCGTGCCATCTCCCGGGGATCCGCCCCGTTCCAGCATAGTCCAGAACTTTCGGTCATCATCAAGAGTGTGCATGCTTCCCCAACCTCCGCCGCTACTCGATATTCGAATGTACAAAGATCTGCCTTATGCCGCGTGAGGCAATTGCAGATTCGTGGCCGGACAACAACACCTCTGGTTACCTCGTATCTTCCACTTGTCGGAAGCCTCTGCTTCTCACGGTGGCGTCGGCATCTATCCTGCTAGCAGTCTCCGACCACCAACCTCGAGCGCCAAGTGTCGTTTCGACTGCCACGGCCGCCTGGATTGCATAGGGTCCAACGGCTCAGGCCGACCGGATTCTTTTCTGTCGCCAGAACAGCCGCGGGGCTTCTTCTATGCGTCGCGACCATCGTCCTCCTCGCGCCGCCCCAAACCGACCGGTCCTCCACCAGCCTCGACACGGTCATTCCCCTGGATGTTGTGCCAACTGAAGCGGTCCCCGTGCAGGATCCGGCTCAAGCGGCTGCCTGGGTCGAAAAGGCCGCACGAGGCAACAATAAGACGCTGAATGGGCTCTTGGCGGGGCGAGACATCTGGTTGCGTTTCTCCGTCCCGGGTGACAAGTCGGTCCGAACTGCCGTTTCCCCGCACTTCGAACTATTCCGGATCCGCAACGGAGACTTCTGGAGAGTCGATCGTGAGGCTTCCGGCCACGTGAGCGTTGTCCAAGTCCCTTGGATCCAGGCTGGGGACGGGGTTCTGCTGGCCCCCCTTGAACGAGCTGCAGAGTCGATCGAGATTCTCGGCCGTGTGCGTCCAGCCGAATTTGGCCGATCGAAACTGCGCCTGCTCAGCCCCACTGCGCTTAAGCGCAACGCAGAGCGCTTCGCACTCGTCGGCGGCATTCTCTATGGATCCATGCTGGTCTTGGCCGCCTTTGGCTTCGCTATCGCTGTGTTCAACCGAGACCCCACGTTCTTCGTATTCTCCGCATGGTTGCTCACCAGTCTCCGGGTTGCTGCACACAACGGTGGCTGGGACCTAACCTGGCTCGAAATACATCTCGACGGAAGTCTCGAACGGGCTTTCCTTCGAACTACTTTGGCCCTGCATGTCGCATTCTCTCTTGCGCTGTTTCACTCTCTCTTCACTGGAGAACTGCGCAGGCTTGGCGCAGCAGAACCGATTCGAGCGTTTGTGTGGGCGCTCTTCGGCCTAAGTGCCGTCGCCTTTGCCTTCACATCGCCATCACTGATGGCTGTCATTTGGATCGCCAGCATCGCGTGCATTCTGGCCATCACGATTGTTGTAAGCGTAATACTCTTTCGTTACCCGTCGCCATTGGCTGCCTGGTACACACTTTCTTGGGGGTTGATTGCGGCAGGTCAGACTGGCCAATTGGCCTATTCGACGGGATGGATAGATGCCCTACCGTTCCTGATGAACAGCCAAGTGAGTGCAATTGCTTCAGCCTTTGTGATGTCGATAGCACTCGCGGAAAGGCTGCGTAGTGAGAGAGCGGCAAAGCTTCAAGCACAGTCGAGTGCACTCGCTGTTCTCCGTCGGTTCCGCGAGAACTACAACGCAATGCCAGTCGGCATCTTTTCGATGAAACTGGACGGAACCATCATCGAACACAACCCGGCCTTCGGGGAGATGTTCAACGACGGCGGAGGGCACCATTCGAAGTTCGGATCGAGTTGGGCCGACCTCACGAGTCCCGAAGCCCTGAAGGCGGTCAAGGAGTTGACGGCCAGCAACCGGATGATGGACACCGAGCTCGTGATCGTTCGCCCAGACGGCAAGCGGCGCTGGGTCCACGTCCGGGCGGTGCGCAAGACCGATCGCTATGAAGGGTGGATCGAGGACATCACCGCGCGCAAGGATGCGGAAGGCCAGCTCAAATTCCTGGTCGACCATGATTCGTTGACCGGTCTGCTTAACCGGCGCGGCTTCGAACTGCACCTGCTGAAGGCCATCGGCTCCTCCGGAGACCGTCCCGTGTGCCTGGCCTACGTCGACCTCGACCGCTTCAAGCTGGTGAACGACCTCTTCGGGCACGCCGCCGGCGACCAGATCCTGCGCCAGATGGCAACCCGCGTACGCGAAGTGATCAGGCCGCCGCACGTAGCTGCACGGGTCGGCGGTGACGAACTGGTAGTGATCATGGACGGTCTTTCGCTCGAGGCCGCGCGCATCCTGTGCGAGAAGCTGCGCGGCGACCTGAGCGACCGTGCGTACCAGTACCAGGACAAGGCGTTCAACGTCACGGCGAGCATCGGCGTGATCCGGATCCTCGACGACATGCGCCCTGCCGATGCGCTCACCGCGAGCGACCGGGCGTGCCGGGAGGCGAAGGCATCCGGAGGCGCAACCGTCGTCACTTACGACGCAACCAGCGCCGCGCTGGTCGACTATCTCGACGAGATCAAGCTCGTCGCAGGCATGAAGGAGCGCCTGCCGGTCGAGAATTTCTTCATGCAGTTGCAGCCGATCGTCTCGCTGCGCAATCCGGAGTCGACCCTCTGCTACGAGACCTTGATCCGGATGCGCGACGCCACCGGCAAGGTTCTTCCGCCGGCGCGCTTCATTCCGGCTGCGGAGCGCAACGGCCTGATGACCCAGATCGACCGCTGGGTGCTGCGCAGCACGCTCGAGTGGTTCGACTCGCAACCCGGCCACCGCGACAACGTCGACTTCTGCACGCTGAACCTGAGCGGCGCATCGTTGAACGACGAGAAGTTCCTGCAGGACACGATCGCGCTGATCCGGGCGCACCCCGAATCGACCCGGAAGATCTGCTTCGAGATCACCGAAAGCGTCGCCCTGTACGACCTGAAGACCACGCGTCGCTTCGTCGACCGGATCAAGTCGTTCGGGGCGATGGTCGCTCTGGACGACTTCGGCGCCGGCTACACCTCGTTCAGCTACCTGAAGGAACTCCCCGGCGACCTCGTGAAGATCGACGGGAACTTCATCCGCGACGTGAACCAGAACCGCGAAAACTACGCGATCACGCGCGCGGTGGTCGATCTTGCGCACGAACTCGGCATGGGCTGCGTGGCCGAATGGGCCGAGAACGCGGCAATCGTCAAGTCGTTGATCGACCTGCAGGTGGACTATGCGCAGGGTTACGGCATCTGCCGCCCCCTGGATCAGGAACGACTGCTCGCGGTCTCCAACTCGGTCACGCTGGTGCAGGACCGCGAGACCGCCGAGATCATCACGGGCAGCGCTGCCGCTCCGCGAAGCGCGTCGCGCCGGATCACGATCCCGATCTGATCGCAGGCCGGGCGCGCCGACGGCCACGCCTGCGTCCTCCACGCCGCCTTGCCGCCTCGTTTGCCGGCCGACGGGCGAGCGCCTCCGACGGTTTATGATTGGGCGCTTCCGATCATTCCCGCCCCGCCCGGAGACCGCATGTCCAGCATCCGCTACGAGAAGGACGCCCATGGCGTCGTGACGCTGCTTCTCGATGCCCCCGACCAGCCGGTCAACACGATGAATGCGGCCTTCCAGGCCGACCTGCGGGAGGTCGTCGATCGGCTCGAGGCCGAGCGTGAGCAGATCCGGGGCGTGATCTTCGCATCGGCCAAGCGCACGTTCTTCGCGGGCGGCGACCTGAAGGCACTGATGGCGGTGCGCGCCGAAGACGCCGCGGCGTTCTTCCACGAACTCGAGGCGATGAAGGCCTGCCTGCGCCGCGTCGAGAAGCTGGGGCGGCCGGTGGTCGCCGCGATCAACGGCAGCGCGCTCGGCGGAGGCCTCGAGATCGCCCTGTCGTGCCATGCACGGCTGTGCATCGACGACCCTTCGATCGAGATCGGTTTTCCCGAGGTCACACTCGGATTGCTGCCGGGAGCCGGCGGCGTGGTGAAGACCGTGCGCCTGCTCGGTCTTCAAGGCGCACTTCCGTTCCTGAGCGAGGGGCGCCGTGTCGCGCCCGCCAAGGCGCGCTCGATGGGTCTCGTCGACGGGCTGGCCCGCGATCGCGAAGAACTGCTCTCGAGTGCGCGCGCCTGGATCGACGCGCACCCCGACGCACGCCAGCCATGGGACGATCCCAGGCACAAGATTCCGGGCGGCACGCCGTCGAGCCCTGCGGTCGCAGGCATGCTTCCCATTGCTCCGGCCATCCTCCGCCAGCAGACGCGCGGCAATTTCCCGGCGCCCGAGGCGATCCTTGCCACCGCAGTCGAGAGCGCACAGGTGGACTTCGACACCGCGATGCGCATCGAATCCCGCTACATGACCCGGCTCGTCACCGGCCAGGTCGCGAAGAACATGATCGGAACGCTGTTCTTCCAGCTGAACGAGGTGAAGGCCGGCAAGAGCCGCCCGGCCGGCCCGCCGCGCTGGCGCGCCGGGCGCGTCGGCATCCTCGGAGCCGGAATGATGGGCGCAGGCATCGCATGGGCATGCGCCAGCCGGAGCGTGCCGTGCGTGCTGAAGGATGTGGACCTCGCGAAGGCCGAAAAGGGCAAGGCGTATTCCGCGCAGCTTCTTGCCAGGCGCGTCGAGAAGGGCCGCAGCTCGGCGGCCGACGCCGAAAAGGTGCTCGCGGCGATCACGCCGAGCGCCGCAGTCGCCGATCTTTCGGACTGCGACCTGGTGATCGAGGCGGTGTTCGAGAACCGCGAGTTGAAGGCGCAGGTGACGCGCGAGGCCGAGGCGGTGCTCGATCCCGGCGCGGTGGTCGCATCGAACACCTCTACCCTGCCGATCACCGGGCTGGCCGAGGCGTCGAAACGGCCCGAGCAGTTCATCGGCCTGCACTTCTTCTCGCCGGTCGACCGCATGCAGCTGGTGGAGATCATCAAGGGCAGGCGCACGTCGGCCGAGACTCTGGCGAAGGCGTTCGATTTCGTATTGCAGATCGGCAAGACGCCGATCGTCGTCAACGACGCACGCGGCTTCTACACCAGCCGGGTGTTCGGCACTTTCGTCAACGAAGGCATGGCGCTGCTCGGCGAAGGCGTGCCTGCCGCGGTGGTGGAAAATGCCGGATGGCAGATCGGGATGCCGGTCGGGCCGCTGGCGGTGCTCGACGAGGTGTCGCTGAAGCTGGCCGACGACGTGCTTCACCAGGAACTCGCCGACCTGGAGCGCGAGCGGCACGAGCATGCGCACGAGCACGGGCATGGCCATGCGCACGAGCACCACACGCACGACCACGACCACGACCACGACCACGAACATGGACATGGGCACGGTCACGGTCACGAACATGGCCACGAACATGGCCACGACCACGCCGGCGGCCACGCGAAGGCGGCCGGGGCGTCCGCCGGCCATCGGCACGCTCACAAGGTGAGAAGCCGTCGCGTTCCCGAGTCCGCCGTCTACGTGCTCGAGAAGATGGCGCATGGCTTCAAGCGGATGGGCCGCGCGCACGGTGGCGGCTTCTACGACTATCCGGAGCACGGCGAGAAGACGCTGTGGCCGGGCCTGAAGGTCTTCGAGCGCGGCGGCCGGTCGATCCCCTTCGAGGACATCAAGGAACGCATGCTCTACGTGCAGGCGATCGAGACGATCCGTTGCCTGCAGGAGGGTGTGCTCGAATCCACGCGCGACGCCAACATCGGCTCGATCTTCGGCTGGGGCTTCCCTGCCTGGACCGGCGGTACGATCCAGTTCGTCAATCACGTCGGCACACGGGCTTTCGCCGCACGCGCGCAGGAGCTTGCACAGCGCTACGGCGAGCGCTTCGCACCTCCGGAGCTGCTGTCGAAGCACGCCGAGCAGGACACGCCGCTGTAGGAGACAGATCCGCAATGCCTGACACGCCACCCGTCGCCGCGGGGCAACGGCACGACGCGGTCACGGTCGAGCACGACGGGCCGGTCACGATCGTCACACTGTCGCGCCCGCAAGCACGCAACGCGGTCGACCGCCCCACCGCCGAGGCCCTCGCGTCGGCGTTCTCGCAATTCGATGCCGACCCGATGAGCAGCGTCGCGGTCTTTCATGGTGCGCATGGTCACTTCTGCGCCGGCGCCGACCTGAAGGCGCTGGCCGACGGCGCGCGCCGCAACCGGCTCGAGGCCGACGGCGACGGACCGATGGGGCCGAGCCGGATGCTGCTGTCGAAACCGGTCATCGCGGCGATCTCGGGCTTCGCGGTGGCCGGCGGCCTGGAGCTGGCACTGTGGTGCGACCTGAGGGTGGTCGAAGAGTCGGCCACGCTCGGGGTGTTCTGCCGTCGCTTCGGCGTGCCGCTGATCGATGGCGGAACGGTACGCCTGCCGCGGCTGATCGGGCTGTCGCGCGCGCTCGACCTGATCCTCACCGGTCGGCCGGTAGCTGCCGAAGAGGCGCTGCGGATGGGCCTGGCCAATCGCGTCGTGCCGCACGGCGCCTCGCGCGCCGCTGCGGTTGCGCTGGCGCACGAACTCGCGGCGCTCCCCCAGACCTGCCTGCGCAGCGACCGGCGTTCGGCCTACGAACAGTCCGGGTTGACGATCGACGAGGCGCTCGCCAATGAATTCGCGCTCGGCATGCGCACGCTGACCGGCGGCGAGGCGCTGGCCGGTGCAGCACGCTTTGCCGCGGGAGCCGGCCGCCATGGCGCATCGAGCTGAACGCCGCGGAAGGCTTCGAACGTGACCACGCCCGTTCGCCCCGAGAAGCGGCTGCACGCCTGGCGCGAGCCGGTCGCCCCGCGCCCCGCTGCGACGATTCTGCTGTTGCGCGACACCACCGAGGGCCCGCAGGTGCTGATGACGCGGCGCTCGGCCAAGGCCAGCTTCGCGCCCGGCGCCTACGTGTTTCCGGGCGGCACGGTGGATGCGTGCGACGCGTCGCCACAGGCCCGAGAGCGCGCCGCCCGCCGCGCCGACCAGGACGAGACGATTCTGTCTTACGCTACGGCCGCGGTGCGCGAGGCCTTCGAGGAACTCGGCATCCTGCTGGCGCGCGGCGACGCCGACGCGGTCGCGGTGGCCGCGCTCGCGCAGCGGCTGAACCGCAGCCACGACGCCGACCTGTTCGCGCAGATCGCGCAGCACGGGCTGCGCCTGGCACTCGACGAGGTGCACTGGCTCAGCCACTGGGTCACCGACCGCGACCTGCCGAAGCGATTCGACGCGCGCTTCTTCGTCGCGCGCATGCCCGAACACCAGCGGCCCGTCGCCGACGAGGGCGAGCAGTTCGAGCCGACCTGGGTGACGCCGGCCGAGGGCCTCGCGCGCCACGAGGAGGGCAAGTTCAACATCATCTTCCCGACGATTCGCACGCTTCGGCGGCTCACCCGCTTCGGCAGCGTCGACGAGGTGATCGAGCATGCCCGCGGCCAGGAACGGATCAGCATCTCGTGCCCGCGCGGCGGCTGGCTGCGCGGCCGCATCGAGCGCTTCGGCGAGGAGGAACTGCCGTTCGGCGAACTGGAACTCGTCAGCCCCGACGGCAGCATCCGGCACTCGCTCGACTGGCAGTCCGAGCACGTGGTGCCGCTGCTGCGGCACGTGCATCGGCTCACCGCGCCGAATCCGGGACGGATGACCGGGCCGGGCACCAATACCTACCTCGTCGGGGGCCCCGGAGACTGGCTGGTGATCGACCCCGGGCCCGACGACGCAGCGCACATCGATCGCATCGCTGCCTTCGTCGGCGACGGACTGAAGACGATCGTCTGCACGCATGCGCACCCCGATCACGCGCCCGGCGCCGCGCCGCTGCAGCAACGCACGGGCGCACGGATCGTGGGCCGCCCGAGCGGGCCGCATTTCAATCCCGCCTGGGCCTTCAGGCCCGACGAGACACTCGAAGACGGCGCGCGCCTGCGCGTGGGCGACTCCACGCTGCGCGTGCTGCACACGCCAGGGCACGCCGAGCATCACGTGTGCCTGCTGCTCGAGGAGGACGGCCTGCTGTTCTCCGGCGACCACATCCTGAACGGGTCGACGACCGTGGTCGATCCGCCCGACGGCGACATGCGCGCGTACGTGGCTTCTCTGGAGCGGCTGGCCGCCGAGCCGTTCGAGTACATCCTGCCGGCGCACGGCCACGTGATCGCGCGCGCGAAGACCGAGATCGCGCGGCTGATCGCGCACCGCATGGCGCGCGAAGCCAAGGTCGTCGAGGCGCTCGATCGGCTCGGCGGGGGCACGCTCGCCGAGCTGGTGAAGCTCGCCTACGACGACGTGGACCCGATCCTGCACCCGGTGGCGACGCGCTCGCTCACCGCGCACCTGCTCAAGCTGCGCGACGAGAAGCGCGCGACGCTGGACGAGCGATCGTCGCGCTGGGCGCCGGCGTAGAGAGCCCGTGGCCACCCGCCCTCCGGCGGGCGACCACGATGTGCGATCAGCTCGCCGACTGCGCGGCGGCTTCCTCGGCGGTGACCGCCTTCATCGACAGGCGCAGGCGGCCCTTGTCGTCGGCCTCGATCACCTTCACGCGCACGACCTGGCCTTCCTTCACGTAGTCGGAAACCTGGTTGACGCGCTCGTTGGCGATCTGCGAGACGTGCAGCAGCCCGTCGCGGCCCGGCATCACCTGGACGATCGCACCGAAGTCGAGGATCTTCAGGACCGTGCCCTCGTAGATGCGCCCGATCTCGACCTCGGCGGTGAGATCTTCGATGATCTTCTGCGCACGCTTGGCCGCGGTGCTGTCGACCGCGGCGATCGTGATCGTGCCGTCGTCCTGGATGTCGATCTGCGTGCCGGTGGTCTCGGTGATCTGGCGGATCGTCGCGCCGCCCTTGCCGATCACGTCGCGGATCCGCTCGGGGTTGATCTTCATCGTGTACATGCGCGGGGCGTAGTCGGACAGTTCGGCACGCGCGCCGCCCATCGCCTCTTGCATCAGCCCCAGGATGTGCATGCGGCCTTCACGCGCCTGCGCGAGCGCCACCTGCATGATCTCCTTCGTGATTCCCTGGATCTTGATGTCCATCTGCAGCGCGGTGATGCCCGAAGTGGTGCCGGCCACCTTGAAGTCCATGTCGCCGAGGTGGTCCTCGTCGCCCAGGATGTCGGTGAGAACCGCGAAGCGGCCGCCTTCCTTGATCAGGCCCATCGCCACGCCGGCGACGTGCGCCTTCACCGGCACGCCGGCGTCCATCAGCGCCAGGCAGCCGCCGCACACCGAAGCCATCGACGACGAGCCGTTGGACTCGGTGATCTCGGAGACGACGCGCAGCGAATAGGCGAATTCCTCGGCGGGCGGCAGAAGCGGCCGGATTGCGCGCTTGGCGAGGTTGCCGTGGCCGATCTCGCGGCGCTTCGGCGAACCGAAGCGACCGGTCTCGCCGGTGGCGAACGGCGGCATGTTGTAGTTGAACATGAAGCGCTCGCGGTACTCGCCGGTGATCGCGTCGATGATCTGCTCGTCGCGCGAGGTGCCCAGCGTGGCGACCACGATCGCCTGCGTCTCGCCGCGCGTGAACAGCGCCGACCCGTGCGCGCGCGGCATCACGCTGGTGCGGATGGCGATCGGGCGCACGGTGCGCGTGTCGCGCCCGTCGATCCGCGGCTCGCCGGCCAGGATCTGGCTGCGCACGATGCGGTACTGCAGGTCGAACAGCATGTTGCCGAGCTCGTTGGCGTCGGGCGCCGGGTGGCCGTGCGTGGCCGCATCCTCGACGATCCTGGCGACCGTCGCGCGCTCGATCTCCGCGATGCGGCCCATGCGCTGCTGCTTGTTGCGCAGCGCGTAGGCGGCACGCATGTCGGACTCGGCCAGTTCGTTCACGCGGGCGATCAGGCCCTCGTTCTTCGGCGTCGGGGTCCAGTCCCAGGCGGGCTTGCCGGCCATCTCGACCAGCTCGTCGATCGCCTTGATCGCGACCTGCATCTGCTCGTGGCCGTAGACCACCGCGCCGAGCATCACGTCTTCGGGCAGTTCGTGGGCCTCGGACTCGACCATCAGCACGGCCGCGTCGGTGCCGGCCACGACGAGGTCGAGCCTGGAATCCTCCATCTGCGTGGCACTCGGGTTCAGCACGTACTGGCCGTCGATGTAGCCGACGCGCGCAGCCCCGATCGGGCCGTCGAACGGGATGCCCGACAGCGCGAGCGCCGCCGAGGCGCCGATCATGGCCGGGATGTCGCTGTCGACTTCCGGGTTGCTCGACATCACCTGGACGATGACCTGGACCTCGTTGTAGAAGCCCTCGGGGAACAGCGGACGGATCGGCCGGTCGATCAGCCGGCAGATCAGGATCTCGCGCTCGGTGGGACGGCCTTCACGCTTGAAGAAGCCCCCGGGAATGCGCCCGGCGGCGTAGAACTTCTCGACGTAGTCGACGGTGAGCGGGAAGAAGTCCTGGCCGGGCTTGGCGCTGCGCGCCGCCACGACGCTGGCCAGCACCACCGTGTCATCCATGTTCACCACGACCGAGCCCGACGCCTGGCGGGCGATCTCGCCGGTTTCGATGGTGACGGTGTTGCCCCCCCATTGGAAGGTTTTCTTTGCGATTTCGAACACTTCGATTCCTTTCAACATTGCCCGCGCGATCACTCCGGCGGCGCGGTTCGCCTGTCGACAATCCAAAACAAGAAACCCGCAAGGTTCGCTTGCGGGTTTCGGTTCTGTTCTGTCAGCCGCGCAGACCGAGTCGCTCGATCAGCGCCTTGTAACTCGAAGGGTTCGTGCCCTTCAGGTAGTCGAGCAGCTTGCGCCGGCGGCTGACCATCTTCAGCAGGCCGCGGCGCGAATGGTGGTCTT
>WBZO01003591.1_pt1 | contig 16956 bp, 18 predicted proteins | sample 5204261 | NCBI WGS metagenome assembly WBZO01 (sample SAMN12412400, study PRJNA552823) | activated sludge metagenome | isolation source: activated sludge from anammox sidestream of wastewater treatment plant... | place: USA: North Carolina | collected 2017-09 | reverse complement strand
AACTGGAAGATACCGGCGAAGCGCTTCTTGCCGAAGACGTGATCGAAAACGCTAGCGTCTTCCTCGTCGATGACGCCGGGTTTGAGATGCTCGTCGTACCATTTCTTGATGTCGGAAAACTTGGGCTTTTCGATGCCCTCGTGCTTGATGAGAATGATTTCGATGCAGCGCTGGATCATTCGCAACGTATCGAGACCCAGCAAGTCGAATTTCGGGATGCCGGTGATGACCTCGATGTGTTTGACGTTCATGCCTTCGGCCCAGGGCGTCTGGATCTCGCCTCGAACCGTGATAAGCGGCAGCTTACCTTCGACGTCTTCAGCTACGAGGACTCCACCAGCGTGTCGGCCGGCCGATTTGACGTTCTTGTAGACGTTTTTGATGTGTTCGCCGACCTGCGGATACTTTTCGATGAACTCCTTGAATCTCGGAGACCAGGTCAGGCAATCGTCGTATTTGAGCTGGAAGAGAGACTTATTCTCTCCCGCTGAGTTGGCGTGCGGCCGAACGTCAGCGTCCAATCGAGAAGTCACCTCGTTGACCTCAGCGAAATCCAGACCGTAGAACTTGGAAATGTCTTTGACGAGGCTCTTGAGCTGGAAGAGGTTCCAATTGGTGATGGGGATGATGGACTCGTCGCCCATCTCGTCCTTCATCAGGGTGATGAGCTTATCGCGATCAGAGACGTCGCTATCGATGTCCGGACTTTCGGCGCGAACCTTGTTGAGGAAGCGCTCGAAATACAATCCGTTCTTGATCGGATCGAGGTCCGTGATGTTGAGGACGTAATTTATGAGTGCGCCGGGACCCGAGCCTCGGCCGGCGCCGACCATCAGGCTCTGGTGAGCGATGTCGATGATCTTTTTCATCGTCAAGAAGTAACGAGCGAAGTTCTTTTCCTTGACGACCATCAGCTCCATCTTAAGCCGATCGATGTACTCGGGCTTGCCGGCCAGGCCGCGTGCCTTGAGTCCTTCCTTACAGGCTTCGACGAGAGCCTGCATATCAGTCATGCCGTTCGGCACGACAAAGCTGGGCAGACACAATGAGTTGTCGACTTTGATATCGCCGATCAGATCATGAGCGATGTGCCACGTGGTCTCGATGGCTTTAGAGACGAGTTCGTCGTCATAAAAGTCCATTCCCTCTCCCCGATACTCGTGGTAGGAGTTCCACATTTGCTCGGCGTTCTTCGGAAAGAGCTGGCACTTGAGCTGTTCGATGGACTCGGGCAGAAGCTCGGGGGAGAAGCTAGTAAAACGCATGCGTCCCAGCAATCTATAGATCTCGCGGGCCTGCCACATCTTGGGATTGGGATAATGGGAGTCGGCGGCCGCCGTCAGCTGCACTCCCGTCCTCTTGTGAAGGTCGAGAAGGGCCCGATTGACGAGATGCTGGGGAGCCAGCCTGTTGAACTGCAATTCAGCGAAAACATTCTCTCGGCCGACGGCATCGCTCAATTCATCGAGCGTGTTCATCATGGCCTTCATCCCCTTCTCATAGAGTTCGGGATGCTTCTGGCCGATGTTGTGATCCATCTCTTCGAAGGGCACTCCATCGAACTGGGACATCATGTCGAAAGAGAAGACTCCGCCTAGGCACGCTGAAGTGACGACGATATCTTCGCCGAATTCCTTGAGCATGGCTCGATCGATGCGAGGAAACTTGTAGAAGCCCTCTTTGTAAGAACGAGAGACGAGCCTGAACATGTTTTCCAGGCCCTTGTTGGACTTAGCCAAGAGAACGAGGTGGTGACGTCGATTGATCGGATTCTTCCACTTCGAGACGTTCTTGGAATCCTCCTCGTTCTCGACGGTGGCACCGACATCTTCTTCATCCAAGCCGACGAGCTCACGCTCGGCCTTCTTGGCCTCTTTCTTGGCCTCTTCGATGTCAGCCTTCGTCTTGCGCCACGTCTCGAGATCGGGGTGGTAATACGCTTCGAGCCCGGGAAGGAACTTGAAATTCTTGCCTTTCTTTTTGAGCTCCTGCGCTTTGAGATAGGCATGCGGAAAACTATTCATGTTGCCGTGTTCGGTGAACGCCATAGCGTCCATGCCGTTTTCCATGGCGAACTCGATGTGTTCCTCAGGCTGACCGAATCCGTCGCTGACGGAAAGGGTCGAGTGAGCGTGCAAGCCTACGAAATTCTTCGGTGCTGACATGTCGACCTTAATGTAAGACGGGCGGGGAACTTTGGATTCCCCGCCCAATCTGTTTCAGAGAACGTTGACCATCTCGCTGATCGCTGGTCGACCGTATTCGGCCGGCGAACAGTACACAGTCAAGTTGTGAGAGACGCGATGCTTAGCCTTGTCATGGGTGTGACCGCAGAAGACGGTGAGCGACTTCTCGATCGACAAGCTCTTGGCGTACTCCTCGAGCATGTTGCCCATCGTCCTAGAAGTGTAGAACGGAAGCGCGTCCGATTCAGTCGGGCGACCCCTGTACTTGGCCACCTCGGTGAAAGGAGGGACGTGCGTCGCAAAGATGACGTGATCTCGCAGAGCGAACGCCTTGTCCAAGAGCTCCTTGCCGATGCGGGCGTCCTCGGCCGCCTTTTGCCTCGAAAGAGAGATGTACGCTCCCTTATCGTGACTCATACCACCGTAGGGCATATGGTACATGCCGACCGAGAATTCGTCGATACGAACCCAGTCGTTCATGAAGATCCCGCCCTTCTTCCAGTCTCCCCAGCCGGCGTCGTACCAACCATCGACTCCCGTCAGAGCCGTCTTGTCAGAGAGAACGACAGGATCAGCTCCCTGCAGCCAAACGAGGCGCTTTTCGGCCGTCATCAAGGACCGCAGAGAGTCCTGGACACGCTTGAAAGAGCTGTGCCAGTAATCGTGGTTGCCCAGAACGAAGTAGATGGGCCTATCGATGACAGCCAACATTATGCTCAAATGAGCAATTAGCTTGTCACCCTCGCTCAGGTCACCTGTAACGAGGACAGCATCGGGACCGGCCTTGAAGACCTTCTCGGCAAACTGCGTTACTTTCTCGGTATTGAGAAAATTGAGGTGGATGTCAGAACAGACGGCAAGCTTCATCATACAACAATCATATCACGATCCGTCGTTCGTTTACATCCTCTTCAAAACGTCGACGACTTGATCCCATCTCGAAACTTTCACTAAGTCAGGAGAATCGATCGATCGATTGTACGGTGCCTCCCACAGAAAAGCTCGACCGTCAGGATTCCTACGCTTCCATTTGAAAAGGTTATCGGCCTTGTCATCGATGAAACAACAGCCGGCTACGAACTCCTTGCCTGTCGTATGGACGACTCGTGTTCGAGGTATATCAAAATGTTTTTCGAGCCAGCGAGTGCGTTCGTAGGTCCAATTGGGCACCGACATTGGAGATGTCACAATAACGACCGTCCCCAACTTGGTCAGCTCCCTAATTCCCTCTTTGGCGCCCGGAAGAATTTCGAAATTCTCTACGAAGCCGGGTTGACCGCACACCGCGTGCACGGCAGCGGAAAGATCGGGTCGACCGATGCTTTCGAGAATATCCCACTTTGTGAGATCTTCTTTTCGATATCTGATTCCGGTGATGGAATGAACGACATTCAGAATCGGATTGACGCAATCCGATAGAACCTCGTCGCTGTCACATAGAATCACACGATCCGGATCTGACCTTCTCATACCTGTACATCGTAAACAGGGATCCGTATCAGTACAACTACAGGGCTTCGCAGGCTGGCTGGTCGTATTCGTCGAACACGGATTCCCCCAAAGCGTAAGGAGGGCCGGTCAGCCACGAGGGATCGACTTCAGGCATGCCGGATTCGTTGACCGGTCGATCTTCGGCCCACATCTTATCCTGCACGTCGTCGGGCAGCCCTCGTGCCCAATCATTGGGCCGGGACGCCGTCAGGCAGACGGCCGTGATGACCCGAGAACCGATGTCGGTACACATCCAGACCTTGCCCCCGCATTTAAATCGGGCGCCAATCTTGAACTCTTCTTTTTTCATCTCGTTTTTGTCACTTCGACCCAGGGTCCGATCATCATCGGAATCGGATCTTGATTCTCTTGTCTGACAAGAGCATCATCCGCCTTCTTCTTTTTGTTAGCCATTAGCGATTCCTCCGACCCTTACCACGATTTCTCTTGTTTTTTTCTCGACGAAGAACCTTAGCTTCGATCTTATTCGGCACGTGCTCTCGAGTGGAGAGTTCGGCCTTCAGATCAGCGATGGATACGTCGCAGCCGACGTAATCCTCGTATCCAAAAGCTCGAGCCGGGACGCGAGCCTGCTTTTCGTACTCCGCCTTGTTGATGGTCGGTGCCATCTCTTCCGAGAGCTCGGGCAACTGCGTCCGGACGAGAGAAGCCCAAGCATCGAGCTGTTCCTGCGAGACGCAACACTTGCGCAGCGCCTTGAGTAGGTGCCGCGTCTTCATGCCCTTCATCATCTCTTTTTGAATTACGAATGCCATCAGAAATCTCCCGGTGCGACCGACTTACATTGTATAATCGAACTATGCATCACGTATACATCGACTACACAAACGACGATCGACCTTTTTACGTTGGAATGGGTCTCGAAAACAGACTGTCTAGACGCTTTGGGCGCAACCCTCGTCACACAAATATGGGAAAGAAACACGGTCTCAATCGAAAAATTGTTTCGTCATTTCCCGATCGAGAGGACGCTGTCTCTCTAGAAATCAAGCTCATCGCTGAACATCATACCTTCGTCGATGACCCCGACTACAACGGAATCGGCTGCAATTACACGACGGGAGGCGAGGGTTGTGCCTGCAGCGAAGAGACTCGAAAGAAGATCAGCGAGAGTCGAAAAGGCCAACCCGCGTGGAATAAGGGTAAACCCGCAAAACCGCTAACAGCGGAGCAAAGAAAACGACTTAGCGAATCTCAAAAGGGAAGAGCACCGACTGTCGGTATGACAGGAAAACAGCACAGCGATGAAACTCGTTCAAAAATGAGAAAGCCTCATCGCTGTTCAAATTGCGGCCTTTCTGGACACAAGAAGTTGACTTGTTCCACTCAGAAATCGCCAGGGGCCACTTGAAAGCAGGTCAGACCCATCTCACGCCAACCCTCGACGACCTGGTTACGATCGTCCAAAACGAACTTGATGTAGTACTTGCCAGCGACGTAAGCATCAAAAAGCTCTCGCTTGATGATGTTGTCCTTACGCATGTCAGCCTTGCCCGGCGTGGGGTTCAAGTCGCCGCGCATGTGCAATTCGTAGGGAATGCACTGATCCTTAGGACGATCGTCGTTCTCCTTCGGAAAGGCCCAATTCGAAGGAACTCGGCAATACTTCTCGATGAAGCGCTGCGTCTCGGGACGATACTTGGCATCTCGTCCGGACATGAAGATGATCTTGACGCCCGCGGCATGCATGGCCAACACGGTCTCGATGACGGGCCAGTTGGGCTTGTCCTTGACATCACAGTCGGTCGCATCGTAAGGAGTCCGACCCGAAATGATGGCCAACGTGCCGTCAAGGTCGCACATGATAGCATGCGGCAGCTTCGGATCCTGCTTGACAGGACCGAGTCCCGTGCCGTTGGCGAGAGGCGGGTAGTAATACTCCTTCGTCTCCGGGACCTTCGTCAAGAAGGTCCCGAACGCCTTCTGGAAGCCCTCGATGACTCCCGGAGGGACCTTACGAGTCGTGCGCACTTCGTTACGACGAATGCACTCCTGCATATCGACTCGGAAAGCCTTTTCGATAACCTTGACGTCTCCCACAGCCTTCGCCATGTCGTGGATCTTGCGACGAGACTGCCCGTTCAGGTGAGTGTTGTCGATGACGACGTCCTTGCCCTCTCGGAGGGCCGTCCGGATGAGAGCTTCCTGCACACCCGAAACGAACTTTTCGTTCGCCTGAGTGAATTCATAGCTGTCGAACATCTCGCGGAGATCGTCCTTGCTGACGCGCTTCCAGCGACCGGGCTCCTTCTTGACGAGCTCCTTGGAATACGTGGACTTGCCGCTCGCCGGCAGACCGATGGTCATGACGATAGTTCTCATGGTCCTATCCTACCACAAGTGGTTTCTGTTTACACTAGATGTAGATCTTCTCGACAGATCGAAATCTGCCCAACTGATTGGGTCGTCCGACGCGACATTCGATGTTTCGACGCACGTGCACATTGACAGGAACGTGTGTGTGACCGGCCAAAACAGTCACGTATCGATTCTTGCGAGTCCTCATCACGTTCTCGATCGAGAACCCGAGTCGCGTATTCGTATTGTAACTGAGCCACAAGTTTTCGAAGAGAGAGCCGCGGTCCTCGGTCGCTTCGGACCAGGGCGGCACGTGTGTCAGCACGTAAGCGCTTTTATGAGTCTCAAACGCTTTTTCGAGTCTATCCTCGACGAGTCGTGCAGAGCGGTCGGCCATCGACCTGAAGTATTCGATCCGCTCTTCCATAGACTCTAAAAAGAATAGATCGGGCATCAGGAGCCAATCCGTGGTGAACCTGAGCCACCTCGAATCGCCTATCTCGGCATCATACCAACCTTCAGCACCGACGAGAGCCGTTTCCTCGTTCAATGAAACGATACCGGATTCGGTCATCCACTTCATGTTTGGATAGATCGAACAGATCCGTCTCACGTCATCATGCGTTCCAGCAATGGAGCGCTTGTGATAATCATGATTGCCTAGAACGAAGTAGATCGGACACTTGACCCCGCGAGCCAACTGCGTCAGATGGAATTCCAAAGACGGACCCGACGTTATGTCTCCCGTTATGAAGACTCCCGCCGGGTCCTCCTTGTTGATGTGCTTCACGAGCCATCGTACGCTAAACGGCCATGCGAGATTGAGATGGAGGTCAGTGTAACGAAGGTACTTACGACGTCCATCCATCCTATTACGTAGGACTCAGGCGGCGTGTTTTGCGTGATATCGAAGTGACATGTCGACAACAAGCTCATCCAAGAAATTCCGATCGGGCTCCTTGGGAAGGGCTTCGGTCGTCAGATAGAGCTTGTCGCACTTCTGCTCCAAGGCTTCGGCCTCTTCGATAAGGCGATCATACGGCCACAACCCGGCTCGAACTTGAAGAAGTTCCTCGCGATCGGGACGCTTGACCTGCACCTTGCCCGTTTCAAGGATCTCGACGCACATCCTCATAAGCCTGAGGAGATGCATGCCATGCTTGGTGTCGTAACCGTACTTGGCTTCGAGGTCGGCTCGAGCGGCGTTTCGAGTCTTCTTCCAGTTCTCGTACTGCTCGAACTGGACTTTGGCGGCGTGATACCTCTTCTCGAGGACAAAGAGAGTAAGCACGTCCTTGGGCATCTCGATGTCCATCCCCTGCTGGACCGAAGCCTCGAAGGCTCCGAGCTCGGAAGTCGAGATCTTGGAAGTGTCGCTCAGCCCGAACTCCTTGCGAGAAGGAAGCGCGGCGGGCGGATTGAGCAACCAAGCTCGATGGGTCTTGATGCGCTTCAGCTGCGCGTGCGCATACCCAGAAAAGGTGAACTTGGCCTTCTTGGAGAGAAAAGCGTCCTTGTGAGACCGCAACTCCTCACCAAATTCATCGATCGCGAGGACATCGGATTCATCGACGTGCAGCACTTCGATGATGTTCGGGTTGCAATCAGCAGCGAGTTTGGCGAACTTCTTGAGGGAGTAGATCACCTCGTCCGTCTCGTGTCCCTTGCTGGCGGCACGCTCGTACTGCTCGAATGTATGGAGAAACCCGAGCTGGTGAGTCATCGGTTCGATGCACACTCCTTTGACATCGAGGTCAGAGGTCTCGATGTTGGTGCCGTAAGCGTGAGAACCGTGGCGGACCCGAAGGATCGTTCTGGAAAGCACATCAAAGTTCATTGGGTCACCTCGCTGGTCTATTATAGACCGCCCCGGATCCGATTACACGCGGCATCAGTAATCATTATTGATGCGCTGGACGTTGATGTCGCCCTTCTTGATGTATGCGTCGTAAAGTTCGTCGACGCTGATGCCTGAGGCGATGACGATCTCAAAGAAAAAGTGAAGAGCGTCGACGAGTTCTTCGACGTACGCTTCACGATCGATATCCTTGATATGCGTCGCGCGATGATCCTTGTTCTTCAAATGCTGCCGGGACTCGTGCAGTTCGTCAGCACACTCATACGAAATCGTCTTCAGGAGCTTCTGACCGGCCTTGCTCGTCAAATCGACAGGAAAGGGAGGAAAGCCTCTCTTTTCCTGCAAGAGACGCATGAATCGCTCCTGCTGTTCCATCATTTTGGCGAGTTTATCCATGTTCGTGCTTCTTTCCCGAATAGTAAAAAGCGACTCCGAGAACGACGCCGAGGATGAGAAGCTTAGTTAGACTCACGCTCGAGGTCCTCGACGATCGCATGCGCCTTTCTCTCAAGCTCATCGATCTGCTGATCGAGACGATCTCGATAGCCGCCGTCGACGATAAGTTTGGACGCGTCCTGCGGATCGGGCGTTACCTCGATCATTCGAAACCAATCGGTCACGTCCGTTCCTGTCAAAATCGCCAACTGCAACAGCTTTCCAAGAGCGGCAATGACATCATCAGACAGCTTGTATACGCTATTCATCTGTATCTCCTCAAATCACTTTCGCCTGGATCAGGCTTTGAAAGGTCAGTTCTAGAACTTCTGTCTTTCCCATATTGGCTTCGATGACGCTGCTCGTTTCGGGATTTTCATCAGCGTAATCCAAATAGAGATCTCTCACTCTGGATTGCAGCTCTCGATCCTTCTCGTAAACGTCTCTCATCTCTGCCACATGCGGCATTCCGTTCAATATTACGACATAATCGGGCTTCTTGATCCCCAGCAGCAAAAAATCGACGTACCATCTCGGCAAACCTGTCGCCAGACCGTAAACCCAGGTCGACGGCGACCATCTATCGAAGACGACGTAATCGTGATCTTTCATGATCTGCTGCAATTCGAACATCTGAAAGACTCGGCGATTAGCCACTTGCACGGCCTGAAAAAGATAAGGGTGGCGAGCGGCGAATCCGGACTTGAGCATGCTATAGATTCGGGGATGCAAGAAATTCTTGACCGGCACCTCGATTCTGATCGCTTTGAACCCCATCGCCGTCAACGACTCGACCATCATCTTGGATTGGGTCGCTTTTCCCACTCGATCGGGTCCTTCATATACGATGATTTTAGCCACGGATCTTCTCCTCGGTCCAACCGAATGCTATCAGAGATTCGTTAAATTGGCCCGTCTCCCAGAGAGCTAGCAACATGCTCTTGGCGAGGTTGCAGACTTCTTTTTGGGCGTGATCCGAATTTCTGAGACCTTCGAAATGCATGAAAGACCTAAAATTGAACGATATGTCCAATATAAGCTGGTTGCCGTAAGGAATGTAGAATCGAGCCATGTCTTTGGCTCGTTTACGAGAAATTCCTTTGTCCGTCAGTCGCTGCAACGTCTGGTGGTATCGATCGAGACAAGACTCCAAATGCTCGACGTAAAGATCGAGCTCTTCGAAATCGGGCATATCAAAAGGCACGTAGAACTTGTCATCTTTGAGCTCCTTGTAGCGAGCCGACTCTCCATTGACGGAGACTCCGATTCGGTGCTTCAGCAGATGGATGTGCGTCGCCATATCGACCTTGACAAGGAATCGAAAATACGACTTTTCGAAGGGAGTGTGATGGCCTTCCGAGGCCAACTTCTGCAGCAGCTTGGGCACTCGGGCCCGCTTTTCGTCAGAAAGCTCTCTCGAAGTACTCGTCCATGCGCTAAGGGCATGCCCCAGATCATTCCCAGAATATTCGACAAGTTCGACAGTATTGGAACCATTCAGAACCCGAGACCTAATTTTCTGGTACCGCTGCAGCCTCTCCGGATCCTCATCCTCCCAGCATTTCAGGGTCTCCGAAATGGTATCCTTGATCGAAGGCAATTCTCCGGCTTCTCTGCCCTCGAGCCGAGCCATCATGGCTCCGAAGACGTCAAAATCGTAATGAGAGACGGCTGCGATCGCAGCTGATTCCCTCAAAAGAGTTTTGTCAGAATTCAAGTGCTTGATGATCGCTCTTTTCACTTCGAGTGTCGAAGTGACAGACGCCAAGAATTCCAGCGCACGAGAACGGTGATGTAATTCGAGGGTTTCGTCCTCGATAGTATCGATGATCTCTTGTTCAGATTGCATTGGGTATACGAATCATATACTCCGGCAATGTCCCAGTATCAGGACATCAGGAGCACTTGCTATGACCGCAATTCGTGCACAGGACGCAGCCTTCTTGGTACACTAGAGCTGCCGAATTGCAGCTCGAGCACGTCTTTTCTTCCGTCACTTTGGTGCCATCCTTGATATAGTTCTTGCTCAGAACTCGAGCGATGACATTGGAAAATGAAGTGAAGTCGCCGTGCTTATCTTTTCTCAGCTGTTCGACAAGAAATTGGATGGGAACTCCGTGACGTAAAGCCAACGAGATCGTTCTCGTAAAAGCTCCATATGTCGGATTATCGAAGATGTTGACGATATCCTTGAAGAGCATGTATTCGTCGCCCACGGGAATCTTGAGATTGTAGGTAGCAACGCCGTCCTTTTTGCCGTTCTTGACGATCAATCCACTCTTGATCTTCTTCGGCAATTCGAATTGCTCGGACAGTCCGCAAAAGACCTCATACGGCTTGTTATCGAGCAGCCCCACGAGAACCGTGTAGGACTCCCCCTTGACATTGACTCGATGGATGTCGCAATCCAACTGATTGCGACGCTTGGGCGCGTGCACATCTAGGACCTTGATCGGTCTCTCGTCGAAATCGCCGTTTCTCTTCTTGATTTCGACTTCGACCTCGCCCAAAAAGCTGATGTACTTTTCGGGCATCTTGCTGATGTTTGCTTGTCCGACAGACAGGCACTTTTCGAGCTCTTCCGTCGGGATGCCATCGAACCACGCGGTTGCCGTGTCACCCGTCAGCAGCACGCCCGTGCGGGATCCATCCCTATAGACCGTAAATCCCTTGCAGCCGCTTTTCCAAGCCTCGATATAGATCTCAGAGATAAGAGAATGGGAAGCGTTCTTCGGAAGATTGGAAGTGCGAGAGATCGAATGACAGATCCAGCGTTGAGCCGCGGCTTGAAGCTTGACGCCCGCTGTCCAATCGACATCAGCCGACGTCGCTTTCCAGTAAGGAGACTTTTCGATATCGGTCTCGCCTGTCGCTTCCATCCATCGCTGGACTCCGGGATGATAGACGGTGTATTCCTGCCATTTGTCGCCCATTTCATCCGTCATATCGACTTTAGCCGTATCGTCTCCCGGATTGATCTTTCTCATCCTCTTGTAAGAGGTCAAAAAGACGGGTTCGATACCTGAAGATGTCTGAGTCAGGATGGAAACAGACCCGACGGGAGCTGTCGTCGTGAGCGCGATATTTCGTCGGCCATGCTTCAAGTAATCAGCTCGGAGCTTGGGATCGAGCTCGAGGATCTTGCCGATAAAAGGATGATCTTTTTCGAGCTTGGCATCGAAGACCGGGAAGGCTCCTCGTTCTTGAGCCATCTTGACGGTCGATCGATAGGCTGCCAGTTCGAGAGCCTGATATAGCTTTTCCGTCCACTCGATAGACTTATCGGAGCCGTATCTGACATTGAGCATCGCCAATGTATCAGCTACCGCTGTGGGTCCGAGTCCCGTTCGACGACCGTCCGTCGCTGCTTTTCGAATCTTCGACCAAAGATCGAGTTCTGTTCTCTTGACATCGTCGGGTTCGGGATCCGAAGAGATCTTCTGAATGATCCGATCGACGGCTTCGACCTCAAGATCGATCAGATCGTCCATCAGCCTTTGTGCTTTTTGAGCGACGGCATCAAAGCCATCGAAATCGAAATAAGCGTCGGCTTTAAACGGATTACGAACGAACTTCGAGAAATTGACGACCAACAGTCGACAACTGTCATAGGGGGAGAGGATGATCTCTCCGCAAGGATTGGTCGAAATCGATCCGAATCCGAATGACTTGTAAATGTCGGAAGGAGTCAGCTGACTAGCTCGATCCCAAAAGAGAACTCCGGGCTCGGCCGAATACCAAGCGGCATCGATGATCTGATCCCAGATGTCCCGAGCTTTCACCTGCTTGGTGATTTGGGCATCTTCGACGGAAGACTCGACGGGCCAACGCAGAACGAAATCCTCGTCCTTGTCGACAGCCTGCATAAATTCGTCGTTAAAACGAATCGAGACATTGGCGCCCGTCACTTTTTTCTTGTCTCGTTTGATGTTGATGAACGTCTCGATCTCAGGATGACGAATATCGATCGTCAGCATTAGCGCTCCGCGGCGACCTCCTTGGCCAACCTCGCGACACGTATTGCTGAATCTCTCCATAAAGACGCCGATGCCGTCCGTAGTGCGGGCGGCATTTGACGTCGTCATTCCTCTGGGTCGAATCGTCGATACATCGAACCCCACGCCTCCTCGGCGCTTCATGATCTGAGCTTGCTCTTGATCCGTCTTCATGATGCCGGCGTACGAATCGAACGGCGGCTGGATGACGAAGCAATTGCTTAACGACTGATATTGATATGCGTTACCGATGCCGGACATCGGGCTCCCTTGAGCCACGACTTGCCCCATCCCTTTGGATGACAGCATCAGCTCACCTTCAGAAAATTCTTTTTCGACGGTAAGGTGATCGATGTTTGACAAGAGACCGTAAATCTCTCGAAGAGACATCGGATTAGGATACTTGGCTTCGATGCGGGCGAACTCCTTCGCCAGACGCATGTGCATCTCAGACGGGATACGTTCTAAAAGAACATTTTCCTTGTTGCGGAGTGCATATTTGCTGACGAAAACGTCAGCAGCCATGGCATCGCCCGAGAAGTATTCCAGCGAGGCCCTCTTGGCTTCGTCATAAGTAAAGTTTTTGGTCATAGCGACGGTCCAGAGAACATCAGATAAGTATCACTGCTTCTGTTCGGGTTCGACAGGAGCGGCCTCTCTCGAGGGCATAACGTCGCTCAATTTGATCGTCCCCTCTTCCGACAGTTCCTTCAATTTTTCACGAATCGTGCGACGCGTAAAGGCTTCGTTTTCCTTTGCGACGTCATCCGGGTTAGTCACTTCACCAGCGATAGAGAAGACAGACTTGGCCGTATCGATCCGCACAGGGTAGACAAGTCCATCTCGACCGGCTCTATTTTTTGCGATAAAGAGACGACCCCAGCCTGTCGACTTCTCAGTCGCCTTACGTGAGATGGAAACGACGACATCGGCGACCATGGCTTTTCCATACGCTTCGCTCATCGATTCCAGACCGACGACATCGCTTTGAGACGAATCTCGATTGGCTTGAGAAGCCGTCCAGACCGGCAGTTGAATCTCAGTCGCATAGCTTCGAAGCTCTTCATAAATCAGCTTGAGCTCGTGACGCAAGGAATCGTATTGCCGAGTCGATCTCATGACGTCAGCATAGTCGATGATGATCAGATCGGGAATAAAACCCTTGAGTGCCAACTTCTCTACGTGAGACCTGAGAGTGTAGATTGTGGCCGTGTTCATCGGATATTCCTTGATGACCAGCCTGCCCAACTTCGTCTTACCGTAGTGATCGATGACGTCCTGCTTACGTTCGGGCAAGTCATTGAACGAGATGTCGACCAGATTGGAGTCGTACCTCATCCCGACCAGCGTCTCGGACAGCTCGAACGTGTAGTGCAGGACGTTCTTACCCTGCTTCATGGCGTTGGCTCCGAGCTGGACAAGAAAGTGACTCTTACCGACTCCGGTGTTGGCGACAACGACTCCAAGCTCACCCCGACCCAATCCTCCGTTAAAGATCTCCTTGCGGTCGAGTTCCGGAATTCCCGTCGGAACGCACTCCCTCTTCAGTCTGACGAATCGAGCTTCGATATCATTGAGAAAGTCGTGTCCAATGGACGGCGTCGTACCGACAGAGACGGCCTTCTTAATGACCTCGACGACGCTTTCGTATTTCTCAGTAGAGACGAGATCGAGGACTTCTTCGAGAGCTTCCTTGAGAGCTTGCTTTCGACAGAAGTCGAGAGACTTTTCTTTGACAAAGGGCAGATCACCCGGATTAGCATTCAGGCGAGCCCTCTGCAGGTATTCGATGATCTGATCTCGGAGAAGAGTATCCGTCCCATTTTTGAGATCGTCTCGAATGATGGTGACGAGCAATTGCAACGTCGGAAAGTCCTTGTACTTCTTCGAATATGAGAAGTATCGATCAGCCAGAAATTGAAGATACTTCAGCTCGAAGTAGTTGACGTCCAGGACTTCCATCATCTGCTCGGCAAACTTCTTGTCGACCAGCAGGGCCTGTACGATCTTTTCTTGGAAATCCTTGCCGTAACCGGCAAAGGTCGGCTTATCGCTTTTTGTCTCAGTCATTTAGAGTCCTATTGGCTATTGAGCTTGACGAAGGTATAGCAAATCTCTTCGATATTAAGGCCTTGAATACCTTCTTCGTTCAGCAGCTTAACGAACTTCATCTTATCCAGGCTAGCCTCGAATGTGTCGATGGTATGATCTATGCGCTGGACTTGATAGGCCGAAAGTGAAGAAGTATCTAGATAGACCAATTTCCAGTTTCTGCGGACGTCATCGGCCTCTTCAAATAGGCGTCCATAGTATGAGGATTCATCTCGTCTGGCGGCGGCGTAAGAGATCAGATCTTCCACCAAAATCGTGCCGCTAGACATCAGAATGGGAAACTTCTTAGATATCGTCTTGTAACCGAATCCCTTGATGCCTGGCACATTATCTGACGTATCTCCGCAGACGCTCTTGGCCAACGCAAAATTGCGAGCTGAGACGTTGAATTCGATCATGACGTCTTTTTCAGTGATGATCGACTTTTTAGTCGGGTTATAGACGGAGACGCCTGGCTTTAGAAGCTGATAGTAGTCTCGATCAGTCGAGACAATGATTCGATTGTCCTGAATCTTGTTGATCATGTGAGCGATGATGTCATCACCCTCACAATCAGGAACATGAATCTGACAGACGGGCATGCACGCCAACAATCGAGTGAGCGTGCGGACTTGTTGGATCTTGTTCTCTACGGTATCAGGTAGATCATCCTCGTAGTAGCGATTAAGCTTCTGAGGACGAGATCCTCTTTTGTATTCTGAGTAGAGACGACGCCTGCGTGGAGATCCGCCGGATTCCCAAACAACATACACGATGTGTGGGGAAAACGTCTTGACCAAATGAGTGATGGTCTTGACGAATCCGACTGCTCCGCCTATCTGTTCACCATTCGTCGTCATCGACGGATAAGCTGCATAGCACCTCAAAAACGTGTTCCACGCATCTACTAAAAGCACATTTCGCTTTTCTTTTGCCACGTCCATTTTGGAATCCATCTTTTTCCTAGACAATAATGCTGAAGAGCTAACCATTTTTGGTTATTTTCATTCGTATCATAATTTCTTCCTTTAAGTTCTTCAACAATCGTTTCATTATGGGTGATGATCAAAAAATCAGGTACAAACAATTTCTGCTTATCATCGATGAAATATTGAATTCTGATGTCGTGCTTTTTCGTCCAATAGACTACTGTTGGGTCATTGTCTAATTCAATCATTCGTTGACGTTCAAAATTTGAATCGCAGTGAAAAATTGCGCCCATCTTGGAAGATTCGTATTCGGATTTAATTCCGAATTTCGAACTACGAGACGTGTAAAATTCACCAGACGCATGCATTTTTGCCATCAACTCTGAATGTCGTTGATATGAACCATTTTTTATTTTCGTTTCTCGTGCTTTAGCTGCGGATTTTAAACACGACTCTTTAGATCGGGATGGTCTATTGCGACTAGCTTCAGCTATTCGTTGACGTTGTTCAAGAGTTCGTTTCTGACCTTTAATTTTAGAAACTCTCTTTTCAATCCATTCATCGTCTTGATTGAATGATCTTCCCGTGTTGACCCTTTTCGCTGCCAAAATCATTTTTTTTATAGAATTAGATTTGGCGATCTCTTTGTATCGATCTTTCAAAGAAAGACGCAAAAGGGACGTAATTTTGTTACGTCCCCATCCATATCGGATCATTAATTCTGGAATACAAGATCCGTTTAAAAACAAACTCATCATCTCAAGAATGAGTTCGTCAGTCCATTGGACTTTCATGAAATAGATATGCTGTTCAAATTCTAAAAAACACCGTTCATTTCGGCAATAAGCGATTCATGCGGAGATTAAGTAACTCGAATCCGAGTTATGTTCATGAACCCGAAGAACCGAATCCGTTATCGTTCCTATCGCTCGGTACAACATCTTTGACTTCATCAAAGACGACCTCCGAATTCCGAAGAGGAGACAATGTGTGATAGCAAACCAACTGCGCGATTCGAGCGCCCTTTTCTAGGACAAAACTTTTTTTCGTTGAGTTGAAAAGCAGGACGCCGATCTCTCCCCGATAAGATGGATCGATGATGCCTCCTACGGGAAAGATTCCTTTCGAAGCTAACCCGGATCGTCCTTCGATTTTAAAGAAGGGGACAAGAGTCGCGGCTTTCCCGTCGAAGCCGCTGACAGGACCAGCCAAAGAGTAGTCCATATCATCAGCCAAGATGAGACCGACATCGATCCTCGTTACTTCTCCCGGAGAAAGCTCGATCTTGACGGGGGTCGTCAAGTCGTATCCGACATTACCATCAGACGGCGTCGGAATGATCGCATCATCTCTAGTTTTCTTGATTTTGATGACGCGCCTTACGGTCAGGCGATCGCTCATGATTCGAGATCCTCAGCTGGCGTATTTTCGTCCGTTTCGGCGGCGGCCGACAACGATACCATCTGATGAGATACAAGAGCTTTCTCGATTGCATCCTCGATGTAAGGTCCGAATTCGGCGCTGTCGATCAGCTCTCCGAACTGGCTCTTAGTGAACTTTTTATCGATGATCGTCATCTGTGTCGCTTCGTCGATCACCTTCAGATTCTTCCAGGCTCCGTCACCGGAGATGGTGATTTCCTTACCGTTGCA
>WBZO01003833.1_pt1 | contig 16959 bp, 12 predicted proteins | sample 5204261 | NCBI WGS metagenome assembly WBZO01 (sample SAMN12412400, study PRJNA552823) | activated sludge metagenome | isolation source: activated sludge from anammox sidestream of wastewater treatment plant... | place: USA: North Carolina | collected 2017-09 | reverse complement strand
ATTTGCTGAATTTTGATAAGTAGTCATAAGCTTGTTTTTCGTTTTTGTCCAATATATAATTCTGTATACTATTAATCGCATTAAATATAAAATGAGGATTCATTTGAGCCTGCAAGGCTGTGAGCTGAGACTCTGAAATAAGTTTGTTTATTCTGTTTTTTTCTTCTTCCCTTTTTTCAATATTGTTTATGATATTTTTCACAAACAAATAACTTAAAATTAGAATTAAGCCTGTTAAGGAGATTATAAACCATAATGTTTTCCAAAATGGAGACTTTATAGTATACTTTAAAATTAATGGTTTGGTGCTTTTTATACCTGCATTATTAACCGAGTACACAATTAACTCATACTTATTTGGCGGTAAATTTTCAAATGTCAGTGTATTACTGTGAGCTTTTTTAAATTCGTTATGATAGCCTTTTAATGCGTACAAAACACATTCATCTTTCCCTGATTTAAAAGTGAATTGGTCTATCGTAATGGCAATAGAGTTCTGAAAATGCTCTAATTCCAAATTTTCAATATCAGCCTTTATAATTGAATCATTTACTCTAATTTGATTAATATATAATTTGGGAGCTGCATAATTTATTAGGGATGTATTAATTGAAAACATGCAAATTCCGTCAGGAGATGACACATACAAAGTATCATTACAAATAGTTACTTGTCCAATACTATTAGAAATTAGTCCGTCTGAGCTGTTAAATAGTTTCGAAACAAATGTGTTTTCCTTTCTTTCTATTTTTAGCAATCCTTCATTACTCGATACCCAAAGCACTTTGTTTTTATCTTCAATCAAATCGTTTAATACGGCATTACCGGATGATATGGGAATGTTTTCCGAAACATCATTATGCAAAGTAAAAAGACCCTGTCCCTTAGTTGTAATATATATAGTTCCATCTTTTGTTTGAAGAATTTTTGACACTGCTGTATTTATTCCTGTAATTTTCTGAAGTGAATGCTTCACAAGATTCATTTTGTAGAGTCCATCGTTACAACCGACTAAAATTATTGTATCGCTAAAAACCTTAAAACATCTACCTTTTGAAACCAGCGGCGATCCAACTACATCAGCTTTTAAATTTTTAATTCTAAAAACATAACCAACACTCAATACGTACAAATGATTTAAACTTGAATCTAACTGATAGGATGTTATATTACCCGATAAATTAATCGAGCTTGTAATCCTACTTTCAAAAACATTATTTTTATTAAGTATTCCAACATAACTTTTTGAGGCTAAATATGTTTTTTGTTTGAAATTGATGATGTCTGTTACATCTGAGTTACCGGTTGGTAGTAATAAGTTACTTTCAAGGCTATCATTCTCCAATTTAAGTAATTTATCTATTTCCGATGAGAAGTAAACTGTATTTCCAATCGTTTTTAAAAATGTTGTTTTTTTATTCAGTTCTTTAATTGCCGGAAAATATTGTATATTATTATTACTGGAATAATGCACTCCTTTTTCTGTTGTAGTACACCAGGAGCCACCTTCATTATCTACTAATATTCCACTTACGGTTAATCCGGCTAATCCAACCGTAAATTTACTCATGTTATTTATATCACTATAATGATATACCCCATTAGAACTTGTTCCAATCCACAATCCTGTCTTGGAATCTGAATACATAGAGGTAATAGCAGTAGGATAAGTAATAATTTTTGTATTTAATTTTTCATCAATACACAACAAATTATTATGCAAACTCAAATAAGTAATTCCATTTAGTTCGCAAATTCTGCTTCTCCAATCCAATCGCGAGTTTTCTATGAATTTCACATAAATATCTTTATTGTTATTGCCATCGGATAAATTAATTTTTACAATATGTCGATGCGCTAATAAATTAAAAACACTTGAAATATTTTTTTTAATAAATAAACTATTTTTATCAGTTTTATCTATTATAATATACGCATCAGTATTATAATTATTCTCTCTAGTTAAGTTTGTTATTTTGGAACCTGATGAAGATATAAGGTAAGTATTTTGTTGAGAGTTAATAATATAATCTTTATTGTTTTTTTTAGTAATCAGATACGCTAAATCAAATGAACCCATTGCAGAATTATCTTTAACTAATTTTCTAAATTTTTCAGAGAACTGCGCTTCTCTGATAGTGTCATTTTTTAGATTTAAAATTCGATTATTGGAAGTGAGTAATTGTAGTTCTCCTGAATTAACTTCTGAAATAGAATACACAGCATTTTCATCCAAGCCGTTTTTTTTATCAAATAGTTTTGTATTCCCTTTACTATACTTTATCAACCCATTTTCTGTAGTAATCCATATATAGCCTTTACTATCTTGTATTACATTGTAGCACTCTTGTGAAGGTAAATTCAGAGAATTACTAATATTGGTAAAATACATCTCCTGTGAAAACAAGCATGATGAAACAGTCATCAGTAACAAAAAGGAGATATGTAATATTATACGGTTCACAAATATTTAAAATCAAAAATAAATAATTAATAGATAAGCTGTAAAACTAAAAAGGGACTTATTTAAAGTCCCTTTCAACAACGCTCCTTATTTACCATCAAGACACTTGCAACTTATTTCTTTTCAGAATATATTTTATGTGTTGCTATGCAATTAGTTTTTTTTCTAAAATTATAAACATTTATGATTTTTAAATCTACCGTTAATTACATATTTAGCACAAAACCTCAGCGCTTTAAAAGATACAATTATGTAATAAACGGTAATATATCTTTCTTCTTATCGCAGTAATATTGCGTATCAAATCAAAAGTTTTATAGAACTTAAAAGTGCATTAATATGAATAAAATAAAAGTTATATGTTTTTTAATAGTTTGCATGTACGTCTTTAAATCACGTAGTCAAACTGTTTCAACTTTAGCTGGTTCAGGAAGCCCAGGAAATATTGATGCATCTGGCATATTTGCATTTTTTAGTACTCCGATAGCGATTTGTAATGATGCCTCTGGTAATATATTTGTAAGCGATTTTAACAACCACAAGATTAGGAAAATTACATCAAGCGGTGTAACAACTACTTTTGCAGGTTCTGGTATTGCAGGAGGCACAAATGCTACTGGTACGGCAGCAAGCTTTACAAACCCATACGGAATTTGCGAAGACGCATTTGATAATATTTACGTAACTGAATATTTCAATCATAGAATTCGTAAAATTACTCCAACTGGTGTTGTAACTACTTTTGCTGGCTCAGGAACACCAGGTTCTGCAAATGGAACAGGAACTGCGGCAAGTTTCAAAAACCCAGCTGGTATTTGTACTGATGCTTCAGGCAACATATATGTTGCCGATGCTGGGAATAATAAAATTCGTAAAATTACTCCCATAGGCGTAGTTAGTGACTTTGCTGGATCAGGAGCAATTGGAAGTATAGATGCAACTGGTATCTCAGCAAGTTTTTCAAACCCATTGGATATATGTATAGATGCTTTTGGTAACCTGTATATAATTGATACCAATAATCAAAAAATCCGTAAAATAACTTCATCAGGAATTGTTACTACGTTAGCTGGTTCTGGAGCCCCCGGAAACGCAAATGGAGCTGGTGCTTCCGCTAGTTTTTTAAATCCAGAATCTATATGTATAGATGCTTTTGGGGATTTATATATTGCAGACACCGGTAATCATAAAATCCGTAAATGCACTTCCACTGGCGTAGTTTCTGATTATTCAGGAACAGGAGTTTATGGTAATTTAGATGGCCCTTTATTGACTGCAACTTTTAGTGATCCTGAAGGAATAGGAATGGATGCTTTTGGAAATCTATATATTTCCGATTCAAACAATCATAAGATCAGGATGGTTGCAGCTTGCGTTGCACCAATAGCCCCAACCAATACAACACCTGCTTCAAATCAAACAATATGCTATGGAAGCAGCACAACTCTTTCTGCAAGTAGTGATCCAATACAATAAACTGGTATGCTACTTCTTCTTCATCAACAATTTTGGGAACCGGAAACACCTTTACTACTCCAGTTTTGAGTACAGGAACTTACACCTATTATGCAGAAGCAAGTGGTTGCGTTAATAGTATATCCAGAACTGCAATTGTGGTATCTGTCAACTCGCTTCCAACTATTTCAGTTAATAGTGGCTCTATTTGTGCAGGCAGTTCTTTCACTATTAACCCTAGTGGAGCAAGCACATACACAATTAGTAGCGGTTCACCTATTGTTACACCTACTTCTAATGCAACATATAGTGTTACAGGTACTAGCGCTCAAGGTTGTGTTAGTTCAAATACTGCAATAAGTTCTGTAACCGTAAACGCAGTGCCAACTATTTCTGTAAATAGTGGTTCTATTTGTGCTGGTTCTTCCTTTACTATTAATCCTACAGGTGCCAATACTTATACGGTTAGCGGTGGTTCTTTTATAACATTTCCAACAGCTTCAACTAGCTATACTGTTACAGGAACTTCATCAAATGGATGTGTTGGTTCTACAGGTGCTGTTAGTAATGTAAATGTTAACTCGCTTCCAATTGTTTCTGCTTCAACAAGTAATACATTGCTTTGCACAGGACAAACAGCTACACTATCAGCAAGTGGTGCATCAACTTACACATGGAGTAATTCGCAAAACACAGCCAACATAGCTATTTCTCCAACCACTACAACTTCTTATACTTTATCAGGTACAGATGCAAATGGTTGTACCAATTCAACGGTGATAACTCAAAGCGTTAGTCTTTGTACAGATTTACAAAACCTAAATAACGATTTTGAAATCAACATTTATCCAAACCCAACTAATGGCAAATTCACAATCAACCTTCCTGTTGAATGTGACATCGAAATCATTGACATGCTTGGTTCTATTATTTCAAAATATTCATACATCTCCGGTATTCAAACAATTGATATTAGTAATTATGCTAGTGGATTATATTTTGTAAAATTCAAAACAATCAATAATCAATGTTCAATTAATAGAATAATTAAAAACTAATATCTCTAGCTTTATTACAACTGTTTAAAAGAGAACTCTACAGAGTTCTCTTTTTTATTTATAATCTACCCTATTAATCTATAATGATACAAATATGTAACTAACGGTTAATAAATTTAATCACATGATTTTACTTTTACGTTTCTCTGTTTTATCAATACCTAAAAATTAGAAATCTAGATATGATGAAATAAGAGTGCCATTCCTTATTTATTAAAAACTATCGTATGATTAAAAAACTATTATCAATTGCTGTCATTTTTCTAACTTTTAGTGAAATAACCGCTCAAACTCAATTTTGGAGCGACACATTTGAAGACACTGGTGCGCCAAGTTCTGGTTCAAGAACTCCATCGGTTAATAACAGTTCAGGTGGGCCACCAGCTACAAGATACTTCTGGCGCTGTGGCACAAGTAATATTAGTACGGTAAATGTTTATTCCGGATTTGAAGGAGTCAAATTTTTTGCCGGTGAAGATCACAGATTATCTCCTATATCACAAAGTGGAGCTCAAAATATTTTATGGTCTGGCATAAATATTTCTGGTAAAACTGGCTTAAGTTTTAAAGGATTACTTGCTTCAGGTAATGGAGCAGGTAACTCATGGGATACTCCACCAAATTCTCCGGTAGCTGATTACGTTATTATTGAGTATAGAGTTGATGGTGGTCCTTGGACTAGTGGCTTACGCTTTTTTGCCAGCAACCCTACAATATCTACTCCTTTATCTTTGGAAACAACAGGTGATTCAATTGGAGAGGGAGTAGTGGTTTTAAATTCAGCTGTGTTTAGTGAATTTTCATTTAATATTCCGTCCACAGGTAGCTTATTAGATTTAAGATTAAAAGTCCATTCTAACAGTCTTTCAGAAGAATGGGCGGCAGATAATTTCCGTTTATTTGAGACAGCTGGTTGCACAAATCCAACAATTGGCACTCAACCAACAAATAAGTCTGTTTGTTTCAACGGCAATACTTCTTTTTCAATTGCAGCAACCGGAGCCTCTTCATATCAATGGCAAGAAAACTCAGGTTCAGGTTTTACCAACATAACAAATGGAGGTATTTATTCAGGAGCTACTACTTCTGTTTTATCATTAACAGGCGTAAATTTCCCTAGCGGCTATTTATACCGTTGTATTGCAGTTGGTACAGGAACTTGTCAAACAACTTCAAACTCAGCCACTCTAACTGTATCTGCTTATTTTAATACAAGTTCTCAAACAAATGTTTCTTGTAATGGTGGCAGCAATGGATCAGCTACATTAAATGCAGCTGGTGGTATTGCTCCTTATAACTATTCTTGGGCGCCTAGTGGCGGCACTGGCGCAACCGCTACTGGTTTAGCCGCTGGTGTATATACAGTTACCGTTACAGATGCAATTAGTTGTTCTACAACTAAAACATATACTATTACTCAACCAACAGCGTTAGTAGTAAATGCTGTTTCCCAAACAAACATTGCATGTAATGGCGGTTCAAATGGAGCTGCAAGTGTATCTGCAAGTGGAGGCACAACTGCTTATTCTTATAACTGGACACCCGGTAATCCTACAGGTGATGGAACAGCAAGCGTTACTGGTTTAACCGCTGGTACATGGTCTTGTACTGTAACAGATGCCAATTTATGTACTAGAACCCAAACTTTTAATATCACTCAACCCACAGCTATTAGTACATCATCATCTGTAACAAATGTTTCTTGTAACGGTGGCTCTAATGGTGTTGCTTCTGTTTCTCCAAGTGGTGGTGCTGGTGGTTACACTTATTCTTGGGCTCCAAGTGGTGGCACAGCTGCAACAGCTACTGGCTTAGCAGCGGGCAGTTATACTTGTACTGTTACAGATGCAAACTCTTGTACTAAAACACAAGTAGCAACTATCACTCAACCCACAGCTATTAGTACATCTTCATCAGTAACAAATGTTTCTTGTAACGGTGGCTCTAACGGTGTTGCTTCTGTTTCTCCAAGTGGCGGTGCTGGCGGCTATACTTATTCTTGGGCTCCAAGTGGTGGAACTTCTGCAACAGCTACTGGCTTAGCTGCTGGCAGTTATACTTGCATAGTAACAGATGCAAACTCTTGTACTAAAACTCAAATCGTTACAGTTTCTCAACCGGCTTCTGCTTTAGCAACTTCAACTGCTGTTACTAACGTATTATGCAACGGTGGTTCAACTGGCTCTGCTACTATTACAGCAACTGGTGGTACAGCTTCTTATTCTTATTTATGGAGTACAGGTGCAACTACTTCTGTTATCACAGGTCAAACAGCTGGTGTAAAAACAGCTACAGTTACAGATGCTAATGGTTGTACAAGTATTAAATCAGTTTCAATTACACAACCTGCTTCTGCTTTATCTGCTTCAAATGTTGTTACTAATGTTTTATGTTTTGGTAACTCAACAGGTGCTATTAATTTAACGCCAGCTGGTGGTACAACTGCTTACACATTTAATTGGGGCGGTGGTATTACAACCGAAGATAGAACAGGATTATTAGCTGGAGCATATACTTGTACAATTACTGATGCTAATGGATGTACAACAATTTCTAATGCAACTATTATACAACCGGCTTCTGCAATCGCTGCTACTATTTCTTCTACAAATACGGCTTGTTTATCTAATACAGGTATAGCTTCTGTTATTACTAGTGGAGGTACACCAAGTTATTCATACGCTTGGTCTCCATCAGGTGGCACAGCAGCTACTGCAACTGGTTTAGGTGCTGGTACTTATTCATGTGTTATTACAGATGCTAATTCTTGTTCTATTACAAAAACAGTTTCTGTTAATACTGCTTCTGGTCCTTCTTTAACTTCTTTAGCTCAAACAAACATTTCTTGTTTTGGTGGAACTAATGGTGCTGCTAGTGTAAATGCTGCAACTGGCGGCAGTACACCATACACATACAATTGGACACCAGGCAACCCAACCGGAGATGGCACAACATCTGTAATAGGTTTAACAGCTCAAGTTTATACTTGTACCGTAACTGATGCTAATGGTTGTTCTGCTTCTCAAACGTTTAATATCACTCAGCCTGCTTCTGCTTTAGCTACTTCAACAGCGGTTACTAATGTATTATGTAATGGTAACGCAACAGGTTCAGCTACAATAACGGCAACTGGTGGTACAGCAGGTTATACATATTTATGGAGCACCGGCGCAACAACTTCCGTTATTGCTTCGCAAACAGCTGGTGTAAAAACTGCAACAGTTACCGATGCTAATGGTTGTACTAGTATTAAATCAGTTTCTATTTCTCAACCTACTTCTGCTTTAGCTACTTCAACAGCAGTAACTAATGTGTTATGTAATGGTGGTTCAACTGGTTCTGCTACAATTACTGCAACTGGTGGTACTTCTGCTTATTCTTATTTATGGAGCACAGGTGCTACCACATCTGTTATCACATCTCAAACAGCTGGTGTTAAAACAGCAACAGTTACAGATGCAAACGGTTGTACTTCTGTAAACACAGTAAGCATTTTAGAACCTACAGTTTTAACAGCTACAACTTCTCAAACAAATACAACTTGTAACGGTGTTTGTGATGGTTCTGCTATTGTTACTCCTAATGGTGGAACTGCACCATATACATTTGTTTGGTCAAATGGAAATACATCTACCACAAATAATTCTTTATGCGCTGGAGTTTATACAATTTCAGTAATTGACGCAAATGGATGTACTACTAACCAAATAATCACAATTACAGAACCAACTGCTATAACTATTTCTGCTTTATCTGGAAACATTTTATGTAATGGTGGTTCTACCTCTGTAACAGTTACTGCAAATGGTGGAACTGGGGCATATACAGGTACTGGTGCATTTACTCAAACAGCAGGTACATACACTTATACCGTTACTGATGCAAATGCTTGTACTACTAATACAGTAATTACAATTACAGAACCGACAGCTTTAAATGTAAGTCTATCATCTACACCAATTGCATGTAATGGTTCTACTACGCAGGTAACTTTCAATGTGACTGGTGGTACAGCTCCATATAGCGGCAATTCTCCTGTTACGGTTTTAGCTGGTTCTTATACATACACTGTAACCGATGCAAATAACTGTTCTGTTACCGAAACCATTACCGTAACACAACCTGCAGCAATAGTTGCTTCTCAAACAATTTCTTTATGTAGCGGACAATCATTATCAATCGGTTCAAATACATACACAAGTTCTGGTACTTACGTTGATGTATTACAATCACAAATAAATGGATGTGACAGTACATTAACTACTGAGTTAACTATATTACCGGCGATTATTCATACACAAAATGTTACTTTATGTTTTGGAGAGGTGCTTTCTGTTGGATCTAATATCTACAATGCAAGTGGAACATATACTGATGTATTAACTGCTTCAAATGATTGCGACAGCACATTAACAACCGTTTTAGTAATTAATCCAGCTATTGATGTTACTACTTCATTATCCGGTTTAACAATCTCTGCTAACGAATCATCTGCAACCTACCAATGGATTGATTGTGATAATAGTAATCAACCTATTGCCGGAGAAACAAACCAGTCGTTTACAGCTTCTGCAAATGGAAATTATGCTGTGATTGTAACGCAAAACAATTGTTCTGATACAAGTGCTTGTGTGAATATTTCTACAGTTGGTATTAAAGATGTGTCAAAATCAAATACAGTAACCATTTATCCTAATCCTTCTAATGGCATCTATAACATTACTGGATTAACAATAAATTCAAAAATCATTGTTTATGATGCGATAGGCCAAATAGTATACACGTCAATTACAACTGAATCAAAAGAAACGATTGATATATCTAATTTACCAAATGGAGTATATGTGATTCAATTGAATTCAGAAAATGGCATCATCACTAAAAAGGTAATTAAAAAGGATTAATCCTTTGTTTTCATAAATATGAGAATACTCATAAAATATAATTGACAAAAGCCCCCGAAAATTCGGGGGCTTTTTTATTTGTAGTGATAATAACACTACAAATAAATTCACTAAGTACTAACACGTCCCTGTCCTAAAATTGCAAAACTCGAAACAAATCCTTGGAACCATGCTAAAACAGCAACGCTTAAAATCTGGTCTTACCTTAAATGAGTTAGCCGAAAAAATGGGCACTGATAGGCAATATATTTGGAATATCGAAAATGGTAAAGTCAATTTTACTATCGATTACCTTGATATACTTCTTAACTGCATGAACACTAATCCTATAAACTTCTTTTAAGAATAAGCATGTTGCCATTTGCTAACAAATTACTATATGAACTTGAAAATCAATTACAATTCATCGAGCAAGAAAATGATGTTATATTAAAACGTTCAGAACTTAGTTTTATAGTATGTAAGAAAGCAATTGAACAATTAAAATCATTCATACTAAAGTACAAGTTCAAAACAATATCTGAAGAAATTAAGTTTTTCAAAGAAATAAAACCACAATTTACATCAAAGCTTATATACCACCTCACACTCTATAATATTGAGACTAAGAAACCAAATGGTGGTAGTAAAATATTAAAGAAATATCTTATAAAAGAATTGGATAAATTAAAAAGTTATTTCGATTATAATCTTGATTTCTACAAATACTATCGAGCAGGAGCTACTTATCTTGACCATACTTATTTTGTAAGAGATAAGTATGATATTAAGTTAACGTTAGATGGATACATTTTTGAAAACGACACACGTTTCAGTACAACACACGACTTCAAGGTTTCTAAAATTTTAGCGCATGACTTATTACAAGTGTATTTGGAGAATGAATTAGTCTATTTAGAACGAAAAGAAAGCAATCAAAATTCCCAAGATGCTCCCAAGTCAAGATTAACATGGCAAGAAAGCAAAACCTCATTAATTGAGCTAATTTACGCATTACAATCCCATGGTGCATTTGGTAATCAAGCCGACATTAAAGAAATAGCAGCTTACTTCGAGTATGCTTTTAACATAGACTTAGGCGACTACTACCGTACTTACTTAGAAATAAGAATCCGTAAAACAGGTCGCACAAAATTCCTATCTTTATTACAAGAAACCCTGACCAAAAGAATGGATCAGGCAGATGAAAAGTAACCTCAAAACATATATATAATGTCAACACCTCTAACAATTAAAAATTTACCTTTCGTTTGTGTCCGTTTAAATGATGCAGACTTTAAAGACGTTGCAGCAATTTATGTAATAATATGCGTGTCTGAGAGTGGTTCATGGAAAGTAATTGACGTAGGTCAATCAGGTCAACTTGGAACACGAATAGATGATCATCCTCGCATGGACTGTTGGAAAAATAACTGCCCATCTGGTAATATTTGGGTATGTATTTATAAAACACCAACCGCAGATATGACGAAAGATCAACGTCTTGCTCTTGAAAAAGAGTTAAGAGATTTTTATAAACCAAATTGCGGTGATAGATAGTAATTAATTTTCTTTCCCAGTTTGGTATCATCATGTGAACTAAACTAGTCTAATCCATACATTTTTGCGCCATAACATTTTAAAATTATTATGGCAGTAGAAATTGTAACAAAAGATGACTTAGCTGAGTTCAAAAACTCACTTATTAAAGAACTATCCGAACTATTTGGTACTCGTAAACCAAAAGAACAACGCGAGTGGCTAAAGACCTATGAGGTCATGGCCTTACTCGACATTTCCAAAAGCACCCTCCATCAATTGCGCATTAATGGCACACTAGCCTACACCCGTATTGGTCATTGTGTTTATTATAAATACAGTGACATAAGAGAGTTGATGGAGAAAAATAAAACTCAAAATCCTCCATTAAGAAATGTAAAAGGTCATAACCGTTTTTCTTTCCCATAATGGAAAAAACAAATTACATTCTTCACTTAAACAAAGCCTTTCAATTAATTTACTCGGATAACAGACTCTCTCCTTTTCATGTAAGCCTCTATTACTCTTTGTTTCAATATTGGAACATTTCAAAATTCAGAAATCCAATATCAATAAGTAGAGACGATCAAATGCAGGCTTCAAAAATTGGGTCAGTAAATACCTATCTGCGTTGCTTAAAAGAATTGGATACTTGGGGCTACATTAAATATGTTCCATCGCATAATCCAATGAAAGGCAGTTTAGTTTACATGTTCAAATTCGATACAACTATTAATACAACTACACATACAACTTCTGATAATGGCAATCATAATACTTCTGATAAAACTACTCAAACAACTCTTAAAAAAGTCCTGAGACCTTCTATAAACAATTCAAACAGTACAAACAAACTAAACAGTATAAAGGCAAATGCATCCACACGAAAAAAAGTTGATTCAAAATCTTTTGTTACTTCTTCAGAATCGCAGTCAAAAAACAAAGAAAAAAGTTGCGCAAAAAAAGAAAGTCCCACCTTCCTCCAAGTTGAAACTTATTTTACCAAAAACCAATGGTCAGCAATTGAAGCTCAAAAGTTCTTCAATTACTATTCGAGTAACGGTTGGTTGGTAGGCGGTAAAACTCCCATGAAAAATTGGAAAGCTTGCGCTTCCAACTGGATGTTAAACTCAGAAAAATTTAGCAATGGCAAAACAAATCAATCAAATTCTGTCACTTCGAGCGGAGTCGAGAAGCGACCTCTTGCAGGAAACCTGCACACCTCAACCGACAAAAACTACTCAGAGCCCCTCTAGTATTTCGAGTGTGGGATTTCCCCCTTTGAAGGGGGTGGTCGAAGACCGGGGGATGTTTGATTACGAACATGCCCTCTCTTACCTCCAATCCCAAGGCATAAAACATTTTGGATCTCACTTTAAAATCCATGAAGAAGACAAACCCTTGCTTCGCAAGTTGCTTTGTTATTTCCTAAAAGACGAAGCTACTGCTTCACAACTTGATATAAACCTCAATAAAGGTATTTTACTCTCTGGTCCGGTAGGCTGTGGCAAAACATCACTCATGTTTCTAATGCGTTTCTTTTTACCCTTTGAAAATCGCTACATAGTAAAATCCTGCCGCGACATCAGCTTTGAATTTATAAAGGATGGCTATCCCATTATTTCCAAATATAGCCACCAAAGTTTTAGAAACAACGAGCCATTAACATATTGCTTTGATGATTTAGGAACAGAAAACAATCTCAAACACTACGGCAACGAATGTAACACCATGGCAGAAATCCTTCTTTCCCGCTACGATTTATTTGTTTCCCGCAAACTAATAACTCATTTAACAACTAATCTTTCAGCTTCTGAAATTGAGTCCGTCTATGGCAACCGCCTCCGTTCTCGTATGCGTGAAATGTTCAATCTTATTTCCTTTAACACATTTATACCCGACAAAAGAAAATGAATCGTTTTATAAATGCAAAATAGTGCTATTATTAATCACAAAAAAACAATGCCGAATAAATAGCTCAAGTTAATTTCCTATTTTTACAATACAGACTTCTGAATATAGTATGGAAAAATATTCGACATCAACAAGAGTTACCTATGGTTTAAGAATCATTCCAATCAAATTGATTGAAGTATTCTCTGCAGATGATTGGGAAAGTTTTATTGAAGAATGGCTAGATTTAAAAAAATCAGTTTATCACTCAGTAAATAGATATGGAAGTGCTGGTGATATGGGTAGAGATGTAGTGGCATATATAGATGACCCTAAAGACAACCCAAATTATAAGTGGGATTGTTACCAATGTAAACAATATGATAGTACATTGTCGCCTTCTCAAGTGTATATTGAATTTGGGAAAATCATCTATTATTCATTTAAAAATGAATACCCAGTTCCTCGCAAATACTATTTTGTTGCACCTAAAAACTGCGGCACAACTCTTTCAAAGTACCTTTTGTCTTCAACAATTTTAAAACAGAAATTAAAAGAAAATTGGGATGACAAGTGTAAGGATAAAATTATTACAGGATTGGAAATTAAACTAGAAGGAGATTTGCTTGACTATTTTAATGCGTTTGATTTTTCAATTTTTGATAAAATCCAAACCAAAAAAGTAGTTGAAGAACACAGTAAACATCCCAACCACTTGACAAGATTCGGAGGGAATTTAGAGGACAGACCAAAACTTGACGCAACTGATATTCCACCAACTATTCAAACAAATGAAGTAAATTATGTTGCTAATTTACTTGAAGCTTACAACTCCAATTTACCTACAAAGGTGTCAAAAATTGAAGAATTAACTGGTAAACATGAAAGACATTTAAAAAAAGCAAGGGAGGGTTTTCATTTCGCCGAACAACTTAGGGTGCTTTATAGGGATAGTTTACCTGTTAATACTTTTGAAGATTTTCAGACTGAAATTTTCAATGGCATACAAAACACTTTAGAAGCATCGCATAAAGACGGATATCATAAAGTAGTTGCAGTTGAAGATAGAGCACAGTTAATTCAAATAACCTCTAATCCATTAAAAGATGTCAGTAGAACTGAAGATAGAACAGGAATATGTCATCAATTATCAAATAATGGCAAAATAGATTGGAAACAAGAATAGACATTTATGATACATCCTTTTAATAATAAAATAGAAACAGGGCTGAGAGTTCTTTCAATTCTCAATTCCAGTCATCCTAACGGATTTGATCTAGAAACATTAGTATATCTCGATTATTTGACTGTACACAGTGGGGATTTTTCAAGCGACTTACCTAGCCTTCACCCCGCTGTTCCAAGCAGAAAAGGTGAAGTGTTTGTTAGGAGAGCAGTCATACAAGAAAGCTTAGAGCTTTTCGAAAGCAAATGCTTGATTGAGAAGAAATATACAGAAACCGGCATCATTTACTTCGCAACAGAAAACTCTACGCCATTTATTGAAAACCTAAATGAAGAGTATTGCATTGAATTAAATATTAGAGCAAATTGGGTAAACTTGAACTTTAACACTTATACCCCTCTAGAACTATATAACTATATGCAAAAACACCTGTCAATAGAAAGAGATAATTTAAACTTCAATATTAGCTAATATGTCTAAAGGATTTATTGTTACAAAATTGGTATTAGTTGGTCCTCAATTACAACCTGCAATTGTAGATTTTAAAAAAGGACTAAATGTAATTTCTGGCCCCACAAATACTGGCAAGACATTTATATTTGAGTGTTTAGACTTCATGATGGGAGCATCGAAACTTGACCGCATTGTCTCTCAAGCTAAAGGATATCAAACTGTTTTTTTGGAAATAGAATCTTCTAGTAAAAGGTACACATTAGAACGTGCTATTAAGGGTGGCGATTTCAAACTTTATAACTGCAAATATGCCGACATTATTAATACTACACCAAGTGTAATTTCATCAAAGCATAGCAAAGATGATAATGATTCTGCATCTGCCTTCCTTCTAAAATTAAATAATCTTTTAGGGAAAGAGATTCGCTCAAATGATAAAGGAGCAAAGAGAACATTATCTTACAGGGACATTTGTCATTTATTACTAGTTGATGAAAATCAAATAATCACAAAAGGTTCACCACTTGCTTCTGATAATTTTATCACTAGAACTCCTCAATTAAATGCTGTAAAATTAATTGTCAGTGGTATTGATGACAATGCCATTATTACCAAACAGACTGCTAAAGTCATAAATTCCAAAAAAGGAAAGATTGAACTTTTAGATGAAATTATATTAAAAATCAAAGATAGTAACCCACTTTTAAAAGATGGGAATAATATAAGCACAGAATTGGAATCAATAGATAAAATGCTCAATTTTTCGAAAGAGGCTCATAACAAATTACTTGTTGAATTTACAGATCATGATACAAAAAGAAGTAGTATTTCTAAAAACAAGCACAAAAAAGAGGAATATTTAATTGATCTCCAGGAGACTTTGAGCCGTTCAACACTGCTTAAAGAGTACTATGATAGTGATGTTAAAAGATTAAAATCAACTATTGAAGCAGGAGTATTATTATCTGAAAACAACACTAACTCCAGAAACTGTCCCTATTGTTCCAGCGATATTAAAAGCAATGTTAATCCTATAGAAATCACTCAAACAATAAATGTCTGCGAAAAGGAAATAGAAAAAATTTCCATTTTAGTTCAAGAATTGAACAAAACAGTTCAATTAATAAACGCTGAAAAAGAAGCTGTAAATAAAGAAATAGCCGATTATTCTAAAGAATTGATGTCAATTGAAAATTATTTAGATGCAAATATAAATAAGAAATTAAATGACTATTTTGATCAAATAAATACTCTTAATGAAAAAAAGAATAAATTATTAGTTTCAAAATACCAAGAAAATAGTATAAGTGAATACGTCAGTTTTAAAAACTCACTAAGCCTTGCCGTTAAGCAACCTAAAGAAAAGGGATCTTATGACGCATTGAGCGCTTCATTAATGCAGCCTATTAGCAATACTATCTTAAAAATTTTAAAAGACTGCAACTATAATAAATTCGAAACAGTCACTTTTAGTGAATCAAATATGGATTTCGTTTTAGGAAACGAAGATCGCAAACTTTTCGGTAAAGGATTTAGAGCAATTACTTATGCAATTGTAATACTTGCATTAACTGAAAACACAAAGTCAAAAGATTACACGATTAGCATTCCAATATTCGATTCTCCTTTAGTTACTTATTCAAAACCAAAGGCTGATGGCGAAGGTATTGCAAAAGATTTGGCAATGGATTTTTACAGGTATTGTGCGAATATATCTACATGCGATCAAATTATAATATTTGAAAATGAAGTTCCTCCGCTAGACATTGCTGAAAAAATGCACCATATTGTATTTACTGATATTAAAGGAGATGGTCGTCAAGGATTTATTCCTATTTCTTAAGTTAACTTATGGCAAATGAAAAAATTAATAATTCTTATACTATTATTCACTTCATTAAAATCATTTTCCTGGAGCAAAGATGGACATGAAATTGTTGCACAAATTGCAAAGCACTATTTACAAAAACCTGTGCTCGATTCCGTACAAAAATATCTTGACACACTTTCCTTTGAAAAAGCAGCAAC